>JAAUXU010098686.1_pt1 | contig 20419 bp, 33 predicted proteins | sample 7278151 | NCBI WGS metagenome assembly JAAUXU01 (sample SAMN14350113, study PRJNA611818) | marine sediment metagenome | isolation source: surface marine sediment (1.8m) | place: French Polynesia: Moorea | collected 2018-08 | reverse complement strand
TAGGTCTTTACGGACATAACGTATTCTGTGAGTAGCACGTACCTCATCCTGAGTGCTGAGAGAAAAGACTGCGCTGCGTGCGATCACTTTCTCGATGCCATCGAAAGGGGCCAAGATCCGCAACGCCGCGCCCACCCAGAACGAGTAGCAAGTGTCTGACGGCTTATTTGGCCGCCCATTGAAGCCGCTGTCGTCATCCGCCAGCCGTCGAAGAAGCCAGCGAACGAGTTTCCGCCGTCGAGTTTGGCCGAGCGCTTCAAGTTCACCCATCAGCGCCAGGGCGGCCACGCCGCAGAAGGTCGAGCCTCCGTGTGCTTCTAGTCCCGGCTGCTGTCCTATCCCGCCCTCGTACGTCACGCTAGCCAGCACGTAGTCGACGGCGCGGCGCTTGTCGACCCCCGCCCACTTACCGCCTAGCATGGCGCAAACAGCCGCGGCACAGAAGACGAAGCGCATGTCATTCTCCCCGCCCTCTGTGCTTGAGTTGAAGCTACCATCTGGGCGCTGGAGCGCCGCCACGCCCCTGGCCAACGCGCCGCGGTCAAATTGCTCTTCCAAGTATCCCTGTGCGCCCAACAAGGCCAGACAGGCTAATGCGGAATAGGTCATGGCGATGTGGCCGCAATGCTCGTCCGGACGGAGGAAGCCGCCGCTATGAGTCTTGATGAAGGCGCCGCCGTGAAAGCCAGCCGCGCCAGAGGACTCGTCCAAGACGTAGAGGCTCTTGATCCACTCGAGACATCGCCGCCGCTCCTCTGCGTTCTCAGTCACGGACGAGTCGCGGAGGACATCGAGACCAGACAGAGCAAAGAAAGCGAGAGTAGCGCGAGAAGTGTCGAAGGCGGCCGCAGACGCGGGAAGAACGCCAAGAGTCCTAAAAAGCGTCTCGTGATCAATGAAAAGATGACAAATGTACGCCTCGGTGTTGATGTCCTTCTCCTTTTACCTAGATAAATACTTAGAGTGTCTGCTGCGCAAGAGCTGGACCGAGAGTGCGGACTCCTTCGAGGCTGTGGCCTCTTCCTCCTGGCTGCTCGCCATGCCTCGTCACCTCGACCGGAGTGATTTCATCTCGGAGAGGACAGGAATTGGATCCCTGGTAGGTGCGTCTGTGGGGAGCTGACTTAATTCACGTCTTGAGGGATACGCTTGACGAGCAGATCTGCGCCGATGCGGATCTCGACGAACGTGTAGATGCAGACTCGCTGGACCTCCTTTCAGGCAGGGGACCTGCTCTACTTCCAATCACTCGACGTCGCTGCCATCCGTGTAAGTCTTAGGGGGGTCGTTCAGCTTTGTTGTCCCTCGGCCAGGGTTGATTTTCGGCAAAGATGCCCCTGTCCTCGTTTGCTCCTTTTGGTGACTCGAAGGGACTTGGGTCAGATCCATGTCGGTCGACGAAGTCCTCGACTCTCCCTTTGCGAGTTTTGTTCGCCGCATCAACCCGCTGACGTCCCGTGGGGGCGCCGTGATCAACGAGTTCAAGGACTAGGATGTGTCTACGAGGACGGCAAATCTGGCGCTGTCGCACTCCTGTCCTTCCTTCTCTCGTTCCGCAACAAGGGCGTCAGCTCTGTCACCAAACCTCCTCTTGCCGACGTCAACAAGAGAGGTGCAACAGTAGCGGTGGTTGCTGGAGCTCAGCTGAAGTGCGGTCACCGCTAAAGCGGTGTTTGACAGCAGTCTCCGTCGGATAAGAGAAAAGAGAAAGTTTGTCCTCCTCGTCCAACCTTTCCGTGTCCCCTTCCTCCAGCGCCCTCATCTCGCTATGACTCCGGCTACGCCGGCGACTGCCGGGGTCTCCTCTTCCTCCAGCAACCCGTCCGATTCCGTTCAGACCCTGGACGTGGACTCGCTCAAGAACTCCGAGGAGATGCGGGCTGCCTTCAGGCAGCTTTCTAAGGAGGAGGTAAGTCAAATAGTGCAGAATTGCTTCCTTTCAATATGCTGCTCCACACCCTCATCTAGGAACGGGTGGACTCAGAACTGGAGAGCCTCCTGTCTCGGCAAGTGTACCTAGAGTCCCGGCTTCGCTCGCTATCTTCGTCATCGCAAGCGTTGCAGTCGACCGGGGCTGACGCCGAGAAGTTGGCTTCCGTAATCTCCTTCACTGCCGGACTGGCCGAGGGTGTGTCTATCAAGGTCAAACAGCTGGATCTGGCTAAGGTGAGGGTCTATGTTTCTTCCTCTTCTTCTGCTGCTCCACGTTGATCGCGTTTTGCAGAGCCGAGTGTCAGAGTGTCAGCAAAGAGTCAACGACCTAATCGACCTTAAGCTGTGCAGCGACGGCGTCCAGACGGCGCTGGCAGAGGAGGACTACGAGCAGGCGGCTGCGCACGTGCACAGATTCCTGGACATGGATGAAGGTGACGTAGTCTCCTAACTCTCTTGGAAGGGCATCACCGAACATCTTCGATTTAGGCCTTTTGAAGCTAACCGCCACAGAAATGTCTGGGGAAGGCGCTGTCGAGGGCGGCGTGTCCAGTCTGGAGCACGCTCTCAAGACCCTGCATAAGGCCGAAACAAAGGTTTTAAACAAGATCCCGAGGCTTGATGGTGCTACTTGGTTCATCTGTTTTTTTTTTTTTGCCTTGTAGGTCAGAGCTATCGTGTCTGGTAGGTTCGACGAGGCCGTTAAGAAAGAGGATCTAGCATCGATCGAGCGCTTCTTCAAAATCTTCCCGCTCATCAACATGCACGAAGAGGGACTCAAGAAGTTTACGTTATATCTCTGCTCAAAAGTAAGAGCTCATTCGCTATAGTTCAAGTCGGGTAAGTTCGAGATCGCTCTCTTTCCAGGTGGCCCAAGCCTCTAAAAGCAACCTAATGCAAGCTGTGGACACCCCGTCAAATGATCCTCGAGCCAACGTCATCTTCGCCGATACCATCACGCTCTTGTTCGAGGGCATCGCAAGGACAGTCGAGATCCACCAGCCTCTCGTAGAAACCTATTACGGTCTGGGGAGGCTACTCAATGGTAATTGCTTGTAGAAACATGATTAATATTAAGTGCATGTTTTGCATACATACTCGTTGCACGGGCTTTGATTTTGGGCCCTGCTTGTCCCGGTCATACTGCTGCTCAAGGTGAACCTTGAAGAAGTCTTGAAGTGATGACGAAGGCCGATGTGCAGTGGGTACCAATGACGTGTAATGAGTGTCCAACATGTCCAGCACATAGTATATTACTCATATAACAACACATAACTCGTACTCAAGTTGGAGTGACCTCGACCTCATCCAGCTAAAGTCCGGCCGTTTCCCCTTCAGTGGTGACTATGCTGCAAGAAGAGTGCGACAAGCAGGCTGATCGCATCCTGTCCGAGTTCCGGAGGAAGCGAGGTGTGAGGGACAAGGTGAGCAGAGTGCGCGAGGCCATGTATGGGTCGGCGGGAACCTCTGGTGCCGCCAACAAGATCGCAGCCAAGGACTTGGACCACGTCCTGAACGAAATGATCCTACTGCAGGCCAGAGCAGAGATGTACAACAAGTTTGTCAGGAAGAGGGTCTTGGTGAGACTCAACATGCCTGTCGTACAAGCGACGTCAGTCTTTAGGACTTTTTGCATTCTTTTGGGATAGACGGACATGGAAGTGGCCGCACCCTCCTCTGGCTCGGAGGATCGGGTGGCTTCGCTCGATCGACTGCTCTCCAGGTCTGCTCTCTGCCACGCCATGCAGGACCTTTTGGCCGACTACATCCTGTTGGAGGACTACTTCATGACTGAAAACGTGCAGACGGCTTTGCAAGCAAGCAACAGTTACGCCGCTGATGGGCTCTCGGGTGCTGAAGGCAACGAGGATGAAAACAGGTTGTTGGACGACGTCTTTTTTCTGCTGAAGAAGTGCGTCAGGCGCGCCGCCGAGGGACACAACGTGGACGGGGCGTGCGCTGTGCTTAACAACGCTTGCCGCATTCTGGAACAAGATTTGTGTGGCCTGCTTCAGGTTAGGTAAGGGAACAAAAGAGCTACTAATTTTGGGGTGCACAATTTATATAGACCTTTAAACTTCAAGGCTTAAGATGGGCTTCCCCACCGGATACCTGGATCTAACGCATGCCTACAACGTGTTGCACTCGTCGTACCAACAGGGAAAGCTGCAGGCCGGAGACACCGAGAGACAGAAGCAGACCTTTTTAGTGAGTTTGGCCAACACCCCATTTAGACGTTGAACTTGTGCAAACAAATCGATTTCAGACCGCCTTAAACAACGCCGACAGCGCCGTGGATTACATCTCTCGACTGGCGTCGGCCCTGCAGTCGGACGTCGACGCTCTGGTGGCCAACCGGTCAGAACACGAGAAAGACAAGCTGGAGAACTGCTTACAGGGACTCCCAGCGGCCGCAGACAAACTAAAGTCTGTCCTTGATCAAGTAAGCTTGCCTCAGGGCGACGACAAAACTCTGACGTAAGGTGTTTTGTGCCTGGAGTCTGTATGCGACAACAGGACAATGATGTTCCGGTGACACGAGTCAACAGGCTCTTTGGGGGTAGAATTTTGTCTGGAGTATTGATGGGAGACGTCAACAGCAATGGGACGTCTTACTTGGACATGGAAGTATTGTCGTAACGACAATGTTATTTTGGTATTTCTTTTGCTAGGGCATTCAGCAACTTCGACAGTCCGCGGTGAAGCCCAGGATCAAGCCTTGGATGGACTCGTTCGTGAGCCACGATGTCAACGAGGAACAGGTACGTGTATGTGTGGTAGTCTAGGCCAGTCCAGATCTATTGCGGCGTGCTATATTCTTTAGCATGACAGGACTGTAAGACGTAGAAACTATCACAGGAGAGTACTGGTACTTCTCTACTGGCGGTGCACTTCAAACTGGCAGAATTTTATTGCTGAATAACGATCATTCATTTTCAGTTTGCCGAATTCGAGGCCAACGACCCCTTTGTTCAGACGCTCACGCTAAACTTGGACAGCCTCTTGACTGGCTTCAAGCGCTCGCTCACCAACAACAACTTTGAAGCTCTAGTGGCCATACTTACAGCGGAGGTGACTGCGCAGTTGGAGAAGGCCGTCCTCAAGTCCGCGTGAGTAAACACACGAACTGATACGTGATACTGTCTCGCGGCTCTTAGTCCATCGGCACTAGGGTCGATCAATACGTACCTCACCTGTGACTACAAGTACTTCGCTTACGGGTTAGCTCATGACATGAGAGTGTTGCAGGACGGAAACGATGACACATTGTACAAAGGAGGCCCTCACACGTACTTAAACACCATATTGTCCTTGGAGTCCACTGACTGTAACTCCAGCTTGACTGGGCACTTAAGCCAAACGCTGAGCAGTTCTTCGGTGTAGCCAATCAGAAAGTAAACTTTCTTGGGCTGAATGTTCTTGGCAATTATGCAGGCTATCCTGACGAGGTTGTGCTGACGCTTGATGATCACCTCTGAAACGATGGTCTCTGGCCAGGTTCCGTGCATGAATTTGCGAATGAACATGTCTTCCACGAACATCTTGTGGGGTAAGTCTTGCCCAATCTCCTCCTTGCGTAGAAATGTGCCCTCCAGCTGGGCCGTGTTGAAGCTGTTGTAGTCCTTCTTCACAGCGATCTCGTTCGGTCTGAACGCCATTTCGTAGGTGAGCGGTTTTGACTGGTCCAAAGTGACGCGGTAGATGCCAGCGGTCTCGCGTAGGAGGGGCCCGGAGCAAGTCCTCAGGCCCCGGACGGACGAATGGAGGAGCGAAGACCCACTGGCAGGTGTGAGTAGTCTGCCCAGAGCGGAGGCGGCTGCCATGTTGAGACTTTTTGGGGGAGCCGTCGCTCTAGCGGGTCGCAGATGAAGTCAAGGAGTCCAACTTGCCGTTCCTCTTCCTGCCTCGGACTCGAGTGCAGCTGTTGATAGAGCTGTATCGAATAAAGGCTCGGCTCGGCCCGATATTCGAGCTTCGAGCTCTAGTCACGTCGAATCCAGATAGATTATAAACACGAAGAAGAAATCCAGCCGAAAGTATGTTAATATTGAAGTGCTCATGAGGCCTTCATTTTGTATGAAGAAATGTTTTTTCTTTCACTCGGTCTACTTTGGTCATCGATTTTGCGTGAAATGTCTGCATATTCTACTCTTCACCGTAAACTAGACTGAAAAGTACTTTTTTCACGATTTTTGCAAATTTTTCGTTGAGCGATGTAAATTTGCAGTTGGGCAGTTGGCTATTCAGGCATAAATAGGGACTCATGCTCCATGACATGTTCAGTGATATTTTAATGCGCACTCTATATAAAAATAGTAATTTTACATTCTGGAAGTTCTAAATAAAGTCGTGAAATTGACCTCCATCGCGTCCCTTAGAAAAGTTTGAAAAATCAACGACCATTTTTTAGGAAGGAATGATCGTATTGATGTATTCCTTGACGACTTTTCCAGGTATATTAAAGAATTCGAAACTCAAAAGTATCAGTCAAACGCACATTCGAAATCTTCTAAAAGAAATCTGTTGCAAATTCGAGCCAAAACTGAGTCTTATCCGGGTCGGATCGTCCTCGATCTTCGAACTCGAACTAGCCTCCTACTCGAAAAAACTGATTCACTACAGCACTACTGTTGATATTGATGGCACCTGGGGCTGCCCGTGGCTGGCCGGCAACCTCGGCCATGGACATGCAGCTGTCGCAACAGCTGTAATATTAGGAGTCGGCTTAAGAGAAGAAGAAGAAGTGGACTTATTAAGAGGTTTGCTTTCCACACAATTTCAGTCAAGGCTAAGGCTCAAGATTTCAGGTGGTTAACCTAAAAAAACCTTGGGTTCTCCCGTGAACCCTGTAATGCTGCTGGTGGAATTTTTATGCTTTTCTACTTTTCAGTTACTGTTTGACTTTTTTGGGTAGTAGCCTGGGTCTTACTACAAGTTACGTAAATTATGATTGAAAACTCTTTTCTTTAACGAATCGAGTTTTTGCCAGGGAAAATCAGTAAAAAAAAAGCCTTTTCCACTTGTTTTTAAACTTGACTTAAAATGTCAACTTCAGGTGAATAAGAAAATTTGTCAAAATTACACAAAATTTAAGTTCTTTTTTCACTCACAGCTTCCACTCGAGTCATGAAAGCTAGTTTCTTCCACGAGTGGAAGCCATAAGAGAAGAAAGTGCACTGATTTTTTTATTTTTGAAGAAGTAATTGTTCTCATACCAGTAGAAATAGGCACTGAAGCATTTAAAAGTTACATATTTCGTTGTTTTGACTACAACGAAATATGTAATTCGTTTCGCCCAAAAAAGCTCAAGAGCCCCAAGATCCACAGCTCGTACTCATGCAAGCCTCGATCCGTAAGTGCTTGCAGCTTGCTCGTCCGTTCCTCTCCTCCCGAGCTTCCTTTTCAATGGAGTCAACCCCGAGTCACCGGAGCCGCCTGGTATGGATCGACTGCGAGATGACCGGACTAGACTCGGAGATGGACACCCTCCTTGAGGTGGCCGCGCTGGTCACCGAGGGCGACCTGTCCTTGGTTGCCGAGGGTCCAAACCTCATCATACACCAGCCGGATTCCGTCCTCGACGCGATGGGGCAGTGGTGTCGGGTTCACCACCACGAATCGGGACTCACGGCAGCCGTGAAGAAGAGCGACAAAGACATGAGGACTTGTGAAGAAGAGCTCTTGGTGCTTGGACGACGCAATGTACCGGACTCATGGTCAACTAGTGCCCCTTGTAATTCCGCAAAATCCTTAACATTTCCTTCCCTTCTGTACTATTCATGATTGGGCAGGCTTCTCTCCTCCGGTACATTGCCACGACCATCTCCCTCGCCAAGGCCTTCGTCCGCGCCCACACGCCCGCAGGCGTCTGTCCCTTGGCAGGCAACTCGGTGGGCGTGGACGCTCGATTCCTGGTCAAGTATATGCCCAATCTGATGGCTCACCTCCACTACAGGGTGGTTGACGTGAGCACCGTCAAGGAGTTAGTGGCCAGGTGGTATCCAGACATTGCCAAGAAAGCACCACGCAAAAAAGCCGCCCACAGAGCAATGGATGACATCAAGGAGAGTGTCAATGAGCTGAAGTACTACAGGGAAACCGTATTCACGGGCAGCACATGATCACAGGACTACACGCGACCACGCACATATCCACGTGACTCTGTATATATTGTAATACTTTGGCTAAGTACGCGGACGATAACTTTTCCATATGCCTTCCAGTGTGCAAGAAGTAGTATTAAGGCCTAAGCTGGGCCTGTGCAACAATCCCCAATGACTGTTTATCAAAGTGGGCAATATTGCTCCCTTGGGGCGAAACAAAGATAACAGGAAGCTCAAAGGGCAACATGGGGGCAATGATGCAAAAATTGGATTTCATAATATTGCAGTCAGTTGGTTGCCTCGTAGCGATGCATAATCGGGATTTGCTGTCCTGCCCGACCATTCATTGTATCAGAGCGAGTAAATGTTCAGCATGCATCCAACTTCGTGTCTCTTATGGATTGTGACAGCAGTGAAAAAGTGCCGAAAGGCGGCTAAGGAGACCGAAGAAAGTCTTATGACGGACATTTTACAGCTTCAGTCGCCTTGGCGGTTTGCTTTTGGATCGCGAGATTCGCTCTCTGGTATCGTTCCTGACCAGCGTGACCACCTGGAGCGTCCGCGACAAGTTCGCACGACTTTCTCAGATGTCGACGGTGCTCAATTTGGAGACAGTCGACGAGATGGCAGACATCTGGGGAGCCAACAGCGCTGGAGTCACCTGGAGACTGACGCCAGCAGAAATCAGGCAGCTGCTAAACATGAGGTGAGTTATTTTTTTTTAACCCTTCTTCATCTAGCTTACTCGTGACCATATGTGATATGTCATTTCCAGGACCGACTTCAAGAGTGAAGATGTACGACGACTGCGACTGTGACTGATGGATGTAAAGCAGGTTTTTCTTGGGAGCGGAGCTGATTGCTGAAAAGAAACTCTTTTAAACGTTTTCTAGCAGGACTTGCGAATGTGTTTTCTTCCCTGACTTATGCGTATCCAAAAGAACGGAAAACAAATCGGTATTATCAACGCACGAGTTCCATTCTGCATATATATGACTTGTACGGCTGCACCCTGATGCAGAGTGTCAAGAAATTAGTACCATCCTCGTCACTCTTAGGAACATTGGGCAAACTACTTAAGACTAGTTGATGTCTCTCATAACGAGATATATCGAATGACTTTTGGAAACAATTTGGCAAGTCATGACGTGGCAATCCATTTCCTTACACCCTGGATTGCTGCCTCTCAAGACATGCTTTCACTCTCAGGGTAAGTCTGTTGCTATCCTGGCAAAAAAGTGCTGACAAGACAATCGATACAAAGGGAGTCTGGAATGCTGAAATCCTATTCTCTTGACATCACTCCTGTCCCAGACTAATGCGTGGTGGCAGCGAGGTGAGGCCTCCTCGTATTCGCCCTCCATTTGTCACTCATGTCAGGCCTAATGATGAGTGGGCCTATGGAGAAAGCCTCAACGAAGACGAGTGGTTCATTGTCTGCGTGTGGTTAACCATACGAGACTCCCGACTAGGGCTTCGGCAGTCTTGACTTCGATATTCCGAGGCTGTCGTACTTCTTTGGCGACGGGATTCTCGACGAGACACTTTACACATGTCCAGGAAGTTTATTACTACCACGCCAAGTGGTGCAATGAGCAAGTTGTAAAGAGCGACAGCTTTTCACACGTTAGGGTGACATCAGAATGCTTCGAAATATTCATTAAAATTAATCCTACTACCTTTTACAAGTTATTCAGTCCTACTGAGACCAAAGATCAACTACGACAACGGTAAATCTGACTAACAAAATGAAAATTCACGTGTCTCGACTCCAATCTCGTCTCATAACCAGTGTCGGTAATCCTTACCCCCCGCTGACGCCTCTTTGCGCACAACCCCGTTCTAAAGGCCAACGATTCCGCCTGTGCCAACAGAAGTCTTCATGCAGGATGACGTCTAAGAAGACTCCATGACGAAAAAGCCAACGATTTTCTCCAGTAGCTGGAGAGAAGTCTGATAAGACCACGTGGAAAGAATGACATTTCCTGATTGTCTCAATTTTCGTGGACTTTCCGATGAGACATTCAATATTGGTTTCTTATTGAGCAAGAAATGAGGAGCTCATCGGTTACTACGCTCCTTTCATGAAGGTTTGGCATAGAGGAAAGCAAACTTATATTAACAGTAATGTACTTACTTGAACGGTGAGTTATCATAGGGACATCTTCGGTTATACGATTCCTTCTCTTAAAAGTTCTGTTATTTGATGGTACTTGAAAATTTCCGTGCTGCAGCAACGATACCCATCTTCCTTTTTTTCCTTCTCTCTCTCTGCTAAATAAGCGACTCGCCCGAGGTGATGGCCAATCTTGGCAAGATTGTCTCCAGCTTCATCTGGCAGATCATAGTTAAGAACTTCAACACCGTCTTGGCGTGCTCCGGGGACTTCAGGCGCACCTGTAGGAAGCAGATTCTGAGACAACAGACAAGGTCTCCAAGTACAAATTTAATATCAGTAGCTCGTAAAAGGTACATTGGGTGCTAATATTCAAAGCAATTACCACAGTCACTGTCAAGCGTTAAAAATGATGAATGACTGAACATTGGGTTAGTCACTGGCGACCAGAAATAATGTTTTAAAGTTGACTTTTGCCTCATTTGCAAGAATGTCACCTTGCACTAGGGTGAGCAATGCACAAGCTGTACCAACGCTGATGCTGAGTTTGCAAGATTGGTGTCTATTAAGTCATTCAACAGTTAGAAAGCACGAACAATTGCAAAACAGCAGCATTTTAACATAAGCTGCGTGTCAAACACACACAGGTCATACCGCTCTTGTCGATTTATGGCACACGCAGTGATTTTGTATGGAGATTTATGTGATGTCCACGACCACATCATGGACCTGAAGGTGGATGTCATCAACGAGTGGAAAGCAACGTCAGAAAAGACCTGTCATGGCAGTCATTGCCGTGCTCTGGCCTGCGTTGGTGTTTTTGAAAGCCTAGTTAACATTCAAGAGGCAACATTTCTATTTGCACACCACCCACTTCCTGTCGGGAATGTCTGACGTAAATGTGTCCAAAGTGAAAGATCTGTTTCTTCAAGAGACCTCTGAGGTCTGTAAAAGGGAAACTGACGTCACGTTGAGCATTATCGGCATTTCTATACGACCATGTCAGATTTGATGAGCTCTTAGTCATACGTAGTGTAACAAGTTTTAAATATAAATCAAAGAAAGGACGGAAATGGCAAAAAACCTCCGAGGGATTCAACATTACTACAGTGTAGTGTCGTGTGAAAATAAGAAATTTGTTTTGAAATGTCCCTCGTCGAAATTTGACTGTCTATATAAATATGCTATCAATGAGCTTGCAAAGGAGCGGTTCCTGAAACAACTTTTAGGAGGGAACAAAAGAGCATCATTCCTTCGTGCATCATTAGGCGGACATATTGTAGATACAACCTGAGACTGGCCTTATTTTTAACAGTGGGTGCATAGTGGACACTATCCTTTGCGTCAAGTATGACAACATCCATAACATAGTGCACAGGGGAGGACGACGTGTTTGTTTTCTGTCTTGCTGGCTCTATAGATAATATACCTTTCATTTTAAGGTGTCATATATGTTCACATGCTTCCTATTCTCTATCATCATTTAGAAACGCACCTTCCCGGTTGAGTCCATCTGCAACAGGGGCATGACGATCTTCCTAAGGGTGAGCTTCCCCAAGTCCATGCCCATGGTCCGATGCAGGTGACAGCGAAGGCACTCGTGAAAGACATCGACCTCTTCTACAGTCGCTTCATACTCGACGGGGTCGTGGATGCTGGAAAGAGAGTGAGAGAATCCATGTGAAGTGCATCGTGAGGATCAGTTCGAAATTGGCTTGCACCGACCTCATCCACATGTCGTGCAGCTGCGACTGATTTAGTTCCATCTCCATGGTGCAAGGAGAAGTCGTCGTCTCTGGCAGCGAGTACATGAATTTAACCTTGGAGTCAGGTGTCAGGTTCTTGACGTTGTTTTCCACGGCACCATCTTCAGCGTCACCGCAGTCACCTTCTAAGCGAAGATCACTCTCTGAATCGTCTTTGCTGATATCCTTGGAATTCTTTCCCGAGTGTTTGAGGCCGGTCCACATAGCTGAGGCCCACCTCATGTCGTCTTCAGTGATGCCCATGTTGTGAATGACACAGTCGAAGCACTTGCGCAAGTTGGCCAACACAGTCTTTTTCACTTCTGCAGACGAAGCCTGCACACATGAGAGAACGTGCGGTACATGATGTGCATGAATGCCGGAGCAGTATTGGAGCTGTCACAAACCTGAAGCAGAAGAACGGGCAGAATGGCCATCCCTTCGCAATCGGCGATGCCGGCAGGTACGTCCTCATCGGCGTCGGTGGCTACGAGAATGGCGACTGCAACGCAATCGCGGCCGCCCCTGCTGAACACCGATATCTGCACGGCTGGAGAGTCGGAATCCCTGGCTCGGAGTCCGCGAGCGGTCCTGATTTCTGCTCGAAGGGACCGATAGTCGACGTCGGCGCCACCGAGCGCGTCCAAGTCGCTCTGGAGACTACGTTGCCAGGCAGCCAAGACGCTTTCGCTGCCCTGGCCGAGTCCGAAGAGCGGTGAGACGCTATAAACCTGCCACGTACGATGGCAAATGTCTGAAAAACATTGTGTCCCAGAAACTGTAGGTCGTGGCGAGGTTCATGGAGACAGACGACCTTACTCGAGATCTCTTCCTCGTGCTTCTCCGCCTCAAAGTCAACCCCTGGATCTTGCAGGACGGCGATTCTTCTGGTGTACGGTTGGTACCTCTTGCACAACTTACTGGACTCCAAAAGAGCAGGCGTCCCTGTAGAGGACATCAAAGCGGTTGCGGCAGACGCCTTTTTCCCCTTGGCGCCCTTGCTCGCCGCCGCGGCGGCAGCATCGCGGCCGACCACTGGCGTACAGAACTGCAGGATAGACGGCGTCTGGAACCCTCCCGCCGGATTCTTCTTGGATGGTTCTCCCGTGCGCCGGGGAGTGGCGGAGACGGCGGCCGAGGCTGCCACCGCGGTGGCTTCCTCCTCGCGGCGTCTCAAGCTTTCGAAGTGGGAGATGTGGCTCATGACGACCGAGGTCGCGCCTGTCTTGTCAGAATCATTGGTGGAAGAATTCAAAACAAACACAGTGTTGTCGTTGTGCCCTTTGCCGCCTTAAACTGGCGGGAAATTCAAACTGAACTTCAACGTTCATTGCATAACAGTGAAACAAGAAACCTACTGACGTGTGTCTGCTACAGAAGTCTTGCCTAAAATCACAGAGAAACGTAAATTTTTGCACAAATAATGCAAATGTAAGACAACGCAATACAAATGTGTTATATAAGTGGTTGAGCGAGCTTTGACAGCGCGCCATTCAAAGCCGAAACACTGGACGGATCCACTGCATTGGGCCCGTTCGAAAATGTCAATTTTAGTTCTTTGGGGTGGGAAATGGGCATTAGACACTGTTTGAGCCGGGACAAGTCTTATTTTTTTTGGGAAAAACAATGTTTTATCATCTGCACTTTTGCCTCAAACTTTTATAGCATACTGTATGTTGTAAGTGAAGTACAAACACCAGTTTTCATCCATAACTTTTGACTGGATTGAGCTACAGAGGTGGTTCACCCCTCGATGGAAGGCCAAGAAGCTCCTCCGAAATCGAACTCATTTGCACTTTGACTCTAGGTCCACTCAATTTTCCCTAAAAATGGGATCAAAGTTGTGTACTGTAGCAGAGGGCACTGGCTAAAAGAATGACTGTATTGTGAACAAAGAAGTGGTTCTAGAGGAAAAAAGTGAATATAGGTTTAGTTTGAGGGGAGCTCCTTAGCCTTCCATGGAGGAGTGAAGCACTTCTGCAGCTCAATCCAATCAAAAGTGATGGCTGCAAACTAAAGTGTGGATGTCGCTTGGAACATGCAGTAGTATGTAATAAGACTTTGAGTTGAAAGTGCAGATACTGCAATGCCCTCAAAAAATAGTTTTAGGAAATTCCAAACATTGAAGGCCAAAACTCCTGGCCAAAGATCATCAATTTCCCCCCAAAAGTGTCTTTTCGAACTAGCCCACAACACACCATCAAAATCAGACCCCGGACTACACAACGTCCCTTTCAAGGGAACACTTTCAATGGAACAACTCCTGTCAGTCCAGCATCTGCTGATAGAGCAACATTGGATGGATTTTCACTACATAAGATCTTCTTCTTCATGGGGCTACTATAAACTGGATTAGAAGTTGCAAATTTCAAAATATGGCCTAGATCAACTCCAAAATTCTTACGTCTGTTATCCAGAAAGAATTGTAAATCCATAATTTTGATTTTCAAAACTTACAAATGACCAATGCGAAGTTCAAATGTTTTTAAGGTGGAGATTTCCTGATAATTGCCACATTTTGTATGCGCGTGTGGGAGCTCATCCACCATTTAATCTCCCACAAGTTAACTTAATCCCCCGCTGGAATCTTTCTGTCGCTCCCCATAATGGCGTATCGATCCAAATCTTAAGAATCAGAGATTGGCACTGCCACATCAGCCTGCTCCACCCGCGCACCACCCGGCCGGCCACACCAACGGGTGCCAACTCGTGCCACGCTTAGTTTACTGCATTTAGGAGTGACGACCAAAAGCTATACATAAGTCCTCTCCCATCGTTTCATGTGATGCGAGATTCCTTGGGCAACAACTGACTTTCTCAACCAGGCATTTAGCAATCCAAGTGAAATGTTGTGAATGAGAAGTCATTTTCTGGCCATGAGGAATCAGACAAACAAGGAGGACAATAAAAAGTGTATTTTTTTTAATATGTCATTGTCTTATAAGGAACGGCTTTTCATGGGGTCACCGGGTCATGCTATTGTGTCGTCGCAGCACCGCTTGGTCGGGTTCTGATCGCTTGTGCTTTCTGGTCTTGGTGCTCTTTCTTCCAGTCACTTTGGTCGCAGTTTTGTAAACGCGGGGATTCCCAAATTACGTAAGTTGGTAAGAAAAAATGAGTACAATAAAGCGAAATGAGGACAATAATGTCTTTGATGCCAGATTTTTCATTTACTCTCGAGTTTTTCTTATTGGAGCTGGCTTTTAAGGAATCACTTTACGGCAGTGTTGCTGGGAAATATATTTGATTTCCCCCGGGGGTCCGGTACGTTTTCAGGGAAATATAGTATATTTCCATGCAATGGTGGGAGGAGACTCACAATGCAAAATGTGAAGAAAAATAATAACCTAGGCAATAATAAAAGGCAAAAAAGGGCCAGGAATCAAATGAGTGCCAATGAGATCCTCCAGGAGTTGGCTCCTCAAAAGAGTGGTGAAGTGTGTCTGGAGGCCTGGTCGGACTTCCTGGCCTTCGTACCCCAACAACATCGACCAGACAGCAAAAATCGGGCAACCATGACAAGTTGCATTGCTGTGCGCAGGCTTGATTTTCCTAGTCATTTGATGTGTCCTTGGCCTTTCATTGTCCTCCGGACATGTGCTTCCACTCTCAGGCAATGAAAGATTGTACAAAGTCCATCGCTGTTGGCGGCGGCTTCACCACAAGGGTTGGATCCTTCACAATCATTATCGTTTCCAAAGTATGATATTCCTGGCACGTGCGAGCCGCTGTGGAAGACTTATGAAGATTTCCAATTCGACCTTTAGGTCTTCATAGGAAATTGTAGGGGATGAATGAGGTCAGACTTTCCTAACGATTCCCCCAAGTAGAAGATGCTGGCACCAAATGTGTCTAGAGATGAAGGCTTTTTTTCTCCAAGGGTCGCTGAACTTTTGACTGGAGGTGGGTGGAAAAGTTGAAACCCACTCTCTGCAGACACATGTGGGGAAAAAAGTAATAAGATCAGAGCGTGGAAAGCATCATTGCTCATCTGTCCAAGGGTGATCGTGAGACTGCTACGTTTTGCCAGGTCACTGTGGCGAGGCTGTCACCACTAAACAAATCGACAAATTTGACGAGAAAACCGCCAAATTCTCGGTCCGCTTGGGCTGCTTGTCGTACGTTGAGCTAAATCGTAAGGAAACTTTTCAGGCTTAGGTGAGAAATGAAGGCTCTAAAGTAAACGTTGACGCCATCAGGCAGAGTATACTGTACTCGCCGCCCAGGCGAGAGCGTGAGCAAAACCTTGATGGTTGGGTTGGGTTGGCTGTCCAAAAACTCTACGGCCTTGCAGGTCTTTATGGCCCGCATTAACCACTCGCTGCAATTTCGTGCCAACTTGGTCAGGTCGGCAAGAAAGCACCAACTTGGCAAGACAACAGTTTAGTTTTATTTGCGGCCTCCTCCAGCCCTAAATGATGGCCTCGATGCGGCCACTCAAGCCTCTAAATGCCGTAGTTCGCATGTCCTCCATTACAGTGCCCAAGAAAGGGTCAGGCAGGTAAAAATGCTTGAATCGTGGACGAGCTCTGCAACGGCGGGAACAAGGCCGCTCCTCGAGGGACATGACCATGGTGATGGGTGTGGCCAACGACTCCACTGCCATACTTCTGAGAAACCCCGGGGGATAAGGAACAGAGGAGTCGCCAAAGAGCCTTCATGCCCATTCAAGGCCGTCTGCGAAGGCCATTGCTCCAGATGTCGCCGTCACCCCACCAGACGGTCACAGACTTCCCGCAGAAGTCGGGCGCAGGGACATCTGGCGCAGAAAGACCCGGGGAGTGATTTCTTGTGGAAATGATAGACCCTGCTGCCAGGATTGCCTCATGAAAATTTCAGCAACTTTGCTTAACAAAAAGTAGGTGAAAACGGCCCAAAACTGCCTGTTCTTCCAACCTGCCCCACCAAAAGAGCTCTGGCATCACAGGGGAAGCACCACAGGTGGCACTTCTTGCTGGAGCTTCTGCAGGACACTCTCCTGCACCTGATAGATGGTCAAAGTCAACCCCACGGTGCTTCACATCTGAGATCGGCATGATTTCTTCAGACGCGAAATTATTTACGCCAACGACTCTATAATAAGATGTTAGAACGATGCTGAATATCACGCGCCCTGTACACCTACCGGGTGCATCACAAGTTATGCAGCTAGATTCGATTTTAAGAGTTGCAGGTGGGAGACAAGATCGAGTTGAATGATCAAAATTGCACTATAAGGGCTGCAGTCGGTTACCGTGAGCAATCATTTCAGTGAGTCCGGAAGTCAAACAAATGCTTGTGCGCCATATTGTGGGAGACGTTGATAAGTTACGGCTGAATGATGTGGCCATAGACCAATGCCTAATGAGTCCTGGCTCAATGCTGATAGAGCAGTTAGAATTTAATTTGGCCAGTCATTGTGACGTCAACCTGTAACACAACTCTATGATATCGTAGAGTGTAGGATATATGCGTCATCCTGTGGTTTGATAATTTCCTATAACATATTCTTCATATTCTTAATGTAAATATAGTCGACCTCGGGTATTTGCGAATCATTTGAGCCAGAAAAAAGCCTTGCAACCAACCAAGTCTCGCAGATGCTTTATTTTTACCTGTTTTTTTTATAAAACAGTTCAACAGTATAATACTTCTTGGGCCACTTGGGGAAAGTGAAAGTTGTGGTTGGCTTTGCAGCCTCTACTGCTTGTATGCCTCCACCTCAATGTCTTTGTAAGCAGCCAGTTCCATCTCAGTCTCCCAAACACTTTTGCGGCCGAGGTCCTCACCACCCTTATTTCCTCAGGCTTCTTGCCCAGCACCAACTTCTTCAGAATGACGGTTCTCCTCGTCTTGCACGGCCTGGAGAAGCGCCGCGTGAGGCAGGCTGCCAACGCCCCTCGCCTCAAGGTGCTCATCCAAGTCAATAAAGTTGACAAAGCCGTCAGCCGTCTGATTCATGTCAACGCAGGCAGTGTGACAGCAGCTGAAAACCGTGCAATGACCCAATCAGCACTTCCAGGTTCTTGCGATCAACGCGGTAATTTTGCTTGATAGAAATTCGCTCCCTGGAGGAAATTGCAAATTTCCGAGTTTGACTGCAGTCTTTTGTCTGCTCTGTGAAAGTCGCGGAAGAAAGTAGCGTCTTTCCTTTAAGGAATAAATAAATTCAGAAGGCTGGATGCTTAAAACCTCTAGTCCATGTAGATAGTCTTATCAAAGGCCAGACAGAGGGGAACAGCGGCAACAGGTGCACCGTCTTCCAGACTGTCGACGTGCACACAGGGGCAAACAGCCATAGGCTCATATCCACATCAGACGGAGGCTCAGGCCTCTGGTGCTCGCATGGGCGCGTTTGATCACTTAAACTTTGCTCAAAGTAGTTCAGGCATTTTGCAGGCCAACAACTCGCGCAGACAATTCATTGCGTAACTCCGACCAAGACGTAACTACTGCAATGTTCAGTTATTTACTTTGGCATTACTTTGGTAGCTCAACCATCGAGTATTGTCCGGTCGACGTCAAAAAGAAGCCTTCATTCTTCCTTCATCTCAAATTGTGCAGCTCCCACAAAAAAGCGTTGTTATTGATCGCCAAGACACAGGCGTTCACCGCCCCGCAGGTCCACCGGACCGCCCCCCGTCCGTCCGCCCACGTCTTCGCCGCCGCCGTCGTCGTCGTCGTCCAGCAACGCGGGGTTGGCGCACATGAGCGAAAAGGAGGCCATCATGGGATCCTCTCGCTCTCTTTGGCCGCTCTCTGTTCTGCTTCTCTCTCTTCACTATTTGTGTTGTTCGTACACACTATAAATAAGTCGCTCCTACTGTAAGCGCGTTGTCTCACTGTCTCTCTCCCTCACCATGCCTGGCACCATCGCTTGGAGACGTCGGAGAAAGAATTCAGAGAGCAGCAGAAATTTCTACTTCTTCGTCTTCGTGGCCGTCGGCTTCTGCGCCGTGGCCGAGGTCGTGGGGTCGCCCGTGCTGGAGTCCGACGAGCATGGTAAGAAGTCGGACATGGAGAGGAGGGAGTGGGGTGAGGCTTTCAATGCAATCGACATTTCACTTTGACCACCTCGTAGACGAAGTCGAATCGTGGCCGTAGAACATTGATCACGATGCACTTGGCCTTCACCACCCGGTCCATTTTCTAACACTTGTGCTCGCCACTTTATCTGCAGGGTGATTTCCTGCTGAGGTGCAGGTAGAGACCTACTTTCTGCATCGTTTGAAACGAATTTGGTCTGTATTAGCACAACATATTTTCTCACAAGAATGATTCGAGGCTTGAGCTGAGCAAAGGCTACGCTCCTTTCTGAAGATTGAGCGGCCATCAAGGTCGCCAGATTTAAGTGTGCTTGACTGTTCAATCTGGGGCCTCAGGCCCAAGCTCATCTGGTCTCAGGCCTACACCAATTTTTAAAGGTAGCAAGTGACCTTCCTCGGGAGCCTGTGCAGGGCATGGCAGAGAATTTTCTAAAAGGAGCAGAGCCTAACATAGGTCAAGCTCTGAATCATCCTTGCAAGCCAAATGTGTGATTCGAATAAGTCGTAATTCATACTCTTGGAATAGTGCAAGTTGGTCTCCTCGCGCCTAACACCATAAGTTACAGCATCTTTTAAATTTAACAGTGTTGGGAAATCACCCTGTAGTATAATAGTTTCCATTGCATACAAAGATCCTCGCCTATTGAAAATACGGATGTGGCGAAGAAGTTTGAAAGCTTTATTAGCTTTCGAAGCTTGTGGTCTGACCTCGGGTGAAACAAATCGCACATATAGTAGTAACTTCACTATAAATCAGATCCCTCGTAAATGCGAAGTCACATAAAAATTGTGGTTCGGGTGGACAGATAAAATGAGTTACCGCATGGTCATACTAGGACTTTGCAACTATATGGAAATAGAAAAAAGTCTTTTTTTTCATCAAGCTCCAGAGCCTTCTCAGCTTTATGCTTGCAGTTTTGGGTCTCAATTGTATCCAGTGGAGCAGTTGCCGCTAAATCTGTACTCGGGCACTATGTAGTCAAGGTCAGAAGGGGATTAGCGTAAGTAAAGTAAGGTTTCAACAGCCGCATCTATGAAGAAGCAAACTTAGAGTACCCTGAGTGTCTTGTCTGTGGCCAGACGTTGCAAAACACAGGCCAAACTGCCAAGAAGCAAAGGCTGGCATTGATGCACGTCAGACAAACTTTTTCTTCTTTTTGAGTAACTGCACTTTTTAACCTAATATGAGGCAAATGTGAAGCCGTTTTCATGGAAAAAGAAGCACGTCAACAGAGTGGAATGGGGTGGAAGAGCGAGTGGACAAGACCAAATCTGCCTTCTTTTCGTTCTGTCAAGAAGCGTCACTTGTCGAAGAAAAAGGGTGGCCACAATGAAAATACACAGTCCTGGCCGTAAGTAATTGCGTCGGGCATGACGGCACCTCCTACGCTGTACTGAAACAGGTTGAAGTGGAATTTTGATGTGGAACGTGTAGATTTGATACTGGGACACAATGTTCAGTACACAGGTCAATGTCAAGGATGCCCATTTTGGCAC
>JAAUXU010057007.1_pt1 | contig 20419 bp, 14 predicted proteins | sample 7278151 | NCBI WGS metagenome assembly JAAUXU01 (sample SAMN14350113, study PRJNA611818) | marine sediment metagenome | isolation source: surface marine sediment (1.8m) | place: French Polynesia: Moorea | collected 2018-08 | reverse complement strand
CTGGAAGAGCAACAGAAGCTCTGCATTGCGCGCTTGCTGCCGGTGAAGCCGGAGGTGCTGCTGATGGACGAACCCTGCTCGGCCCTCGATCCGAAGGGAACGGAGGCCGTCGAGGAGTTGGTCTGGGAACTGCGCGGGCAATACACGATCCTGATCGTGACCCACAATATGGCCCAGGCCCGGCGTGCCAGCGAGGAGTGCATATTCATGCTGATGGGCCGCGTGGTCGAGCACACGCCGACCGAGGACATGTTCGTCACCCCGGCCAAGCAGGAGACCGCCGACTACATCGAAGGCCGTTACGGCTGAGCCGCGAAGCGGAGCCGGGCGAGATCACCGGAAAGCCTACCAGCGAACCCTGACCTCGAGGATGGTGGGCATGGCCGCGCGCTCGACCGTGAAGGAAAAGCCGTCGCGACGAATCACGGCGCCGGCAGGCGGGATCGATTTGGTGGAGTCGATAAGCAATCCCGCAAGCGTGTCATAACCACCCTTCGGCAGCTCGATCCCCAGCGCCTCGTTCAACCGATCGATCTCGACCCGCGCGCCGACCAGGTAGTCCCGCTCGCCCAGCTCGCGGATCCAGGTTCCGGCTGCTTCCGGCAGGTCGAACTCGTCCTCTAGTTCGCCGACGATGACCTCCAGGATGTCCTCCAGCATCACGATTCCTTCGGCGCCCCCGAACTCGTCGATGACGACCGCGGTGAAGCCGGAGCCCTTGCGGATGTCGGACAGCAGCGTCTCGACGCTGACCGTGTTGGGAACGAAGCGGGTCTCGCGGATGTGTGGTGCGATCGGACTCTCGCTATCCTCCTGCAGCAGGTCGAGGACGTTCAAGGTCCCGACGATGCGATCGATCCGGTCCTCGTAGACCGGCAAGCGCTTATGAGCATGGTCCAGTGCCAGGCGGCGAGCCTCGCCGCAGGTCCCTTTGCTGGCAATGCCGATCACGTCGATCAATGGGACCATAATGTCGCCGGCCGTCGTCTCTCCGAAGTTGAACACCCGGCGAATCATGTGCCGCTCCCTCGGCGGGATATCGCCCTCGACCGCAGACATCTCCATCATCGCCGAGATCTCCTCACGCAGTGTGAAGGGATTGTGCGACGAACCGCCGCCGAGCAGGCGGGCCAACAGCTTGGTTAGCACGCTGAAAACCGCCAGGATCGGGAGAAAGACGAAGGAGGCGGCCCGCAGCACGAAGATGGCCCTTGGCGTGATGGCGTCGGCCCGCTGCTGGAACACGCTCTTGGCCACGATCTCGCCGAAGATCCAGATCAGCGGTGCGACCAGGACGATGGCGAGCCAGCTGTAGCGTTCCCCGAAGAGCTGGATCATCAGGGCGGTCGCCATGGTGGTGTTGGTCACCACCGCGATGTTGGTACCGACCAGGGTTGTGGAAAGCAGCCACTCCGGCTTGGCAAGCATTTGCAGGGCCAGGGCCGCCCCCCGTGACCCTTGTGCCGCCTGATGCCGAAGCTTCATGCGGTCCGCGCTCACGACGCCGATCTCGGAGCCAGAGAAGAAGGCCTCCGCGACCAGGCAAAGCACCATAACGAGGATAGTCAGGGCGACGTCCATCTGTCAGTCCCCCGCCGGAGCCTTGTAGCCACGGTCGCCCTCCGACTCCGGCCCCGGTTCCTGCACGTCCGGCGGCAGAGCCGCGGCGACCTCGCCTTCCAGGCTCGTGAGGGCGGAAGCCGGCTTGACCTCCAGCTTTGAAATTCTTTGGCGGGCCACCGAGATCACTTCGAAGACAAAGTCGCCCACCACGATGCTCTGGCCCTCTTGTGGCAACTCGCCAAAGGCGTTCAGTAGCATTCCGCCGAGGGATTCCGCCTGGTCCGAGTCCAGGTCGGCGCCGATCATCTGATTGAATTGGTGCAGCGGCATCGCAGCGTCGATCCGATAGCCTCCGGCGTCGAGCCGCTCGACGGGCATGGCGCTTTGCTGCAGCAGCTCCGAGCGGCTTAGGATGTCGCCGAATATGCACTCGAGCAGGTCCTCCATGGTCACCAGCCCGGTGACGCCGCCATATTCGTCGACCGTCACCGCCAGTGAGAGCTTGCGCTTGCGAAAGGTGTAGAAGAGATCGGCCACCGATTTCGTCTCCGGCACGAAGTAGGCCTCGCGCATCAGGTCGGAGACCCGACTTGGCTTGGGCTCGGAAGATCCTTCCGCAACGGCGGGGCCCAGAAGGTCCCGAACGTAAAAGATACCCACGACGGAGTCCCGTCCGCCCTCGTAGACCGGGACTTTGGTGTGACCCCGGTGCTTATAGTGCAGGGCCGCTTCATCAAGGCCGGCCTGTGCGGGGAGATAGTGGATCTGCGAACGCGGTGTCATGACCTCGCGCAGTGATTTGTCGGAGAAGTCGAAGATCCGGTTGATGTAGAGCGCCTCCTCACGGTCCAGCACGCCCTCCCCGACCGCTTCCTGGGCAAGGGAGCGGACCATGTCCTGAGTGATGATGTTTGCCGCCGAGCGCTCGCTGCCAACGACCAGGGTGATGAAGAAGTCGGCGATGTGGCGCACGACCCATCGCAGCGGCGTGATGGCCCGCGCGAAGAAATCGATAAAACGGCATTGGAAGGTCGCGAAGGCGACGTTGTTCCGGATTGCCAGCGTCTTGGGGGTGATCTCCCCGACCAGCAGCAAGATGGGCACCATGATCAGCAGGTTGACCCACTTGGCATCGCTGCCGAGGAGGCGGATGACCACAGCCGCCGAGATGACCGAGGCCGCGACGTTGACCAGCTCGTTGCCGATCAGGATCGTGACGATGAGTTGGCGTGGCTGGGCGAGCAATCTCTCGATCAGCGAGATGCTTGGATTTCCCGCCTGGCGCATCTGCTCCTGCTGAAGGCGGCTGAGCGAGAAGAGCGAGGTTTCGGAACTGGAAAAAAAGGCTGAGAGACCCATCAACAGCGCGAAGGCGACGAGTTCGAGGGCAATCGTGATATCCACCGCCGGATTCCTCCAAGTCTCTCCTACCGGAGCCCGCTAGTTCGGAGAATCCGGGGTGTTGGCCCCGTATTCCGGCTCGACGCGCAGCTTCTCGACGCTCCGCTCGTTGGCCTCTATGACCGTAAAGCGGTAGCCTTCCTCTACGATAAACTCATCTTCTCGGGGGATGTGCCTCAGGCGCGCCATGACCAGGCCACCGACCGTGTGGAACTCGGTGGTCGGTATGCCGGTACGTAAAATCTCGTTGGCCTCGGCGATCGAGAGCCGGGAGTCCATGACGTAGATGTCTTCCGCCAGCTTCTCGTAGACCCGTTTGCGTTTCGGCAGGTACTCCTCGAAGTCATAGCCCACGTCGATCTCGCCGACCACCTCTTCGACGATGTCCTCCATTGTGATGATGCCGATGCTCGAGCCGAACTCGTCGACCACCACGGCCATATGGTCACGGCGCTGGTTCAGCATCGGCAGAAGCTGATCGATCGTCTGTAATGGCGACACGTAGAGTGCCGGCTGAATCAGGGAGGCCAATTCCTGGTCGGCGAGGTCCCGGTCCATCAGGTCCCAGGTCGTCAGGGTCACGATGCCGACAATATTGCTGGTGCTGTTCTCGAAGACCGGCAAGCGATTGTAGCCGTGCCGTCGTACCAATTCGATCGCCGTCTTGGTGGTCTGTCGGCGATCGATGACCGTCGCTTCGGCGATGGGAATCATGGTCTGTGCGACGGTTGTCTCGGCGAAGCGGATCACCCGGCGAATCCGTCCTCGCCCGAAGGCGTCGAGCGATACGCCCTGCTCGGCCATATCGACGACCGTGCGCAGTTGCTCGCGGGTGATGAAGAAGGGCTGATCGATCTTGCCGGCTCCGACCAGGCGGGCCGCTGTCCGGGCGATCCGCGAGAACACGAAGACGATGGGGTAGAACAGCATCGAGGCCCAGCGGAGCGGGTAGATGATGATGGGCGTCAGCTGATCGGACTTCTGCTGGTAAACGCTCTTAGGCACGATCTCTCCGATGACCAGCAGCAGCGGCGTCAGGATCAGAAAGGCGTAGAACTCGCCGCTACTCCCGAACAGCTGAATCATCAGCAGCGCGCCGATCGTGGTCAGCACGACCGTGGAGATGTTGGTGCCGACCAAAGTCGTACTCAGCAGCACGTCAGGGGTCTGAAACAGCCTGAGCGCGAGGCTGGCTCCGCGGTCGCCCTGCTTGGCCCGGTGCCGAAGCTTGATCTTGTCGGAACTGACCAGGGCGATCTCGGAACCCGAGAAGAAGCCCTTCAGCACGAGGAAAACGAACATCAACAGAAGTGCGAGAAACAGGTCCATGGTCTAGCCCCTTTCCCTGTCGTGGGATCCGGGCGGGCCCTTCCCGTTCCGCCGCCGGGCCTTCTTCTTGGCCTTGTCCCCAATCTTGATGGCGGAGAGGTCGACGACTTCGGCGCTGGGCCGCACCTCGTCCGAAGCTGCCTTCGACGATCCGGGTGCGGGTGTTTCCTCCGAGTCGGACTCCATTGTCGCCTCACCGCCCACGTCGTCTTCGTCCTGGTCTTCCGTCTCGTTCTCCTCGCCGGGCGTGCCCTTGGCGATTCGCACCCTGGCCAGGCGATGGCCGTCCATCTCCAGCACCGTTGCAATCAGCCCGTCCATGGCGACCTGATCGCCGACCCTCGGCAGACGATCGAGGTAGCGGAATACCACACCGCCGATCGTGGTCATCCGCGGATCCTCGATACCGAAGTTGGTCAGGTCGTCGAAGTCGGTCAGCTTCATCTCCCCGGGCACCTCGAAGACGTTCTCGTCTCGCTCTTCATAGAGACCCTGCGCCGGGGCGGATTCGGAGACCTCGCCGAAGATGAAGCTGATGATGTCCCGCATGGTGATGAAACCCTCCATCCCGCCGAATTCGTTGAGGACGGCAGCCGCGCGGGCGTTGTTCGCCTGGAAGAAGTCGAACATTTCGTCGACGTACTTGGTCGGCGGTACCACGACGGGCGGATGGAGGAGTTGCTCGAGCGTGAGCTTCGAAAGATCGGCACCGTCCAGAATCAGCCTTAGGACGTCCTCGGCATGAACGAAGCCGACGAGGTTGTCGTGGTGCTCGTGGCAGACCGGAACCCGAGGGTGCCGGAACCCCCGAAAATGGTCGACGACCTCCAGCACGCTCATGTCATCCCTGAGGAAGTTGACCCGGGTGCGCGGGGTCATGATCTCTACGATCTCGGTCTCGCCGGCTTCCAAGAGGTTGTCGATCAGGACCCTTTCGGTCGCATCGAGAATACCCTCGTCCGCAACCTCGGCCAGCAGGGTGCGGAACTCGTCGACCTGGAGAATGTTCTCCCGGCCCCGCTCATCGCCGACGATCCAGGTGGTGATCCTATCCGCCGCCACGCGGACGACCCGGCGCAAGGGCGTAATTAGCCGAGCCCAGGCGCTGAGTGGCCCGGCGACGATCCCTGCGCTGATCTTGATCGGATGGCTGACCGCGATGGTCTTCGGCGTAACCTCACCCAGCAGCAGGAGTAGAGGGAACATCACCAGCACATTGATCCAGCCGGCCCGCTCCTCCCCGTAGAGCACGACCAAGATGCCCGCGAGGTTCGCAGTCGCCGCAATGTTAACCAATTCGTTGCCGCAGAGAATCGAGATGATCAGCCGCCGGGGCTGGTCGAGAAGGTCGTGAAGGGTCTCCGAGCGCGGATGCCGGTCGCGCCGCAGCTTCTGCAGATCAAGGCGGGACAGGGAGAACAGGGCCGTTTCGGAACCCGAGAAGAAAGCCGAACAGCAGAGCAAGACGACCTGCAGCACCAGCAGAGCGATGATTCCGGGCTCGAGCAAGAGCGCGGTATCGAAGGCGAAAAAGGCCTCCACCGCCTCCCAGTAGCCCTCGAACTGAACGCGAGCCCGCTCCATCTGCGTCTCCCTGCGCCTGGGCCCTGTTTGCCGATGCCCGTCGGGAGCGGAGGTCAGACGTCAGCCCATCGTGCCAAGTCGTGTTCTGCGTCGTCGTCGGGACCTCGCGCCCCCAGTCCAGCCGGTTGCCAAACAACATCGGAACAAGATAGCTCTCTGACCTTCCGGACGATAGGCGAGATTGAACCACGGGCGTATTTTTCCGCCACGGCGCCTCGCCCTTAGCCCCCGCGCTTGCGGAGCCCGCTGCCCAGTCAGCCCTCATAATAGCGCAAGATGACGATAGACCATTGGTTCGGCCAGGAAATTGACCTAGGTCAAAGAATTCCGGGCGACGATCTGTCTCTCTTTGTCCACAGCGGTCGAACCGGCAATTGGCTCATGTTCCTGCAAGGTCATCCGACTTGCCTAAGGTGGCAGGTCAGCGGCCTGGCCTCGCGAAAGGACAGCGGCAAAGCCGGGCGGATCGCGTAAAGGGACAGAATTTGGGGTATTGGACCGGCGAAGCCGGTCGGCGGCGGGATCGCGTCATGGTAGAGAAAGACGCAGCCCGCCGACCCCAACGGGGGAGGCATACCATGGTCGAAGAAGATCCCGGCAAGCGAAAAGGACCGCCAGTCGGCGCCGGGGCAATCCTAGTCGCAGTCGATTTCTCCAAGGATTCCGAAGCTGCTTTACGCTGGGCATGTCGCTACGCCGATCAAGTCGGCACGGAGATCCTGGTCCTGCACGTCGTGCACGACCCTATCGAGACGCCGGACGTGTACGACAGCACCGAGACCGACGCGCTCCGACCGTTGGAAGATCGCGCAACCGAGACGATGGAAAAGTTCACTGCGGCCTTCGCCGCGGCCAACTCCGATCTAAAGTCAGCCGCGGCCCTGAAGACCTGGCTGGTGAGCGGCATACCCGAAACGCGGATCCTCGAGGCGGCCGAGAAAATCGATGCCTGCATGGTGGTCGTCGGCAGCCGGGGGCTCACCGGCCTGCCTCACCTTCTTCTCGGATCCAAGGCAGAGCGCTTGGCGCAGCTGTCGCCGCGGCCGGTAACGATCGTCAAGGGGAGGCAGAAGGATGACTAACTGGCTGCCAGGCAAGAGCGCGCGCAACCTCTCGGCGACCGGCATCGCCTTCGTGGTGTTTCTCTTCGCGCTGCCGGGACTCGCGGCCACGGCCACGGGCCAGAGCATCGAGTGGTGGAGCATGGGCATGCAGCTCTTCGGAGGGCTGGCCATCTTCCTCTTCGGCATGGAGCAGATGGCCGACGCCCTGAAGAAGGTCGCCGGCAACCGGATGAAGAACATCCTCGGCACGCTGACCACCAATCGCATCATGGGCCTGATCACCGGCACGGTCGTGACTGCGGTGATCCAGTCTTCATCGGTTACGACGGTGATGCTCGTCGGTTTCGTCACGGCCGGGCTGATGTCGCTGTCGCAGGCCATCGGCGTGATCCTAGGCGCCGACATCGGCACGACGATCACCGCACAGATCGTTGCCTTCAAGGTCACGAAGTACGCTTTGTTATTGGTCGGCGTCGGCTTCGTTCTGATGTTCCTCGGCAAGAAGGACATGACCAAGCACTACGGGGTCCTGGTGATGGGACTCGGCATGATCTTCTTCGGCATGGGCATCATGAGCACCGGCATGAAGCCGCTCAGAAGCTACGAGCCCTTCATCGGCCTCATGCAGCAGGTCTCGAATCCCATCGTCGGGATCCTGATCGCAACCGCTTTCACCGGCTTGGTCCAGTCGTCCTCCGCAACCATGGGCGTGGTCATCGCCATGGCCATGCAAGGTCTAATCACCTTGGAAGCGGGCATTGCTCTCGCATTGGGCGCCAACATCGGAACCTGTGCCACGGCCGGCCTCGCCGCGATTGGCAAGCCCCGCGAGGCGGTTCGGGTGGCGGTCGCCCACGTCACTTTCAAGATCGTCGGCGTCCTCCTGATCGTCTGGTTCATTCCGCCCTTTGCCGAGCTCGTCAGGAACATCTCGCCATCCGAGCCGGGGCTGACCGGCTTTGACCGGCTGGCTGCAGAGACGCCTCGCCAGGTGGCCAATGCCCACACGATCTTCAACGTCGGCATCGCCTTTCTGTTCCTGCCGCTGGCGCCCGTGTTCGCCCGCTTCTGCGAGTGGGTCGTGCCCGACAAGCCGATGGCGGAGCCAACCGAGATCCAGCCCAAATATCTGGACAAGGAGTTGCTCTCGACGCCGCCCCTGGCCCTGGACCGAGCGCGCAGGGAAGTCAGCCGGCTTGGGGATCGGGTCGACGGAATGCTCGATGCCTCCCTCCCGGCCGTGACATCCGGCTCGGAGGAGGATCTTCACGATCTTGCCGAACTGGATAGCGACATCGATACCCTTCATGGCCATATCGTGGAGTACCTGGGCAAGATCAGCCTTGGGGAACTGAGCAGCGAAGAATCCCACGAGGTCATGGAATTGCTACAGGTCGCAAACCACTTGGAACAGATAGGGGATATCATCGAGACCAACTTGGTGACGACGGGTAGACGCCGGATCGAAGAGGACGTGGTCGTGAGCAAGGCGACCCTCGAAGTGATACAGCGCTACTTTGACGAGGTGTCGCAAGCCTTCAAGACCTCGATCAAAGCGGTGCGGGAACAAGACAGGAAGGTCGCCCGCCAAGTTAAGCGTATGAAGAAAGATATGGCGGCCTTGGCCGAAGAGACCGCAAGATACGAGCTGGGCCGCCTGGTGGCGGACGAACCTAACCGGCTGCAGACCTTCACGCGCGAGATGGAGATGATTGAGACCTTTAGCCGGATCTACCGCATGAGCCGCAAGATCGCGCGGACCCAGTGGGTGGACGCCGAGGAACCGGAGGTTTTGCAGGCCGCCGAATAGGCGGAATGCTGATAGGATAGCTGGCCAAGCGGCTCGTTCGGGCGCCGACGCTAGTGATGTGCCGGGAGCCCGAAATAAGTGGAGGAACAAGAGGATATGGCAGGTCGAACCAGCACAGACACCAGCGACACCGGCGATCAGAAGACCCGCGTCTCGTTGACACCTCTCAGGACGGGTAACGCGCGGGCGAGACGGCGCCTTCCCGGGGCTGCTGCCGAGCCGGCCATAGCAGATCCGGCCGTAGCAGAGCCAGCCAGCGAGGCGGAGGCACCCGGCGCGGCCGCGGCACCGGTCGCGGAGCCTGCGGTAGCTGTCGCCGAGACGGCGGCGGTGGCCGAAGCGGCGAGCGTCAAGGCACCGAAACCTGAACCCACGCCACCGGCCATCAACCTTCGATCGCCCGAGTTCTATCTCAACCGCGAACTCACCTGGCTCAGCTTCAACAGCCGCGTCCTGCACGAAGCGCAGGACAAGCGCATTCCGCTGCTCGAACGGGTCAAGTTCTTGGCCATCGCCAGCTCCAACCTCGACGAGTTCTTCATGAAGCGCATCGGCGGCCTGAAGCAGCAGCTGGCCGCCAACGTCCACCAGCTCACCGTCGACGGGCGGACACCACAGGAGCAGATCACGGAGTGCGCTGCGGCCGTCAAGGAGCTTCAGCTTCGGATGCGCGAGGTCTACCTGGATCTGGTCAAATCGCTGGCCCGGAAGGGAATCGTCATCGCCGAGTACGAGTCGCTGACGGCCGAGCAGAAAAGCACGGTGCGCAATCACTACTTGAAGAACATTCTGCCCTTGGTGACACCTCTCGCCATGGACCCGGCGCATCCCTTCCCCTTTATCTCAAACCTCTCTCTCAGCCTTCTGGTCACCCTTCGGTACCGAGACGACGAAGAGCCCATTATGAACCGCATCAAGGTTCCCCTGGGCTCCGGCGTGCCCCGCTTCCTGCAGATCGACGATTCCGACCATTTCGTTCCGTTGGAAGAGGTGATGGCTCACAATCTCGACCTCTTGTTCCCGGAGATGGAGGTGGAGTCTTGCGAGCTTTTCCGGGTCACGCGCAATGCCAACACGGAGCTGGAAGAAGACCAAGCCGAAGACCTCCTAAGTATGATCGAGACCGAGCTGCGCTATCGTAAGTTCGCGCCCTTCGTCCGGCTTGAGATCAGTGCCGGCATGAGCGCGCTGCATCGTGGCATGCTGGCAGCCGAGCTTGGACTCGATGAGACGGCCGATGTCTTCGAATCCGATGTGCTGCTAGGCATCCGCCACCTGATGGATCTGGCAAGTCTCGACTATCCGGAGCTGCACGACGAAGACCATCGTCCGGTGACCAACGTCAAGCTGCAGGACCGGCGCAGCATCTTCCACCAGATCCGCGAAGCCGGCTCGATCCTTTTGAGTTTCCCGTACGAGTCCTTCGCGACTTCGGTCGAGCATTTCGTGCGGGAGGCAAGCCAAGACCCTAAGGTCCGGGCGATCAAGATGACGCTTTACCGAACCTCCGCCGACACAGAAATATTGGAATACTTGATCGAGGCGGCCCGCAACGGCAAGCAGGTCGCGGTCGCGGTCGAGCTCAAGGCCCGCTTCGACGAGGCCGCGAACATCCGTTGGGCGACGCGGCTAGAAGAAGCCGGAATTCACGTCACCTACGGAGTCGTGGGGCTCAAGACCCACGCCAAGTCGATTCTGGTCGTTCGCCAGGACTACACGGGGCTCCGCCGTTACGCGCATATCGGCACCGGCAACTATCATGCCGGGACCGCGCGCATCTACTCCGACCTCGGCCTGCTGACCTGCGACGACGAGATCGGCCACGACCTGACCGAGCTGTTCAATTACCTTACCAGCGGCTGCAAGCCTTCGCGCCGGTACCGAAAACTCCTGACAGCGCCCAAGTTCCTGAAAAAAGCGTTGCTGGCCAAGATCGAACGGGAGATCGAGCTACACAGCGATGAGTCGCCGGGGCTGATCCGCTTCAAGACCAACGCGCTCGAAGACGCCCACGTTACGGAAGCCCTCTACAAGGCCTCCCGTGCCGGTGTGAAGGTGGAGCTGATCGTGCGGGACAGCTGCCGTCTGCGCCCTGGCGTTCCGGGTCTGTCGGACAACGTTTCGGTGATCAGTGTGGTCGGCCGCTTCCTCGAACACGCCCGGATCTACTACTTCCGAAATGGCGGTGAGGAGGAGTACTACATCGGCTCTGCCGATCTGATGCGGCGCAATCTGGAGAGCCGAGTGGAGCTTCTGGCACCGATTGAGGATCCTGCGCATCGCGAGGAGCTACACAGGTTTTTCGAGGTCCAGTTGGAGGATCAGCGCAACGTATGGGATATGGGGCCCGACGGCGAATACGTTCAGCGCCAGCCCGTGGGCAGAGGCCGCGAAAGCAAGGGCTGTCAGGAAGTTATGGTCGCCTTCGCCGAGAAACGTCAGGCATCGGCCACCAGGCTGAGGCGCCGCAAGCCGAGGGCCATCGCCCGACGCAGCGTCCGCTGAATTCGCGTCACCAGGGCCGTCTCATGGAAGACGCGGGCCCCTCGTCGCGCGGCCTGCGAGAAACGGATAGGATCGAAGCTAAGGTTGCCCGATGACAGCAACCCAGGCTCCTGGCTTCGCACCGCCGGATGCGGTTTCGAAAGGAGGTGTCGGATGCAGGTTTCGGAGATTTTGGCGGCGAAGGGCGATCGGGTCATCTCGGTTGCTTCGGTGGCGAGCGTTCAAGACGTCGCCGGCACACTTCGGCGCGAGGGAATCGGTGCGGCCATAGTCAAGAGCGAAAGCAAGGACATGGCTGGCATCATCTCCGAGCGGGACATCGTCACCAGCGTCGCCGAGCACGGCCCGGCGGCCTTGGATATGCACGCCGCCGACCTGATGAACCGCTCGGTCATCACCTGCACACCGGAAAGCAGCACACAGGAGATCATGGAGCAGATGATGATGGGACAGATTCGCCACCTGCCAGTGGTCAAAGGCGACGCCCTGGTCGGCATGATCAGCGTCGGCGACGTGGTTAGGGCCGTGCTGTCCGAATTGAAGTGGATGACGAAAGTCCTGCAGGACCAGGTGGTGACGGCCGCGGCCTGGTCGACGGACGAGGACTGACCGAAGCCCAACGACAACCTGCGGCCGGAAACGATCTATGGCCAAGACACTTGTGGTCGAGCCGGGCGAGACCCCGACCAAGATCCCCTTCCTCAGAGGCATCCTCACGCATTCGCTCCAGGAATCCGGGCTGCCCTTCGACGAGGCTTACGCCCTCGCTTCCGAGGTCCGCGATGAGCTGAGCGAGAGACCCGAGATCACGACCGACGAGCTGCGCGAGACGGTCCTGAAGCATATCGAGCGCTACGGGCCAAGCGTGGTCCAGCGCTACCAGCAGCCGGCTGTCGTAACCGGGACCATCCTGGTTCGCGATTCCGAGGGCCACACGCGACAGTTCTCCCGTCAGGAACACCGGCGGCTGCTCGAATCGAGCGGACTTTCATACGAGGAGTCGACCGCGGTCACCGCGGCGCTGTTCGGCCACATGATGAATAAGGGCCTGTCGGAGATCCGGTCAAGGCATCTCGGCTTTCTCACCTATCGCTACCTCCGCGTCGCGCTGGGCCGCGAGAAGGCGCAGCGCTACCTCGTGCTGGTCAACTTCCGCAGGCGCGAGCAGCCGGTCGTGTTGATGATCGGTGGCGCGAGCGGCACCGGGAAGAGCGCCATCGCGACCGAGGTCGCGCACCGACTCGACATCGCCCGCACTCAGTCGACGGACCTGCTGCGCGAGGTCATGCGAATGATGATCCCGGAGCGCCTGATGCCGGTCCTTCACCGGTCATCCTACGACGCTTGGCGGGGCCTTTCGGGCAAGGGCGGGGACGCCGACGGACTGCTGATCGACGGATACCAGGCGCAGGCCGAGCTGTTGTCTGTGCCCTGCGAGGCTGTGATCCGGCGGTCAATCAATGAGGGCGCGTCGGTGATCCTGGAAGGCGTCCATATCCAGAACTCCCTGGTCGAGAAGGTACCATCGGAGGGCGGCGCCATCGTGATTCCGATCATGCTGGCGGTGCTCAATCCACAGCACCTCAGACAGCGATTCATGGGCAGGGGCGAGCAGGTGGACCGGCGTCGTGCCGAACGCTATCTGGATAATTTCGGGTCCATCTGGCGTCTGCAAGCTCACCTCCTGTCCGAGGCCGACCGCGGGCATATACCGATCATCATCAACCACGACCGCCAACAGGTGATTCAGGACATCATGAGGGTGATCGTCAGCGCCCTCATGGAGCAGATGAGCGCCGACCCTTCGGACGTCTTCCTCTAGCAGGCTGTTGACGACGTGCGAACGGCCACTCGCGCCCTTCGACAGGGGCCGCAGCCCGGCGCTCCGCGCGGGTGTGGGTGGGCATTTTCACGCACTCCGCCTCATGCTGAGCCTGTCGAAGCATGACCTCGGGCAAGGGCTCGGCGGTCTTTCAACAACCTGCTAGCCTCTGTCCCCTGCCCGGCGTCGAGTTCGCGCTGCAGGGTGATGGCTTTCTTCCCGCTCGGCTCTCCCCGCCGGCCGGTGCGGTCAGCCGACGAGGCTGAGGCGCCAGCGCGAGTGCTGACCCATCGGCGGCTCGAACCGCAAGACCAGGCCGCTGGGGACCTCGACCGAGCGACCGTCGGCCAGGCCGCAGTGACCGCAAAGCACCCGAAAAACACCGGAATGAGCGACCACCACGAGCGGTGAAGGCCCGGTGATCGAGCGCATCGCGGCGATGACCCGCTTGGCGAAGGCTTCGCGACCTTCCACGCCGTCGTCGCGGGGCTCGGATGGCCGAAGGTCCTTGTGCAACCCCTGGTAAGGCCCCCAGTTTCTCTCCATCAGTCCTGGAACCGGAAAGACCGGGACCCCGCGCAATACCGAGAGGATCGAGGCCGTCTCCCAGGCCCGCCTCAGCGGGCTTGCATGAATCGACCGGAGCAAGACGCCTTCAAGAGCACCCGCCGCCTTCACGGCGGATTGCCGACCCTTGGTAATCAGCGGGGTATCGTTTTGGCCCTGGACGATTCCCCTTTCGGTCTCCCGGGTCTCGCCGTGACGCAGGAAATAGAAAGGGGTGACGCCGAACTCGAAACGCGAATCCTCCAAGGTAGGCCCCTTTGTCCTTACCGCGCTGTGGCGCAGTTCTGTCATCTCAAGCCTCAGTTGCTCCATCGCTTTTCTCGCCTCGCTCTTACGGCGACGAAGATATTCAGTTTCCGCACGCCGTTTCCGCCCCGGCGACCCGGCCCGGGCGACGGTTGGCATCGACTATTTCTTTTCCTCTCCCGCGGCCCGAACAGGACCGATGGGCGAACCCTTCCAGCTGACCTGATAGAGATCGAGACGGCGCTGCTGGAAGTTCCGCACGGAACCCTGGCTGCGCAACTCCTTGAGCAAGCCCAAGTCCAAGTCCGCGATCAGGGTTGTCTCGGTGTTGGGCGTCGCCTCCGCCTTGACCGCATCGTGCGGAAAAGCGAAGTCCGACGGCGTGAAAATCGCCGACTGGGAATAGTGGATATCCATGTAGCCCAGGTTCGGAATGTTGCCCATGCTGCCTGTCGTGACGACGTAGCACTCGTTCTCGATGGCGCGCGCCTGCGCGCAGCGCCTGACCCGCAAGTAGCCGCTCTTGGTGTCGGTGAGATAGGGGACGAAGAGGATCTGCATCCCCTGCTCGGCCAGCAGCCGGCTAAGCTCCGGGAACTGAGCGTCGTAGCAGACGAGGATCCCGATCTTGCCTTCGTCCGTGTCGAACAGCTTGAGTTGGTCGCCGCCTTTGAGACCCCACTCCAGCTCCTCGTCCGGGGTCGGATGCAACTTGTATTGGAGATCCCAGCTGCCGTCGCGCCGACAGAGGAAAGAGACATTGCGCAGCGTGTGATCCTCGTACTCGGGCAAGCTACCGGCAACGATATTGATGTTGTATTGCACGGCGAGGTCCGAGATGTAGGCGCGGATCCTCTCGGTGTATTGGGAGAGCGACCGGATCGCCTCGGCGTCGCTCTTCACGTGGGGATAGAACTGCGACATCAGCGAGGCGTTGAAGTACTCCGGCAATACCACGAAGTCGCACTGGTAGGCCGCCACCACGTCGATGTAGTACCTCAGGTGCGACCGGAAGACGTCGAAGGTCGCCGCCGGCCGCATCTGCCACTGTACGGCCGCGACCCGAGCGATACGCTTCGGCTCTCCAAGCAGCCTTCTCTGCTCCTGGTACTCGATGTTGAACCACTGAGAGATCACTGCGTAGCCGTGGGACTCCTCATCCTCGGGCAGGTAGCCGGTGATGACCCGCCGGACGTGGAAGTCGTTGCTCAACTGGAAGGTCAGGACAGGGTCGTAGATCTCTCGTGCCCTGACTTCGTCGATGTACTCCTGCGGGGTCAGCTTCTCTCTGTACTTGTCGTACCCCGGGATGCGTCCGCCGAAGATGATCCGCCTCAGGTTTAGCTTTCGGCAAAGTTCCTTGCGCGCGTCATAAAGGCGGCGGCCCAGGCGAAGCCCCCGGTAGTCCGGATGCACGAAGACGTCGACGCCATAGAGGGTATCGCCGGTCGGGTCGTGAGTTGTGAGATAGCCGTTGCCGGTGATCTGCTGATGGGTGTGAAAGTCCCCGAACTTCTTGTAGTCGACGATGACGCTGATGACCGCAGCGATGACCCGGCCGTTGTCCTCGAGGCAGATCTGGCCTTCCGGGAAGCGGGCGAGTTGAGACTCGAACTGCTCCTGTGACCAGGCGCCGCCAGCATGGCCGTAGACCAGGTCCATGATCTCCTTCATGGTCGGATAGTCGGAAAGCTGAGTATTGCGCAGTCGTAGCCGGTGCTGCAGGTCCAAGCCCTTCTCGCTTGGCGCGCTACGGCCACCCTTGCCAGCCTTCTTACCGTGTCTCGCAGCCATCCCTTGCCCGGTTGTCTTGACGAGTTCCGACTTGCGGCTCCTCGATTTGACTTGCATGGCGCTCCGCCCCTTCGGCCGCCAATCATTTCATCCGAAATGATCATTCACAGATTGAGGAAGGAATTCATTGATCTTGATCAAAAAATGGGTGCGATAGCTCTGCTTCGGGCTACGGATGATGGCGCAGAGCCTCGTCTCGGCCCAACCGATTGATCAGGATCAAAGAGGAACTGGCCCGCTCCGCGTTAGGTATTGCGCCTGGGAGGCAAGCAACGATGTTCGAGATCCGAATTCACGGCCGCGGTGGACAGGGCGTGGTCACCGGCGCAGAGCTGCTTTCGGTGGCCGCCTTCGACGAAGGCAAGCACGCACAGGCCTTTCCCAGCTTTGGCTCCGAGCGCATGGGCGCGCCAGTGGTCTCCTTCTGCCGGGTCGATGACCAGGAGATCCGGTTGCGTGAGCCGATTCTGGAGCCCGACGCCCTGATCATCCAGGACCCGACCTTGCTGCATTCGGTCGACGTCTTCTCGGGCCTGAAGCCGGAAGGCTACATCCTGATCAACTCAACCCGCAGCTTCGAGGAACTGGGCATCGCCGACTTCGTCGCCGGCTTTCCGCCACACCATGTCTGCGACCTCGGGGCGACCGAACTCGCGCTGCACCACATCGGCCGGCCGGTACCAAACGCCGCTTTGCTGGGCGGCTTTGCCGCGATCACCGGTCTCCTGGCCTTCGCGTCGGTCGAGAAGGCGATCCGGGAAAAGTTCCCACCGGCCATCGCCGAGGCGAACGTCGCCGCCGCCCGCGACGCCTACGAAATCGCCAAGGCGGCCTGAGGGCTGTCGAGAGGGGAGAACCAAAAATATGCTGAAGCAGATCGAAGGCTCCCAGGCGGTCGCAGAGGCGGTCGCGCTCTGCCGGCCTCAGGTCGTCTGCGCCTATCCGATCACGCCCCAGACCCACATCGTCGAAGGCGTCGGCGCGCTGGTGAAGTCGGGCCAGCTGGAGAATTGCGAGTTCATCAACGTGGAATCGGAGTTCGCGGCGCTCTCAGTCGCGATCGGCGCCTCGGCGGTCGGCGCCCGGGCCTACACCGCGACCGCCAGCCAGGGCCTGCTGTACATGGCAGAGGCCGTCTACAACGCTGCCGGGCTAGGCCTGCCGATCGTGATGACCGTCGGCAACCGGGCGATCGGCGCGCCGATCAACATCTGGAACGACCATAGCGATTCCATGTCGATGAAGGATGCCGGCTGGATCCAGCTGCATGCCGAGACCAACCAGGAAGCGGCGGACCTGCACATCCAGGCCTTCAAGCTCGCCGAGTCGCTGAGCTGCCCGGTCATGGTCTGCATGGACGGCTTCATCCTGACTCACGCCTACGAGCGGGTCGACATCCCGACCCAGGACCAGGTCGACGCCTTTCTGCCGGCCTTCGAGCCGGTGCAGCAGGTCGATCCCGCCAAGCCCTACTCGATCGGCGCCATGGTCGGTCCGGAGGCCTTCTCCGAGGTCCGCTATCTGGCGCACCAGAAGCAGATGGAAGCGCTGGAGCGCATCCCGCCCATCGCCGCCGAGTTTGCAGAGGTCTTCGGCCGCGAGTCCGGCGGCCTGCTCCGGACCTACCGGAGCAAGGGCGCTGAGACCGTGGTCGTCGCCCTCGGATCGATCAACGGCACGGTCAAGGAAGTCGTCGACACCCAGCGCGATGCCGGCGCCAGCATCGGCAGCATCAGCATTTCTTCGTTCCGACCTTTCCCCCTGGCCGAGCTGCGCGACGCGCTGGAGGGCGCCCAACGGGTGGTCTGCCTTGAGAAGAGCCTGGCGCCCGGCCTCGGTGGCGTGCTCGCCTCCAACGTCCGCATGGCGCTGCGCGGACGTTCGCTGCCCGTTTACACCGTGATCGCCGGCCTTGGCGGCCGGATCATCACACGGAAGTCGCTGGCCGAGCTCTTCGAGCGGGCGGCGCGCGATAGCCTTGAGGACGTGACCTTCCTCGACCTCAACTGGGAGGTGGTCCACGAGCAACTGTCTCGGGCCCGCGACGTTCGCCATTCCGGCCCCATCGCCGAGAACCTGCTCAAGGCCCTGAACCCGGGCCTCGTGCGGCGCGTTTCGTCACGAAAGGAACCCCGGCCATGACAGAGGAAACCGCGCTCCAGAAGGTCAAGTTCTACCAGACCGGCACCCACACCGTGGGCAACCGCCTGATGGACGAGGATGCCCGCAGCGTCCAAGCCTCGACCGAGCGCTCCAACGCGATCACCTCGGGTCACCGGGCCTGTCAGGGCTGCGGAGAGGCCCTGGGCGCGCGCTATGCGCTGGACGCCGCGATGCGCGCGTCCGACGGCAAGCTGGTCGCGGTCAACGCCACTGGCTGCCTGGAGGTCTTCACCACCCCCTATCCCGAGACGTCCTGGCAGATCCCCTGGCTGCACTCGCTCTTCGGCAACGCGCCGGCGGTGGCCGCGGGGGTTGCCGCGGGCCTGCGCCGCCTGGGTCGCGACGACGTCAAAGTGGTGGCCCAGGGCGGTGACGGGGGCACGGTCGACATCGGCTTCGGCTGCCTCTCCGGCATGTTCGAGCGCAACGACGATGTGCTCTACATCTGCTACGACAACGAGGCCTACATGAACACCGGCGTGCAGCGGTCCTCGGCAACGCCGCCGACCGCCCGGACCGCGACCACGCCCGCGGTCGGCGAGGCGCCGGGCAACGTCTTCGGCACCGGCAAGAACATGCCGCTGATCGCCATGGCCCACAACATTCCCTACGTCGCCACTGCCACGGTCGCCGACCTGCACGACCTCGAGGCCAAGGTGACCAAGGCCATGACCATGAGCGGGTCCCGCTACATCCACATCATGGTGCCCTGCCCGCTGGGCTGGGGCTCGCAGTCGGCGGACACCATCAAGATCGCGCGCCTGGCGGTCGAGAGCGGACTCTTCCCCTTGATCGAGGCCGAACACGGCGCGGTCACCGCGGTCAAGAAGATCCGCCGCAAGGTCCCGGTCGAAGACTACCTGCGCCTGCAGCGCCGCTTCGCTCACCTCTTCAAGAAGGGCGCGGAAGACCGTGACCGGATCGCCGCCATCCAGCGCATGGCTGACGCCAACATCGCCAGGTACGAACTCCTGCCGGAGGAGGCAGACGCATGAAGGACAACGGCCTACCCTTCGCGATCACCCTGGACCCGGGCACCAGCCTGGCCAACCAGACCGGCTCCTGGCGCAACGAGAAGCCGGTCTATCTGGACCGGTTGCCGCCCTGCAACAACGCCTGTCCGGCCGGCGAGAACATCCAGAAATGGCTGTTCCACGCCGAAGAGGGCGACTACACGGCCGCCTGGCAGAGCCTGGTCGAGGACAATCCGCTGCCCGCCGTCATGGGCCGGGTCTGCTACCACCCCTGCGAGGATGCCTGCAACCGCGCCCAGCTCGATTCCGCGGTCAGCATTCATGCGGTCGAGCGCTTCCTCGGCGATTTCGCCATCGAGAAGGGCCTCGCGCCGGTTTTCGAGGCGGAGCCGAGCGGTAAGCGGGTGCTGATCGTCGGCGCCGGCCCGAGCGGGCTGTCCGCCGCCTACCATCTGACCCGGCTCGGCCACCAGGTCACCATCCGCGAGGCCGGACCCATGGCCGGCGGCATGATGCGCTTCGGGATCCCGAAGTACCGGCTGCCGCGCGACATCCTGGATGCCGAAATCCAACGCATCGTCGATATGGGCGTCACCCTGGAGCTGAACGTCAAGGTCGAGGACATCGAGGCGGCCTTCAAGAAGGACGGCTTCGATGCGGTTTTCGTCGCTGTCGGCGCGCACCTCGCGAAGCGCACCGAGATCCCGGCCCACGCCGCCGGCAAGATCCTCGATGCGGTCTCGGTGCTGCGCGAGATGGAAACCGGCGAGGCGCCGCCCCAGCTGGGCCGCCGGGTGGTCGTCTACGGTGGCGGCAACACCGCCATGGATGTCGCCCGCACCGCCAAGCGGCTGGGTGTCGACGAGGCAATGATCGTCTATCGGCGCTCCCGCAAGGAGATGCCCGCCCACGACTTCGAGGCTCGGGAGGCCGAGGAGGAAGGGGTCATGATCCACTGGCTGCGAACCATCAAGCAGATCGACGAGACCACCTTCACGGTCGAGAAGATGGTCATCGACGAGAACGGCCGCCCGCAGCCGACCGGCGAGTTCGAGACCCTGGAGGCCGACACCCTGATCCTGGCCTTGGGCCAAGACGTCGACACCAGCTTCCTCGAGGCGGTCCCTGGGGTCGAGGTCGCAGGCGACGGCGTGGTCCAGGTCGACCCTCAAATGATGACCGGCCGTGAGGGCCTCTTCGCCGGCGGTGACATGGTGCCCTCGGAACGGACGGTCACTGTCGCGGTGGGCCACGGCAAGAAGGCCGCGCGCAATATCGATGCCTGGCTCAGGGGTGCGCGCTACGAAAAGCCGCCCAAGCACGAGCTCGCCAGCTTCGATCTGCTCAACACCTGGTACTATGACGACGCCCCGCCGCGGGTCCAGGGGCAGCTCGACCTGGTCCGCCGGCAGAGCAGCTTCGAGGAGGTGCTGCAAGGACTCAACGAGGAGAACGCCCTCTTCGAGGCGCGGCGCTGCCTGTCCTGCGGCAATTGTTTCGAGTGCGACAACTGCTACGGAATCTGCCCGGACAACGCGGTGATCAAGCTAGGACCGGGGGCGCGCTTCCGCTTCAACTACGATTACTGCAAGGGCTG
>JAAUXU010098888.1_pt1 | contig 20426 bp, 9 predicted proteins | sample 7278151 | NCBI WGS metagenome assembly JAAUXU01 (sample SAMN14350113, study PRJNA611818) | marine sediment metagenome | isolation source: surface marine sediment (1.8m) | place: French Polynesia: Moorea | collected 2018-08 | reverse complement strand
CGGCGAGATAGATGGACGTCCGGTGACATGCATGATTTCCCCTGCTGCCTTTTCTCTCTACTCGTGATTTACACGGCCTCCGCTATCGAATCATCTCCCTGCGGCGGAAAATTATGTTTGGCTCTCTCGAGGTCCGCCGCCTCTCGATCTCTCTCTCACTTGTTTTTTTTTATCCACATCTTGAGCTTTAAATTCAAGTGTGGTGGAATCGAGGCGCCTTCTTCGTGTGTGTCTTCTGGCTTGGCAGTAGCAGCCTTATGGAAGGCGGTCGACTGGCCTTGGGTGGGTCGGTTGGCTCCGATCTAGGCCATTTTGGAAAAGATGGAGCGAGATGGAGCATCAAACTATGATGACCGCACACATACACGTCACTTTGGCCCATAGACGCCACCTGACATTCTCGGGAGGGACGGAGAGGACGAGAGCAAAGATGATGACGAGAGCAAGACTTCCTACTGGGCATTAGTGATGAAGCCCTCACCAATTAACATTCACTCGTAGGGAGTCCAAGAGGAAGAAAACCTTCTTTCGTGTGGATGCGTACTAAAGGAGGCTGTATACAAGTTCGTTGTATGTATGTGTGTGTGTGTGTGTGTGTGTGTGTGTGTGTTGACTAACGGGGAATGAGAGCCTAGACGCAGGGCATATTCTGAGTCATGACTTGTTTACATGAGAGCCTTCTAAGGAGCACAAATTCTCCGTGACAGTTATGGCTCTTTCCACGTCTTTGCACTTACAGCTTCACTAACAGCACACACATTGGGTGGGGCGCTGTTTATACGGGGGATTTCTTCAGTCCCGGGGATTTTTTCCATTAGGGGGTTGCAGAAACCGCCATTGATTGACATCCCCCGCCCTCCCTGGCGGCTGCTCTCCTCCAAACCACCTCTGATTAGCCCCTTCTCGGCAGTCTCAGTGCCCAGGGACCATTTGATCAAGCAGCAGCAGGCCTGGTGAGCCGCCAGGCCCGGGGATCACTTCTTCTGCTAGGTGCTAATTTATTTCCGCAGACACATATCTCTTGCTGGCGTGCTCTCGCCGCTGCTGCAGCCCGCCGACATCATTATACTTATCCCATCAGTACTACTGATGGCAAGTTCTTTCGCGGAATTGCCTTTTCTCCTCCAGGTGAGAGGTAGACACAGAGAGGCAGGCAAGACCATTAGGAGAGCAAAGAAGATCGATCAGGATGGCTGCATGCGGCAAGAGAATAATTTCTTCAACATCTCAGGTCGACGGTGACAGGAGGTGAGAGGGTAGGGCTCTGGCACCTATAGAATGGAAGAAGATATTGCTTTGCTCCTTGATGAAACTGCTCCACAATGGACGCGTCACGCAATGGAAAGTCCGCGAAACATAAGTCAAAATAGTACAACACCAGCCGCAAAATGTTCGTAGGACTCGTGAGAAGAAGGGCACTCTTTTTTTTTTTCTTTATTTTCCAGGAGATGGGATGCCTCAAGTGGACGCATACCAGAGCGATTGCGACTTGGCAAGTTGGCATGGTCACCGGCTCCCTCACCTTCGAAAAAGAATGTTTCCGACGCTCTGGAACCCCCGGAGAGCCAGAAAGGAGATCCAACTTTGTGATACCAGCAAAGACAGTACATAGCAAGTAGTGTTTACGCCGTTTATAGGTCTCAAATGAGGTTTTTTTTGCCGACAATTTGGCAAAAAACCAGTAATCGCAGCAACGCACGATCTTTTTGCCACAACAGCGTTGCTGAAGGCGTTCTTCTACAGACAGGCCAGTACGGAGTAGGAGGAGTAGGAGGGGGGAAAAAAACCTCCAAGAGTTTCTGGCGTATTTGTCAGGGCATTAATCTCTGACATTTTGTTACCCTCTTCTCGTTCTCACTTACACCCTCGACTCCAGAAAAGATGGTTCTCGGTGAGGAGAAGGCAATGGCAAATATTTTGTCTCGTTAGAACAGTATTGTCGTGCGGTCTCTCCATCCATCTACTGCCACCTCGGGGTCGACGCGCGGCCAGTTCGTCACTGTCCACTTATTTGTCTTTAGCAGAACCAACCAGCAAGGGTTGATAAACCCTCTTTTTCTTTTTCGGAGGCGAAATACCGATGACGGCGGTCAAAGGCAAATTTTTTTTCTCTTTGACCCTTGGCCAGATCGGTACCGAGATACATTCTTAGCAGTTATCGTTGCTTTTGCGCCACAAATTGCAAGGAGCAGCTGCGTGCAAACTTGGCATCTACTTAGAAAGCAACTTATTCACCAAGTCACTTTTGCCTCACCTTTTGGAAGAAGAAAAGTTTTGATTCTGCACTTTCTGAAATTGATGGGGCTGTCGAAGATATTGAATAGGCAAACTCCGCCCTCGCAGGAGGCTTTTTTGCAACCGTGATATTTTATGCATACCCTCTCTTCTCCCCCTCTCTGTGGCCCGGCCCTACCTGCTCATTTCGTCCGACCGCCACATCATATCTAAGCTGTAGTACTACTAGTACGAACACTTCCACCATCACCGGCGCGAAAGATTTCACTGGAGGAACCCCGTGTGCTGTATACACACACGATCATGCTATAGTATCTGCTGTTCCTCGAGCAGTGGTAGCTGCTCGTCCCCAGCGTGCTTGCTCTCTCTCTGGGCCCGTGGGCCACCAAAATGCTCAGGAAGGAGTGTTGTTATTGGAAGCTGGGGCCCCGAAGCAGCCGAGTATTGCAAATGAACGTCAGACAGACTTTTGCGGGGCATAAAATCAGTTTAGGGTTCAGACGTGACCGAGGTTTAAATTTCTTAATTCCCAAAAATCCCTCTCTTCGACTTTACGAGCCTCCTCTCTCTTTCTCTTCCAGGCCAGCAAGCCAACGTGCAATACCTGCGCCCACTTTTTATTACGCACAGACGTCGTCGTCGTCGCCGACGATGACGGCGGTGACGACGACGGCGATGACGACGACACCACCGGAGCAAGACGAAAGAGGAAAAAAAAAGTGTCTCGTTCTATAAATGGTTCCCGCTCCAGTCCATGCATCAGGTGGAGGAGTCGCCTCTCCGTACACATGTGCACGCATGTTCTGACGTGCCTGTGGACGAACACGCACACGTTCTCGGCCTTTCCTCGGAGGGACAGCAAAGTCTTCTCTCTCTCTCTTTCTTCTTCTTCTTGACGCTGCGCATACAACCAACTCGTGCTCGTGATATGGTGCTAAGAAGCATATTGCGCACGAGAAATTTACGACAGCCAGAACGATCCCAGATAAAAGCTCACGTGAGTGCGAACATGTCTTAATCAGTCATCTGTGCGAGGATCTCATAATAGGATAATGAGACAGCAAAGAGGGGGAGAACGAGAGGGAGATCATCTCCAGAGGTGAGAGAGGGAGACAATTAACGTGGCACATGTACTTACGTACGTACTATATAAGTCTACAGAGCGGCAGACGCGGTGGAAACAGAGGTTAATTTTCAGGACAAAGTATATTTGAAGAAACACAATACAACCTGTACACGAGCACAAAATGAACAACGGATATGAATATCACAGTATTTTTAGAGTGTGGTCAAGGAATCGAAATCGAAAGATCAGAAAGCATTTGAAAACCGTTCCGAGAAGAAAGCTTGCATAAAATCCAAGATTTTTTTTTCTCAACAATTCAATTCTGAGCTTCTGCAGACTAGATTAAGCCCCTGGGAGGAGGACTGAAGTGAATCGAAATTTTTTTCCTACCTAAAACTTTCGGAACTTCACAATTTTTTGGGCATTTACTATATACTTGACGTTACGCACTTGGACGCACACACGCACAGGCAAGACCTCGGCCATAAGGACTCTCGCAGACACAAGGATAAACACTTTAAATACACAACCATCTCAAAAAACGAAATTACTATACACAACTCTGCAAAGAGGAACGACAGAAAACTGTACAAACGCACTCTTACATTCTGCTCATTGAAGACGGTGATGATAAGTTGATGAAAGGGTAGTAATGTACTGCAGAAGCAAAGGAGTTTTTCTCAGGCGTCGTCTCTGGGTGATAGCTCTGGAGAGACAACCAATTGAATTGCTAAACAGGAAACGATCGCTCCTCTCTGAACGATCTTTATTCAAATTCCTCTCTGTCTTTGGCGGGACTTGCAGGATTGCATGTGGTTGTGGTTTGAAGTAACAATAGTTTACACCCTGTCGCAGTAGCTTCCTATGTGACAGCAGCATTACTCATAAAGCTCTTTTCTGGCCCCCCGCACGTTAGCTCTCACAAACACTCGCTCTCGCTCTCTCTTGAACAAATAAGTAAAAACGTAACAAATGTAGGGAGCTAATTAAGAAAGGTTTGGACAAGGTTGAGAGAAGTCGAAAGATCTGGGAAAGATGCATGCTGCTTCTTGATCACAAGATGAATCCTGCCAGCGAGCTATCCACGAAGAGGTTGTCGTCGCCGTCGACGTTGAGCACGTCACTGACCGAGAAGTCGAACGGGGAGCTGCTTTGCTGTTGCTTAACTGGATGCTGCTGAGGTTGCTGTGGCTCGACTCCAACGACTCCGCACATGACCTGATCCATGGTGTTGTTGTTGCCGTTGTTCACATTGCTGCTGTTGTCCCAGTCGGCCATGACGTGATCCACCATGTTCATGTTGAACGTCGTTGCCAGATCCGCCGGCATCTGCAGCAGGTCCGTCAGGCTATCGAGGTCGTCTAGGGACGACGACTGATCAGTGCTCATAGACGACGGAGTTAGGGGCTCCAGCAGTTCTTGCTTGATGGCCTGGTTGCACCCATTATTTGCTGCGAATTGGGCACAGTCTGATGACGATGAGGAAGATGAAGTGGTGGAAGAGCAGGGAGAGATTGGCTCTCGCTTCACAACGTCAGCTCGCACTGGGGAGGAAGGCTCGAGCTTGATGGCCGGGGGATTGCGTGGGTCGTTGAAGTCGAAGTCCAGGCACTGCTTGACGCTGAGCGTGTTCCCGTATTGCGGCTGCTGCTGGAGATCTTCATAAAAAGACTGGTGGGCAGTGTCGGGAGAATTGGCCAGCTCCGGGGTGGATGGGACCGAGTCGGCCCCGTTGCTGGTGGTAGCGACGGCGGCGGCGGTCACTTGCACGAAGCCGGGAGGCGAGAACAGCTTGGCGCTAGACTTCCGCAAGTTCGCCTTGAACTTGGAATCGATGGTAAACTTGAGGCTGAGCCGGTCGTGATTGACGGAGGTGAGCGGACCGGCGGTGGTACTGAAGCGCACCTTGGACGAATTCACCCAGGAGTTGCCACCTATGGCGCTGTTCAGACACTTATTGGGAGACCGGGCCTTGAAGGAGCGGTGAGTGGGGCTGTTCGATTTGCTGCCCGGATTGCTGCCACCGGGTGTCTTTTTTCGCGGCTGGTACTTGTAATCGGGGTATTCCTTCATGTGAAGGAGACGCAGCCTTTCTGCTTCTTGAATGTACGGCTGCTTGCCCTCCTCGCTCAACTGCTTCCACTTCTTGCCCAGGTTCTTTGAGATCTCCGCGTTGTGAATGTCCGGCTGGTACTCGATAATCTTCTTTCGCTCAATGTGCGAGAACACCATGAAAGCGTTCATGGGCCGCTTGATCCGATTCACAGGCTGCTTCTTCGTCTGTGTAACAAAGAATGACGACAACGTGACTTCAAGTTGGAAAAAAATATTTTGAAAATTCTGCTTCTCACCTGAGTTGCGTCTGTGTACGGAGTGGAGGAGTTCTCGTCGACTGTGAGGCTGCCGAAGGTGACGCTGTTGTTGCTCTTGAACTCAGCGTTGCCGTTGGCCATGATTTGCTGGCAGCGACTCGTCGAAGAATTGAGCAGGGTAATCATTTTCGGCGGTGACCAAGGTAAAAGCACGCGTGTCCTCAAGGCATGAGAGGCAACGTCAGTTGCACGCGATCAAAGCAGTAGCAACTGCTGACGGATGAGCAGGTTGGGTGACGAGGTTGCTAGATGTACTCAAGGCAGACGAAGTACATGTGCGAGGCTGTGTTTTACTCGAGCGAGAACGGCTTTCTCTGCTACAAGAGCGTCCAAAGCGCCACTTCAGAAAGTCCTTCGAGAAGAGAGCGAAGATGCACACGTGTGCACACCCTGACGTGAGACTGGAGACTGACTGCCGCCGCCTTCTCTGCTGCTCGCATAGTAGCAAGCAGCTCACTCACTCACTCCCGCACCCCGGTGTAGGAGAGCGCGAGCGTGAGCGCAGATGCCTCCGCCGACGTCGCCGGCCAGCGCTTCTTACTATATGTAGACAGCAGGCAGGGAACAGGGTCAGAACACTATTGGGGTGGTGGCAGCAGTGAATAGAGTGAATTTTCGGACGAGGAGGAGGGTGGGGAGGGTTGGGAGACGCAGCAGCAGGACTAGAGCAGCAACACCGGGGCCAGCGGCAGCAGCGACTGCTCTCAATGATCTCGTATCTCACGGCAGGCAGAAAAGCCTCCCCTTTCTCGCAGAAGAGGACGGTGTCGGTGGTGGTGGTGGTGGTGGCGGCGGCGGCGGCGGCGGCGACGAGGGCGAGGACGGCGACGACGGCGACGACGGCGACGAGGGCGACGACGGCGACGAGGGCGACGAGGGCGACGAGGGCGACGACGGCGACGGGGGCGACGACGACAGCGACGGGGGCGACGACGACGGCGACGAGTGCCTGCTATCCTGCTGCTACCACGTACTCACCGGGAGAGCCTACATTTGAGCCCGCTGCTGCTCTTGCTGCTGCTGTCCTGGGTCATTCGCTTTAAATCCACCGTGAGTGAGACCTTGAGATGTGTCTGGGATACCTACATACATAAGAGAGCGGCTGCAGCAGCAGCGGTGATCATGAAGATGAGCGGCTGCGCAGGCTGTTTTTCCAATTTGCTTCCGACGCCGCTGCCCCGGCCCCCGACGCCGTCCGCCCCGGTGGTGATGGTGGTGACACATACCACACAACTCTTTTACCGTAACTAAATGGGAGCGTAGGAGAGGATGAAATATGAGAGCTGCTGTGACTTGGTCTTCTTGAAACCGGCCCACATCCGGAGCAGAGGAAGACGAGGGTGATGGCGGGATTGAGCGTGTTTTCCTGCTACCGCTCAACAGAAAAGGGCATTTGCATGCATGCTCGCGCGGGCTAAGTCGGCCACGGTTATCGCCATCTCCCCCTTGTGCTTCCCCTCATCCATCCAGCGCCTGAGAATGCTGCAGACCTTTTCAGAAACGCCTTTTTCCAGCATTGGGATGGATGGGAGGCTCCTTTGACAATGGTTCTCATCACGACACAACATCAGTGAGAGCGCGAGCGAGTGAGGGAGAATAAGTAAGCAAGCAGTCATTGCTCAGAGCTGCAAAGCGAGGGAAAAAGAATTGAAGCGAGCAAAAGCTGCTGCTCGTCTCTCTCCGCTTCCTCCAATAATCGCCTCTCTCTCCCCTTCTCTTTTAACCTCGAGCTGCCTCAATTCACGAGATCCCTGTGCGTGGCCCTCGTGTCGTGGCGTGTGTGTGAGAGGGCGATGGCGGCGCTGCTGTTGCTGCTGTTGTTGGCTGATTGCATGTTTATGTGACTAAGGACTGCGGTGCCGTTCAGAGGGTCGGAGCCACATCTGCCGCTTTTTTTTCTCTCTCTCTCTCTTCAGCGTGGTCGCGCTATTCGCTTACTTTTCCTCGCCATCGATCGACGGCTGGTGATCCCGACGCTCGCGAATAGGTGGCTGGGCTGTGTCAAATGCAGATCATTGTGATCAGGCAAACTTGGGGAATCTCGGTGTCTTGTTCACTGCAGTCCAGGGGGGCCGAAGCTCGATCGTCTTAAGCGTGCTCACGCGTCAGAACTCTGATGCAATTGATCTCCGTGTCATCGTTCTCTGCTGCTGTCTCTCCCTGCACCAGTTCGGATATGATACTTAATGTCAATATCAATGTATTGATCGACAATCGATGGCCGAACAACGCTACCTAAGTACACTCGTTCAGTGCACACCCACCAAATACTTGCATGTCAAACTCCAAACTGATCCTCAACAAGTACGAGGTTCATTACGCCAATTTTTCAGGAAAGAATAATCCATGAAATACACGCATATCTATGACTAATCTTCGTTCGCCTGCAGACTAAGTCTTGAGGCCCCAAACATGATCTCCTCCAAGCTTGTAGACTTCCTCGACTTGGTCACGCTGATCAGAGATCTGGGAAAGGCCTTTTATTGGCACTGTCAACACATCGGTCTTGCCAGATATGCCCGACAACGCATCTGATTACCTCGCGAGATACCTCAGACAGTCTAATCACATCAAAACCATGAAACTTCAGCAGTTCAGTTTGATGCCTGGATGACGCCGTGCATGCTATTTCCATTCCTACCTTGGAAAATGGAATTTTTACTTTGCATCCTCACAAGCCTCGTATGCCATGGTGGCGGCACTCCAGCCTTGACCCGGCCTTCCATCAAAGTTAAATTGCAACGAGGGAGGTCGTGTTGATGCCTGAAAGTGAGGAGAGAAATGTTCAAATTTCTCAGCCTTCAGCGAGAGGCAGAAGGCATTGCTGCTATGCTATCAATGCCTCTTCTGTGATTGATTGCGTGATGTGAAAGTACCCTAAATGAGTACCCTCAGATTGCGGAGGAATGAAAAGGCGTCAATAAAGCAACTACTGAAACCATTGCCAAGAAACTCAACGACCACGTGGAAAGAAGTTGTTACCTCCGGATCAATGGAAGTCTCGTTACATGCCGATTTCGGCTTGCTCTTGGTCCGAAAGATCCGACATTGGAAACGTTGTTGCATGGTGTCTTGATCAGGGAACAAAGCGCTGCAAAAAAATTCTGCTTTACACAAACCATACATCTGTCGTGAAAAAGCTCTCTTTTTACTGGAACGATTAGCAAAAGAATCTGTAAGGTGGGACAGCGATAATGACATCAAGATAACCTACACACTTCATAATCATTACAAAGACCATCAAGACGTGGTGTTCACTTTACGATGGCAAGACTTTTGCACTTTGGTCTCTGACAAGCACATCAAAACTTTAAAATGTTCAACAGGATTATTTCACTCGTCCTTTCTGCATCTCTTAGTCAACTGTGCCCCCGTGTAAGAAAGATTGACTTCATGAAAGAAGCTTGTCAAGCACATAAGGGGGTCACATCAGCAGCTTAGAGCAAAACAAGGTAGGTGAGATGGTAAATGATAAGTCTCAGATGCTTCTGTACAATCTTACCCCCCACCCCCTCAGCTCCATTATACCTTACCTTGCCAGACCTGAGGGGAATGATCAATTTATTTTGTCGTCATAGAGCCGTTTACTTCATTAGTTCTCCATACCAGACAAATTTGACTGCCCAGCATTAGAAGAGCTTAAGAAATAATCTGAAAAATTAAACTAAAAATGCCTGCATTATAACATTGGAACTTTCAATTTACAAAGGTCAGATCGGCCCAATCAACCAGACTGCCCAGGTCCAACTTAAACAGGGCCAAGATAGCCCCTGGCCAATTTATGTTTACTGTGGACGTGATGTTTACATTATGTATGGTCACATTCTCTCTGGGCATCAGTGCCACTTAGCCTAGGTTATGGCCATAGACAATCAACCTACGCTGCCCCCGCCTCGCCTACCTAGACAGAAGCTATTTATGCAGTCGCTAGTATAAGGATGGAAAAGACATCAATTCACAGTATGGACAATTGTACGTGACAGTGCTAACTGCATTTGAGGAGCTGCGCTATACTGCACGCATTAGACCCAATCTTACATTAAAGCATGCTGATTTGGCTTTGAGGATATGCTAAACCTATGTCCGTAATTTATCTTCTGATGACAAAGAGTCATTCCTAAGTTGAGCTGTAAATCTCTGGCATGGTCTTCGGCAGTCTGTGATATGCTACATAAGCAATGTTTACACTTTACGCTAACACTGCTGCATCACAATGGAGAAGTTACATAGTCGCCATTTCATGTGTAGAAAAGATGCTGATGATGTTAGGGTATAATTTTTTTCATAAGCAACAAGATCCTGATTTCATTTCTTGCCCTGCAAAAGAACTTTTTTATCGCTCAGGGTTTCACATTTCACATCTGAGTACATCTTGAGGTCCAAAGAGACGGATTTCTTTGTGCTTCCTTTTTTTCTCTCTCAAAAGCTGTATTGCTTGCTCCGTTTCCTGCCACCCTTTGCCGGCAGCTGAAAAAAAAGTCCCTGCTGCTTGCCTGTTTTCTTTGAGTGCTCTACGTGTTGTCTCAGGGTGAGATGGATGGTTCGTCTATCTGTCTTTATCTCACTTTTCTCTCCTCAACTATATTTTTTTAGAGGAAACATATCGATTCTAGTCAAGTGAAGTTCCTGGGAGCAAACTCACACGCAAGATAGACCATTAGTAATAATCCCTATATAAGGAGAGAGCTAAAGAGAAGGTTATTGCTCAGTCTGTGTAGCTAAGAAAAAAAGGGACCCAAACCCAACAGTGATTACAAGCATGTTTTCCTTCAAAGGTTATAAACACTTAAAAGTGTCGCCCAACAACATGGCAATAGAGGAAAGATGACCTTCAATTTGGGAAGGTCGCAATTTGGTTGAGTTTGGCCTGATTTATGAAAGAATATCTTTTTCTAAATGAAAATGTAGACTCTTCTCTTTCACGTGAGGGTGGTCACACTTTTGTATGTTCTACACAGGTTGAGCAATAAGCCTCTTCTTATGCATATCTGGTTACTTTGGGTCCACCCCATGTGATGAATTCTGATGTAGGGTTGTTCAGACTCTTGTCATCCATCCACAAGCTAATCCTTGGCCTGTGAGTACAAGCATAGAAAGAAGTCTGCATTTGTCCGGAGATATGGACAATGAGATGGTTGAGCTTCCCGGCAGTGCTTTCAGAAGTCGCTTTCCTGAGGCTTTTGCAAGAGAGCGTCTGGCCTTCCTCCTCACTTCATCGCAATCCAAAAATGTGCTGCGTGTGGTTGAACCTTTCTTTGTCTTTGTCATCACCTCACCAATGGAGCACATGACATCATGGAGCATAATTGACACGGGTTTTCTTGCCACAGGAGGTCCATGGGCACATCAGCAGATAGACCTCACAACCCGTGATCATGGCAATGATTGATCAAGCGATCCATAGTCTAAATCTTTTTATTTCTGTAAAATATGAGATGGATGCTCAGCCATGGATTTCAAGCTCTTAGATCCTGCATCCATGCAGGGCCTGTTTATCCCTCATTCTGTTCATCATGGTGTGCCACATTTTTAGGGCATAAGATTTGTACCCTAAGGCATGTCTGGCAGCCCTCCAGTTGCTGCTCCTGCTAACCTTCTGGCGAGCTCTCATCCCGGGGCTCCCCAGTTGGCATCGATGGTTCATTTCCGAGCCTCCAAGGATCCTCGGTTTGCACTTCCTGTTGGTTTCTGACTTGTGGACGTTGTGCTGAGGACCTTGGACGACCCCATGGTGCTTTATGACGTCGTACACTGTCTGCTTTGGGTACCTCGAGAGCGTCCTGATGGTGACTAGCCTGCATCCTGCGTGATAGATCTCGAAGAGGGCATACCTTTGTATGTCCATTTGGGATTCGTGTTTCCCCTGAGGGTGTAGGCGAATTGGTAAGGAGCCGAAAAATTGACAGCTGGATTGTCCAGTCTTTCCCGCCAAAACAACTGCCCGTTTGCACTCTTGATTGCTCAGGGCGGTGTCAAACCCACCCCGGATTTTTGTCCCCGGCCCTGCAGATTCTGTCTGACGGACATATATTTTACAAAGCACTTAGCACTTTTAAAGCCCCGCCTTCGTTTAAAGCCAGTAACCAACATTAACTTTTTTGAGATGAAGAAAGCCTTGGAGAATTAAGTATTGTGTAAGAGCAAAAAATCGAGACAGTCAATAAATGCCTTAAAGTTTCAGCTCAAGGGGCCCTTTGTGAATGTCTCTCATCGCATATGAATCACACTGTCATTTGATAAGTATCGAGTATCCTTCACATGCATATCAATGTTTCGCATCCTACTCGTGCTTCCTCTCCTCGCTCGCGTGATGTTGATGCATCGCCGGCATCAGTACACACTACTACCACCAGTCGTTGGCAACGACGCCGATGGTCGACGCCGGCCACCCCTTCACAATGTCTAAAAGACAGTCTTACCAATGCATCACCTTGCTACTATAATGAAGGCGCCTCCCTACGTCCCTACCTCCCCCATGTGTCAGTCCCCGGCAGCTGCACTGAACTCGGTTGTTGTACCGTGCAGTCGGAGGCGACATTAACGAGAGGATTGAGGCAGTCGCGGTAACTCGAGGCACACGACAAGCAAAGCAAGCAACAAGGGAAGTAGTTGTCGCCCGTCGTCATCGCCGCCGCCGCCGCTGTCGTCGTCGTCGTCGTCGTCGTCGTCGTCGTCGTTGTTGTTGTTGGTCTGGCCACTTATCTGCGGGAGTGTTTCCGTAGGTAGGTAGCTGCTACGGCACAGGAAATCGGCAACTACCACGGCAGACATCAAATGTGCTCTTTCCTCTCTTTTTGCCCGAAGCCGCCTCCGGGGCCCTCCTCGCACAACTACCACATCATGACCTCAAGACGCCTTCTTACTGGTTTTTCTGAGGATGATGAATGAAAGCTGGAAGGAGAAGAATGGGAGATGAGACACGGGAGAGCATTTTAGCGTGATCTGCTTGGTCCTCTTCTTCTTCCACAGAGACATGCGAGCTCTCACAGACTGATGCAAGTGAATTCGACAGGCCTTGTCCACACAGTGTCAAGCTACGGACGTCCCTGGCCATGTGTGTAGTAACTGTCGAGGTGAGGCAAACCGAAACAGCTAAAAAGCAGCAAGCCAGAGAGAGAAGAGAAATGTCACTAGCCTGAAAGACTCTTTGTGGGCTCCCCCTACTATGGCCAAAGGGTGATCAATCGACCAATGGTTGGTTATGCGTTCAATGGTTCTGCTAATCGGCTAGACTCGCTAGCTCGCTGGCTTGAGCATAGGGAAAACCAGACGTCTGGCTCGCTGGAAAGAAAAACCTTTTGATCCCCCTTCTGTAATACTCATCAGACATACACTCACTGTATGTATAGAATGTATCTGCTTGCAAGGTCTGAATCCTTCATGGCGGAGGGGTGAGGTAGCAGATGAGTTAGATGGTGGCGCCGAGATTCACATGGATGGCGCAGAGGCACTGGAAACACACTTTGATTCTACACAATACGCGTACTGTTCTCACCACTAAACTATCCCAGTGTACCGTGACTAAGTATCGTTTCACTTACGCACTGTGTTTCCTAGGTGAAGTCGCAGAAACCAGGGCTGCTGCATAATGATATTCAGGAGGCCTATTGGGGAGGTAGTAAGATAACTCTTTCATTAGGCCTGAATCGTGTAAGAGAAGTGTTGCAGGTGGGAGGAAAACTGCCAGCATGATAACCATTCCGTTGGTGGTACCTAAAGTATCAGATAACAAATGCAAACAATGCCATCGTTAGATTCGTACGTATACGGTAGGAAGTGGCTCCGGAGGACTGAGAGAGCGTCGGTGTGATGCGTGGCAGTCCTGGCCAAATCCTCCCCCCTCGTGTGAGGCAATTAAGGTGGCAGGTAAGCTTTGATTGATATAAAGCGCCTCTCACCCTCCCCCCTTCTTCTCTCTCTCTCCCTTACCTCACTCCAAAATGCTTGCACGAGATAGGTTTTCCGTGTCTGATTCTCTCCTCAATTAACGTAAGGCAAAAAATATTTGACGTCGCTGCTCGCACGTTCATGTACAAATGCATGTGCAAAATTTCTGCAAATGTCAGGCGAGGATTTGTCACGGGCTAGCCAGAAAGAGAGATTTTCGTTTTTGACATGGTGCGAAGTCAGCGACCCTCCCTACTTCACCTCTCAGAATGAAAAAGCGGTCAGGGCACTTTCGCATTTTCCTCGGCACAAATTTGCCGAATGTGTTTTGCAAGGAACATCCCTACCCAATCTCTTTCTCTGGTTGCAGGGACAGGAAAGTCTGGAGAAAAAAGACTCTTTCGAAGCTCAAGTTGCTCTGTTACACGCAAGGAACGCCCTTTCATTTCTCCTGAGGAAAAAGAGAAAAACAGCCTCGTCAAAAAAAGAGGCTTAGACTGTTGCTGCCTGATGTGGTGGTGATGATGATGATGAAAAAAGCTGATGACGAGCTGGGTCAGCAGTGGGAAACCATCTTCTCCTCTCCTTTGGCGGCTCAATTGGTGTTTGGTGTGGTCTCCTCCGACTGCTACCACCACTACCTGCTGCATGAAGCTGCTGCCGTTTTCCCACCGATCTCGCGAGTCGTTTTTGCATCGACAGTCAGTGTGGTGTCGGAGGTCTTCTTCTACTGCTACGGAACTGATGAGAGAGAGGAGACCTATAATCAGACGAGCCTCTTTATTGCCCTCTCTTCTTGAAGCCTCTCCATATTCGTGTGTGAGTGCGTCCAAATTGCGCTCTCCCCCCTCCCCTCTGTATATACGTGGCCGATGATGACCGAAGATGCCGCTACTTAGAGGAGCTGTTCTGACTCATTATGGACGGACCGACCGAGCCCGACGTTTATTCTGCGGGTAGGCTTGAAATCGGTCAAAGTGGGAGAAGCCTTCTTCTTCGAAGCCTTCTTCCTCGACCTGGACGAGGAAAGGTGCGACGACGCTCTGGTGTGCGTGTACAGCACGAGTCTACGTGCACGACGACACTCACGGGCGCAGCCATCGTCTGTGTGTACACTGCGCATGTGACGGCTCCCACTACTTATCGTATCTCTTTCACAGTCAATTGCGTGTCACCTGCGTGTTGTGTGGCGCAAAAACGGCTGAGATGAAGATGTATAACAGCACGAAATCCCTCGGCCACAGGGGAAAGATCTTGACCTTTTTTGCCTCGCCATCGTCTATCTAATTGAGGAATCTCGCTTCGTTTCGTTCGCGTGGGACGATTTATGTTTGCGATATGCCTAGGGAGGCGAGGCAGTCTCATTAGATAAGAAATAACTAGTCCACATAGGGATGTTCCACTACTGACTGTCGGCATCTTGGCAAAGAGCGACGAGCGTTCTCCTCCTGCTCTACTGCAGGCCGTGGATTAGGAGAACTGTCTAATCTGCCGAACAAAACGCTGTCGTCGCCGTGATATTTCCACCAGAGCTCGCTGAAAGGAGGCCTACAGGAAAAAAATTGCATCTACGTCAGGGCCTTAATTATCACCTCTTCCTGTCCCTCTTGGATGCTCCACATGCACTCTTTTCTTCTCCAGACCTTTTTTTTCCAGCTGCAGAAGCAGTGCAGGACTCCTCCCTCAATTCTTTTCATCTTCTGCAGCACCTGCTTCTTCTCCACCGTCTCCTTCGTCTACTTCTCTCATTTATTCACAGCCCATTAATATTCCAGTCACACATACGCCCTGCCCCTCTTGCAACAAACACATCAACTTGTTTGCAGTCATTAGTGCGTTCACGGCCCTGCCCGGGTCGCGGCAGGAGGTCCCACACGTCGTTTTACAAAACGCTACCGTAGTAAGTGGATCTTAACTTTCTTTTACAACAGAGCAAAGGGGGCAGACGGACTCTCGAAAGTAATTTTCCTGCCTCCTCGCCGTCAGTTCTAATTACTATTGCGCCATCATACTCACGAGAGGAGGACGGGGAGAGCCCGACGACCGCCGGCTGCTCCACACTGGCCGGGGCCACGACGGTCACCTACGGCCACCATGCACGAAACAGGACTGTGGGAAAATGGATAACTCAATATAGTCGGTAGCTGCTCCCGTTTCTCCCTCCAGTTAAAGAAGCCCCGAGGACACATCTGGTTCCAGTTGGAGTATAATCTTTCAATTAAGCTGGGCCCGTCTTTCCAACCTCCCCCTGCTTTTGGTTCTGGGTCTCGTGTGTGTACGCGTGTGCGTGTGTCTCGGCTTGCTCGCGGATAGACGTGACTTGGGGGCCTGAGAGGGAGCGAAAACGAGGAGAGAAGTGGGCCTTAATTGGATCAGATGTGAAAATCGCATTGCACGACAATAGAATTTCGCCGGCGGCCACAAGTGAGAAGAAAATAGCGCCATCGCCCGGGCGCAGTCGGCGGCGTATCGATTGGGCAGGGAGAGATCATAGCTGACGCTACTTCATATCTAGGGCGCCGGTTTTGAGGTGATTTCGTCCCAGATTGCTTCTGCCACGGAGCGGTTTTCACTACAGCACGAGCAGTTGTCCTGGACAAAATCATCCCCATATCTCTAACACATTGGCATGATTAGGAAAACATTCGGGATCGAGGTTTCTTCCAGCGGTGTGGAGCGCACACGTTCCATCCACAGCCGTCCATTTGGACATGGAGAAAAGTTTCTCCATATGCCAGTAAAAAAGTGTAACAATCTTTGCTCTGGTGAGTGTGTGCGTATCAGACAGTTTGTGTGCTCTTGTGCTGGTGCGTGCGCCTATGCTGGAAACCGACTACTAATTTTAGGAGCATGGCTTATCGAACGTCAAGAGAGATCGGAGAAGGCCCAATTACGTCGGGCAATTTGCAGCGGTGAAATTAGGCAGGCATTCGACATGGATCGGAAGGAGGGAAATTGAGAGAGAAGCATGGGAGAGCATGACCAGGCAGAAATCAAGCCTTCACGCTGGAGAGAGAGAGTGTCTAATAGTCAGCTTCAAATACTTGCACTGCCAAATCCACCGGCGGCTGCTGCTGAGGCAAGGCTTCCGAACAGTCAACTAATTTAATTCCCCAAGGCTTCTACTACCTCACAAATACCTCGCTCAGGTCAACAGAAAGGTCTTCTCCCCTCCTTTTTTCCCCTCAATTCTCGATCACCTTCACAGGCATTCCTCCGTGCCGTACGTGCACGTGTTGCTATGTGTGGCTGGCAGCACCGTGAGCAGCAAGAACAGCAGCAGCGGCGGCGGCGGCGGCGGCGGCATAGCTGCGTAGGCCCACTATCACAATGCTCCCCTGGATGTAGTACGCATAAAGCTGCTGCTACTTCGAGCATTGTGCCCCCAGGGTCCCGCCAAAAAATCTTCCTCGGTGGGCCCAGCCATCATCCCAGCGACGATCAGCTCGACGGCAGCACCGTCGTCCGCAGCTGTTGCGATGGTGGCCTTACACTCATCTCAGTTAGACCTATACGGGTAGGCCTATCTGCCAGCTGCTGCTGGCGGCGGTATCAGTCAGCTTTGGGACGTCGGACTGCTCACATCTCCAGGTTTTTGTGAATGCCGCCGCCAATGCTGCCGCCCGGACATTGACACCGAGAGGCATGAGGAGGAGGGGGGGGGGGGGGGAAGGGGGCAACAAACTTAACTTCCTGCGACAGTGGAATGATTCATCTGCAGCAACAAGCACCACAACAGAATTATGTGGAGAGGAGAAGGGTTGTAATAATGTGTCTCTCTTTCCTCAGCTCCTGGCTACTTCCAAAGTTAACTCTAAAATAGTTAATCGACGTTATAAGGTCCGCATCATTTTACTATCAGAAATTAGATCTTCATGAGGCAAGTGAGATAAGTAGACAGCGGATCCACCGACGTACGTACGTACGAGTGCTACGCAAGCAGGGGCTCTTGGAAATAATAGCTTCGCCACTGGGACAAAAAATGCTCTGTTTTTTGCTCCCGAGCAACTTTTAATAAGACATCCATCTCCATCTCTCAGCCCTGGTTAGTATGAGGCCGCGCGCTCACGCATACTTTACCTGGCTGGGCTACACCTGGACCGGGGCGGAATCGGGGTGGCGCCTTTTCTTGTTTCTCCTCCTCTTTCATTCCGATAAAGACCGTTGCAGTGAAGAGACGTCCTCCCCACTGTTTTCCATAATTGATGATGTGGCCCTTGATTAGCATGCGGCCATTCGAGGATGGATGGATGGATGGTCTGAGATATTTCTGGGAGGGGGAGAAATGTCTTTGTCGTGTGGGCTGATGCTATCGAAGTATTTCTTGTGTTACAGTAAGGACAGTCAGTGTAAGCATGCCAAGGCGTAAGGAATTTTGTCTCTTGACGTTTGGTGCCAGGTCGAGTGGACGGACGGACAATATAATGAAGAGAATGACGATGGGGGACCAATGTTCTCGCTAAGTAATGTCGTGGGAGGGAGGGGGAAACTCTCCGGTGTCTTTTTTGGGGGCAGCCGAATACAGTGTGACACAAAATGATGGCCCTCTCGAAGAAATGGAAGAGCCTAAGAGGAGCATTCTGAGTTTTCATTCGCCAAAATGCTCTCCTTCAGTGTTGACGCAGCCCTTGACGTTGTGGATGAGCTGTGAAGTACCTTTCTGGAGGGAGAAGACAAAGTCATGCCCGACTTACGTGACGACTGCAACCAGCCGGAGATGCGGCAAATTTGTGTCACACTGTAAGACATCGCATCGTATACGCACATGCCTGTCATCGAGATTGGCGAAATTCCTGGCCTTTCTTCTCTTCATTGTGCCCTAATTCTTTGAGACTGGCCCGTGTAATCACCTTTCAATTGAGTCAATATTTGCCTTTGAAGCAGCGTAGATTGTCTTTGATACCAATCTCTCTATATAGCACTGCTGTCTGGGCGGCTGTGCTACTGCAGCATGAATGAATGAGTGCGAGTGAACGAACGGCGGTCAAAGCTCCTCCTGCAATAAAATGATCTGATAAGATGGTATCGAGTTCTCTTCCGAGCAGTTTAGCGTCATGACAAATCGATGCCTTAAGCTAAGCGTGTGCTCGTACTACCCTTGCTGCCACTGCCATCAGTGTGTCCATACTTCTACGCACACGTATCACGGGCAGTGGTCATCGCGCATACCTCATGCCGTAAGTAGGAATGTCTGTCTGACACCCATTGCACGGTATTACTCTTCTTGAGTGATGGGTACATGTTGTGCGCTGCCCAGCGACGCGCGAATATAATGCCACACGACGATATACCAAGATATCCGCAAAGCACAATACAAGGAGGACGTGCTGTGCATGACTCCTACCGACACACCGCGACGTACGCACATTCCTGGCAAAAGAATGCCGACACCTTGCCCTACTGCACCACACTTCATCTCTGCCCATTTTTTTAAGCCTTGGCCGGACAGCGGGAAAATTGAATGGGCTTCACCTCGTGGGGGCCCATCGAAAAACAGGACAGTCATCATCATCATCTGTCGGAGAAGGTTTAAGATCGGTATGCCTGATGTGGAGAAGAAGGGTCGATCCCCCCCCCTCATCCCCCTCGGGTCTGGACAATACTATCCGAGGCGCTACAATATGGGTGCAGACTTCCTGCGTATAACTTCGTTCCACCACGTCGTTGCTGGCCTCCCTCGACCCCGATGGCTGCTCTCATCCGAACAGAGTGAAATTGACTGTAGAAGTAGAAAGAGACCAGTCAGACAACCCGTCCAGCTTTACTGCCTTACTGCAGGCCTTCGCAATGGACTCCCCGCTTTGGACGTCACCTCCCCCCTCCCCACCACCACCCCCCACCCGGTGCCAGAGGCCCAAAAAATGGGCTTCTAAGGATTTTTCTGCATAAGCGAGCTTTTTGGGCCTCGCCCATTGTTGACAGGAATGGGTCGACAGCTTTTGCCCCCCCCCCCTCCATGCCAAGTTTCATCCATAACATTCCGGCCAGCGGATGAGGTGCTCCCCAACGTTACTCCTTTAGGTCTTGGATGCTTTAGCATCGTAACGCAAATCTCTAGAGCACCAAACACCACGATGCCATTCTAGAGGCAGCAAAAATACTCAACAAGGCAATTTTGACCAATTTATTCCGTCGCCGACAGGGTTTTGGCCCAACCAAGAAGTGTACTAGGCAGGGAAGACCACACACGTGCATTTGTTTTGCCACAGGGCCTTCTTTCGCTGACATACACACAAAAAAACCTTATCTGCACATTCTTTTCTGCGTGTCATATGGTACATTGTACGTTTAGCACACGACAACAATCATGCTGGAGGGTAATGTACGCATGATAATTTTCCCTGCCAAGTAAGTTTAGGCGGAGAAGTTGTTTTGCTTTTTTTTTCGGCCAATCGTCTTGAGCGATAATTTCTTAACTAAACCAAGAAGATGTGGCTGTCGAGGTGGCACCATTGTCCACCGCTTCCCATGTCTTAGGAGCTATCAGTGTCAAAATTATGTTGTTATACTTCGCTGCCACCAGAAAGATTAACAGCAAAAAAAAGCAGGGAGGCGAGTAAAGCTGAGAGGAGAGGGCGATAAGCACATCCTTCGTGCCTCCTCTCTCAGCCCTAGCCCAAAGAAGCTATTACAACTGCTGTGGATGGGAATTAAAGCGAAACATCATATTTCATCGATATAGCACTATAGATTCAGGTCCGACCAACGCTGACGTTGAATATGGTGACTCGCACATGCATATACGTATATCGTCAGTAGTACTGAGTCAGTATTGCATCAAGTTGTATAATACACAGCACTCTGGAGGCACGTCTCACTCTTATTTCCTTCGACTAAAGAACCGTCCATAAATCATCGGGTCTATG
>JAAUXU010172692.1_pt1 | contig 20431 bp, 22 predicted proteins | sample 7278151 | NCBI WGS metagenome assembly JAAUXU01 (sample SAMN14350113, study PRJNA611818) | marine sediment metagenome | isolation source: surface marine sediment (1.8m) | place: French Polynesia: Moorea | collected 2018-08 | reverse complement strand
CCGACTTATACGAAGTTGCATTCTACCCAGGTATCTCATTGAACGTGGCAGAAAAGCGTTGCTATATCTTCACTTTGAGCTCTTATGTATGCTTAAGAGTATTCATGTCTACGTCTCTTGTAGTTCAAGGACTCATGAGTCCAAGTTTTCAAGTCTTTGCCCCATCTGGAATGAGGAGCCACGGGACGACCAAAGTGACTTATTGTGGCATTACTCGCAACTTTATCTGTCAGCCGGAGCATCAGTCATACTTTATTGCTCTTCTTCGGCACTTGCGCGCGGCAGATGCTAATGGCACTCTTACTATGCATGCATTCTTTGGCTGAAAAAGAGAGTCGGAGAGAATATTAGATTTCGTCAGCAGATGTTGCACTTGCAAGGAAAGTGCACTTAACCTCGTGCGTACTAGTGTGACGTATGTGGAACATACATCTCCCGTAACTCAGTCGGTTCCTAAAAAAAGACACCACTTTTGGTGACTCTTTCTTATTCTTCGGAAGTCTCGTTCAACCTGCGGCAGATCCAGCAGACGAACGATGCGTTTTCCTTCTCCTGGTGCCAGACCCACAGCAGCTTTCTCATTGCGTGAAAGCGCCTTGAGGCCTCCTGCTCGCACACGCGCGCGGCCGGCTCGCTTATGCCCCATGGTTACGAGTCCTTGTGCACGAACGCGTCGTACGTGCACGTGGCCACCACCATCACTGATTGCTGGGCGTGAGCATTCTCAACCTGTGCACTAATGTGAGGAACTACGGTTTGAAACATTTTGTCCTTAGCCTTCTAACAAGAGGGGGTTATTTGACATGAAAAAACAAATAGTTTGACCAATTTTGTGCTCATAACGGGCTCATTATTACACTGTAGATGTTCCGATTTACTACTGTAGCTGTCATACGGAGACACTAAATGACGCTGCCACCCAAGAAAAGCTTGAGGAAGTTCATTGTCTGTCAATGATGACCATGGTGAGAGAGAGATTTTTCTTCCGATATTGAGCTTTTTCAAAGCTGACAATTTGACGGCGCTCAGAATGCCTCAATATTGGGCAGTGACTGACTTTCTGCTCTCTCGTCAGGCTTCTAATGCCCTCCATCCATGCTTGGCTGCTGCAAATGGAAGGATGTGTGGAAACTGACTTCTCTGTGCTGCTTTGTGGCTCAATCGGGGCTTCTTTGTCGGAAAAGTAAATGTAAAAGTGTAATTCCACCGAGCACGAAAAAAAGGTGCACTTTTTGACGAGGTCGTGCTTGTGGAGGTCCTGGATGATAGATCTCTTATTACCTTGAGTTAACTTTGTTTCTCACAGCGTCTCAGTCAGTCACGTATGAGAAAAATAAGGATATCTTGTCCTTTGAGGCAAGACACATTGTGACCAGGGTGTGACCCGCATGTCACCAGTGAAACCAATGGGAAAGTAGCCAAATAAACATGAAAAGAACGTTTTTATTGATAGGTCACGGTTGTCCGTCGTGTACAGTCAGTAGTGGAATCATCCCTGGCGTACGCCGGCAGCTCTCCGGTCGCTGCGGCCCGCTCCGCCACCCTCCTGAGGTGCGGCCCAAGCGCTGCTGCCTCAACGATGCCCAAATGTTTCGTCACAAACCCATTGCCCAGACTTGGTACATGACTCGTCGATCGACGCTGAGATGTCCCCCAAACGTCATATGAGGGTGAAAGTATGTGATGGCAAAAAACAATTGTGACAACAGCCTGTGACGAACCAGACGCACACCCTTCATGTTTTCTCTTCAACCAAGGGAATGCGAGCAATCTACTTTCGTCCGTGGAATTGTATTATAGCTCCTTCAATTCTCCTCGTACTAGTTGCGTGGAGGCATTTTGTCTTTTGTCTGGAGATGTGCCTAAGGAAATCGAGTCTCACTCTCACGGAATTGACATTAGCTGTGGACACAATAGCCATGGACGTTCCTGATCGGATGTTTGACATGAACACTTGGCTGTGTTGCTTTGGACTGGCTCAATCGCCCCCCCCCTCCCCCAAAAAATCTACCGTGGGTCAGTCTAAGAATCGGGTATGATGGCAATACCGCTTTGGACCCGTTTTGGGTAAGCGCCAACGGGTGGGTTGCATGTGATGAAGCAGTTCTGAGCTGGCTTGGGTAAAGCCAGAGAAAAAAAAGGTGACTGCAGAGGAACGCGCCAAGCAAAGACGGATCAACGCAATGATGCAGTGAAAAATGTGAGCTATGTGCATCGGCCTCGAATAGCTGGTTGTGCAAGACGAAGCAGTGCTGTAGTCATTCCTCCCACCCGTGGACGGAGCTTGGAGTAACCTCCATGTTTGAGACTTTTGTGACTTCTAAGTAGCTTCATATCTGGTGGAAAAAAGGTGAGTTGGTCCTTGCCTGCACGAAGACGTTGAGGGCGCCGCATCGTTCGGTGGGGACAACGTGATGATGAAGGCCAGGAGGGAGCGCGCGGCCACCCCCAGCTGGAGCTGCTGCAGCATCTCCCCCGCCGTCTTTGGCCGGGGAGGATGACTTGGTGTTCTCGGCCGAGGACATTTTGCCGCCGAGAAGAGATGTTGTTGCTGCTGCTGCTACTTCTTGGCACACAGACACCTTCCTCACTCGGAAAGATACATCAAATAACTAAGAAAGAAGAAGCAATAAGAGGAACGACTAGTAGAGGGGGGAGAGGGAGAGCGTCTTGTTTTCTCTCCACCGTCGCGGCCGCCCCCAGGATCACCGAAAGTTGTCGGGCCGTCACGGCTGGGGGTGGTGTATGTGCGTGTGCGTGTGCGCGTGCGTGTGTGTGTGTGTGTGTGTGTGAGAGAGAGAGAGAGAATGCTTCTTTCTCTTCTCTCTCTCTCTCTCTGATACGCAAAAGCAAGTCTCTCTCTTCTTTCATTCTTTCCTCTCTCCCACCACCACCAAACTCCTCTCCCCCCGCGAGAGAGAGCAGAACCCATAGAAGAGAGAGAAAGAGTGAGCTTTCCAAATCAAGCCCACGCCTACCTTCACGCACGCGCACACCCCCACCTACGCGGGCAGCCTCGGCGGTGACCTCGTCTTTGCTGACGAAACCAGGACAAACCAATGAATGGAGTGTCTCTGGTAGTCGTTTAAGGAGGTCTTTTTTTTCCACAGAGAGAAAAAACCAGTGTGATGACCATGAAGCCCTCGGGGGGGCCCTCGCCAAGTAGTGGCGAGGGGCCCCCTTTGTGGCGACAGACACCTCGTCGACAACGCTGACTGACTGCACCACGTAACAGTTGCCTTTGGTGGTGCACCTACGTACTACGAAGTGCGTCGTGAGGAAGAGGCTATTGCCCTCTTTCTCCTTGTCTGCCAGATCTGCGGCGACGATCGATAAGACCAAAGTGCGTGGAAAGCGAGAGAAAGAGAAGATTTTGCCCACAGTTGTACATTCCCGGTGGAATTCAATGCTTCCCTGGAGAGCAGAAGAAGCCAATTTTTCTTCTTCTTGGCGGGTAATTGATGGAGCCTTCAGCCGCAATCAAGACAGTTATGGCTACAATGCCGTCATTGCCGTCCTGCCACTCAATCTCGCTGGCAGCCAAGCAGACGTCTTCAACTGGGCCTGTTATGCGTCAAAAGCGTAAAAATGCCTCGTCTGACGTCTGCCAGTTACTTTCGGGAACGCTTGGAAAGTTCTCATCTTGTTATTACGACATGGAGAAGAAGGGACTCCGTAATTTTGTTTCCCGACTCCTTCAAGGTTCGGATCAATCAGGACCAACATTGAGAAGTTCGTCACGAGGGGGTCATCAGACAAGTGGAGGAGCTCCTTTTTAGGAGTGTTACGACAGAATGTGGAGGAGCCTGGACACTATTTATTGCGCATCAAAAAATCACTCCTTAGCTGATTAAAGTCATTCATGGCTCAGAGGATCAAAATGAACTTCACAATGGATGCTTGTAGGTTCAGTTTTATCACAGTCAGACTTTTTGATGTCATTCCTGACGGTCACGACGAGGTGCTCAGGCTTGACCCGATCTAACTTCACTCGAAATTCGGTTGAGCAGATCTCACACAAGTATCAAGCCTGAGGACCTGCACCGATCAGACGTTTCCGCTCAGTTTGGAATTTTGAAAACAGGTCCGTTTTGACATCATCATTTTTATGCCATACGGAGCTCGGCCTTATTGCATGCAGCAATGCAAGAAAGGTATGTGAAGACATTAATTATTTGGCAAGGCGTATGGGATGGGTGGTGCTTGCACCTGCCCTCTTTGGCACCACTTTGGGCATCTGCGTCAGCATTGGCAACGAATTTGGCATTATCCCCGGCATTGGTGCCTCGGTAAACATCAGCATCTCATTTTCAATTTCCTTTCATTACTTTTCAACATTCTCAGATGACGATGAAGAAGTTGAGACCGCTACGACGCTGCTGAGACCAAGCGTGTCTGTGCACCCCTCATTTGTGCGTTTGTCAAGGGGTACCCCTGTCTGTGACATACTGTACTGCATACAAGCCCATGCTATACGCAGCGATAGTGTTTACTCAGAGAACTTTTTATGCTCTACAGCGCTGAACAACTGCATATAGGAAGCCTTTGCGGGGCCTAGCACAACAGTCCCCCCCTCCCCGGGCCCGAGGTAGGGTCTATCCCCCGGTTTGCACATCAGAGAAAGCTCGAGCTCAGTGAGTAGAAGTACTCGTAATGCCTTTTAGGAGCTTATCTGTTTGTTATGGAAAGAAGCCGGGGGGGAGAAACTTCCGAAGTCAATGTTGACTTGGCATGCTTGCAATGTCAGACATAGAAACACATATCTAACAATCAGCTGCTGCAATTCTCCTCTCTCTTGGCTGCGATTTCAGCATTTGGCGCAGAAGCTGCACCTATGCAGGTCGTCGTTCGTGCTGCTGCTGCCAGCGCCGACGTCGTCGCAGCTGCTGCCGCGGTCCAGAAGTTAGCAAAGCTCAAGAGGGAGCAGCGAAAAAGCTGGATGTGCGGACCCCTCATTGTGACCCTTCAATCCTTACTTAATGGCAAAGCTGGGCGAGGAAAAAACTGCAGTCTGCGTCTCCCTTCTACGATGACATCGCTTGCTTATCTGCGGCAAATGAGTTAAGAGTCTCAGCAGTGGAAGAAAGAGGAAACTTTCTCATCCAGAAAGTTCTTTCTTTTCCTCTTCGGACGACGAGAAGACTTCACAAATTATGTATCAGCCTCTCCCATTGACTTTCAGTATGCGTGCAATGTTTGCCCTGCGAGGCAGACGAGTTCTCTTCTCACCCCCTCTTTATTAGATGTCATTCCGACCCATCCATGTTTCAAGTGGAGAGAACAAACGGACATGGAGAGCAACGTCAGATGCATCATTGCTCTTGAGCGGCTCGTACACGAGTCGTCCCTCGCTTTCCACCTCACAGCGATGCCGGACAGACTCTTCTCGGCAAAGTCCGGGCGCGCCAAGTGAGGACCACAAAATTTATCACCCCTCGTTGCACTTTTGATACTCGGCTGGCACAACACACGAGCATTCACGGGGCAGCCATACTTGCCGCCCAAGGGGCAGGCGAATTCTGCACAGAAAACAAAAATCTGCCAAATCTTGGGCACATTTTTTCAGCAATCCTCGATGCATCGTAGACTCTGGGGAGAGAAAGGTAGTGGTGGAATCGACCCAGATTGAGTGCATTATATGCATTTACTGTGAGCAGCGAGATGTTATCGTGGCCGGTGGAGATTTTTGGCCCTCATTCACGAAGTAGGAAGAAAGAGAAATTTGTCCTCTCTCTTGCTCTCTTTGTCGTTTAAGACGGAACAACAAATTATAGGGAAAACTATGTCGAACTATGTTAGATCTACCGGGCCAAGGACTACATTGCCTGCTTGCTGCACGCGCTCAACTTCATTGGCGCCTGCCTGCACGTGTGGTTGGGTTCTTGCTCCTGGCCGGTGCCTAGGAGGTTGTGTGTGTGTGTGTGTGTGTGTTACACACCCACACCCACCCACCCGCCCGTTTCGTGCTTCGAGAGTGCGTGCACGTCTCAAATTTCTTTTGTTCCCCCCCCCCTCGTTCTTGTCACGCTAATTAATATCTAATGGAACGACTGCTACTGACTTCTGCCCTCGTCCACGGTGGACTCGTTGAAGAAGGAATTCTCCTTCTTCAACGAGTCCACCATGACTTCTCGTGAAGTTCTTCTTCAGGTGACTGAATGAGTGGCACTCACTTACCCCTTCCACAAAGTGGAGAAGTGTCGGATAAGAATGTGCTGTGGAGATGGCAGAAAGGTCATTTGACTCCAACGGTAGTGCTGGATTGGCACTTTCTCCACGAAACTCCAGTATAACTAATTCATGTGAAGAGCAACGAAAAACTCCAGTCACTAAAGTTATTCAACTGTGCCAAAGAAACCACACTTTGCTTCTCCTCCGTCTTCTCTGAAGTTGGTCCCAAATGGCTGACCTCTTCTTTCTTTGTTCACTCACAGGACGAGTCCGGTGGAGAAAAAGGCTGCCATCCAGCAGTTCTGGTCACGTCGACCGCAGTTTCACAGAAACGCAGTAGTAGCAACATCCTGCGTTTGGCTTTTTCCCCCCCTTTGCTCCTCCAGAAGTTGTTGGTTGGCGGAGAATTTTGCGGGTCCCCAGACCAACTGATCTTCTCGACTTTGCGGCCGAGAACCTGACCTTTTGTCGTCAGTGCTCAAAGAAGTGGCAGTGCGTGTCCTTACTCGTTGTCCGGTTGTGTAGTTGGCTTCACACTCAATAGGCTGGCACCGTTGGTGTATGCAGTGCTGTGTGTACCGATGCCAGACACTTTTGCCACTCCCACACATACTGCGGCCTTCCTTCACACTACAACGACTGTCAACCTCCTCCATTCCACTGCATATCCTCACTCTTGCACCACTGAACACGTGTGCACCCTGGCTTGGTCAACTCGAGCACCATATGGTTCTCTCTCTCACTCTTTGGTGAAGGGCTGCAGTCATCTCTCATCATTGGAAACACCTAACGCCAATAATCAAAATTTCACCATCACCGCAACTTTTCTTCTTGGTCGGCAAGTATGAGCGACAATAGATAGATACACAATGTAGTGGGCATTTGGCTGGTCCGAGAATTCCAATCTCTCAATCAAGCTACATTTGTTGACAGGCTTCATTTGATTCCGTTCTAGTCCAATGAAATGAACATAGGGAATGAAATGAACATAGGGAATGAAATGAACATAGGGAATGAAATGAACATAGGGAATGAAATGAAATGGACATAGAATCAGTTTTGGGGTCGACATTTAAATGACAAAAGGATGGTAGGTCAACATTTCAGACTACACCTGCATAGTTACTCTCCATATGCTATACTGTAGTCAAATTAAAAGGAAAACAAAGTGTGTTTAGCTTTAATTTCCAAATATGAATACCTTGTTATGACCTTACGTAGCAAAACTTTAATGTAAGAGAGGAAGGTAAAAAAATGGCCACCAATTTAGAGATCACCAAGGCAGACACTTCCATCACCAGGATAAATATGCTGGTCAGAAAAAAACTTCATTCAGTCACCTAACTATGGCTTCCATCGCCAAGAAAATATTTCAGGCAAAAAAAAAATACATCAGTCACCAAGGAAATATTTCCATCACCAGAGAAATATTTTGGTCACCATAAAATTTTTTTCATCACCTGAACATATGACTGATTCCCTGCATCGCTCAGCTTGAGCTCAACTCGAGAAGACTGGCATTAAGGTTTTTGAAACGAAGCAAAGTGACAGCTGTATTAGTGGAGACCTGGACATGTGAACAGACCCAACTTAACATTGACATAACCTTATCGCATCCAATCCTTAGCTGCATTTCTAAGCCACTGCTGCTCTTGATTCTTGGGCACCACCGCTGGTTCTCTTTTTCTATTCATGATTTTTTTTGGACTTGTAAGGTGGTGAAATACAAGGTTTACTTAAATTAATGGGACTCACATGAATTAATTATTTAGTGATGTGGATTAGTTTGTTTGGGGATCTGTTTTTGGGAGAAAAATATTTCCTTCTGTGATGAAAGTGTTAACTTTGGTGAGTGAAAGTTGGTATTGAACTTGGTGACTCAAAAATATTATCCCCTAAAACAATTGGTTTTTTTGACGACCATTCAACTCCATGTTCACAACTTGGCATTAGGTAGCACATCTAAGATGTACACAGCAAAAAAAATCGTGTTTTGGTCAAGCCTCATGCGCATATGCGTGAGAGGGACAGAGTGTGCAAAAAGTATAGAGTTCACCTGGTTCACGTGCACTACGTAAAACATTATTAAACATTGTCATTTTGAGGGGGAAGAAGGAGTAACTGCTTGAAAGCACTTCTAAAGTTACAGGGCTGAAGGACATAATGAACTGCTTGGCTTGGGGCAAGAGCGAACTGCGCAGCCGCAAAAATGCAGGGTAGCTTTGGGCTCACACAAATGATGAAAAATTTTGGCACGTGTCCTGCGACCTTGAAAAAGGTACAAAATTCCGCTTGATGTGTCTGGCCTTGGCCACCGTCGTCCTCTCCATCCTGGTTCTGAACCTGCCGATGCCTCACCTCACGTCATCAGTCTCTCCATTGCACCGGACGCTCTGAACATTGTGCAGGTGCTCCGCGATGGCAACGTTGAGGAGAGGGAGGAGGGGAGCCTTCCTGTAAGCCTTGGCCACCACAAGGTTCCAAGTAATCCAAAGGAAAGTAGTGGCAGCCACCCGGTGTCAGGTGCAACCCGCCTGCCAAGCCAAGAAATAAAAGGTAAGCGAATTCCGCATGTGCCACATCAATTTTGGGGCCAAGACCCCAAAATCCCAGATCAAAACGTCACTAAACAGATAGTCATACAGGAATGCGTAATTTCCTTCTGCCCACCCTGTATTGCAGCAGCTGAGAGCTGATTCTCCTTGTTCTTAGGCAAAGCGTCTCCCTCCCCATTTGCAGACATTTGCGTGTTCAGAACAACAACAGCATTGGGGTAGCGCGCAAAAATGCAGGTATTTTCGCATCTTTGTTGAGTCAAAGCCTGTTGAGATTTTTTTTGCCCTCTCCAGCTGGCGCATACACGTGCCAAGAGCAATCTTGTGGCACAGAAGCCTCACATAGGACCAAGTTTTCATAGATCGGACATCCAAGTTCCCTTACCAGCTCCCTGGTTGACTGTATTGGCATCCTCTTGATGGATTGGCACACACCAATCTGGAGTGATTGCTCTGGCGTAGTTTCAAGTCTTGGGCCAGGGGCAGGCTGGCTCCATTGTCCTTTTCTACTTACTGTTTTGAGGAGGCTTGGGATGATTTTGAGTGTCGCCATTTAGAGTGAAAACCTTTACTTGGCATCAACTTGGGCTGATTTCTGTACCGATTCCGAGTCTGAATGAACCATTTTATGTGGACTCATTGGACTCGCGCAGCCTCTTTGACACTCAACAGCCGCTCTTTCGCATTCAAATCGTGCTGGCACAAAACTCGCAGTGATCACCGTAGAATGAACCATTTTTGGCACACGAGCGCAAAATTGCCTCAGAGATGTGCCAAAATTATCGCTCTGAGTCTACCTTGGCAGTGCCAGCTGTTGCGTGTCACGTAGCAGTTGCGGCACCACCACTGACACAGCCTGGCAGAGAAGATCTCCGTTATCCTTTCGGGAGACGAATTCCGACTTTGCCTGTGGCATATTGACACGCTATATCACATGAGGCTTCATCTCTATTCACAGGGGAGGGCATTTTTAAGGGGGAACGCCCTGGCCTACTACTAGGTACAGGGTGCAGTCTTTTTAGGCGGATTGTGCCAGGGTTGATCTTTTTTTTAACCCCCTTTTCCTCTCTTTTATGCGAGTTTTAATGCTTTGACTGGCTCCTACCGTGGTCAACGTCGCCAAGATTCTTAATGACAAGTAGCTGTGAAGTGAGGGTGACGCCCGATTTCAGCTTTCTGCATCTGATGGGGCGATTCCTTTGACATTTTCAGAACATATTTCACCCATGATCAGCAATGAGTTGCCTAAATTTGCACTGAAACACTTGTATTTAGGATGTCTCCTGGCCTGGAAGCCTCTAGCGCTAATGCGGCCTCACCCTGTGCAGCGGCAGCGACAAGAGACACACGCAGGAGAAGCGAGGACATCTTTCAAGTTTGCGGAATTCCCCGTGGAAGTGCTCGCATGATCTGTTGCCCTCTTATCAGTCGATCTCTCCACCAGACACTTTCATGTGGTGACAATTTAATGATAAGAACAACGAGAGGCCATGATGTCAAAGACTGCGTCGTCCCCCACATTCTGAGCACGTGCACGGCGCTGTTTGCATTTTGCTCAGCGTCAAACCTGAACAACATTCAGCTCGTCAGCTCGCCGGCTGATGACGGAGTGATGGCGTTCATGGCACGGACTCTTCATAAATCTCCATTCCTCCATTGCCAACGCGTTGCCCTCCGAGATGCTGCCCTTCAGCCTGCCGTCGAAGGCTCTTCCCTCGGAGTCTCTCAGGTGCTGCGCTTGGCAGTCTTCCCTAGGGAATGAGAGCAGAAAAAAATTTCATGCTCCAAAGCGTAAGTGCAAAAATTGGTTTCACAAGGGTATTGGAGACAGAAGTGTCAATAATGGTCCGACCTTAACATGAGGAACCGGCCTAGCAATAACCCCTACCCAGGAGAGAGCTGGCACTGCGTGGCGAACTCTCTATCCGCCACCATCTGATAAGTAACAAAGTCTTGAGTACACTCGAACGAGTGTGTTCAAGTTGGTTGTCGACGCCACCACCTGACACGGGGCTTCATCTCTCCCTTTATTTCTTACACAATAGCTTCTAACTCTCTTTCTCACAATTCCGTGGGATGGTAAAGGCCGCCCGGCTGTCAGGCCTTGGCCTTCTTGAAGAGCAGAAATCGGTGTCGCCCCTAGAGCCTCTTCATCTTCTTCCTCGTCCAATCTGCCATTGACTTTTTTTGGGGAGCTTCTGGCATGGGGGGGGGGGGGGAGCGGAGGTGGAGAAGATGAGCTTGGAATCTTCTTCCTCTGCTTCTTGAGACGTTGCTGGAGGGAAAAAAAGGAAATATTCAGTCGGAAGTTTTTCGCACATTTTCTTCTCCCTCAATACATTGCAGGATCTACAAGAGTGAATAAGTGAGCAATATTCTCTGGTGTGTGCATGCTTGTGTTGCAGCCCACTCTCATCCTTTTTCCCCTACCATTTTGATGGTTGCTGGCCGATCGTCTTTTGTGGCTGAGGTGGTTGGAACAGCCGTCAGACGGTTCAGAGCAGAGGCAAACCTGTTCAAGCCTCCCAGAGCTACAGGGAGAAGACGGTTCTTCTTTCGTTATCTGACAGAAATGAAGCCCCAGTCCTTACGCGATAAGGTTGAGCCCCTGAAGTGAAGGCAGTTGCAGTGCAGAAATGTACTTACAACCTACGTCTTCTCCATTAGCACATTTGCTTCTTTCTCCCTCCCCTGACCAGTCGGGATGACCTTCGAGAGTCTGTGGCCTTTCTACAAGCGACACTTACATGATCAAGCACCACTACAGCTTAGCTGACCACACGGACAAACTACCTGCATCTACCACCCCCTACTGCGCTTCCACCCACCGTCTGTCTATAAGCTCCAGGTATTTTTCTGTGCCATGTGTTCTCTCACTCCGTCTGCCTGGAACTTCCCGGCCTCAGACACCTGACCGTCGTTGGCAACCGCTGGGGACTTGGCATGAAAGCTGCAAAGCTACATTAAATGTTATAAAGCGAGGGGTCTCTCGCGTCTATGTCAGCGAGAACTCGTGTGCGTATGGACGTCCTCCCTTGCCTCCACTAGCTCTCCTTCGTGGCAGTGAAACCGCTGCTCCCTGTGCTCTTCCTGACTCAGTCCCCGCAATTAAAGGATGGATGTGGGGAGAATGGGTTGCGCAAGAAGCGGAGGTGGTGCAAGCTCGGGAGCCGCCAAGTCGCACCATGAAGGAGTTGCCACAAGTCGCTCAAATTATTCTTATTCAAGCTGCACCGACATCAGGATAATTCTGTGGTGTGCTCTGGCGTGCTCTCTAACTTACGTAGAACATTAAATTTAAGGATGTTACCGCACAATTCTATACTGCATGTTGTCATTCACAGCTTGCCTTAGTATTGCCCGACCATGCATTTTGGATAGTACTGTATAAGAGAATGCCCCACCTGCAGTCGTCGAGGACAAGGTTACGAAGACGGAAGAGTCGTTCAGGGTGACAAAGGCAGCTCTCAAGACAGCTAAAGCTCGAACAATATAATGGAGTGGTGTGCTTTTTCCAGAACGGCAACAAAAGTGTTGTGCCCAACAACAAGCAACAAGCAGCATCGTGTACTAACAATGCAACAAAAAAGCTGAAATCAACTCGTACCTCAGGTAGAGCATTGAGGTGTCGCGACCCATTCGACCCAGAGGACTCAGGGCTGACCTGTAGTTACAACTGAATCTACCTTACCTGAAAGAGACTGACCTTCTCACCATCAAAAGTGCACCAGGATATTACCCTTGTAGAGGATATCAGTTGCAGTGATGTGAATTCTGTACTCCAACCGATGACGGACGTTATCGTCCAAGGTGGTAACAGCCAGAGACACTTTTCTGGCTGTCACGCACTAAGACCAGAGAACTTTGCGATCTACAAGGACGGACAAAGAGTGATGATAGCAGACTTGGCAGCCACCAGATAACAGAAAGATGCTACAGAAAGATAAGAGGCGGATTCTGTGCTCGTGGGCTTTTTTTGTGTGTGCGTGGCAATTTTTTCCAGGCTGGAGGTAGGGGAACTGTTGCTCATGTCCTTTGTTCAGGTCTTACAATGGTCTTGCTATAAGTTGATCAAGTTGGCTGTATGATGTGCACTTAAAGTTATGCACGCAACTATGAGTGGACGGTGGCTGCCTCTACTACAGTAGTTCTGAAAATGGGGAAACAGAGGTGAGCAACTAGGAGTCTGGATCATCTGCGGGACGAATTCACCTCCACCCATTGTGTAGTGCAAGATTCTTCCTCGTCTCATTCTTAGTAATCAGAGACATCTGGGAGAGATCGTTGCGCACCTGTTCAAGTGAAGGCTGTCCTTCAGCAAAAGGTCACTCATCCACTCCGGGCTAAGCTCTGTCAGCGAGAAGACACAACGGCACGAAGGTGTCATTTAGTTGTCTGCTACTGAATAGTAATTTCATGCAATTTTATGAACGATGTTATATTACAGCAAACAACAGCACCGTCTCTATCACCTATGGTCTCTTCGTTGGAACAGATTTCAACTGCAAGGGCAAGGACACCAGCAAGAAGTAATGCGACGCGTTTGAGTTCGAAGAAGACTTTCTACAGCTACTGTGGTGGATGGTTGTGGAGGCATGGACGAAGCATTGAAGTAGTTGTAGTGGCGACACATCGGGTCAATGGTCTCCAAGCTAAAGCTACCGAGGAAGTAGCAGTTGTTGCAGTCACTATGGACAGCTTTGTTCTGCTCAATCACGAATCATTTTACACCTTGGACGCAATATTGTTGAACTCCGTAGAGAGTTTTCTGTCTGTCTCGACAACCCAGGAGATTTCCTCCCACGTGCAGTCATTTGTGTCCTTGCACTTGACCTGACTCTTCGAGTCGGTGGACTTGATGTCGTCATTCTCGTTGACAAACATGTGCAGGGGCAACTTGCACTCTATAAAAGTGCTAATGCAACCGAGTCAGCAGATCCCTCTTTTTATGTCATACTTTATTGAAGGTCAGCTAAAAAGACTTGAGATGAGGGGAAGTTGACGACACCTGCATTGTTTGAAGACTCTTGACAATATATATTTACTGCAACATATAGGTATGGTCATTGAGAATAACCTCACACTAACAAGATGCAAGTAGTGAAATGCAGAAAAAGAAATCAATAACTGCTTTGGAGCTGGGGAAATTTGCATCCGGCACCCAGACTCAATATTGCAGAGGGCAGATAAAAAACAGATGCTGAAAAGTGACCAGTATGACCATTGACAAATCCTCTTACTTTGGCGACATAAGCCAGGATCTCTGACGATGTCGACTGGCCTCGCTTCCTCACAGAATCATGTTCCATCTCATCATTATGCTCACTGTACAGTGCTTGGCGTAAATAATGTCGCTTGGTATATATCGATATCATACACTGACTGGGGATGGTTCTGAGTGGAAGATCAATATGTAATTGGTTGTTCAGACACTGCAATGCAACTTTAGGTGCACAAGTTCACAGGTACTAATGTTTGTCAAGGCACTAGAGCACTTCAAGTGTGATGAGTTGACAAGAGCACCATGCCAGTTGCTGCCAAAAAATGATGTTTTTGACCAGTAAATGAAAGTGAAAGTGGCTGAAATTTTCTGTGGATGTCGCCACAAACCCTCCAGTGCCACATGCCAAAGACGGCGCCCTCCGACCTGTCCTTGGGCATGCTGTAGGTCAAAAACACCTCGTTCATGCACAAGACACTCGGCAGCAGCAGTGGCAGTAGCAGTGACAGGCGACACAGATGGACAGAGTGCGCTCATTCTGCTGCCGTTGCTGCTGCTGAGTGTCTGTTGCTTGTCGTTTGTCTGCAGTCATGCTCTTGTGCATGAATGTCATGTTTTTGGCCTGTAGCATGTCCAAGGACAGGTTGGAGGCTGCCATCTTTGGCATGTGGCACGGGAGGGTGGGTGGCAACATCCACAGAAAGTTTAAGCCACTTTGATCGTGGAAAAGTGGTCAAAAGCATCGAATTTTGGCCGCGACCCGGCATGGTGCTCTTGTCAACTCTTGTTACTTGGAGTGGTCGAGCATCAAAAATGAGCACCCAAAACTATGAATTTTTGTACTCAGATTCTATCTCAGTGTCTAAATGATCCATTTTAAGTTGAAATTCAGCATTACAGCATTCCCAGTCAGTGTATGATATCATTAACCACCAAGTGACATGACTTACGCCAAGCACTGTATATACTATCCTGAACCACCCCCGTGAATCTCTAGCCTTAAACAAAACCAGAAAAAGATTTTTTTGGTCTGTGCAAGGGGAGGTTCAAATGAGACGTGTGCTACTGTAGCAGGATTAACTTGAGCAGCAAGTGTAGGCCTTGTACTAAACGCGAAAGAAGCGTCACTTTCAAGACATGATTTCAGGTGCCAATTTAAGGTGTTTTTAAAAAGAGTGGCTGAAGCTGATCTGACATGATTTGCCAGGTTCTTGTCACAGGCAGTGAAGACGTGAAAGGAAGGTGAAGCACAATCAACGTGACGCGGAGATTCGCATAACGTTTTTAAGTGATTTCCTGAACGAAGAAGTAAAGGAGATTTTAAAATGTCAGGCAATTGCTTCCCTTTGGGAGTGCTGTACAGTACTTTATCGGCCCACCTTGGGCCGAGCACAAACTGGCCCAATAAAGTGGACGGCCGATTATCCGAACTTTCCGCATAAAGTACAGGCGGTGTCATAACAGCAAATATCAGAATATTTATTCTGCAACTAGAGTCCGGTTCTTCTCGCTCTCATTCCTGCGCACCCCCAATCTGGATGGAAACAGTAGGAACATTGTACAAGCTGACACTGACGCTGCCCGTGGGCTCAGAGCTCATAATTCTAGCGCAGGCTTCACGCTGTTGAGTGGACTCGGGCTCAAATCTCTGAACTCAACTCACAAAAACAGAGCTTGAAGCCCTCCCCAGAGTTCTGAGCCTGGAGCTCATGGGCAGTGAAGGGATCTGCTACAAACAGTATTGACAAGTGACGAATGATATTGGTCACTGACCAAAGGTGGTCCAATTACCGGAGATCGGTGCAATTAACCGGGGATTGGTGCAATTAACCGGGGATCGCTCCAATTAGCCGGCCGGGCTAATAACAAGAGGGCCAAAGACAGGGGAGTCTACCTCTTGTCTGAGAGCTCTATGAGCCTAGAAGTTGTCCAATGCTGTTTAAAGTCTTGTGCAGGGCAACTGATTCGCTTTGTTTCTTGCAACCTCTCACTCACTTGCCTCTTGCACCTGTTTGACGGGGCTGCCAATGTTTTAGCTTTTTGCTTACTGTTCTCTAAGAGTACTTTTTTGTTACATAAATCGGAGACGTAGTCCTCAGCAGCAACAAAATTCTCTGTCCGTCGATCCCAATATTGCTGCACATGATGCTCAAGCAGTGGAGTTACACAGCGTCACTGTGATTCGTCGACATTTCAGTTCGTAAGACTTACTGCAGTTTTCGTGCAGCGCAATGAGCGCGTGATGGTCGCCACTTCGAGCGCCTTCTCACATAGTCAGTGATCTCATGACTGTAACTGACTCGCGAGAAGTTGTAAAGTGACTGTGTTAGCTGTGATTTTAAAATCAAATTAGGATGCAAAAGACTCACGAAATGTGCATGAAAATGCAGCAAACCTTTCAGAAGTTATGTGATGCGATTTTGCGGTGGCTTTCATATATACTACATTGCATTCAAGGAGGTCGGGACCAGATCACGGGAATTGGGTACAATAAGTCCTTCCTTTTTTCATATCGAACTGTATATGGCACTCAATAAATAATTATCGCTTATCGGCACATACGGAAGGGCCTTAGCTTATCGCTTGTTTACACTCTGTGGGCACTCGCACCTTTACAGTGTTGAGTGCTTCACATGGACGTGCGTAAACAGTAAAAGGAAACTCTGGGTGATCGGATTGTTTCGGCATTGGCACTCAGGCGTCTCACTCATTTGCAAAGCTGCGCTGAAGGGCATGTTGGATGCTGAGAGTCAGAACAAGCAGAGGAAACCATGACGAAGTACGTAACGTCAAGTGACCTGAGAAAGTCTCAGTAGAATTGTCTCTGTGGCACGAGCGATCGAGCAAGACAACACCGACTGAAGTTGGTTTTCTTCTCCATGCAGCTCCTCGGACGCCACTTGGCGGTGCCTGGACGATGAGGTGGAGTACTCGGCCTTGGTCTTTGCCATTTTCGTCATCAACCTGGTCTGTCTTGGCTGCGCCGTCGTCTTCTATTGCGTTGGAATTGGATACGTCATCTGCGGCAGAGGCTTCAGGAACAGATTCAAGCTATTCCAGATACAGGGGAGTTACAGTCCGCAAGTCCTTCAGCAGAGTACGGACATATCCGTCCCAACTGGGTATTAACTAAACTCCAGATCATGGCTTGTCTGCTCCTAGACGAGGCTGACATGATTCTGAGCTACATGGTGTCCGCTTGCTGGCCCTTCGTCATTGACCAAGACGCCTTCGTCCCCCTGTGCAAGACGATCGGAGCTCTCCAGGTCTTTTCGCTTCTGGCTGCCTTCTCCTGGACACTCCTCCTCACCCTGCACCTGTGTCACGTGGCGGCGTTGGTACGGACCGACAATGGGGACAAAACAGTCAAAATAACTCACACGCAGATTGACCCATTTGTCCTCAGGAGTGCCAACTGCAGCTGGCAAAAGACGAAAACGACCCATCCAGTGAAAGCCACGAGAGACCGACGTTGGACGAGGCTGCGTTGCAGAAGAAGGTGTCCAACATGAGTAACGGTACGCACGACTCAGGTGTTGATCGCTGTGTATCGTACTCGTGTACCCCATAAAAGGCCAATCTTTCAGAGGGGTTTCACCGCAAGATTTCTAGAGATCTGTTGGCTCTGTGGAAGAAGAACGTCCACCCCGTCTACGAGAGAGACGTGGAGGGCGTGGAGCAGGAGCAGAGGAGGAGACTGAGGTCCGTATGGTACGCCCAGGTATGGTAACATCATCATTTCATCACTAGCACCTGCACTTAAACGCATCCAACTTTCAGCTGTTCGGCCAAGTGAAACCTTCGTTGCCTATTTCCTTCTTCTTCGGGTACGTGCCACCGGCCGTGCTGGCCTTGCTCGGCTTCGTAACCATTCCTGAGATTTTCTTCCCCGAGGACTTTCAAACGAACGACAAGTGGGAAGACGTCGAGGGACTGGACGTCTTGTGAGGCTTCAAGCTTTGCTGCATCCTTAAGCATGGAGTATGCTCACCAACTTCTTGTTGCAGTTGCTGGGCAGGTCCCCAAAGCAACTTGATGTGGTACATCTTTGCGTATTTGCCGCTGCTGCTGATGGTAAGTTACGTAGACCTGAGGTTGCTGGTCTGGGATGTTCAACGTCAGGTGCGTCGTGTCTCTCTTTCTTTCAGGGTACCTACTACCTACGCCTCAAGGCTGTGCAGATGGTCCGCATTTTGCACCTGGGTCCTTCTTACGTATCCACAACTCCCGGAGAATCCGCCCTTCGGGGTGTTTCAGCCTGGCAGCGCAGGAGAGGCAGCCACGGCAATGACGAGGATTACCGAAAAGAGTCTTCTCCTTCATCGGTAGTCAAGTCCTTCTACCTCAGTCCCACCGCCGTCCAAATGTTGGTCATGATCTTGGCGATCATCATAGGCTTCCTCCAGGTCTTTTACGTCTGGGGTAAGCCTATCGTACCAGACGCATGTTCTGATATGATGATGACGTTATTAATCAGGAAAAGGTAATTTACAAGCCTTATCGACGCACTTAAATTTTTTTTACAGGTCTCATGATCCCTTACGCAACGTTAGCAGTGCTCAAGGGGTTTGTGTTCCTCCAACATAACGTGCTGGTGCACACGGAATGTCAAAAAAAATGGTTTCATTTTTCATCTGCCCGGGAAAATGAATCTCAAACCGATTAAATGAACGTAGAACCTTACGAGCTCCGTTCTGCGCATTGTCTGGCTACGCCCGTGTACTTCTTCAACCCGCGAACATTGCCCTAATAAAGAGTTTGTGTCTGCAAATGTCTGTGCATGCTCTACACATTAGCTGACTTTTTCCGCACCAGTGAGCCAGTGGGCTCTGGGGATGTCTCCGAGCTGCTGATTCGACTTGAGCTGACATCCCATAACTTGAGTCGGCTCAAACTCGAGAAAAAGCAGCTGTTGTCAACCTCTTTTCCTGGAGCTCTCAGCTCAGCGCTCGCGGATGCCCCAAAAAATCAACTGTTGTCATGCGCACTTGAAACGACTCTTCAACTCAGGCTCTATGGTACACACTGACAGGCCACAGGGGGTCCAAAAGACGATTTTCCTTGGGGGAAACTAAGCAGTAAATTTCAAAATCATTTTACAGAAAAGTGTACCGTATACATTTGCTCAAATTCTGGTCCGGGCAAAAACCTGGACACGAATTTTGAAAAAAAAATCTTCCAAAATCTTAATTTGTTTTGCTCTTTCCATCGTGATCACAAGTCCAGCAGTAACCAGTTGTGACCAGCTTTATTGAATTGGATTGTTTGTGGAAAGTGCATAATATCTGTATGCTGTAATTAACAATCTTCAGGTTTGTCCAAGGTGAATAACCAAGGGCCCCTGAAGAAGCCACGATCTCATTATACTGTTAGGCCCAGTTGAGAAAAGCTCAAATGGGCCTGGGTGCTGATCACCTTTTGTAAATACAGGGTCTGCCTAAAATGCTATTCTGCAACTAAGGCCTTTAGCTCATCCAATATTGATCTCAGATTAACAAGATTGGCACCAATCAAAAGAGGAGAGTCTACCATTCACAAAAATGGTATATCTTTTTAAATCGGTCAACATTTGAGTATTTTCTTACACTATTTCTGCATGAACTGTCCTCCCTCTACAGCCACAATTTTCTCCATTCATTCAATGACTTTGCTGCAGACCTTGGAGGCCTCCAGGATGTCCCCCCAGGTGTTGCTGATAGTGTCCCTGAGTGCCTGGATGTTTGGGTGCCTCCTGGAGTTTGTTTCGGCCTCCACTGCCAACCACACCTAGAAATCCAAAGGGTTGAGGTTGGGGGAGGAGGGCAGCCACATCACCTTGGTCTAGAAGGCCTCCTGGCCCAAGTTTTCAGCCAGATGGGCCCACAAACAGGGGAGGCATCACATTCCCGTCAGTTGCCACCAGCCCAAAAACCATTACAGAAGCAGGATGCTTCATTCTCATGGCTGCCTGCAGGTTGATGTCCCCCTTCTTGGCCAAGACCCTCCTGTTTACCCTCTGGTCCTCCATGAAAATCTTCTCATTGCTCCACAACATGACCCTCTTCCTCCTGCTCCTCGTTTTGTTGTCCTCAAACCACTTCTGGAGCTTCAGGCACCTCTCCACCTGCTGGCCTGGGCTGTGATGAACAGGAGGGGCCTGAGCAAGGTGGCCAAAGACTTCAACCCTGCAGTCTCGATGATGCGCCTTGCTAAGGTCTTGGAACACTCACATGCTGTTGCTACCTCATGAATGTTCCTTACAGGGTTCTTTCTTGCCAATTCCCTCACCTTCCTGATGTTCTCCGCCATCACTACAGACTTTGGCCTCCCCCTGCCCATCTTGTAGATAGTGTCCCCCTTGTTTCTCCTGATGTCACTGATGTCCTTACGATATCGATACAGCGTAAGCGACCCAGGACAAAGTGCTCATAACCCAAGCAAAGTACGCTTACACCAGAACTTTTAGAGTTACGTGCCGCGGAGCTCGAGTAGTGGTGGCTGATCT
>JAAUXU010178684.1_pt1 | contig 20433 bp, 17 predicted proteins | sample 7278151 | NCBI WGS metagenome assembly JAAUXU01 (sample SAMN14350113, study PRJNA611818) | marine sediment metagenome | isolation source: surface marine sediment (1.8m) | place: French Polynesia: Moorea | collected 2018-08 | reverse complement strand
TTCTGAAATCCACCTGCAGTACCTGAATTTGACCTGCACTGTTCTGAAATTCATTTGCAGTATCTGAAATTGAACTGCACTATTCTGAAATTGATCATGAAATGGTGTAGACACATCATTGCCTCAGTATCATAGACCACCAATGCAGCCCCAGAAGTTTGGTTGAGTCGAGTGAGTAAGCAGTGTCACTGCTTACAATAGTGACAATACCGATAAGGAGGGATTTGAGGCTCACTCCCTGGGCTGAGACGACGGCAATGGTTAAATGGTTGGCATCGTTTGCTAGAATCCAATGACATATACTGGTTTTGTTGGATCCAACCAATGATATTGCCACACGTTGAACACTTTTCGCCCAGGGGCGACAAATCTGGGATTCGTCACCATTAGCATTGACTTGTCTGGAGTCTAAGTATGGTGAGCAGGATTCCAAGGTCAATCTCAATGAGACTGATTATCAATTGCAAGTACAGAGCAAAAGTAATGGATGGTAGGGTCCGAAAATATAACAATCTGCGACCGATGGCGACCGAACCAGACGATGCAAGACGTATTAAGGTGTCAGGTACGAACCTGCTGACTTGTAACTACGATAGGATGTGCCTGAGAGATTGTTGTGCACGTCTGAGAAACGTGTGTTAGAGTAAAAGAGAGGATGACCGCGAAATGGCCCCGGACCCTGTCCAAGGGCTGGAAACTTAGACAGATGATAGAACTGCCGTCAGGAGTGGGGTAGGGACAGTGGGGTCGTCAAGCTGGCAAGGTGCGCTACCAAGAGTAAGAGTAGTGTATAGTGCTTAAGAGTAGTGTATGGCTGACGAGATAAGGAATTTGCAAGGACTTTGAAGGTAACTGATGAAGTATTTCATGACATGTTTCTTGTCGTGACGAGTACATGGAAAGAATTGTAACTTACAACTGTTAGCTTCGCTGCATAGTCTGGAGCATCTTCATCACGCTTGTAATGTTGCCAAGTTTGACCAAAATCATGGTGGGCAACGTGAACCACGTGGCAATTTGAAGGCTTTCTCCACTTGTTTCTGCATTTCCCCTGCTTTTCTGCCAGAGTGGAAAAACCTCACCCATCATTTTATACCCAAGTCCCACTGTGTAACCTTGTGTCTGCTGATTGTTGCTGGTGTTACATACGTCCCTCGCGTGCATTAAAAAGCAGGGCAATCAGCATAAACGAACAGCCTTAAATATACAGGGTGCTTCGGAAGTTTATGCGAAGAATTAAGTCCTTGTGACTCGGAAATGGCTGGTGCCAGCAAGAAAAGTCGTGAGGCATTAGGATGGGCAAGGGTTTTAGCTGTTGATTTAGCTTCTTAAAGAATCAATTTTTCTTCGCACGCTCGGGGGATTTTTAAGACGGCTGTTTTTGGTTAGCTCAGGAGAGTGAGGGCTTGCGCAACGCTGGACTTCAATTTTGCGCAGGAAAGCAATTTTGCCACAAAAATCCGCAAAGCAGGCAAATGCTTCTGCCCTTGCCGATTCTGATGCCGCATAAATCTTCTTTGTGGCCCCAGCCGTTTTATACCCAACAGGCTACAGAGTTAACTTTCCGATTAAATTTTTGAAACTCTCTGTATAACGACTTCCCAGCCACTTTATTTGTCGCCCACGGCACGAATACAACTATTGAGCTATTGATGGCACCCCTGGCTATTTCTGGATTGGTTTAAATGCGGCATCCATACTAAATGTACGTACAGAGCTTTCTGTGATAAAGAATAGACTTATATTTTCGGTTTTTTTTCTATTGTAACCGGGAAAACACAGTCCCTGAATGTCTTCTCTGGGCACTCCAACAAATCGAAAGTGAAGCAACTATTTCGTGTGAAATACTCTACAAAGGCTGGCAACGAAAGTACAGTAATATTTTTGTTTCACGACTTATATTCCGCTCGATTGGTTGACATTAGGACATGCGACAAAATACGTACTGAAACATTTCTCGAACAATTTTCGACAAAAATGTTCATTGTTCGGAATGTATGGTCGAAAAAAGGTTGATACAGTTTTTGGCCTGAGTGCACAGAAAAAAATGTCGAATTAACCGCTATGTTTACCAATTTTACAGCTTTGCTCCTACCCAAGCCCTATTGCTTTACATTGTGAGTTAGCATTCAACCACAACTACAGCATGATAGTTTTGAACGCTTATTTCTGTCTAGCTTTTAAGCAAGACAGTGAATGAAGTGTTTCTATTAGGTGGAGTTTCGTAGAAGAAAGTTATTCGAATATAACCCCCAATTATTCGTGTTCGAAAAAAACTGAATTTCGGATAATTTGTGCCTGACTTGACGTCATCAATGCTTTCCAGCGAGAAACGAGTCAGGACTGTTCAACAGTCATTGACAATACAGAAGTCACTCTCTGTTCTAACAATGTTTGCTTGGAGACCTTTTATTTTATCTCCGGCAGATTTCCTCCAATTCCACCAATTCTCCCCTAGATTTGTGTACAGTGTGTACTTGAAGCTGAAACTCGGCCGGTTTGAAATCTGTTTACTCTTAGTGTGCCAGAACAACAACGTCTTAAATGAGGTATTCCTTTTCACCAATAACCTTTTACGGATACATACACGGTGAATCTCAATCTTGTCTCCCAAGCTCTGACAATGGCATCCTCGAGGCTGTGGATGCTATTGAGAGCTCTGTTATGGGATTGCCTTTCCTCTTGCAACTACAGGGTTGAGGTCAGAGCTGGAAGGTGGGCAGGTCGAGTTGTCCCAGATATCCACAGATTTTTGTCCACCACAGTCCTGTGCCTTCTTGCGTGTGTGGAGATGAGCGCGGTCCTGCATCAGGGCCTCCAGAGCCTCCAATTGTGTTTCCATCACGGGCAATGAGACATGGCATTTCACCATCCTGCTCATGGTCATCCTGGAGACACCCAAGCTCCTGGAGAATTTGGTCACGGCTCCTGAATGAAATTGTTGTCTTCATTGGGGTTCTCAACCATCCTTGCCGTACTCATGGAGATCAGCACTGCCTTGGCTGCCTTGAGAAGGGTCATGTCTCTCTCAATTAATCTCTGCTACTTCACCCTAGTGCCCAGCGCAACTTTTGCAGCTGAACTGTCTCTGCACTGACTGTCTCTGCCCTCAAGATCTTCCTTGTGTTCTTGATGCTGTCATTGTTCCGAGATCTGCCAATTCAATGGGTCAGTGACAAAACCTGGAAACCGAAAGATGTGAAATATTCTTAACCCTTTGTTCATGCACTGCATACCAATTTGAAATGCAAGTACAGTAATTAGCAATCTCTGGGCACCCACGTTGAATTGGGAAGTGTAATTATTTGGGTAATTACCATTGGACAAAAGCCATTCAGACATCACGGCAATGAAGGCATATACGTACTCGTATTTTAACAAAAGTCGGTGTGGGTGCCCAGAAATTGCCAATTTTCGTACTTGCATATCAATGTGGCATGCGGTGTTGTTCTCCTGTAGCACTTTCAGCTGTTAAATAATGGCATAACAGCTGCCGGGATCTGACTTCATGCTATGTCAATGTTTCAACTGAAGAAACTGCTATTGTTCCTCACCGTCTTTCCGACGGTGAGGAACTCTTTCCGGTTGCTGCAAAAGCCTTCAAGAAATGCGTCAACCTCACGGAGAATCTTTTACTTTTTCAGTGTGGGTGAACGACCCGAAGAACCTGGTGGCAAATGAGACGCTCAACGCTGTGTTTCAGAACTTCAAGAGCATGGACTTGACAGTGGAGGAGGTGGCGCCGTCCTCCATGGACACCTCCCAGGCCGTTGAATCAGGTAGGAGAAAGGGGTTTGCAGCGTGGTCGTGGGTATGCGTACGTGCAGCGCAAGTTAACAGCAGTAATCGAGTCCATAATGACACGATTATGGTCTCGTGTGGGACAAATGCGTGTACATGATAATTGTAGCATGTCTTTTGCAAAGTTTTAAAAGAGATGTATCGGCGCTGCAGCAGTCGTAATCTCTTACATAAATGAACAGCAAAAAGTTCGTCCAGGCCATCGGATTGTTCATTTTCCAGCTCTGGGAGCGAACTCTTCTGGGAAGGCAGACCTTTGGGATCATCCTTTATTAATGAATCGTTTTCCTTTGAATTTCCCACTAGTGTGCCAGGCCATTACCGATTTCTTCGGACCCTCCGGACCCGACCTCATGATGGACACGACCCTGGCGGGCAAGACAAGCGAGGCCGTGAGGTCTCTCGCGCTTGCTTTGGGCATCCCGACTGTCTCAATGGCTTATGGAGACAAAGAGGACATGGGGTAGCTGAGTAGTTCCTGTAGTCTGTACACACAGTAAAACCACACCAGTGTTGGTTACCCGTTGCTCCTATTACATGAAGTGACTGGGAGACCTTGACCCCTGAGCAGCAGAAGTACTTGGTGCACGTGCGTCCGCCCGGTGACGTCCTCACGGGCGCCATCAGGACCGTCATTCAGGACAACAACATCACCAATGCCGCCATTTTATTCGACGATTCATTCGGTTAGTTTGTGCCGGTCACAGTCGCATCCGCTGTTACATTCTGCGTCTTTATTCTTGAAGTGATGGAGTACAAGTACCGCAGTCTTTTGATGAACGTTCCCTGCCGCCATCTGATCAACCGCATGCGCGATAGCCCTGACGCAATCAGCGAGCATCTCAAAACCATGAGCAAGATCGACCTCAACAACATCTTCCTGGTGGGAAAGCTCCAGAACGTCCAGAAGTATCTCACGGTGGGGAGTTCCCTCGGATTTGTGGGGAAGAAGTACTCGTGGTTCGTACTGACAAAGGTAATAAATACACTGTTATGTGACTTGGTGCAACATTATGAATAATACAGTGCGACGTGTGAACCAATATGAGTGAAACTATATCCAGGAGGAAATCAGTGAATTGGGCTGCGAGTGCGACGAGCTGCCTTTGCTCGGCATGGACGCAAAGCCCTGGCCCGTAGATCGAGTCAACCAATTGCGAAGCAACTTCGAATTCTCCACGGACAGCAACTGCGACGTCGGCTTCTACTACGACATCGCCTCCAGTGCGATCGCAGCAGCGAGGTGAGGGGGGAACGAAATGCTACTGCATGCTTTGATCTCAAAATCAATAACGACATTATTAGAGGTACTAAAGCTTGCTTGCGAAAGGTGAACGTGCTTATTGTACCACAATACTTTTCCGCCCAGCAACATCGAGCCGAGCGACTTCACCCTGACCGAGTGCGCCAACTTCTATGAGGTCACTCCAGTCACCCGCACGGGAATGGATCTCAAGGAGAAGATGTTGATGGAAGTGGTACTGGCATAAGATTGTTAAAAGACTTCTTAGGTTCCGATAATGCTCTTATACTTCTCATAGACTCCCTCCAAGTTGATGTATGGCACGCCGAAGGAAACTTCCACGGGCGACATTGAGTACCAGATAGGAGCAGACCTCACCAAGATGACATTCAGGTAGCAGCAGTCAGGCGTTGCTGTTGGAAGTGAGCACTACTAACTTCCCGTTCCATCAGACAAAGAAAGCTCGCCAAGAAGACTCTGGTGGGTAAGTGGAACAGCGAGACCATGACAGTGAACATGGAGAGAGGTCAGAGTCTCACCGACGTCGCCGCCACCACCGTGTACCAGGCACGTAGCAACCACGAGCGCCTACCCAAACGAGCATAGCCCGAGTGAAGACGTGACAACCAGAGTAGGGTGTGCAATACTCGCAGTGTCTGGCTCAGGCCTCACCAGAAATGGGATTGATAGACTTGCTGAAAGCCTCGTGCACGTTAGTAGCGTGCACGAACGTGATAAATATAGATACAAATTTGAAATTTTATTAAAGAATCAATCCTTTAGCAACCTTTCATACTTGTATCTACTTCAAAGTGCAGCATAAGCGTTCGTATGAGGTTTTCAAGCACATTCTTTTGTCTCCAGGTGGCCGTGGTTCAGCAAGCTCCGTTCGTGATGAAGAACAGCAACGGCGAGTTCGAGGGTTACTGCATTGACCTCATCGACGAGCTTAAGAAACTGATGAACTTCGAATATGAGCTGTACGAGGTAGAGGAGTACGGCAAAATGGATCCGGACATGAATTGGAACGGGATGATCAAGGAGCTGGTGGACAAGGTGACAATGCAGAGTCTCTCTTGGACGGTCATTGGTCCGTAGTAGCTACCTGAACGGACATGAACTTCCAGAATGCAGACATTGGTCTTGGCGCTCTGGCTGTTATGGCTGAGCGCGAGACGGTAATTGACTTCACCGTGCCCTACTACGACTTGGTCGGCATCACTATCCTCATGAAAAAGCCCAAAGTGCCCACCTCGCTATTCAAGTTCCTCAGCGTGCTGGAGGACAGCGTGTGGGGATGCATCTTGGCCGCTTACTTCGTCACGAGGTCCCACCTTATTCATTCTCTATTTCTCATCAAGTGTACAATGCTGAGCACGTAGAGTTCTTTTATACCCACAGCTTCCTGATGTGGGTGTTTGATAAGTGGAGCCCCTACAGCTACCAGAACAACATGGAAAAGTACAAGGACGACGACGAGAAGAGATTCTTCAACTTCAAGGAGTGCCTGTGGTTTTGCATGACCTCGCTGACACCTCAGGTACGCCCCTCTACGGTCTCGACGATCCGGCCGCCGGGCTGGGTATATTCTGCTACAGTGCTAACCCTCCAGTTCCTGGTTCATTGCACGCATACTTCATAGCATGTTGTTTTACACTTCAACTGAGCGTAATTTATGCATTTCCTTGTGCAAAGTGTGTTACTTCCGTGCGAAATGCCAAGTACACGAGCACGATTACCATGCAATGGCAGAGTCCACAAGACATAAACAATGTGTTCTAGGCTAGTTCGAAAACGTCATATTTTCAAGGTGGAAAATTGGCATCAGACACTGGCGTACCTGGTACAGGTGTCATTTCCTTTGCAAACAAAACTGATTTACCGCCTGTACTACAGCTCAATCAGGGACGCTTTTATAACATAGCATTTTAGCGCAAACAAAATCAACACTTACGAATAGGCAGTACGTAGCAAACGCCAATAAATACTGTTTTTAAAAGTGTCTCTGAGTGAGCTGAAATTTCTTTTGCTTATACTAGACATTCCCCACCATTACCTTCTAAAATGTCAGATCAATCAGAGACACTCTTATAAGATGGCATTCTTGGAGTTACAGATTCAGACAGCAAAACCTCGAATTAAAAGTGCAGATAGTAAACGTCCTTTTAGGAAAAATCTTTTATTGTGCAATGCTCTTAATCTGACTCTGTGCCAAAAACCCAGGATGAAAATGGTGTGAATTTCCAGAAAAAGTACCTTTTCGAACTAGCCTAATGTGTACGTTCACTGTATGTGATATTAGTTGCATCCGTTTATATGGTTAGGGCGGAGGCGAGGCGCCCAAGAACTTATCCGGTCGCCTGGTGGCGGCAACCTGGTGGTTGTTCGGCTTCATCATCATTGCCTCTTACACGGCCAACTTGGCTGCCTTCTTGACCGTGTCCAGATTGGAGACCCCAGTGGAGTCGCTCGAGGACCTCTCCAAACAGTACAAGATCGAATACGCGCCCATCAACGGCTCTTCGACCATGACCTACTTCAAGAGGATGGCCTACATCGAGGAGCGCTTCTACGAGTACACATAGCAAGAGGTCAGTACTAGGTCCATGACTGTATTGCATGCGTTCATGATGACAGGATCTGGAAGGACATGTCCCTAAACGACTCCATGAGTGAGTATGAGCGTTCCAACCTGGCCGTATGGGACTATCCCGTGAGTGACAAGTACACCAAGATGTGGCAGAGCATGAAGGAGGCGGAGCTGCCGGCCTCCTTCGAAATAGCGCTGGAGAGGGTCCGTGCTTCGCCGTCATCCAGCGAGGGATTCGCTTTGCTAGGCAAGGTTGCAATACAGTGGGAGAGATTTAGAAACACAACTGCTTCTCCCCCAGGTGACGCCACTGATATCAGGTACCAAGTGCTGACCAACTGCGACCTCCAGATGGTGGGCGAGGAGTTCTCCCGGAAGCCGTACGCGCTGGCAGTGCAACAGGGGTCGCCGCTCAAGGACCAGTTCAACGACGCGTAAGGAAGTGCAGCATGTACACAGTAGTTATGACGATACCGACTGACTGAATGCTGGGCAATAAAGGATTTTGAAGCTCCTGAATCAGCGAAAGCTGGAGACGCTGAAGGAGCGGTGGTGGAACCAGAACCCTTTGAAGCAAGTGTGCGAGGACGACGACGATAGCGGAGGAGGAATCTCTATCTATAACATAGGTAAGGTCTGACGCTGTGGCGCCACCTCAAACGCACAGCATGACGTCGGCGCCACGCTTACAGACGTCAGTCAGACGTTAGACTCGGTGCACATTTTGTACTGCGCATATGGACTCGTACTCTACGCTGTTAGTATTCAAAGAAAGAGGAAAGAGCTTGAGGTGAAGCATACTAGGAAGGGATTTACACTGCTATTTTCTTCTCCCATTTCCTCTGAAAAACTTTCTATATCCAAACTTTGCTGCGGCTTTGCCGGGCACATGAAAAACCAGCAGCCATATTATGATCCTCGTAATCCCACGAAACAAAGTTTTTCAATTAAATTTTGTGCGAATGGTGGCGGATGCTCTGATGTCATGACCGCGACTTTTGGTCACCTTCTTGGCAAGTGCGCCCTATTTCTTTCTTCGCGTGTTTGCTCTGCAGGCGGCGTCTTCATCGTGATCTTTGTCGGCATCGGCCTGGCCATCATCACTCTGATCTTCGAGTACTGGTACTACAAGTACAGGAAGCCTTCCATGGCGGTCGACAGCGCCCAAGACCGCAAGCTTCAGGTGAAGCAAGCCGCTGCAGGAGGAGCGTTCGCGGACAAGAGCCAGTACCAGGCTGACTACAGGTGAGACATGATCGACACGTACGTCCTGTCCGTCAGTGGGGCTGCCACTTCCTTGTTCAGAATCAATGGCTCCAACATCGCTCCGGTCGGGAATCCTTGGTAGAGGGCACGGACTCGGTCGCATATCTTCTATTCTCTGTCATATCATGCTGCGTACCTAAGAACGTACATGCAGTGGTTATTAATCCTTCAATACTCAAAAAGCATCTAACGTACTACGAATATAATGTGTGCGAGTACAGCATAAAAACGATGTTTAGTGTCTTGCATGAGCACAAATAAATGTTAAGGACAGCATTTACGCGCCAACCCAGGGTGTCCACATGAATATTGTGGACGTCCATTCTCTTCAATGACCACGTCTTTTTTACTTAATGCCAGCTGGACGCATTGTTCGCCTTCCACGCTAGTGCAGTCATGGCTTTCTCTTACACAGTGCATCATAAATCTGGTTCCAATTCTGAAAGCGTAATAACATGAATAGATGACCCTGAAGCAGTTTGATTGCGCACCCATGCTGATGACGCTTGAATTGAGGCATTCATTTTAAGCTTTCTTTCCCCAAAATCTCATCCCCGCTGACAACACCGGCCAAGCCTGAACTTTGACCATGCATTCTTAAGCATGGGCCAGGACGTGTTGGCCCAGTGCTCATTGACAGACTCGTTTGGGGCAGAGTCTGCAACCCGACTAGGAATAGTTTTGTCAGATTCAGGTTGGGTGAAATTGGAGGCTCTGCAGTCAGTTCTCCAGACCAAAATCTGCTTGATACCAACTTTTCGTCCAAGTACTACGTGTGTTTGTGGATGTATGGCAGCTGGCTCCACCAGGAGTCCACATCCAATTTCCAGGGCCATATGTTGCACTGAGTGCCGGAAAGACTTTGTGGGCCAAGATGTGCTTGTATTTTCGGGGATTGGTGTCAAGTGTGTCATTGATGCCGTATGGCGGAAGTGCTTTTTCCCCCCCCCTCGGAGCCCCACACACGGTAACATCGTGACCTTTCCTGGAAGTTCTGTGTCTGTGTACTCAACCGATGGCTGGACATCTTTTGGCTTTCTCCAGCATCAACGATCCGTGAGAGGATCCTTTTTCGTCGCTCCTCCATTGTCACCGACAGCAGATTCATGACTGCGAGTCATCAAAAAGGATACCATCGATATCAATCACTTATTCTTGCTCCTTCCACTGCATTCATAATCTCTGTGGTGAGCGCGTGTAAGCGGCTTTCCATGCTTCACCCTGTAGTTGGACTGATCACAATAACTGAAGCAAGTACTGACTCAGAGTCCGTATGATGGTGACCACTTTAGACCTAGCACAAACAAAGGGCCAAAAGATGTGCCAAGCAGAACAAGTGAGGAGAGGCTCAAACAAAAGAGTAGGAGAAGAAAGGAGGCGTCCCGACTATCGGCCTCCAGAGAGTAGAGTAAAGTTCCTCCCCTCCTTTGGACGAGTTTGGGCGGAAAAAAGAAGCCTTTCTAGACATTAATCAAGATTTCCCCGCCTGTTTCTGTTTGGGATGGAGAGTAAAAGGTAAATGAGAGCCTAATGTCTGTTACACTTTCTGTTACTTCCACTTCAGCTCTGTGGACCTGGAAGCAAATACGCCCCCCCTTTTCCTGGTGCACTCACCAGGCACTTTGCCCACACAAGATTCATGTGCTGTGCTAACGTTACATTATATGCATGCTTGAGAAAAGTGCTTCGCTCTGTGGCGCGCAACACCGAGTTGGCGCCACACTTTCAGCCAGTGGCAGTCGACTGCACCCAGTACACGTACATGCGTATAACTCACAATGACGCTGCTTAATCTTCCAGGGGCAATTTGTCCTCGTGGGCCTAATTTCCTTGTTATGGCATTGCCGCGCTGGCAGTGAAGGCACCCATTAGACGGAATCTCAGGCATGTGAGACGTGCTCAGTCTGAAGAGCTTGTACAGCAAGAAGAAAATCCCGAGTACTCGCACGGCCGAAGGTGGCTGTATATGGGAATTAATTAAGACAGTCAAGGCCCATAATGCACTACGTCCATGCAACTTTCGCTGCTCTTCTCGCTACTCCAATCTCACAGGCGAACAACAGCCAGAGTCCCTTCTTTAACGATCTCTCTCCGCCCCCCCCCTCTTTCTCGGGGCAGCCGTGGAAAGGGTTAGTGGAGAGGCCTTCAGAGCAGACTTTCTTCTCTGCGCTGCCATCCCGGGACCTTGGAATCGTAGTACGTATCCTCTTCTCCTTCTGTGTTAGCGCTGGTTTTCTCAAGAGTGCGTTTGGCAGCCCCCAAGTGATGGTAACGGCATTAGAGGAAGCGGCCAGAAGGAATTGTTCGGAATGTTCTATGAGCACGATGATACCTCAGGCGAAAGCCATTCAGTGGCATGTAATTTATTTGGTTGGCCCCCCCCCCCCCCCCCCCCAAAAAAAAAAGAGAACACTTGTGAGTCCTGGGCAAGCGTTGCTAACAGAGTCAGCCACGGAGAAAGACTTGGGCCTGTCATTGTCAAGACAGTCAGGTGGTGTCACCGAACTACTACAGTTTTTCACTGTTCAGCATATTGGGTACAGCATGGCCAACTATTCCCTAACTTTCCAAACGCCGAGTGCCGCCTCTGTCAGCATTAGCGCCCTCCCAAATAAGCGCCTATTTGGAATTTTGGATCCACTTTTTGTGGAGGGAAGCGCTTGGTCATTTACATAAGAAGCTACTGAGCTAGAGGAACGACGAGGCAGAGTGAGAAGAGGCCGTTAAACCTGGGAACGAAGTTGGGGACGTTGACAGGGAGGGGGAGGGGAGTGATGCAACTGAACGTAGAAAGTGCTTCACATTACCTGAGGTCTCTGTCATTTATGGGCCCTAGACAACAGGGCTTTTATAGCTTGCACATACGTTGATGAGAAACTTCTTAAGTGTAGACTGGCCAACAGTTATAGAGCTACTCAGAGCCATTGCAACCAGGCCATCAAGTGAATTTGAAAGGCGAAAATCAACACGATATTTGTAAAGAATCTAAGGAAAAGGTGGCCATGCCAGCGTTGTTTACTCAGGCAGACGGAATGTGTGTTTTGTTAACCTCGGATGAGTTTTCGTCGGTCTCCTTCTCTCCTTGTGATGTGCTCTGCTTGGACCTTTCTGTCTTTTTCCAGTCTGAAGCCCTAGCATTGTCATTATAAGCAGATTCACTGTCACTAAAAGCAGACAGTGCTCTACAGTACACGTCCTACATTTGACGTGGACATGGGAAAATTGTCTCTACGTGTGAACTGTCACTATATCCGGGGTGGCTCTTAGTGGACTCTACTGTACAGGGTGCTTTCTATTGAGTGCATGAAAGACAAAAATAAAAAAGATACTCATTGAGGGGTTTTCCGCGGACACTTGGATAAGTTAGTAAAGAACGTCTGTGGAAACAGATGATTCATTGAGGTTGGGACCGAACTCAGAGAGTTATGGATAGTTCACCAGAGGGGGTCATCAAGCCACTGTGATGGATCATCTGACGAGGGTTTGAGATTTACTGGAGCAGTGTTTACTTCATCAAGAGGCTCTGTGAGGAGACAGGGGGGGGGGGGGTCTCCAAGCAAGAGAAAGGGGGCCGTGACCTACATTCTGCGCAGAGGCCTCGAAGGCTGAGGTCAAAGCCGGATTCCAGGCCGACCCCACGACCTCCTCGAGGCCGATGGTCAAGGAGAAGGATGTGTCTGAGTTTACCATCCGCCAGGCAATCAAGGAGCAGGCGGCGACGTCAAAGGCAGTCAAGCAGGTACATCTCATCACTACTGAGGAGACGGGAAAGCTCTTGTCAACTGACTGAAGAAGGGGTCGTCATCCTCTCCTCTGTTGAGAAGAATTTCACACTTGGCAGGGTCTGAAACTACGATCGGTATGTCGAGTTCAAGGATGGCCCAGAGCTTCTGGACCGCATCAGGCAACAAGCACCCCGAGTCCACCATGGTACTTATTGCCTGCCAACGAATGGTCTGCCCGTCCAGCCCTTTCGCTACTGCCCGACGTTGTGGATTGATGTTGAGGGCAGGAGTTTTTTTTTTTTTCAAAAAAAACCTCCCCAACTTTGCCTATGGATGATTTTGCATAACAATAAAACTTGATTGCGTACGTACCAGACATTTAAATTTAATTTTGAAACTGTGTGACGCATTGAGTCGCACCCTGTTTGTGCTCGTTGCATTGTGCTGGTGGGTAGCGACAAGAAGCACACCAGACGGATCCGGGAAGATTTGACTCAAAAACAGGGGTGCAACAATATCACAGCGAAATGACTGTTTTATTGGTGCGTAATTACATAATGTTTCACTGGACATTGACTGGCTTCGCCTCTCTCTTATTGACGACCTCTTTTTTTTTATAAAATAGCTGGGTTAAAATCAGGTCTGTTGAATAATGTTTATGGTCTGGGCCTGCCAGTCTCTTGGCTTGAAAGCCAAGCTTTTCCTGGAAGCAAAGCTTTCACTGTGAATGTGTCTGATGCACAATGATACAGAACAAGAAAGGTAAGATTGTCAGGCTTCCTTCACACTGACTTGAAAGAAGCGCCTTTCTTCGGAGGACGCCGCATTATTATGCAAATATATGCATATGCATGTTTGTGTACACCTTCATCGAGATAAATCCGAGCTGATTTCTTGCATCGCTTGACTTGGATGGATGTCACTGACATTGCAGAACAGCCTGTCCTGGCAACTGTGACGCTTCACTGCATGCAATACAGTCTAGACAGTGGGGCAGACGAAGCAAAACGCAGTGATCTACGAAGCCCCCTGCGCATTGCAAATCGTTGTCGACCTCCTCCCCCATCAACAGCGTCCTTGTTGGAGTCTCTAGTGATGACAACGCTGCTGCCATCATGTACGATGCATATTTTTGAACGGCAGGCGACAGAACAGGTTGGAGCGATTCATGTTTTCATGAAGCAAAGTGGCAGGTGTTGTGAAACTTTGTCAACCTGACTTGTACACATAAGTCAGCCGAGTTTGGTTGAAAACAGCTCCAGCCAAACAGATTGACGGGACCCAAAGCCAAGTGAAAGCTTCTCTGCCGCCGCATCAACATTCTACATGCCTGCCAACGTCCCTGGCCACATCAAACAATAAGAGATCCGCTGTAATATTATTGAGTTCTCTTTACCAGCTCGTCGGGATTGGTACTGTCCTTCAGGCTGGTCAAGTGTTCTTACACTTGGTCATGTCACTGACACCAATCCAGCCGTATGTAGTGCGCATACTTATGTGGTCCAGTTGTTTTGCCGGGCCCAACACCACCCTGTAGATGTACTTGGTATTCTGGAAAGGGAGGTGTTGGGCAATCGTCTTTCTTCAAAACAACAGGGCAACTGACACGTGAGGCCAACATCAGTCGCCCTGAGTTGGTGTCGGGGTCCAACAAGGCCGGTTATGAACCGTGGAAGAAAGGTTGACGTCTTGACGACTCTGCCGTTGGGTCTGTCGACGATCGTCAGAGACCTTACATAACCGCTCCAATGCTAATTCGATCTCCTCGTACGCTGTCACCGCCGCGGCTCAAGGCCTCAGAGACGTGTAGCAGACACTTAAGCCAATCGAAAGAAAATAGCTGTGGTTTTCCGGCGAAAGACAAGACGACACTTGAGGCAGCGTGTCGCTCAGCATGCAGCGCTGCTCCCGTCACTCTGCATGGAGGAGTGGGACAACGTCAATAGCTCGTCCGGCTGTCCTTGATAGGGCCCGGCCGAGATGAAGAGGCATTCCTGTCTCGGGGATAATGCGCCATGCCGTACCGACGTACGTACATGACTGACGGACTGCTTTGCTGGCCAAATCGTACTTTGCACAGCAATGCCTACAATCATTTTTTGGGCAGAGCCAGCATTAACCCGGCCTCACTCGCAGGCTTTGGAGGCTGGAAATACCTGCAAGTGCCTGCTGCCAAGACCTCGCAGCCTCGATCGCATCAGATGGATAGTCCGGAAAAGCTCCTCTTTCCTTCCACGGGAATGGCTATTAAAGAGAGAGCGAAAAAAAAGCTTTCTTCTGTGCAAAAAAAAAAGAACAGCAGCAAAGATCCGCTCACACTCAGCAGCGGCCGCCCCAACAGCGAATGCCAGCGCAGAGGAGAAAGAAATTGAATGTACACTGGGTGCAACCGCGTGATAATCCGGGCGTCGAGTTTCTCCCAATGCTGACACCTCTTAGGCCTGGGGAGGCCTCCCCAGGCCTTCTTGGTCGTCCTGAGGGGCGGCGCCTTTCTCTCCCTCCCTCTCGTCGTCAAGTATCACGTATCTCACACATGCTGGCAGACACATAGGACGCAGGCCGGAAGCTGGAAGTCCACGTCGTCGTCGTCGTCGTCGTCGTCGTCGTGACGTCTTTACTTCGACCAAGAATTCTTAACCCCTGAGTACACGTACAAGAAGCCGATAATAACCTTCGCGTGAGCCTCGTGTGTAAAAATATGCAGAAAGAATGTTTTTGGCATAAACTTCCTTTCTCACGCTCTCATTCAGAGGAGGAGGGAGAACCCTTTCTCTGCTTCTCTCCGTCAAATGCCAGAAGTCTTTTGCCCTCCAGCCAGCGTTCAGTCTTGCCTTAGACACTGAAGGAGAAGGAGAGCGATAAAGAGAGCCTCTCTGCTGACAGCTCCAGTGAGGCAGAAAAAAAAAACATCGTGTCTTATCCAATCCGGCCAGAAATTCATTCACTTAAACGACTCATACGGTGCCGAGCGCACGGCCGGGAACACCGCCGCCACCGCCAGCACCGCGTCCCTCCCCCGTATGCATGCAGGCCTGGGTTACTGCCGGAACTTTCGGAGTGCAAGATTCTTTTCTGAAGGTGCTGGAAACTTGAGAAACTGTGCACGTCGTCTTCATTTTTTCGCTGGAGCAAGCAGATTTTTTGCTTGCTGAAGAAGAGGCCTTCCTTTGCCTCTCTCTTGGACAGGCTCACGCTGAAAGAGAGACGGGCTTGACACAAAAGGAGAATTCATTAGGCATCTTCTTCTCCTCGAGTAGGTAAGAGAGAAGCTGCACACACACACACATATATATATATGTCTAATTAAAAATGGCAAAGGGATGGCAGAAAATCCTTTTAAACTCGACGTCAGCGGAAAAAAAATGTGGCTTCAACAACGCTGCCGCTGGCTTCGGTGCCAGCGTAGGGTGAAATTTGGCACGCATGACGTCACCACGCCCATTGTAAACAAGGCGGCGCAAGCCGCTTTCAAGCGCTTGAACATTAAATTATATTACAGAGCGGAGATGACCGGCGTTGCCAGACCGTGGCTGAAATATTGAGTCTGAGCAAATGCGCTGGCGTGTCCGGACCAATCATATCACTGTTTACATCCCCAGATGTCTGGTCGAGTATCCCCGCTGACCTTAATGTTCCCCCAGTGTCTGGTCAAGTCTCCCCGCGCTTCAAGCGCTCCCTCGTTCATATCCCCCGGGTGGCTGTCCAACCGACCCATGCTAACATTTCCCTCCGGGTGTGGTCCACGTGACTCGGCGCCCACACACAGCTTTGGATGTCGTACTTTGGATGGTGCTACTGGGACGCAATCGGGTAGCAAAGATATGGCTCACCGGTGTCACACACGTGGTGCTCGCCGTGACTTGCATGCGCAGGTACAGTGACCCCAGACCCAAGCAGACCTTGCTGCTTGACTTCTTCAGACAGCTCGTCATAAAGAAGTGTGCGTGGGCGTCCGTGGTGGGAGCGGGTTGGCGGTCGCTCCCAATTCCTGTTTCACAGCATAGTTTTACTTTTCATGACACACCTAAAGTGAGCCGGATGCTCTATTTACACTGCCGAGTGGCAAAGAGGCTTCAAGTGATGACTTTGGCGCCGAAAGTGGAAGAAACCTACAATTAGGGAAATGGAGCGGAAATTAAACGGTTGAATGAACTTGAAGGGAATTTCCAATCCCGATTCTAGCATGAACAGATATGCAACCGATGGATGACGGACGGGTGAGTGTGACAAATCCTTGCGTGTCTCAGTCCCCTAACGAGTTTCCTTAAATTGCGTAAAAAGTGTGTGCAATAAAGTGGCACCAAAGCCTCTCCACGGGGACACGACATTTGCCCCCCTCCTTGGAACGGGCTTTTTCCCCCTCCCGGGGAATTGAACTAACGACTTCGGAGGTCTCAGAGCACGAGAAGGCAAATCAACCGAGGAGAAAAATCGCAGTCATCATCATCGTCATAATAACAATAACAATAATAATGTCACACGTCAGATGTCCAATCTGCCCTAATGCATTCCACGTCTGCTTGCAACGCGAACGGAGGCAGAGCAAAAGTTTACCCCGTAATTGCAGCTCTGGAGGGAGGAAAAAAGTGCGACTCAGACTGTGGGGATATTGCCAAAATCCACTAGATCGGGGTTCCCAAACTGTGGCACGCCGGAGAGATTTTTGGTGGCACCCAGAGATGTCGCCGAGGATAGGAAGGACTTTTTCCCCCTGTGACACTTCCGGCCTAAAAGGACTCACTCCTGCGTACTTTCTGTAATTCAGTGGACTCATATGTATGGCAAAGGTGTCGGAAGTGACAAAGTCGGTGGAAAAAGTTTGGAAACTCCAGCACTCGATCCTCGCTCCTGCAATGATTGCGACTGCGAACGGACTCAGAGCAGGAATGTGACTCAGACTCAATCGCGTCGTAGCAAAAGACGTCATTTGCTAGGGAGACGCTAATCTGGAGGTTCTCTCCTCCCTCTCCAGATACACGCGATAAAGTGATTGCATTTGCTCAAAGAGTTGCCTCTTTCCTCATGCGACAATTTAAAGCGCGTACATACGTTCGTGCCAGCTTCGACAGATCCTGCAAATCACCACACGCTGTCAGGACGACACAATCAATAATGCTATCAATAGATATGTCTCCGTTGGTGGCTTTGCAGGCGGCGGCGGCGGCGGCGGAGGCGATGGCGACGTCACCGACGCCGCCAGCGCCGACCCCGCACATGACTCCGCTGCAACGCCCGCACGGGGCAAAGGCCACTGCCCATTCGATTCTATTTTTAGATAGAGTTGCCATAGGAACCACTGGCCAAATTGCATAGTTTTAGGAGATCGACCAACACAACTGTCCAACTTTCTGTTCATGCAAAACCGTAAGTAAGTAAGCGACGTTTAATTAAGTTTTTCTCCAGCCTGATGTCACACAGGGAGGTGCAAAGTTAAGCTATGCCAACCTATTATATGTACTTATGCAGCGAGGACATCCCCCCCCTTCTGTGATGCATGTCATTATGCATTCATGGACGTCAAATTCTGTGTAGTGTGACATCTCTGCGCATATGTACAAGCACGTGCACTGAGTCCTTCTCTCTCGGCGAGACGTTGACACTACGCTCACCTACTGAAAAACTTAGCAATTCATACATGTGCACAGTGAGTCAGTCTTATGCCGACTCGCTGTTGTCCGGCGCCCGCGCCTCCAAGACGTCCGTCATGATCGTCAGCTACGCCATCGCTGACGACGTGCGAGGTCAACAGGGTCAGCAGTGGGTATTTCTCAGCTCGCTGTTTGCGGCACGTGAGCACCTACGCACACACGCAGCCGCACGCATACCGGTACGCCCAGAGCAAACAGCGCGTGCTCCATAGTCACTGATCACCGTGCCCAAGGGTCCAAAGAACGTCCATAGTACGACTGAACTATGCACGTACCTCCGTACTTCACACGTACTTGCCCAGTCCAAGGCGAGCGCGCCCACAACAAAGACCCCAGCTTCGTCAGGACCCACAAGATCAAGAGATTTGGCGCAGCAGGAGAGGATTTTTTTCTACCCTCAATTCCCATTTCTCTATGTACGATTTCCCGTGGGTTGTTCTTGTTTGTGGCAAGAGCGAGAAAAAGATTCCTGTTTGCTTTCCCATTTACTAGGAGAGTCTGCTGATTAGGTAACACAGATATCTGGCCCCAGTTTCTCATACATACGCACGAGTGGGTAGGGAGGCAGGAGGCGAGTGGACGGGCTGACAGGCAGGCAGGCGGGCAGGCAGGCAGCACCATTTGCTCACAGATCATGTTGGGTGGATGTGCGGTACTTCATAACCAGTGTACCGGAGATTCATGGACAGGGCCGACAGATTCATGGGCGGGATGAAAACGCAGCCGAAGCTCGACTTGGCGGTCAGCTGCCGAAATGTGTGCGACTGCCAGCATTCCTATTACAAGGCAAAGTTGATGTAAGTTTGGTCATGGTGAAGAATCCGCCCCATCCAGAACTTTGCTATATCGAGATTCGACTGTACCAACGTACATCTCTCTTTTTTTTTTTTAAGAGTAACAGAGTCGTTTGTTAGCTTTTGATCAGGATCCTGCACCCCCCCAGAAGCAAAGTGACCCCGCAAGTTGAGCTCGCCTTAGACGAGGACGTCGCTGTCGCATGCGACCGGAGAAGAATCTTCTTAAAAAAGCAAAGAAGGAAAAAGATAACATTTTGGGCTCTTCACTACTGAAAGCGATCTCAGCTCCGCGTGAGAGAGGCTGTTTTTCACAATTGAAGGAAGAGATTTTAAAGTTTGAGGTCGAGGCGAGGCCGTGCGAGCGCGTGCGCGTCTCGGCTCTACCTTGCCCACCTACGAGGCATCCATGTTTGTCCTGGTCGATAAATAAGAAAAAGGAGACAGCTCGTGAAAAGAAAGAAAAATGCTGCAGAGCAAAAGATGTCGAGGCCGGCCGGCCTCCGACGGCCTCGGCCCCGAGGACGGGAGCTCCAAGCCCAACATTCAATCACCCCAATCCGTTTTCCATTGTCAGCACAAATCTCTTTCCCGTGGCCTTTTCTCTCCCTTTGAACGGGAAAAAAAAATCGATGCCAGCCCAAGCAAATGTCAAGGAAACCCCCCTTTTTTCTCCTTCTCTTTGGCTGATCCCATTTTGAATGTCGTAAGTTCTCCGCGGGCTCCCCCGAGGTCCTCATTCCTGCCAACAAATGACGCCTGTCCGAGAGAAGCGGGCGAGATCGCAAAAAAAGACGTTCGATCATATCTAGGGTGGGCATCTCGGCCGCAAGGCCCGTCAGGGCCCGTCAGGGCCCGTCAGGGCCCACCGTGGTCTCACGGTCAGAAATGGGAACCATCTTGGCCGTGCCGGAGGCAGAATTTCAGCCACTTTTTTTTACGTCACGCCGATGTCTCTGTGCTCAGCACTACAGGGTGCCTCGGACGTTCTGGCACAAAAAACTATAATAGAAATGAGGTGTGCGCAAACAACTTCACATGGAACTTTGTTGATGAACGAGCTGACGGTGACGACGTAGAAGTTGTGTTCCACCACGGTGGACACTTCCAATGACGCTTCACATCTTCCACGTAAAAGAAACAACACACTTTTACTGATCGTATATCCCACAAGGAGCAACTCATGAAATAACCATTTAATGGCATGTAGAACATTTCGTGCACCCGGTACTAGGGGGAAGAAACTCTGCGTGACACAGTGGACAGCGCTTGTATGAGTCGTTCCCTGCCGTATGAGTCAAGAAGAACGTGCACAAATCGCTTGCTACACGAATGTTTGAGTCAAAGTGAATATGAAATAACGCGC
>JAAUXU010146872.1_pt1 | contig 20435 bp, 19 predicted proteins | sample 7278151 | NCBI WGS metagenome assembly JAAUXU01 (sample SAMN14350113, study PRJNA611818) | marine sediment metagenome | isolation source: surface marine sediment (1.8m) | place: French Polynesia: Moorea | collected 2018-08 | reverse complement strand
AGGAAGGCAGGCAGGAAGGCAGGCAGGAAGGCAGGCAGGAAGGCAGGCAGGAAGGCAGGCAGGAAGGCAGGCAGGAAGGCAGGCAGGAAGGCAGGCAGGAAGGCAGCCAGGCCGGTGGGCGGGCGGGCCGGCAGACAAGCAGTCATTTGATTTGTCGCGTACTAGCCGGCTTTTTTTTAAAGAGAGGACGCGTGCATACAATGAAAGTAATGTAAGCAAAGTTTGCTCCTCTCCACGCGCGACCTTGACTGAATGTGTCTGTCCTGCTCGATGCTGCTGGGGGGGGGGGGAGGCCTGCGAAGCCGGAAGAAGGCCTACTGCAAAAAAGAAAAGAGAACCCGAGAAAGGAGAAAAGTTTGATAATTAGAAATCTCCCCTCTCGGAACGTTTCTTTCTTGAAAGCGACTATGATTGAGTTAGGCAAGGACTAGCGACTTTTTCTTTCCACTTCAGGATGAGTTTAACAACCCCACTTTAGGCATTACATGAGAAGGGGGGGGAGGCAAAGAAAGTATTTTTTCCTGAATTTTTCAGCCATTGTCGTTTAAGAAATTGAGAAGAACGAAAAGGCCGAGGTCGTCTCGTCGAATAGGCCTCGCAAAACTCTTGGGCACTAAGCAATAAAAGAAAGGGGAGCTTTCTTGTCAATCCTACAATTGTGGCCAGAGCCCAAGGAAAATGCTTGGTTGAGAGAGAGCACGCGCGAGAGCGAGAGAGATGGGCTGCCGCTAAGTAGAAAGAAGGGCTTAACTTTGAAGAAGGGATGGGTGGGAAGACCTTTGTGGAGCCTTAAACCGTCAACTTCAAAAAGAAACATTGTGCGGAAGCGAAAAGGTGAGAACATCACATACGCGTCAAGCCAACGTACGGAACAATACAGTATATTTCCTAGGCCTGTGGACTGAGGAAAAGCAGGGATCGTCTGCTGCGCACACAGACCAAGTGCGAACTCAAAGCTGTAGGGGGGGAGGGGGGAGGAGGTGAAAGAGGCCCTGGGCCTGGATAGATTAAAATAAGGCCTCCCCGGCGGAAACGTAAGTAACCCGTCAGTCTGGCAAATTTGATGTGAAGCAGGGCTTTCTCGTGCCCAAAGTGAATTTTTCTCAGTAATGCCCACAACCAAGAAATCTTTTCATTTTTTGCCCAAATTTCACTTGGCAGTTTCCTCTCCCTGTCGTCGCTTTTTCCTCTGCTCTGTCGACTTCTTTCACTTGTTTGTGCCTCCCTTGGGTTCACGCTCGGGTGTCTTTTTTAATCTTCTTCATTCCCATATCTCCCTTCTTTCTCCGCCCCTTCCTCTTTTTACCCCGGAGAAATGAGCATAGTGGGCCACCCAAAGTTTTTTGTCTCTGACTACACCAGCCCTAGAAGGATAACGAAGAAAAGGGAGAAGAGAGAATTGAGCCTGCTTTAAATAGTGCTATAACTGACTGCTTCCTTCTCCTTAGACAGACCTTACTCAGCCAGACATTTGGCTCTGGCGGCCCACGAGGTCGGGCGGGGGGGTGAGGGAGTGCGCCGACTGCTGCGTGGACAAGTACGCGCTTCCTTCCTTCTTCCGCCTGGACGCACAGCCTGCCGTGGGCGGTGCTGACCTGAACTGTGCAGCGTGCGTGCATCGGGACTGTCTGGTGGAGAATGTACAGCACACTACAGTATGCCAGCACTGTTCGTTGCTGCCACATATAGACTGTATGTACTGTAGCTCCTGCTCTTGAGAGTTCTTTGCTTGGAAGTTTACGATGCCAGCCGCTGCCGTTTTTTGCCAGCCCACGTTTTTCCTGAGGTCCGCGCGGCGGCAATTTAAAACGAGGAGGAGGAAGAAGTTGTTTTGGTAGTAGTCGTAGTAGTCGTGGCAGTAGCGCAAGGTCGCGGGCGCGTTCTGGCAGCAGAGGCCTGTTTTATTGACCTTGTGGCTGACTGACTGCGCTTGAAAAGGAACTCTCAACAGACCTGGCCAAGCCATCAAGATCTCCGGTGAAAGGAAGTCTGGATACATAACGAGAGTTTCCGCTTGTTTCATCTCCAGGAGATGCAGTCTTGACATGACGATTTTCGGAGTCGTTTCTCCAAACTTCTCTTGAACTTTGAGCTGTACAAGAGTCCTGCAGTCTCGCTCACTGAACCTTTTGCTCCCTTATGGTGGTGGGGAAGAGGGAGTGCGTGAGGGGGGAGGGGGAATAAGAGAGGGGGGAGGGGGAAATGTCGCCAAAAGCCCGCCAACTTATACGACAACAACTCGTCCGAGTGAGCGAGCAGAGCAACGGAATAACTTGCTGCAAGAACGAGGAGAGAGAGAGAGAGAGAGAGACCCTTCCTCAAAAGTTACTGCCACGTACATGGAAAAGCCGACAAATTAAATTGAAAACGCATGGCCCAACATCGGCCGCGGTTAAACTTTTAAGCAGCTTTTGGAGAACGTACCAAAGTTCTCCCACCCCAGCCTCGCCGGCACCCGCGGAGAAAGAGTCACTACTTTCGTATAGTTACCAAAGTGCAGCACCGAGCACTGATGTGATCATGTGGGATATCACGCATGAGAGTGCAAAGTTAGCAGCAGATATTTTACCCCGACACAGACATCCTCGAAGGTGAAATGTGGAGCAGCTCAAGCATCACTCAGAGGGTGGGTGACTCAAGTCGTTCCCGGCCAACTCTGACGTGGGTATTTGGGGGAAGTGCATCCGGGTGCCGGACGAGCTTATTGCAGGTCCTCTCGAGCATCCCCTGACTGCTTTGCTCTCTTTCTTCCTCCATCTGCAGGTATCGCATTACCCTTCTCTTTCTCCCAAAAGCTTGCACATCAAAGGCTATTTATTGACTCTGTCCCTCCAAACGACAGGCAAGTAGTCGTGCTTGCTCATTGTGCGGGCGGGCAAAACTCTGCGTGACAAAAAGCTTCATGGACGACGTATGCAGCACCAACCAGCCAGCCTCCTATGATCATGTTGGCATCATTCTCTTCGCACAACGAGCTCTCCGAACTGTTAACGAAGGCATAAACTTTTTCCCCATCTGTCTGTGTGTGTGTGTCTCTTTCCGTCTGTCCGTCCGTCGGTGTATCAGTCAGCCTCTCTGTGCATCTATCAGTCAGTGCGTCACAGCTCCGACGACGTCTGAGCTACATTTCAAACACTACAGTTTTTGCACACAGCAGGCATGTTCCATTCACTTTTGACTTTTCCGCAAAAAAATGTGCCTGCCGCAGTGTCCCTAACAAACCCATTTTTGCATGTTCTCCGCATTTCATCTAGCCTAATTAGAGAGCCGTCGCCACCACCGCGAGCAAGAAGAGGAGGGTGAGCTAAGGGGCCACCGCCGCCACCGCCACTACTACTAACTGCTACCACCAGCTACTACTTTGTTCTGTCCAACAAAAGGCTCCGCACTAATGAAATTCATGATGTTTTGATTAATTAAGCCTTTCTCTTCTCTCTCTCTCTCTCTCTCTCTCTCCAGTGTAGTAGTACGAGAAAGTATTGCAGTGCGCAGCAGTCATACCAGCCTCTGTCATCTTAACGCATGCGTCGAGGGAAATTAGGTTGGAAATTGAGGAAATGAAATAGGGAGCGTTTTCCTTGAGAGGCAAAGAATGGCTCAGGCAGCGCCCTGCGCATACCAAACCTGTGTTTTCTGCACGGTATTCGCATACATTTGAGCCAGGCAATGTCCTGCCGGAGTCAGCACTGCTCATTGCGCGCCGGCGTCTGGCAATGCATGCATGTAGCTCAAGTCGAAGGCAAAACTTGTGGCTCGCCATTTCTTCAGCTAATTGCTGGCTGCAGCCGCCAAAAAAAATCAGGACTCGACATCTCTCTACCCCCCTCTCTCTCTCTCTCTCTCTCTCTCTCTTTTTTTTTACTCCGTTTCTCTTTTTTGCCAAAGTTAATAGCCTGTCACGGAGCCTAATTTCCCGCGGAATTAACTCACTGCGGATTGCTCAAAGTGAGCCCGCGGTTTGCCTTTCTTCCACCCTTCCCGATTTGCTTTTTCCTCTCCTGGTTCTTGACATGGAGCCTCTGACAAATACGCCGTCATTATGTCCTTTATTAGACAACATTATCTCGTAAAAGAGAGCACAGAGTCCGTAGTAAGTAAAAAGACAGCCCTCGCTCACTCCATGCATTTCCTTCAGTACCTTTTGTGAAACCACAACAGACATGGCCGCTTATTAAAAGGGCCGCGGAAGACAAATTCTAGGCCGAACGATAATGGCCTCCCATTTTTACGATCTTAATCCCCAGTATACAGCCGACAAGTTTGTAAGTACGACATATTGCATGACTGCACTTAACTCCTCTTAGAATTTATCTCAAGGTGGAATTACTAAGTCAGTTTAAAATCTGGGCTGAGACGGATAAGCTTCGGTCCGCCAGGCAGAAACCCAGTTCTTTACGCACGTTTAACTCCACTTGTGCCATTAGGACTGAAACTGTACGTACGTCGGCAAGGAGAACAAGCTCGCCAATTAGTCGCCGAGATTATTCGTCTGCCTGCCTGGTAACCTTGGAAGTTCGCCAAAAGTTCGATATCATTTATCCTGTCGCCAGAAAAGAGGTGGGGGGGGGGGAGTGGATGGGGGTGGGTGGGTGGGTGGGGAGGGCCCGCTTTGAAAACGCATTAGCGAACTTCGAATCGTCAATAAAAAAGTGGGCGGCAGAGAGAAAAAGAGATAAGAAAGTATACGTACGTGGTTGGGACTGCCTCTGCTCTACTCTCTCTCGCTCTCTCTCCTCCCCGACCATCGAGGACGACCCGGTGTGTATGTAGGCGGCGCTGCTGCCCAACTCCCACCTGAACCACCACGACCTGGGGACGGCCGTTGCGTGCGTGACGCGTGCGGGGGCAAGGCCTCCTAACAAGGAGGACGCAACGGTGGATAAATCAAAGTTGGTGCCAGCCTACCCATAAATCTGGGGCACCCTGTTCGTTATCGAAATGGAACAAAGTGAGACATTTGCCGCGGAGGAGGAAGGTGACTCGATTCACAAATTGAAAACAGGGTGGGTGAGCCACGAAGCCGAGGAAGAGGTCCTTAAAATGATTAACAGGGGACATATTTCGGGCCATCATAATCTCTCCGGGGACACCGCTGTCCTTGGCTTTCCTCTTATCTTCTTTCCACGTACGTAGGAGTAGCGAGAGAGCGATTAAATCCCGTTCGTCCGCTTCTTTCTCCCCCTCACTGCGGACCTATAAATCAGCGGCCGCGTCCTCTGCAGGGAGCGAGAGGGGGGGGAGGCCTCTAAGGCCCAAACGTGGGCCTCGCCGGCTAATTATCGCGACGAAAACCGGGTCAAACGACTTTTATACGGGAAGGAAGAGAGATCGATGAAAGAGCCGAGAAACAGAAGAAGAAAGCAGCCCTGGCCGGAAGTGTCTGCAAAAAGGCTTTTAAAAGGCATTAACTCGACACCTTTATAGGAGTATTAGTCCTCTCTACACACACAGGGGGGGGGGGAAGGGGGAAATAGCCCGAGGAATCGAGCAGGAGTCATGCAACGAAGAAGAAGCTTCTTTGTGCTACTTGAAATGTTCTATTTAAAGTACTGTTTAGTGGAGCGGATGCTTTCTTAGCAAATGTGTGCAAAATGCCTTTTCACAGAAAACGTTTACCTCCGCAAACAAAAAAGAGAGAAAGGCAGCACCACTAGTGGCATCATTTTACTCCTCGACATTTGGCTGAGCAGGGATAAAAAGGGAGATGGAGCGAGGTAACTTCCTCTCTACCTTTTTTTTTGGTTTTTTTTTTTAAAAAAAAGAGAGAAAGAAAGTACTGCGGTGGCCAAATGAAAGGGAAAAAGATCCCAAGAGTGAATCTCCCCTGTTTTTACAGCTCCTTTTTCCCCGCGAGACAAATCGAATAACGCTCCGTCTGACCTTGGAGGAGCCCTCATCATTTTGGCCAGCGACCCAATTCTGGCCTCCTTTTTTTTGCAAAACCGCAATGGTGAGAGGTAAAATTGCCCAGAAGCGGTGGGGCCGTCAACAGAGAGAGCAAGTATGAAAAATAAGAGCTGCTGTTGTTGTAATGACCTCCGTTGACTTGTTTATGCCGTCATACCTCCAGTGTTTGTCCTTCGCCATTCACCGTCCATAGTGTGGCGATTATGACACTGAGCGTGTCCGCGGAGCACGTGTTGTTGACGCAGTCGGCCGTCGTGTAGCTCAAGTCGGCGTAAGAAAGTGCGGGCTGCCCTGCGTCGAAAATGTTTGCATTGTTACGTCTTCTCAGTGCAAATAGAGAGTAGGCATTGCTCGACTACGAGGAGGTCTGTAAACAATAGTGGCATTCGGGGGCCAACGTGCTCTTTGTGCAGCTTTAGTCGGCTTTCCAGCTAACGCATCTGCCAAAATGGCTATTTCTTCCCACTGGACTTCTTCTCTCTCCTGCCAGCGTAGAATAATTCGATCAATTCAAAATGGATTTTCTTCTGGCAAGAAGAGCCGAGGAAAAAAACCCGTTCGTTCGAAGGAAAGACGCAATTTTTTCCGCCTTTTCGTTCTTCCCCAAAAGTGGCCAGGTACCAAAAAAAGAGGGGTGGGGGGGAACAGTAGAAAACCAGGTCAAGAGCATTTGGGTGGACAGGGTGGGGTCGGTGGTCAGCCCGTGACTGTTGCGCGACGTCTGTCACTCGAGCGTCGCCGCGTTTGCGACCCAGGCTTGTTGAACAACTTATAGTTGGCAAAGATTCCATCTGAATGCGACCAGCGAACGTATTTTCTCGTCCCCCCTCCCCCCCCCCCTCTTTTTCCCCCTCCTTACCGAAGTGCTAAACCAACACACGTTGTCGACGTCGTTGGGTTCGACCTCCTCTGCGTGCCTATCAGCGGCAATGGCAATGGCCTCCTTCTACTATGTTGACAGAGAAAAACGGCAAAAAGTTGCAAATGGGCTAAAGAGGAAGAAGAGATCTTTACCTCTACACGCGTTGGATCGGGAGATGGCGGCAAAAAAGAGAGTCAAAGGGCATAACGCGCAAGGGGGGGGGGGGGGAAGGAGGGGTAATGGCCAACAAGAAACGGCCTCTTGGGAGTGCCAAGGAAAGTGGGCGGTAAGAGAGGAAAGGTTGTTGTACCGTTGGCAATGGGCGTTGAGAAAAAATGAGAGAATCGCTCCTACCAGAATCGGCTTGTATCAAAGGCTTCAGGTTCGAGGCGAGCGAGCGAGCACAAAAAAAAGGCCGGTGGAGTAGCAAAAAGACAATTGGTAGCATTTTGGGGCAGGAAGAAAGGAGAGCAGCAGCCATATGAGGGACAGCAGCATAGATTTTCGATCACTTAGCTATAGTCAGTGCAAAAAAAATTGATGGCTAATTTTTGACGCCAGTATTTTTTTCTGTCCTGTCTTATTTACGGTGGGTCTGAACAGAGGGATGGTCTCCCAAACCGGAAAATACACTTTATTGTCACCCAAACCAGGCTCTGTCCTATATTTCCCGGTTTGGGGGCGAAAATATACCATATTTTCCAATTTTGTGCACTGCTCAGCACAGAGCAGGGCTGTGTCGCTCCCTCACACTGCAGTTGACTGGCTGTCAAAAGAAAAAATCTGGCGTCAAATTGCATTTTGCATCCCTGCATGGAGGCTTAATCTTACCTCATGTTGATCTTTGGCAGTGGATGTGTCCTTGGCCTTACATTGTCCTCGTGCCCTTCCCCCTAGGACAATGAGAGAGGCCTCAGACACGTCAATTTGACTCGGATCAAACCGGGAAAATAAAGCTCTACTTTACAGCGATGCGATGCACAGTCAGTGCACCCGGATGGATATTCTATTATTAGGTGTCCCAACTCTGAGCCGAAGCATATCCAACATGGCGCCCGCTGAGGACTACGGGAATAGTGCTGAAGAAGCAGCCAGAATTGTTGATCGCGACAATTAATCGCTGCTTTCGATTTATATCCCTACGAGGGGATGTTGTATCCACCCTGAGTTTTGTGTCTCAGTGTGCACAAGAACAAATGCGTTATCTTCAGCACTGACGACGAAGCAGTGCAAGAGACAGCGAATGCAACCGGGTGGAACTGGAGCGAGACCCTCTGACAAATGGCTTGTAAATGCTGTGCGGAAGCGGCGGTGGGAAACCATCACCCCATTCCTTCTGCTACCACGTTTCTCCCAAATATTGCAGAGAAACTTTTTTTTTTATTTTTGATAGTTCTTCTTTCCTCCTCGAGTCGGAGGCAATATATTATTACACCTGATCGGAGGAGGAGAAAGATCACGGACAGTGAGCAACAACAACGTCGAATGGAAGACACCGAGCCAGGATTCATCGTTCTTTTCCTGGATTCCTCGTGTGTGTGCGTGCATTTGCCACGACTTGAGGAGTACGCAGAGAGTCTGAGCCCCATTTCCCCCCGGGCAAAGTGGTCTCCTTTTCCATGTAAACATTTCCTCCATATCCCATTGCATTCTCGTCGGAAATGACAGAATTAAGCAGCTTTTCCCAGATCATCTGAAAATGCGTCCTATGGTTGATGGAAGAGCGACCAAATTGGCATTCTCTTAACTGACATGCAAGTGGCTCAGGAAGTTGGCTTTTGAAAAATACCATGAGACAGCTGGACTTTGGGGTCTTTTTGCTTCCTTGGCCTCCTGCTACCAGTGAGACAAACAAGTTTGTGGATGAAAAAATGTCCGTATTGCGCTTGCTTTTGGGGATCGCAAACTCCTGAACCCAGCGGTTGGGGAACCCGCTTTCACACCCAAATCCGGGCCCAGAGCCCAACAAATGGAGGCCTAAAATCTGCTCCTTGTCATGCTAATTCAGAATATGTATGGACGGGGGGGGGGGTTGCCATTGCCAAGTGATGTGAGGATAAAAAAGTCAACTCTTCTTTTATGTGTACAGAAGACTTTGGTACTTTTCGACTCCTGATTTTTTAAAGTTCAAAAAACAGTGCAGCTCATGTGTGGGTGCCTGCATGCAAAACGTGAATTCCTTTTGCTGACTCTGGACAGGATTTGGGTGTGGGTGTAAGCGACCACGATCGTGACCATGGCTGTGGTTCGGCGTGGTCATGATTGCTTGCAAGGTCGACTTGAGTTGGTGAAGATGTCAATCTGATTAAATTTGACCGTTTCGCAAGTTTACAGGTATCTTCGTATGTACAACACAAGCACCTCAAGATTCCCTGAATTGGCGACAATTTTGGTCAGGGTTTCTTCGCATCAGAGCAAAACTTAAAAAAAAAACAAAGAAAATCAGGAGTCAAATCAGCTCTCAAAAACTAGCGTCGGACTTGTGATACACACTGTAGGTGAAAAAAAAATACAAACTTTGAAGTGCATCTTGAGTTTGCCCCCTCATGTAAACTCTTGACCACATCTTTTGATGTAGTCAAGATCTCGTGAAAGTTTCTACGTACTCGAGTAGTGCAGTGCTAAAAAAAAAAAAGTCCTCTTACAGCAGGACCCAAACAATGATTAATTCTTCATTCCATTGGACCAGAATGGATTCAGATGGAGTCTGGAAGCTGATATAGCAGAAGTACATTAAAAAAGTGTTCTTGCCTTCTGGGTAGTGTACAAAAAGTGCGCCCGCACTTAAGAACTTGGACCATAGTAGATACTGCAATGCCGAACGAACGAACGAACGAATTTGTGTAGATCTGGTTTGGCCTCTGCTGACCGATCACAAGAAGGGTTGTGAAAAAAGTGCCAGCCCTTTTTTGCACAATGTTTCCCTTCTTTAACGACGCATACGTATTTATACATATATATTGGACAAAACCGAAGACTGGCTGTCAAGAAACTCTTTTGGCACACCGGGTGCACATTTCTCTTTCTGCTCTCCTCATATACGACGATGGTTTATATGTAGTAACCACGAGAGAGGCTCGACGAACGATGATGGAAGCCATAAGAAAACCAATTTGGGCCGTTCTATTGGTTATTGCTAAGCTTCTTTCGCCACTGCTAGGTTAGGACGAAGGCATAACACCAAGCAATGTTCTGTTCTCCCTCTTTCTTCATCCTGTTGCTAGCAAATTGGCGAAGGTGCGCGCCACCACGAAGAAGACTGAGAGAGTCTTGTCCGCGGCCTCCCCCCCGGAGGCCTGACGGAAGCCTCACGCCTCAGAGTACGATTTTGGCAAGACAAAGTGTGTCAAGCACTTCTCGCTGACCACCACGCACAGCGGGAAGAGGAACTGTAGGAGGAGGAGTGATTGCCTCCTTCAGCAACAGTCATTGACTGCGTCGGTGGCCTCTCCATGATCCCTCTCCTGGACTACGACGAGCTTGTTGAGACTTCTCCAAGGTTATTTTCTTTATTTTTAGCATAGAAAAGTTGGCCCCTGACAAGCGCTGACTGCCGTACGAATTTTTTTTAACTTTCTTCCCCTACACTATTAGGATAAGGAAACCGAAGTGCCCTTTGGGGAGAGACTCCCTTGCCTTGGCGTTGTACGCACCAGGCAAGGCAGTGCACTCAAGACAAATGAAGGGAGATATCAGAGGAAAGAAGACAATGTCTTACGAGATCAGTTGAGAGATTGGAGTCTTGAATACTTGTACTGATTTACATACTATCCGCCTGTGCCAGCCCAGCCCTCCTGTGCACAGGAGGGAGCAAGCGTCCTCAAGTCCTATCCGCTGGATTTGCTTTTGGTGGACCACGTTAGACTGCTCGCCAGCGGTGCAGTAGTAAGTAGTGTCGGCCAAAGTTGCCAGCATCGTTTAGCTGAGCAGTGGTAAACAAACCTTTTTATCTCACTCTGAGAATATGACCATTTGTCATCGCAAAACCTCATTTGAAAGCGCGTCATTTTTTCCACACTGCAAAAAAAATAGTGAATGTAATGGATGTGTACTTCGTAATAGTAACGAGAAAGCATGTGAACACCCATTAAAAGCGAAAAATGTGTCTACACTCATTCATACAGCATGAAAAATAACACATAGCTTTCCAAGGACAAAGTTGCCACTGCTATGAGAACGAGTGCAACGATTTACGGAACTCTCTTAAGACATTTGTATGAGAAAGCAAAGATAAATTGGACATGGAAAAATATTCTGGATTTCTTCTTAAGCCGTGATTTTACTACGCCTTTTATGCCTCGTTCGTCCCAAAGAGTTCTCTTTCCAGTTGCTGGACCTACTCCCGATGCACAAGTTGATATGCGCATGCATGCACAGGATGCACAACATATGTACAGGTCCAGTAAGCGATACGCGCTGTAATAAAGCAGTTCACCTGCAGGGCCAGAGAAGAGCTTATCCTATGCTTGGAAAGAAGATGCTTCTGCAGCAAGTCGAAACGATGCGAGCAACTGAACACCGCGACCACCACATTCCAGAAAACTTTGCCCAGTCCGTTGAACAATTCGAATGCTCTATTTTTCGTTCCTTTCTTCTAAATAAAAGGGGGCCGCAGCCGGATGTGGGCAAGGATGCTTGGGTGGGCAGCACTGGTAGTCAAGGACTGGATTACTACAGTCTGAGAATACCATCCAAAGTTGTAAAGTTTCCAACTCCAGTAACGTTGGAGGGGTAGAAAGGTAAGCTGGGACAGAACGAAAAATGTGCTGAATTGGAGGGAGGCGATGTAAATGAATCGGAGATGTCACGAATAAGATTGGACTACTTTACTTTCCTCGGACAGCCAGATGGACTTCCTCCACCTGCCCTCGGACATATGAACTGTAACAGCTTCGGGCTGACGCCAAGTGCAGTGCACACGCGTCCGATATGAGACGAAGCAACTCTGACACATCCAGCAGCCGGGGGTCATGCGGCCGCCGAGCTGGGGGGCGCTGATCACCACCGTGTCGGTCTGGACGCTTTGCGCCGCCGAGCTGCAATTGTTGCTGGAGAGCCTTTGATATCCGAACACGCTTGAGTGCCATGGGTATTCTCTCTGTTGCAGGCAAGTTCCATCCATCTGCCTTTCCTTTCGGGATCGTCCAGAAGTACCAAGGTAAGAATATTCGCCGAGCCGAATCAACTTTCAGGTGTATTGAGAAACGACTTAAAGCGATTCAATAACGAATAATGTGCGGTGCGCACTGAGAGCATGCGCACGCACGTGAATTCCTACGAGAGTGAGGTTCTCTCCATCCCGGTGCTCAACAACGCGAGCGAGCAGAAAGAAAAACCATAATAGGGGTTGCGCAGCTCAAAACCCAGACCAGAACCGAGGCAGAATCGGTTTTTTTTCCCCTGCATTTGTTCAATTTCAGTACATTTATAAATGGTTTCTTCTAGAGCATAAGGGAGTCCTTTTTGCATTGTTTCAAGGGCCACCAGTGAAGGCTGCTATTTCTGGCAAATGTCTTAAGCTGTATCGGTGTAACGATTCTGGCACCGGCGACAAGCAAAATCTTCACTTGATTTTACTCTCCTGTCACTGGTATTTCGCTTGCTTTAAACACTGCTCTTCACAAAAGAACAAATGATGAAAGAGATGTAAGTGGAAGAAAAATGTATTTTTGCGCATGAGTGGCATACTTTCATCTACTGTGAGCATACCCACATTCATACATACGCACAGCGTGTAGAATGGGAGCAGGTGGAGCAATCCCATAACAGTTACTAATGCCATTTTTTTTCCAATGTTGCCAGAGTGCATGCATAGTGGGTGTGTTACACACTCTTATCCACTGACTTGCGTCACACCAGCTGCATACACATAATTATGAAATACGTAATTGTCGACGTCCACTCAGCTTCTTCTGTCTTTTAAATTAAACAATGGAGCCCTTCTGTTCCCCAGCAGGCTAAGTTCATAGCTATTTCTGGCCCTGCTACTTAGTTGGGACCCCCCTCAGGCAGTCCTTCCAAGAGGTGGGGTAAAAATAACCTTGGTATGACAATTGTGGGCTGACGCTGGGATGCTTCACGCTGGACACGATACTTTCAGAACTACTTATCCACTAAACTGACAGAACCTCTGAGGCTCAACCAAGCGAGAAAGTCCCGATACTCACGCCACAGTGGTTGTTTCTGCCTTGGCATTAATAAGACTTTTTTGTGATACCACTGGAGAAACACCAAGAGGGCGAGGCAATGGTGGGTGGAAGGGAGGAGAGTCAAACTTTGAAACTTTTTCTTTGCCATAGCTTGTGTTCTTGCTTGGCTATCAGTTTTGTAACCCTATAACAGTACAAGACTTGATATAGCTACAACAGACAACTTTCTAAAAAGACGAGAAGAAATTCTCACAAGAGAGGTGGAGGAAGAAATGACTCTACTTGACAAAAAAAAAGGAGAGCCAGGTTACTCTTAGCTAGGCAAGTACGCTACGTACAGGCTCTATTAAGGGTAGAGCAAGTACCGTAAATCCTCGGACACTTTCCTGGTGTTGGTCGTTACTTTGAATGTTCCGCTGCAACCGATTCTTTCTTTCTCAAGACTCTTATGCTTCATTTGCCTTGGTAGCTTCACTGCAAGTCAAGCAAGAGCGAGAAGAACATCTCGAAAAATTCATCCCCCCGGGAAAGTTTCCTTTAAGAAAGCTACAAAATAACTGTAGAGTCTGATCTGACGGCTCCAATGAGTTCTTCCATCTTGCTGGTATTGAAGCAGTGGCCTTGCGAGGTTGTGTGACTCTGACTCAGCCTTGAGCAAGGCCATAAGCAATCCACTTGATGATGTGTTTTGCTCTTGTTCGACTTGCAGTGAAGCTACGGATCATGAAAGATAAGAGTCTGAGGAAGCAGGATAAATCGGTTTCGGCAGAACATTCAAAGTACCATCATAACTGCTAGTGCTTAAGAAAGTATCTGAGGACTTGCGGCGGACCTTGTACACAACGTAGTGCGCACCAGCGACTACATTGGCACGTCGCAGTCCGTCCCTCCCTTCCTCCACCTTGTCCGGAGTAGAAAGTTGAGGAAAGGGGCTTTTTCCTTTTGACAAGGGCGACCGTCGAGGACGTACACGTGGGGGAAAGAGAGGCTAATGACGAGGTCCCCCTTCTTCGCCAACAAGCGTTCTTTCATCTGTCACAAATCCCTCTCTTTCCTTTCCTGTCACTCTGCTTCATTCACTGTTAAGGGCATTAGGTTGCCTACTGCGGCAGAAAGAACTTAATGGTGGAAGTATAAATTTCATCAAGGTAAAAGCTTTCCAAAAACTCGAATAACAGCAACGAGGCGAGTATCATTTCGTTTGTCTCATTCGTCTAATTTAAATTCCTACTTGCGGTGTAGGGTGAAACAGAATGACTACTTTCTTCCCTGTTAAGAACAACTGTCTGGTTAAAGAGACTAGGAGAAAAATCCCCGTGATTAATTTTACGACGGCGGGGACGACGACAGCAGAAGAAAAGTTTTTTTTTTGGTGCGGAGCGAGGGGGGGGGGAATTTTGGTAGGCCTCCGACATAGTATTTTCCCCCTTCCTCTCTTTGTATGGTTGGACTAAAAGATCTCGGTTGAGCATTCTTCACAAACCATAAAAGACCCGGTTGCATTCGAGTGAAAAGTCGCTGGCTGAAAAATGACGTCAAAGAAGAAGGCCTTAACTACTGTCTCGTGCGTCACCTGCACTGCATACGCACTCAGTGCGTGTGTATGCGCGAGCCGCAAATGCATCAGTAGGAAGTGGCTGCTCTGACAGAATCCCATTGTGCTTCTGGGGCCCGGTTGTAAGTTTGAAGGCTTTTGACTACGCAACTTGGCTCTTTAGAGCATGTGCGCCTTTACGCTTATCTGAATACTCTGAGGCATGCAAATTTAGTCCCGGTTTCCCCCGACCAGCGCTGGCTGCTGCCACCACTACATACACGTGCATCATAGATTTCAAAAAGAGGATATATAAATTCCCAAAACTTTCACCATGATAGTCGAAATTGGAAAGCTGATACATTCCTACGTGTAAGTCATGCTTCCACCGCACACTCATGAAAATACAGTTAAAGCAGAACTTTTCCTATCCACCACAGTAGGTGGCGTACAGAAGAGGAGGAGGGGGGAGATAAAACTTTATCCTACCCCTCCCATTATGCACAGTTGATTTGAAACCCTCTAAGGAAGGCTGGTGTACACAGTAGATCTCTGGCGTTTTCAGCAAAAGTGAGGGGGAAATTCCAATCTCGAACACATGCTAGTCACGAATTTCGGATGGCAATAACCGTATTTCACCACCCGATTATTGCCTGCGCGCGCGGGCAAGTTCGCGTGCGTCATTGCAAACTAAGCCACCCACGCGCGTAACCACCTTGGCGAACCGGCGCGCACACGCGCACCCGGAGAGAAGGCGCGGAAAGTGAGGGAAGCTACAAACACTTGCATACAGTGCAAGAAATACTGCCATTTCTCTGCCAATGTCGTAGCTGTTTTGCAAAGTGCTAACCTTAGGTAGGAACGACAAACATAAAGCTAGCGGGTAATAATCCCTTTCTATTCTCCGTTATTGGGCTGATGTTGCCAATTTACGTGACTGCGAACATCATTGCCCAAGAATAACAGGGGGGATGGGAAAAAAAAAAGACGAGGTGTATGGAGAGCAATAGGAAAGGCTTGTATCGTAGCCCGAAATTGGATATCGCTTCTTCTTCCTTTTTTTCCGGGACTAGAAAAGGCATTGTTGGGATTATCGTCTCGCGATCGCGCGCAGGCACACAGAAAAGAATTGCAGGGTCGAAATATCGGCATCCTTCTCCATAAACTCGGCTCAACTTTTCGTGCAGAAGCCAGCAAAAAATCGGGCCCATACTTGTAGTACGTGGCACACACGCAAAGCCTCTTTTTTTTACGAATGCAGCGGAAACAGCGTGAGCCAGAGGGGAAAAGAGAAAGAAAAATCTTCTTTTCTGCTGAGCAAGTAAAAGAGGAGGGAGGAGGGGGGGGGGAAATCTGCAAAAGCGGAGAAAAATAACTTCCCCCCCCCTCCCGACTGCCATTGTTTCAGCGCCAGAAGACAATTGATATCCAACCGCGGTTGGACAATTGATCTCGGTTCGCTTCTTGACGTGACTCTCGTTGCCCGGAGACGTCGCACGGTGGCTGATCAAACTGAGATGACCTCACTTTTTCCCCCCACCGTCGTAGGACGACATAGAACTGAGCGTGGTTCCTCTTCAAATCAATCACATCCCTGCTCACTCTCGCTCCCACCCACTCCGTATGTAGCGTCCAGTGCAGTCTGAGGCCGGCCGGCCCTGTCGTCCCATCGTGTGTGTGATGTACAGTCAATTCTCGATTTAACCTTTTCCGAGTCAACGGCAATTCGAGATTCAACAATATTTTCTCGACTTTTGCTTCTTCAACACAGTGCACACACTTTGTATTTTCAATTTAACGATACTATTTAGGGTCAGGGACCATATCGTTAAATCGAGAATCCATTGTATGTGGGTGACTAGGTGTACTTGGTGTGTATGGGTATGTGGTTGCAGGTCTGTATGGGTATGTGATTGCAGGTCTGCATGGGTATGTGGTTGCAGGTCTGTATGGGTATGTGACTGTGCAAGTGGGTATGGGTCTGTACGAGTATGAGTGTTGTAGGGCTGCATAGGTATGTGGATGCGTTTGCGTGGGTGGGTGCGTTTGTGTACGTGGGTGAGCACGTGCATGGAGGTGAGTATGGGTATGTGGGTGGCTATGGGAAGGTGGGTGACCACGTACACAATACGTCACAGTAAAGTGCATCATTTTCTTTTTTCTACCGATGTAAGCGCACAAGCCTGTGTAGAAGGAAACTTCAGACAATAACACGACCAACGAAATGATCTCGACTCTTGGCAAAGTCCAGCCCTGGAATCATCACCGTCTGTCTTTCTCGTTGGACAAAGGGGCGGGAAGATCAGGGAGGGGTAAAAAAGTACAGACCGCAAGAAAAGGGGCAGCGATTGTGGGTGTGGGAGGTCGCAGATTTATCGCTTTCCGCCAACACGCGAGTGACAACGCGAGAGGAAAGTTTGATTTACACGAGGGCTGAACGACGAAGCCAACAATGGTGGATTCCCCCTCCTTCCCTTTCTTTAGTGGTTAGCGCTTGAGTGGACGAGGTGTGCCTACCTGAAGAGAGAGACGTGCACTCTCTTGTCCTCGTCCTTCTGCTCCTTCCCCCTCCTGTTGTTGTGTACAAAGTTCTGCCTTGTTCCGTCCTCGTGGCCTCAATGCCGATAAGAAAGGAAACGACAAAATACAGGACGCCGAGTTTGTCCTCATCGTTGGGAAAGTCATATATTCTTTACGGGAAGCATTACTCTTTGGCCTGTCAGCAGGATGTCTCAGTATCGTATCAAGGGACTTCTTTGTCAATCTTACTTATTGGGCTAGATTAATTTCGCGGAAATGATGACCGATTGAAGAGGCGGGATGGGATCACTCTCCACAACAAGAATTCCGCTGGAATCGGTGCCTTTTTTGCTCTGCACCGTGCAGGGATCCGTGTCCTTCAGCCCGGCAAGCAAACACATGTTACACCCTTTTCCTCACATACATAGCAAGACGGTTTTGCCTTCACGCATCACCTGCTCCCATAACTTTTTGCTTGACACACACACACACACACAAGGCCAGATCACACGGTGACACACACCCACATGCGTTGTACACGTAGTGGTGGAACACAACTGTATTCTTTAACCGCTCACACTAAAATTGTCTTCAAATGCATCGATTCCTTCTCCTTTCTTTCTCTCCGCGTGTGTCAAGGTTGTGAGCGCTTTGTGCACAGCCCAGCACTTGTGCATACGCAGGCTGAACAGCGCACTGATCCTGAAACACGACTTCTTTTCCTGATCATCCTAAAAGCGAGGCTTTGTGAGAGGGAAAAGAGAAACACAACGACATAAATTTATGCGAGGAAAGCGGAATTTATGCTGGATGCCAATAATGCATGGCAAAATGTGCCGAACGCCGAATTTACGAGTGTTGAGAGAGGGGGAAAAAAAGCTGTTGTTGCGCGTGGGCTAAGAGGGGATGTGTGTGGAATTGAAAAGCCCTGATACGACACAATGCGGCCGCGTAAAACCATCCACTCCCGAGCAAAAATATCCGACAGCAAATCCTCCTTTTTGCTGCGGTACCTGCGAAAAAAAAAGGGGGGGGGGGGGCAGCTTTGGGGCCTTGATTTTCACCGTACTCATTGCTAAATCTCACCCAGGCCCCGGAGGAGAAAGATATGGCACAGGAAAAAGCATCGGATCGAGAAAGTGAGTAACGATCTTGGTGAATGAGCGATAGCAGAGGAATATTTACTAGAAATTTTGCTGGTGGAGATGGAAAATTGCTTGCTGCTTTCAGCAGCGTTCGAATGTCACGACGACTGGGTAACGACGGCAGTTTAGGCCCTTTTTTTCAAATTAAAATAACTTACTTTACTTGGAACCATCATTCTTTTGCCGCGGAGCCATAAATTTGGTCTAAAGAAGCAAATTTTCCCTAAACAACATTCAAAGCTTTCGTCTACGCTGCATTCGACTACACAGGGTTGGGCTTTTTTTCTCTCTCTATCTCCTGCATGCGTAATCTGTGTGTGCTGCGTACAATTTACTGCAAGTTGCTCATTATCGTTTCCTTCAGAGCACTGATAGATGAAGGTGGTCCCGTAGAAGCACTCAACAGAGATTTCCCTCCTTTTCCATCAGCCACAATGAAGGAGAACAAGAATAAGTGCTCTTCCCTGTGTCGTGTAGGGATGTAACGGATCAATCATTCTCGGGTCCGACCCGAGTCCGAGTCAGTCAAGGCTGGCGATGACTCGAGTCAGGTCATCGGACAATTTAAAAAGGTCGAATCGGGTTGGATATTGAAAGCCACGGGTCGGGTCAGGCAATAAAGCAGCAACGTAATGAAACTATACGTATTTATTACTGGCAGCACTATTAAGTTAATAGTATTAACCGCAAGAAACTATTTGACAATAGTGTTTCAAGGCTTTACTTGACATTTTCATGAAGATACACGACTGGACTGGCATATATCTGGGGAACTGTATGTACCCGCAGTTATAAAGTTAGGTCAGGGATCAGGCTGAGTTGAGTGGTCGGGGTTTGAGTTGGTCACGAGTCAGGAGGATGTGTTGCCCGACTCGGACTGGACCCGGATCAGGTCCGATCCAGTTGCATCCCTAGTGTAGTGCTTGATTCTGCTTCACTTAGCCGTGCCAAGCAAATACCCAATGGGATGATGACCTTCATCTAATGGACCCTGATGAAGCAGATCTGAAATGCTGATTGCCAAAGTAAATTCAAAGCCTGGCAAAAAAACATTAGGTTTAATGAGAGACAGACTCTGTAGCTAAAAGAGGACCCAGACATGGCGCGCCCGTTTTCTTCAGGCGGAAATGACTTTAGGCAAAAAGCGAACAACAGCCGAAGCTCCCCTCGTCTGCACGATTCATTAGCCCCTTTTTCTAGCTGAAAAGGCGCTTGCTTGCATTCCTTCCGCTGATTGCAAAGGACACGTCCGGGGACCTCGGGGACACAATGGACACGGGCAAGACGAATGGAAGGATGGGGAGAGGAAAGGACGGGAAATTATTCCTAAGAGCAGACAGTTCGGACAACACGAAGCAGTTTTTCATGTGTGAAAGAACCCTTGTGAAAATTGCAGCTGTTGAAGGGACATACGACAAAAAAAGGGCAAAGAAATAAATAGCATCATGTGGGTTCAATTGTGACCTGTCCCACACACTCTGGCAGTCCCCCAGTCAGCTGCACTTCTGATTTTTGAAGCTAAATGGCAGCTTCACTGTCCTGCGGGGCAGCTATTTTTAGACAGCCAGAAGGATCCATTGGGAATGCTGTACTTCTGGATCACTGCATGTCTACTACGTACTACTACGCACGAGAAAGAGGCTTGAGTCGAATTTTGGCCAAGGTACGCGCATGTTCTTAAGAAAACACTTCTGGGTCACCACGTACGTGTGTGTTTTCTTTTAAGAACGCATCTGTACACCAGCTCTGCCTCTTTCTCCTTAGTAATGCTGCACGTGTCACGCATCTCTAACTCGTTGAAATGGCTTTGTTCTGGTCATATCTTTGAACAACTCGTTCCTTAAAGTTGAGATCACGTCAACTCTTGAGACCCTTAATGATGTTTGGGAAATGACTTGGAAGAAAAAGAAAGAACAGCTGCTTTTCCTCCGTTCCAGCAATGTGACGTCGACTTCAGAGTCACACACTTGGACTTGCAGTGCGAGGAGTACACGAGCAACCATATGGGTGCCTGCTCCACAAAGCAGGGCCTGTTCTTCTCGGTGTAATGGGAACATCATGCTCGTAGGGCACGTGCCACGTCACTCCTCACTCACTCACTCACACGGGGTCATGCCTAGGTGCACGTGGAACATTGGAACCATGCCAAGGCTGATCTCGGCCTGTGGGATGTACCCACAGTTGCGTTCCCTATGCACTGCGATACACGCATGTAAAGAAGAACCTTAGTGGTCCCAGTGAATGGAAGTGGATTTTCTCCCTCTCTTCGTGGGAAGAAACCCTTTACCTGTGATGGCCCCTCCTCAGGTGCTTACTTT
>JAAUXU010145924.1_pt1 | contig 20440 bp, 21 predicted proteins | sample 7278151 | NCBI WGS metagenome assembly JAAUXU01 (sample SAMN14350113, study PRJNA611818) | marine sediment metagenome | isolation source: surface marine sediment (1.8m) | place: French Polynesia: Moorea | collected 2018-08 | reverse complement strand
ATTGCCAACCAATCATTTCACCATTTCATCATCAAGAAATGGGTAAAACTGAATACACATTTGTCAATCTCAAGTAAATGAGCAAGGAGTAACTGTGTTTTCCCACAGCAAAACAAACTATTCCAGAAGATAATCCTGAATGAACTCAGAAATTGTGTGAGCAAGAAAAATCTCTCCTCTTCTGAATACACAAAAGTCATGGTAGTGGAACAAAGTTTACTTACGCACGTGTTATAAAGTAGTTACAGCATTAGCACGGTGCATAAAGAGAAGATAGTGCTCATTACGTTAGGTCAGGAGAGATCGCCACAGGAGGGGGTAAATGCGTGTTTTGTTTTGATCCGGTGCTGAAGGTCTCTAGTATTTCCACTGTTGATCGTCTGCGACGAAGATGCCGTGGAAGCCTTCCGTGACGGTCCCGTTGGCATGAAAGGAGACGCGGGCGACTTCCGACAGGTCTGCAGCGTTCAGGATGACCAATTGGACGATGTGCAACGAAGCCGCTCCCAGCAGAGTGAACAGGATAACTCCGTCGTCCTCTTGGCTCTCGTCGCTTTCGTCGTCATCTTGGTTAAGGCGGTCGCCGACTTCGCCGTCGTGTCTAGGCCTGGCCACGAAGACAGGCTCGGAGACAAAATGCCCGGGATCCTTCCAGCTCAACACGTCACCGGATGAGGTGTCCACCTTCAAGATCTATTTGTTGAACAAAAGTTAGTAACACTGAACAGGATCCAGAAACTACAATAGTTACACTTCTAGATACACACTTCCCGGGCAACCATCCATCAGGAATCTGCTCCAAGGGCAGAATACGCCACTTAACAGTTTGGATACTAAAGGGAAGTAAGCCTTTTATCTCCAAAGATATAATAAGATGGCCCCTTACTCAATTTAAGGACACCAAGACCACAGGCCCTGACAGCCTGAAACCCGTAGTGCTGAACAGGGTTGCCATCACCGTCAATAGCAGCAGTTATACGGGGTATGTCCCAGAATGATGGCAACTGTCAAAAGTCATCTTCATTCCCAAGCCAGGCAAGGATGACTCCTCAAAAGCTAAGTCTTTCAGACCCATCAACTCAACAGTCTTGTTTTTCTTCAAAATTTTTGAAAAATTGGTGCTATGGAATTTCAAAATAACATCAGTATCAACGAACAGCTGAATTGAGATCAGCACACATTCAGGAAATGATTGACTTTTTGCTCAGCACTTTCAGACAAGGTTGATGACATTGAAAGCTCAATTCAACCTGGTCAATAATACGCCTTAGGTATCTTTCTGGACATCTCAGGGGCTTTTGATAACCTAAGCACTGAGACAATCACCGCAGGAATAGATTGGAAGGAACCATCTTATGTTTCTGAATGGTGTGGACGCTATGTTAGGAATTGTCCCCTGCAAGAAACAATCAAGGGAGTCTCACAAACTAGGCTTCGCACCTGAGGGAGCCCCAAGGAGGAATCCTACCCGCTGATCTGGAACTTAGTCTTTAATGACCTTCTCGATAGGTATAGAACGCAGTTGGTGAAGGGCGAGTGGCTTTGCAGACGACGCCGCCGTCCTGGTCACAGGCCTTGAAGTGACCTCCCCACTTTTGAGAGGTCAGGAAGTCATTGTAGAGACAACAAAGGCTGGGCAAACCTATCGAGCTTTAGTTCAGCCCCCAAAAAACCGCTGCAGTGACCAACAAAGGGCAGGAGCCAAACAAGCTACCCACACTACATATGGAGGGTAAGACAATCCAACTCTCCCATGAAGTGAAATACATAGGTATCACACTAGACCGACACCCTTCATTCACCAAACATGTCAAAAATAAGGTGAACTCATCAGAGAACCCCCTGTTTGTGGTCAAAAATGCAGGTAGCAAACTATGGGGCCCAACCCCATCATCACTGCGATGGATTTACACGGGCATCATTAGGCCAAAACTTTCCTATGGGTCAGTTGATTGGACTAACAAAGCGGGAAGCCACTGCCAGGAGCTTGACCACCGTTAAAGGTTCGGCACGCGCAGCATGTCGCAGGCTAGGCGGACCACACCAACAGTGGGCATGGACATAATCTTTGACTTAATGCCTCTGGATCTGTGTGTGCAATCAATAACAGTCAAAATCGCCCTACATGTCAAACACTGCAACAAAAGAAGGTGGGACGGAGTTGGCCAAGGGAAAAACAGGGGGCCACTAATGCTGGGGTGAAAAGTTCTCCAAAACAGCAGGCTTAGGCAATATTAGCCTTGATCAATAGGCGCCAAGCTGGCACTGGAATAATGCCTGCACACTAGACAAAAAAAAGTCTGTGGGAGGTAACCCCCAATGCATGTAGTGATGTAAACTACTACATGGATGGCAGTAAAACAAGCAACAAAACAGGAGGGGGGTTATCTAGTAACCATGGGAAAGACAGCTATCGCTGATCACTTGGTGATAAAACACCTGCTTTTCAGGCAGAAATCTACGCAACACTAAAGGTCTCCAGAGATCTGCAAGCAGAAAAGAATTGTAGAGTCTGCTTCTATGTTGATAGCTAGGCAAAAACGCGAACAGAATCGAATCTCGTGAGGGGTTGTTTATCCTCGTATTCGACAAGCCTTCTTCCACTGGATCAGACTAGAGAAGGTAGAGGCTCCACCTTCTCCAGATCAGACCACATATCAAATAAGGGGGCCGACGACAGATTGGCATAAAAGGGGGCACTGGAGGGACCGCACAATGATCAGCCAGTACCCTTGGCCACATGCAAGTCAGCCATTACAGACCTCTCCATGGAAAAATGGAGGCCCAGGTGGGAGGATCACAAGACATCGCCGGGAACCTGTTCAACGAACTGCCAAGGCCAATACTGGGGAGAGCCCTGCCTGCCATGACTGTTCGTAACTACCTAAATTGTCAAATACATAAAGCAGGGAGGAACCAAAGTAACAACTGTTGCTTCTGTGGGGAGGAACAGGAGGAGTTCATTCACCTGGTGTGAGAGTGTCCACCTCTCATCAGGGACTGCCTGGAATCATTCCAAGGGATCCAAGTACTGAAATCTCCTTAGCCAAAAAGACCTGCTCCGGTTCATCCCATTGGACCACATTGGGAGGGCTCTGGCTCCAAAGGGGGTAGATTACAAGTTTAGTTATGCAGGCAACTCAAGGGAAGGGAAAAAAGCCCTCAGGACCACTCCCACCGGTGGGGGTGTGTCAAAACCCGACTCTTCACGATCCCCATACAAGCAAAGGAACAAACTAACTTGTTATGAGCTGAAATTGTGTTCCTGGAGAGAATTCAGTTGTACAGGTTTAAAAGTGAAAAATCAGTAAGCAAGGAAACCATGAATGCTGTGAAGCGTAATGATCTTTTATGAGAGGAATGCTCAGTGATTAGCTACATACGAAACCGAAAATACCAAATCGTTACCGAAATGTCACATTCTGTTTTTGATTACATGGAATCGAAATTTTTAATCAATTTTCTTAAGACGATCGCAAGTCCCTTACTTTACTCTCCGAGTTTTGACCGCGTTTGACCAGTTCGGAGACAACGTAAGGTCGAGGACAGGTCGCATCGGCTGTGACAACGAGTGAAATACAGTACACATTAATGGCATGCAATTTGTTGTTCGACCGGCGTTTTTTTGCTTCGCCAGATGGCGCCACTCGCGCAGCCGCACAGAGCACTCACGACATAGGCCACATTCTGGAGGTGCCTCAAAATATGGGGAAAATACAGCATGAATTGCCAAAATGGCAGCCGAACCAAACTCGCCCAGCCGAATCAACGAAGGGAACGCGAATGAGCGTTAGAGGTGCGTCTTCCTTTCAGTAGCCCCACGAATTGTACCTCCAGTTCTTTTTCCACATGTTGCTCATGACTGACACAAAATTTTTCCGACCATAAAGTAGGTTTGTGGGTCATGAAATGACATTTTGCAGTCCGCAATTGGTGAAAATGGGGATGGTAAAGCAGGAAAATCATCTCATGACTGCAGGAAATACAGTCCTGGCAGGAAGTAATTTTCGTGATGATGACTGCTGCAGAAGACTTCACAGAACACTGCAACGCGGAACGGGGACGTGTTGAGGTGGAATTTGACACGAAATGTGTGGTTTTGAATGAGTATTGATGCTATAAATGAATGGCCTCCATGACTCAACGGTAGCCGGCACAATTGTCTTGACCTTTGTAAGCAGCTCCTTTGTAAGTTGGCCTCTACGTCAATCTCTGGCAATTTGAGGCGAACTCTTTGCTCCTTGCCTCCCAGTCCCCCCCCTCATAGACAGCAGCCCTCAAAATACCCCCAAAATCTCTATTGGTCTCAACTGATGACAATTGGGGTTGTTTGAGTCCCTTGGAATCCAACAGACACTGTGTCCATCCAGGAGCTTGAGTGTGACTTTGGCATCGTGGCTGCTTGCGAGATCAGGCCCAAGGTAGCGGTGATTGTCAAGATCGTACTCCTCCAGGACGGACAGGAGGACGTCTTTGACGCAATTTTTGCGGTAAATTTTGCCAGAAACAACAAGATTTCGGGGGCCAGAAAAACAGTTCAGAAATTCCCCTCTCAGGCACGACTATGAAAACAAGCAACTTCTTTGGGAACTTATCCACGGTCCTAAACATGACTTTTTCAGGCACAGAAGAAAGAGAAGAATCCCCACACAGGTAGAGGAGTCGATTGGCTGATGAGCGATCATCTTTCTGGTACGTAGAAGTAGCTCTGATCATCCATGATGAAGCAAATTGGTTTTGACAGAAGAAAAAACTTCAAGTGAAGTTTGTCACGAGCTTTTTGGGTTCACTTTGCTTTGTCTCCATGATAGTTTGCAGCTTTTGCACGTTTCCACCACTTCGTGATTGGTGATGACACTTCGTGATATCACGAGCATTTGAGCATTGGACAATGGGAATTTTCAAAGCGATTTTCCTTACCAATGACTTGGCGATGCTGGTTAGGGGGCATTTTCTTAGCCTTATGGCTCTGTCCAGGCTGCCTTTCCGTTGGGGTGTTGGTTTCGCATCTCTGGATGGTGCTGTGCATTGTTGACTGTGGATCTTTGGGAAGTATTGAACAGTGCAGCATTTTCTGAGACGCCAGTGCTGTCCCAAGATTGCCAATGATACGGCGATGGTCAGCCTGTCTGAGACTGTCCATATCAAAGAAACTGAATGGTCTGCCTGCACCTTGCGCTCCACAAGATGTTGTGTGCAGGCAGAGAACATTTGGGTCCAAGTAAACAAAAAAGTGACATCAAGTAATCATGACTCCGATCAGGTCCAGGAGGGTCCTTGGGCCACCCTCCCTGTGGAAGACGTGGCTTAGTGAATAGCAGCTGACATTTTTAATCTTTTATGAAATAGCGAGATACTGTTGGTCTCCTTATTCTTAAAGGAATTGTCTTTTTAACCATATTTAGAGGATGCGGATGGTCCTGGAGTAAAAATGGGTAAAAGTTTGATAAAGAAAGGCAGTTTAGCTGCTATTTCAGTCTTAGCAACTGTTCTTAAAAGTGTTTAGAACTCAAATACAAACTCCATTTTGTTGTATGCAATACCTCTGTTTCACATTTTAGCCGCCTCAACACTCTTTTGGGATATTCTAGTCAAAGATCAAAGAAAAATCCCAGAAATTTGGCCCAAAACACCGACATCTTCCACTCCAAGCTAACGCTACTGTTGTGGTTTTAATTGTAGGCATGCATGGGAGGTAGCGCAAAAATGTGCATTGAGGTAAGTCTCATGTGAAGGACTCGACCACTCTGAGCTAACGGAGGATAAGAACTATGGAGAACATGCTAACAGTGTTGTGAGAAGACACGCGTGAGGAGCAGCAGTTTGCTTAGCAGCCTTGAGCGATTGTCTTGTCAGCCACGCACATTTACAACTCTGCCTCCGCTGGGGCTTCGAAATACAGTGGAATCCGCGTATACGCATCACGTCAGGACCGGGGTGGGTTCGATGCGTGATGCCTGAAGCGCAAGGGTAGAAAGAGCGTTCCAAAACCCCTGGCAAATGAATCGGGAAGTTGTCTGACTGATCGAAGATGTCATACTTCTACTTCATTCCTGGACACCATAGAGAAACAGCGATCAATCCAGGACAGGGTCAAGTCTTTCCCGAGAGTTATCTTGACCGAAGCTTCCAAAAGGTCTTTTTCGCCACAGAAATCTACATGACCCTTGGGTGTGGAGGTCGAGGAAAGAACCACGAGGCCAACAAAAGTGGTCACAACCGGAGACTCTGACAGTCCGGGCCGATTTTTGCCCTATTTCCAGCCCAATTTCAATGCACACAGGGTCGGTCGTCCTAGGTATGTACACTCAGGCCAGGAATCAATGTAGAAGTCAGACCCACAGTAGCGAACAATGACAGTTGAAGGTCTTTCACCATCCATGAGAACACTTAAAATCGTTCGGAGCCTCGTCACAGCCCTTCAATGAGGATCGAAAGTATCACCACAATGCACAATTTGATGTGGACCCATCAGTCCTTTGACTGATGGATACCTTGGTCGGGTTTCAAGTACCGGATTCGTCAAATGTCGCCGTGCGCTCAACAAATCTGTGTGTGGTTTTCGGGCTCTGAACATGCAAATTTTCCGCAAATGCATTTTTGCAAATGTAGTGTGGCAAAAATTGTCGTGCAGTTTTTTGTCTCTAAGTCATGTAGAAATCCACCCAAATCAACTCGTTCTTTGCCTGGAAAACATGCTCGAAATGGACTCTCTGTACGCAGCTCCCAAAGCTATGAGTGTGCGTCATCAGCCGTCTGATGGGGGATTTGATTGGGTACATTTAATGCATGCGATGACGCAATCATTCAGGTTTCACTGTACTCTCCAAACCGAGCTTCCACTGCGAGTGGGCGAAATTCATATTGAAACACTACTGTTTTTTTTACCCTGTTGGGGTGGAGATACTCGTGGCCCACGGCGTAGAAGAACTTGTTCTCCCTGCCGGAGAAGGCGTAATTCATCCGGGGAAACTCCATGGTGGCGTGGACTAGGACTTCCTTGCGGACAACCATCTTGCCGGAGATCTGCAAGGTTCAAACAAAGTTCCTCTCATTCTTTTCGTGCTTCCGCCATCCATGTCAACAAGGTTGAGGTTCCATAATGGAAGCAATCAGTGGGTGGGAAAGAGGGGAACAGCGAATATCCATTTTTTGGCTCTGTTGGAGGAGGAGACGAGGAGAGTGGGAAGGACGATGGCATTTTCGAAAGCCATTAGGACGCCGCAGTCTTTAAAAGGGGGAAAATGGGAGGGGGTCCCGCAAATGCGCAGTCCACAATCACGTTTAACGGAGCCAAATTCATCCAGTGGTGGCAAACTTAAAGCTTGGATGGGGAATTTGGGCCTGCTCAAGTTGAAGCAGGATCAAGCACTGGGGATTTTTTTCACACACGTGACCACTTAAGGTGGAAAAGTTTGCTTTCATCTAGGCCAAGACCGCTCAGTTATTTCGAAAGCCTTCAAGTTAGCTCACCCAGATCACAAGAAACCTTTGGACCAATTTCGACCAAACTTTCAGGGATTGGAGGGTCTCGAGGAATAGAGGAATGGGTCTGTTTTCAACCTCCGATCTCCCCTTCCCCCCCCCCCCTCCAAAAAAAAGAAAAAATGTGTAGAAAAGCTGATTGGCTTCCAAATGAACTCTATTTTTTGACTAAATACAAACATGATCAGCACCCTTAATTTGTAATATAAAATTTCTTTCTTAGCTGGATTTGGAAGTTAGCCCATAGCCCATTAGCCCATAGGCCTCATCCTGTCCAGCGTCACTAGACAAGTTTATTTAAGTTATTTGTTTTATTTCTTAAGAGTGCGTCTTGGGTTAGGCTTGCGGGGAGAGACTTGTTACACTTAGGTTTCGGTACCGTATTCTTCGGACCATCAGGCGCAACATCAACGAACGGGTCTACTTTCATACATGCAAAGCATGATGCAAAATAATACTAACTCTGTCTGAACAACTCTCAATGTTGCCCAACACAAATAGGTTTCTTTATCCCATTTTCATACATAAAGCACACCAGATTAAAAGGCGCACTGCCCATTTTTGAGTACATTAAAGGATTTTAGGTGCGCCTTTGAGTCCCCAAAATACGGTACTCCGAGGTTGGGACTTCTGACACGTGAACTGCGCCGAGGAATTGTCAAGTCGATTCCTTTTTTCACAGATCCGACGACCATTTGAGCACTGCCTCAAACTCTTCCCAGGTCAGCACTACTTGGCAGCTCCGTCTGGATGAACCAGTGCATTGACCAGCGCGCGTGCCAGAGGTCCTGGGTTCAAGTGACGTCGGGCTGACCCAGGTCTTGCTCTCCCCTCAAAGCACCAATGGCCAATGAACTCACCACCATTGTGTTTTGAAGAGGCAGATTGATCCTCACGGGCGTTGCATGCTGGACGTGGTCCGTCCTCTCAATGTGGCTGAACTTGAGGTCACTTAGGATCTGCAAACGGTGGAAAAGGAGAGTGAGAGGCTTGGCCCCAGGAGGGCTTCTGACCACCTCTCAAGGCCCATTCACCTCGGCATCCTTGTAGGCGATGAGGTCGATGACCACGTACTGGCTGCCTTGTTGAAACGAGTTGACCACGTGAAAGAAGAAGAAGGGTTCACAGGTGTAGGTGACGGGCCACAGGGAGCCACTGCGTTTGTCCACCAAGAAGATGTGCACCTGTGCACGTGTATAGAATGATATATAGATCTATATGAATAGAAAACTGCGCTCTGCTCCATTACAGGGTGTTGGCCAAACAGCTGACCAAGGCGGTGATTTTGATTTCCTGAGTAGGGACTTTTTTCACTGCTTCACCCATGAGCTGCCCCAGCCCAAATCAACGGACAGTGAGCAATCAGAAAACTGCTGAGAATGGTCCGTGATGACTGGATTGCGACATTTTAGGTTAAAGCGGAAAAATGGGTTCCAGACCTGAAATGGACCCTCTGGGGAGCCACAAAGTTAGTCATACGAAAGCAAGAAAGATTGGAAAGTCCAGAAAAAGTACAGCCGAGGTCTAGGAAAATTTTCAAAAAAGACAAGAAAAGGCAAAAAATCTTAAACTGCATTTTTCGTCAACGAAATTGCTAAAATTCTTCTCCTAAAATTCCGAGGTCTGGCAAGTCGGGCCCGCTTATAATGACAGCAGACATAGCAACAATTTGCATATTGTAACAAAATGGAAAATTCCCGATTTCTTTACGCTCTAAAAAGATGTCGCAATTGCTGACATTTCTGCCGCTTATAGCGACATTTTGAATGGAAGAAGTCATTTTTTTCTCGCAATAAGTTGGTGCCTCACTTATCCGGGCATATTGCACTCAGCTCTGAGGCTTTGGCACTTGTACACAGGGGAATCGAGGTCGAAAGTGTCTTGAGGTCGGATTGATGACCCATCAAGGGTTGACCAGGTCAAGATCGAGACCAACAACACGGTGATTGATACAGCCCTAGTCTGGTGACTCATGGTGTGAGTCTGGTCAGTGCTGCCTCGCCAAATCAGCATTGTCTCGTCGTCTCCAGAACAACGTTGCACCGCACTGATTGCCATAGATGTGCCTTGAGATGTCAGCAACGTCGCTCACGCATGAAGATGAGGCTTCCTCCTTCTGTGATCTTCCGCTCCAGTTCATTCTTTGATTACTAAATTTTGTTTTTTCTCTGTCAGTGGGGCCAGAGTTGCCAGGGTTGGTCAGAAAAAGTTTTCTTCACCGTGGGTGAGTGCAAGCAGAAGCGTGAAACTGGACCTTCCAGTGTACTGGTATTGTGATACCAACAGCAGGAAACATAGCTACAGTGTGAATCACTGTAAAGTAGGCCTTTGTGTGTCGCGAGTGTGGTTGGCAGTGCGAGGACTTCATGATTCTCCCAGGACTGCGTCCTCATGCAACCACACAAGGGTGCATAAAGGCTTTTCACAGTGATGCAATTTGTCATTTGACACGAGATTTGAACTATCTGGGACTGCCTTGATCAAACTCGGCGAGAAGACAAGTCGCAAGCACAATGGCCACAGAAACACCCTTTGGCCCCCAACGAGAGCAACTCTGCCTTCGAGAGAGCCTGGGTTGCTTTTGACCACTTTCTCATGACAGTCATCTTGACAGATTGTGGAAGCAGCTGATAGCAGCACCACTGAGAGGGGCAAGTGCCATCAGCAGAGGTATGGCTGTTAGCTCCAGAAGTGGCCAAGGATCAAGAACCTGAACTAAGAGAGTTCATGTTTGCAAAACAGCCAAGATCTTCTCCAAGGATCTAATCCTTCAGATCCTGCAGCTGACCAAGAATGACAGCTTCTGGCTTTGTCAAGAAACTGCTTTTGCAATGGTGCCTCATGGCAATCTGTGGTGGGCTCCGATGCTTAGAGCTACGATCAGTCAAGTATGGAGATGTGCATCAGAATGATGGGTGAACTATGACCAGACTAAGCAACAGGAAGAGGTGAAGGAAAATGGATTCCTGATTCCAGTTCACAGGGATCAGTTTGAAAACTGCTTCGCGTCAAGGGTTATTTTAGATCTTCATGAGCCAACCCGGTCTCTACCAAACATTGAACCCAGTGACCTACTGTTTTACAAGTGCCTGAAGGGGAACAAGGGACTTGGACAGCAGCCAATGGGGCAGCATTATCTGGGCAACCTTGGAAAGGCCGCTGCCAATAAGTTTGGTCTCAGGGATCCAGATCACTACACAGATCTGCCACTGTGCTATCACTGCTTAGCTGAAGAGACACTTGGGCTGGCTGGGTCCAGCAGGTCTCGGCTCCGAAGTACACAAATGAGACAAAGGACAAGCAGCAATAGATGGCTGAAGTCTTCACAGGATCAACTACAATGACAATGTGTGATGTAGCAACCCTGAAGGCTCTTCAGGAAGAGGAAAGGGGGTAGAACATGTCCGTGGCACAACACATCTCCAAAACTGTCGTTGAGAAGGAGAACGCGTCACAAAAAATGTCGTCAACATCACCTTTGCAACCTCCACCAATCGTACATCTTGTCTTGAAATTCTGCAATGTAGCAAAGCAAAATTTGCGGCGTAAGCAGCATATAAAGTAAGATTTGCGGCCCACAAAGTGATATTTGCGGGGAATAAAGTAAGCTGCAGCCTGTAATGGGCTACATTGCACACTTCGAATTGGTATATGATTGGGCAATAAAGCAAAACTCTCGCATCGAGGGTTTTTATGCTCCTTGGGAAAGACAAAGACTTCTATAAAATTTCATTCACTAAAAGTGCACATGAGCATAATTATTACGCTAGTTCGAAAAATTCAACTTCAGATTTTCATGGTGGAAAATTGGCACTAGACACTGGCATAGTTGGCACGAGTCTCAATTTTTTTTTAAAAAAAATGATTTACTATCTGCACATTCAATTTGAAGTTTTACTACTTACGGATAGACAGCACATAGAAAACTCCAAAAATGCTATGTTTAAAAGTGTCTCTGACTGAGCTTTTTTTTTGCTAATACTAGACATTCCCCTATATTGACCTCCTAAATTTTAAGATCAATCAGGGACACTTTTGTGACATAGCATTTTTATAGTTACACATTCAGACAGCTCTGTGTACTGTGCTACTGTAGTAAACTTCAAATCAAAAGTGCAGATAGTAAACGATCGTTTAGGAAAAAACTTTTTTAGTAAAATCCTCTTAATTCGACCCTATGCCCAAAACCCAGAAAGGAAAAATATGAATTTTCAGAAAAAGTACCTTTTTGAACTAGCCTAATAACTATACAGACTTTCATACCCTTACTTTCCAAAAAAGGGCAAATCTAGATCTTCAGCTGGCTCTTGATTCGCCATTTGTATGTATGTGTAATTGTCAGTCCACCTCAGCACTTGATCGTTTTCTTTTGCGTTTGTTTCAAGGGAACGCAACCTCTTGCCAGTTCCCATTTTCGGCAAATCAAGAGTCTGAAAGTGTTCAGTAAAAATGTGTGTCATATAATCCTAATTTTTCAGGAGAAAATAGTTATACTCAGGTACATTTCCAAAGAATAAAACTTTTATCCACAAGGAAAGAAAAAGAGGGGGGGGGGAGTTGTGGCTGTGACACCAGCTGCACATAAATATTGTGAACACTATATCCGTGGAGCAGACTTGTCGCAAAAATGATAAGTCCGAGGACTCAGGGGATCAAAAAATGGACACTCCACTGATCTATTGGGCCGGTCGAGCTTTGGGGCATCCAAAGTCCTCTCTCACCATGTCCGTCTTTTTCCACTTGAGATTTGCCGTTCCGATAATCCCCTTCCTGCCATCCTCATCCGCCACGTACAAAGGCTGTTCTATGAAGACCACGAAGTCCTTGGTGAGGCCGAAACTGTGGAAGTAGCTAGGGCTGTTCTTGTGTCTAGCGGGGACGCTGGAGATCACCTGGCCGTTCTCGACGATCATTGTGCCTGAGAACAACAGCAACATCAGCACACGTGCGTTGCAGTTTTAGCACACGATTTCCGGAATATTTCCCCGCTTATTTACTGTCTAGCGGGAAATATTCTTGCACTGTATTTCCCTCACTACTATATTTCTCTCTCAGAGGGACATATTGTGAATCACCACTCTTAGACTCGCCCATGGTGAGGCGGCGCTCCATCCTGAATCCGATTCTGCTGGCTCACAGTCACCTGACTCATATTCAGCTGACACAAGTCAGTATTTCACCTCTTTCAACTTTTTGAAAACATCAAGAAAGCGAGAAAACATTCCGGAAATGGTGCATTAAATTACAAATTAACAACGCGTGATGTGTACTATGTGGACCCTCTTGGGACTTGACAGCACTCGGGTCCATGAAGTAGGACAACATGCGTCGTTAATATATAGTTATATTTGCGACTATGACTGTATTCCTGCACTATATGTCCCGATTTCTCCATCGTGCTTGAGAACGCGAATCGTGACTAATTTTCTGTCCTGCATTTCCCCAATTTGTATGTCACAACTTTTAGTTTGTTTTTAAACACAGAAATACCGGTATTCTGAAAATCGTACATTAAATTACAGACTGACAACGCGCAGTTTGTACTAACGTGTGCTGAACGAACTTGACAGCACTAAAGTCATTTTATATTAGTTTAACATGACCCTCGTTCAGTCAAGTCCAAGTTGGGTACATATAGTCCTACAACATGCGTCGTTAATATATAGTTGGACGAAGCAGTTGATCCTCTTCGAAAGAATCAAATCCAACTTTAGGGTTATTCCACTGTTCTTCAAAGAATCAGGGAATTCCAACATTTTTTCGTGCTGCTGGAAAAAATGAAATTTCCGTAGGATGAAGCATTGTGAGCTGAATTCTACCACCAGGACTGGTTGACGTTCGAACGTGTAATAAACCTTGGAACTTTTGGTAAAAATTTAGGCATTCAGTATGGGTGTTTTCTTGCTTTTGTCATCGTTCATTGCAAACTTCATCGCCATTTCAAATGAAAATCTTTGCTTAATTTTCACCGTCAGCAATCATCTTTTTGGCCCCAATAAGAGCATTCTAGGTTTTTCTTTACTTTTTAGATTTTTCCCTAAAATTCTGGAGTCTATTTATTTCTGTCACGCACAGTGTGGAACAGCGTGAGCTTTAATGTCCTGGGAGGAAGCAAAATTGAACTCTCCTTACAAGGGAGCAGAGAAGAAAATTCAAATTCGATAAAAGAAAGGCCTTTACCAAAATATAAGGGGGCCCTTTTCACAGTGCAGGAGAAATCCAGGGTTATGGAGATCTGCAGATGGTCAAGAAGTCAGAGGATGTTAGTTGACGAAACGTTTCACACTGTCCTTTGTCACTGTGCGGACGTCGCACGAAAGCGCTGTGTAGGCCTCTTCTGGCCTTGATGAAGCACTCCGGGAGCCCACAGAAGGGCCTGGCAGAAGCTCCTTGACGTCACCCCGGAGGACTTGGCGGGCTTCGAGCTGTGCAGCGTGAGTAACGCGCATACTTAACATATGGTTCAAAGGCATTGCCAAAGACAGCCAAATGAACAGCACTACTGAGCCACCCTGTGTTGCCATGTGAGCCATTGCTGCAGTGGGTGAAAGTGAGAGATGTCTATTGTAGAGTGCCTCACACTGCTCATGGTAGCAACAGTCTGAATTCTCTCCTACTCTCTGATGCATGAATTATTTCACATGAATAGTTCTGTATAGCATACGAGGTGCGTCTGCGTAAGTTATTTTAGAAGTGTTTTTAAATCTTGAGCAATCATGCCTCGAGCAAACAACCAAACAGGCCCTAGACCGCTGATACTGGAAACGTCAATGGAAGGATGTGTATGCTGGTTTTTTTTTTGATCCAGTATCAATCACATGTTTATTGCATTCTTCTCAGGCGGTCGAAGTTAAGTCATTTTTCATTCATCCTGTACGTTTAGCAAGGATGCGATGCGCACAATAGCGCACACGCGTCCCTCACACACGCGCGCACGCGCGCACACACACGCGCGCGCGCGCTCCGGAGCGCACCTACACACGAGTTCTGTACTTTACCTATACACATACATCAGCTCTGCACTTTACCCCCGCACGCAAACTTTGCGCCATCCACATACTGAAACTGAAAAAGGATTTTTGCCATATGTTATGGTAGCACTTGCATGCTCACCCACGACCTTGGCACAATTCACATACACATAGAGCCTACACTTGAGGAGTGTTTTCTCCAAGCATCTTCGCAAGCTTTGGACCCAGGTACAGAAGGTGTCACCAACCTGCCAAGTGATAACTAAACATTCTGCAATTCTCAGTCTCGTGTTGTTCTCGCCCCATCACCGTCCCCGGCCTGGGACAATATTGGGCCCCGGACACGTCAAACTCAACACTCAGGAAGTAAAGTCCTAGCTTACAGCAATGCAATTTGCAACCTGACGCCAGACTTTTTCTTTCTACAGCTGCTACAGGTGTAACATAAAGTAAGGAAGACATCTTCCTCACTTGACGGAGGCTTCGGCAGCTCCACAGTTGCAACCGGCATAAGGAAGCTGGTGATGAATGCGGCCTGGCTGGACTTGTGATGTAACCGACTGAATGTACAAAACTGGGATATGACTGTGTTCTCAAAAAGCTTCAGGCATAGAAGTGGACTGGAGAAGCATCTCAGGGGGAATCAGGAGGGATTTGCTGCACCTCTGAATGCACTGTTCATGCATGTGTAAAGTCCTGATCATCATTTTTGTTCTTCTATGTAGTCCTCATAGAGGAAGGTGGAGAATATACAGTGCTGGGTGCAGGTAATGCCAGTGAGGTAAAATGGGCTCCCCAGACTGCACCGACAACTTTTGGAGGGGTATCTTCACGTGAAATCAGTCATCCAGACAGTACTTGGCAAGGCACATCTTGAGCAACCTTGTGACTGCCTCCACTGGAGAGTGAGTGACGGCATCCACTGAAAGTCACTGTTATTAATAAAAACCCACCGAAAAAGGTGGAAAATGGTGCATTTGGGTGTGGCCCATGGTAGGTAGGGGTTGCCTCACTTGGAGTGCTCTAGCATGAACATGAACACTCACCAAGTAGCTCAGCATGCTGCGTCTTGTCAAGCACCGCCTGGATGACTGATTTCACATGAAGATTCCATCTCAAAGACAGTCAGTGCATTGTGGGGAGCCCGTTTGACATCACCTACATCGAGCGCTGCATGTGCAACATGCTCCGTAAGTTGAGAGGGAGAAAAAATTGCACCACGACTTGTGGGACACCCGGTATGCGCAGGTCTTGTGTAGGTTTTGAAAATGCTCCATGGGATTTTTTCACTTCCTGTGCCAAAGCACAGATCTACAACAATTGCTCGATTACAGACTTTTAATGCTAATGGGTGGGGCGTCATCTCTGGCTCTATTAATATAGTGTATTGAGAAGTTTTCAATGCAAAAATACTTGTTTGACAAAAATAAGCAAATATAATTCTCGCATGCGAACTTCACTGACTCTGGAGTCAGCCCTGAAATAACTTTGCTTTCAAGAGCAACGAGTTGAAAGTGTCCAAGATCACAAAAAAGGATCAGAGTTGAGTCTGCAAGTGAGAAGAACTGATTGGTTTTTTGTCAAACACGTAATTTTCCTCCACAAATTGTCTGGCACAGTAACGACTACAGCAATGGAGTGGAAATGCAGTGAAGAAAGAAGTCTGAGCAAAAAGTGTCTTACTGACCTGTCCAGTGAGGCTGCTGCTTCTCGTACTTGACGACTGCGTAAGAGTAGCCCTTTTTCGGGTCGTGAGAGGTGCCCACGTTCCAGATGGTGCCGTCCGGCTCCACGTGAGGGTGCGAGGTGGTCATCTTCACTGGGAGGTGCTCCTCGAGATCACACTAAAGGAGAAACATTGAGAGTGGCTTTTTTCTTCTTCTTCTTCTTCTTTGTTGCTGTTGTTTGTTGTTGCCTCAGTGGAGACAGCAACAACAACACAAGATTGCTGGAGTCGCACCAGAGGACGAATGATATAAACGTTGCTGTGTCAGGAGTCAATACTGGGACAACATTGGTCGCGTACTAAAATTGAGGACTTTGTGCAACTGTTGCATCTTCATAGCGCTTAACTGCGCAATGAGATGGGAGCTTGCGCATCTCGTGCCACCCTTAAAAATCCGTGTATTAGTTTCTCCTTGGCTTGCCTCTCCTAGGAGAAGCTTGGACTCTTTTATCAAACTGAACTTTTGTGCGGTTCTCCTCCAGGACCACCCATTTCATTCCCGTGCGATTGTCTGTGAGAGCCAAGTATCGCAGAGATGCAAACTGAATGATAAGATAAAACAAACGCAAATAGCAAAGATATGGGAAATCAAAATTTAAAGTGTTGTCGCACAAAAATGGAGTCTGGAAAGAAAAGAAAGGGTCCTTTTTAAGCCATCTCTCCCCTGGGCCTCCCAAGGCTAGTTTGCTTAAGCTCCATAAGTCTTGTCTAATGAAAAGCTTTGAGACAAGACCCCCAAGCTGATATTGGCTTGAGGCTCAGCATCTGCCTAATTTTGGAAAGGATTCTTCAGATCCAGACCTGCTCCAGGACCAAGAGAAGGGGAAGAAGAGCAACGAGAAGTCAGACATTGACGATGCTGTTCTTCAGTGGATTAGTACAGCTGAGGCCGAAAGAACTCCCCTGAACGGAGCTCCAGGAGAAAGCGGAGGAGTTGGCGAAGAAGATGGAGAAGGCTTTCACTGCTGGTGAGGCCTGGCCAAATCATCTGAAGGAAAGAGAGAATCCCACGCACAAGACAATCCATGGCGAGCCCCATGCAGCTGATGTAGTTGATGCCCCGACTCTACGAAGAGTGGCCGGACCAGGGGGTGGGGATGAAGAGGATCTTGCTCGTTTTAGAGAACTGCACTGCTCGTCCCAGTGGCGCGCTGCTCACCAACTTATTCGCACACAACCCCTGTCCTCCAGTCCCTGCATGTGAGTGTCCAGACTCTGAGCAGGCGGTAGATCTGGCAATATCAGAGCTTCTGTCTGGGATCAGATCAAAGATGCTTCCATCGGGAGCTGCTGGAAGAAAGGTGGACTCCAACTTGGAGAGCGAGAGACAGAGTTTGACTGATATATTGAGAGGCAACAGACGAGTCCTGGGCAGAAGATGTGCATGATGATGGTGAAAAAATCCCTGACTGAAGATGACATCATTGCCAACGTCCAGGCGTCTTCTTCCGAGTCCAAGGAAAACGACGAGGCCAACGGAGAAGAGGCAGACGATGAAGAGTTGCCTCCCAGCAACAGAGTGGAGCCACGCTCGTCTTAACCACGGGTCTGGAGATAAAAGCTTTTAATTTTCATCTCCTTTGTAAGTTTGCAAGTAAACCGTGCGATTGACGATTCCCTCGACAGATATCCATCATTGATAGAGGGCAAAAGTCGTGCAAACTATGGGGAATTTACACCTTTCTCATGGGAGCAACCTGTCGACCAGACCTGAATCGACCGTACCCGAGGCTGCTCTTATTAGCAATGACAACTGCAACATTTTGAACTAATTTTTGAACTGTCCTCGCGTCTTTGATCTCTTTTAGCGTGAACTTTCTACTGTTGACTCTCATCTAGCACTGCTTAAAAGGTTCCACGAGTGATCGCTATGACTTTTATACCCAGCCATCTATGGATGACGTCGGATCCTCATTTACTGCGTAATTGCTCTTGCAGCAAGCAGACCATTTTTCTCCCAAAGAGGTCAACTCTGCAAGGTCACCACTTTTCACTGGATTGAGCAACAGGAAAAGCCCTCTGAGAAGGGCTTTGATGAAACCAAACTGAACAAACTTTTGCTGGGGGACAGCTCATTCTTCAATTTATAGATGCTTGGATGAGGCGAAAATTAGGTTCGTATAGTCAATGTGGGATGCCCACTCACTCAACTTTTTGAGGCCACATAACCTTTGACTGAATTGAGCTACGAAAGTTGTTCACCCCCCTGTGGAATACTCAGAGTCTCCCCTAAACCTGAACTCATGTGCACTTTTGCTCCAGATTCACTCTGTTTTTCACAACATTGACATTTCCACAGTGTAGCATCTAGATAAAATGCGCAATCATCCATGTTGGTACGCAGTTTATCTATCTGTGCGAAAATCGCCTATTCGAGACGTCGAGACGAGACTGCTTGCAGTAAGTAAGGACAAACGCAGGGAACTCACTTCAGTTTACTGCATTTTGGAGATTGGTGTCAATGGGCTCAGATGTGGAGAGTCAATTCTTACAAGGTATTTTTTGTACCTTACTTGAATTAAGCTATGTTATCCAAGTTCTTGTCGTCAGTTGTACAATGATTTTATACAACAATGCAGAACTTAAGTGCTAGTAATGGACTATATGCTGTGACTCATAAATGCCTCTTATTATAGCAATTGTGCCTCAAAACAAAGTACGCACCTCGGCAGCTCTGGTGCTGATGCATTCTACCTTGACAATTTCTTCCTGGTAAGAGCACTTCACATAAGTAAAGATGTTTGCAGACTGGGGAACTTCCTCCACTGGCTGGCAAAGAGCCTTGCATGGTTGAGGGTAACATTCAGCAGGAAGATTCTTATCCGGCCCCCAGTTATCAGCCAGGAGAAACTAATGGAAGCATCGCTGGAAAAATGATTTCAGCACCATTTCCATTGCTTCAACGCCCACTTCAATGGTCCAGCACTGAGACAAATTCTTCAACACTTTTTTTGCCGCTTCAATGTATTTAAATGCTAACCTAAATGAACCTTGTTTCAATGCTTCAGCAGTCAAATAAGTGCTGCCTCACCTCACCTAACTTTACGGACGGGCTGCAGCCTTGCCCCACGTCCAGTTTAGATGGCGAATCATTGATATTTCCTCATTTATCCATTTTCTTAGTGACGCTTTTTTAGTGGAATCCACCATTGAAACAGGTGGCGAAATAAGCATTCGTTTTGTTCTTGCAGAAGTAAGACAGTTTTAGTGGTAACGCTTATGTGCCCTTTCTGAAACAGACACCTATTTTTCGTGACATCCTACTTCACCGAAACCTATTGAGACACGAACTAGTATTAGCAAAACACACCCAGAGAATGCCCAGGTAGTGTTCTTAAAAATAAACGTCCACTTTGTTAACGTCATTTTGACAGTTTATCTGTGGGTGTAGTCCTGGTACAAGAGCTTTTGAGCAGTGCACGGTCGGAGCATCAGCAGTAGAACGAGTCCGGTCACGAGAGCGCGTCCCATTGGTGCTACGAGGGGTCAGAGCTTGGTCAGATGAGCGCGCACGTCATGACAATGTACAGTGAAGTCTCGATTTAATGACTGATGTTTCCTTGCCTTTCATGGTTTCCACACAGTGCTTGCTTCATTGATGCTCTCAACTTACTGATATTTCGTGGGTGATGAACCATATGGTAACCCTTCATGCTACGTACATTCTCCCACCCTCCTGCGGGTGCGCCCGGGTGGGCGACGCGCCCCAGAACTGCATTCTTTTGAGGGAAAACCCCGCAATGGGGATGGATTGGGGCTCCCACAAGTCGAGTCCCCAAATTCGGACTCAAAGCATCACGATGTCATTGACAATTTGTGTGAAGTCGTCGGCCGCTTTAGTAGAAAGGGGCTTCTGCCAAGTCGTGACAAGGTCAGAGATTGTATTGCCAAACATATAGCTCACATTGTATTCAGGTCAATAACCCAATCCCCCCCCCCTAGCAGAGAGTGGGCAAAATTCCATGCAATTCTCCCAGACGGAGACAGTGACAGCTCCATTTGTGACACTCAGCCCTTATTACAGTGCAGCCTCGATTTACGTGGGAGCCAGCACTGAGAGCAGTCTCGTCCCGACATCTTCCATTTTGATCCACTACAGACCCAGTTTTGACGCGCAATAAATATGTTCCAGAACGGATGCAGCGAACTTTCAGAAATATGATTCCGCTTGATGGATAATCCGCTTTTTGCGCGCTGCTGAACTGGGCTTTTTGGCGCAAGAGGATCGACAAGATGTTTTTATCCCCTTCTTTTTTTT
>JAAUXU010101283.1_pt1 | contig 20440 bp, 19 predicted proteins | sample 7278151 | NCBI WGS metagenome assembly JAAUXU01 (sample SAMN14350113, study PRJNA611818) | marine sediment metagenome | isolation source: surface marine sediment (1.8m) | place: French Polynesia: Moorea | collected 2018-08 | reverse complement strand
CTACTACTACTACTACTACTACTACTTCTAAGAGCACCACAACGACTACTGTAACAAAGACTGATCCTACTTTTTCCACTAACTCTACAACGACGGTGACTGAAGATGAAGCAAAGCTCTCGGCCCAAGGGCGCTCTCGCGCCTGCCAGTTGTTCATGGGCGTGGACGAGCCGCTATACGAGCGCTACGACCGCAAGCTGAATGCTCTGGTTGACCTGATGCAGGACCATGTGGACAGAGCAAACAAGGCATTAATAGAGCAGGTGCGGAACAATGATGAACTTACACACACAGACATATTCCTGCCTCACAAGGACCATTCTTCTTAGGTCCTTACAGAAGAAAACGATCTCGGTGACGTCTACCTCCGCCTCTCCCGCGTCCAAGTCATGTTCGGATCATGTGATAACTTCCAGGAAAAGAACTGCACCGAGTTGCGTGAGGAATACTTGAGGTGAAGTACACAAAATACACATGCATATTGATACCAGGACCTGGAAGGATTACTCGAATTTTTCCAGATATTTTAGCAAGAATCCCTTTGATGAGTTTTGTCTAGCTTATATATTCACGGATATCGACTTTGACAACGGCACGGCCGGACTTGCAAACATCGGAACGATCTGCAAGCCTTCTCAGGTACGGACGGCGAACAATTGCGCATGGGTCAGGTGTAGGACTCTTTTCTTCCTGCTGTTCCAGAATTCAGGTATGGTAACTCTGGTCAACCATGGCAAATGGACCGGTCTCCGTCGTTCAGCTCTGACCTTTCTCCACGAATTGGGCCACAACTTTGGTGCATCTCACGATGAGGACGTCGACAACTCGGAGCAATGCGCTGGCAAGGGTTTCATCATGGCCGACGTCTACTCGGGAAATCAAGGCGAGAATGAGGCCAAGTTTTCACCCTGCTCCCTTGATGCCATAACTAAGGCTGAACTGGGCTGCCTGGCGCCGGTGCCCTTTGACCCGCACTCAAAACCCGAAGTAGCCCTCTGCGGCAACCGCATCGTTGAACCCGGTGAAGAGTGCGACTGCGGCGATAACGAGATGGACTGCGACGACCCCTGCTGCTATCCGGCGCATCTGGCCGACTGGCAGCGTGCTCAGAACGCTACAGCGCGCCCCTGCAGCAGAAGTCAGACTTTCGACTGCAGGCACCCGGCGGGGTTGGTGTGGGGGGTGTACGCGCCTCTCACCTTCCTCCTGGTGAACGTGATTGTAGTGGCTGTGATCGTACGAAGTGATTGGAAAAGGAAGAGGCGATGCTTCACCCATGTCACGGAAGGAAATGTCAGGATAGTGAGGTAGAAAAAACAATATCTGGGCTATTTGTGAAATGTCACCACATAACGTCCCTTTGATATTGTCATGCCTTTGAACCATGTGAAAAAGACAGGAACACTTTTGTGTTGAATGGTGATAATGATAAAGCGAGCTTTAGTGCCTTTGTAATAAGAAATTATAACAAATACAGATACGTGTATAAAACGGGTGTTTCCTGTCAAAACACTTTTTGAGTTTCCACTCTCTTCAGTCTTCACTTCGAGGAACAGTGAAAGCTTTATGGGCACTCAACAAAAAGTGCGGACGAAAAGTCTTCGCGTTGAAGTCTTCTCTGTCCGCAAAGAAAGAAACTCAAAGAAAATATCGTCTTCAACAAGGGTAATACTATCCTTTTTTGTCTTTCCCCCTTTTTACTGGGACCTCTGAAGCTTCTACCAGGCCTACCTCAACTGATCCCCGGGCACGTCGGTGGGCCCATAAAAACAGAGTTAAAGAGGACGGTTTTTGAAACATCCCTGAAGAGTTATTTAAAGAACTACGCTGGTTTTAGAGGACTGCGTTTTCAAGGTGCGGCGGGTGCACGGTGCGGGTGGTGGTGGATTGCGACACAAGGAGTGAATCAGATGCTCTGCACAAGACTTTTGTACGAATCATCTTCCTGGCTTTCATGAAGCTCTCAAATGGGAGGCTGGTACCACCCTCAAGATGGAACAGTCCCAGCACTGATATGTTAAAATGTCTTTTCAACAATCTAATATAAGAAGGCCTGCATGTACGTGTCTGGATGTCTGAGTGTGGGTGTGTCTGTCTGGATGTCTGTCCGCGGCCGATTTCCAACTTATGCCCTCGTCTTTTCAATTTTTGCGGCTAATTGTCGGGGCTGATTTTCCCCCACCGTTTTTATCTCGGCAGATTTTCACGCCTGAAGCTTTTGCGCGGCCGATTTTCACGGCTAATTTTTGAAGCATGCAGCGTCCATGATCTACGTTTCCAGGAATCACTGCGTTAATGACTAGCCCAAGTGACGTTGCGTCTGCGAGCGCATGACATGACCTCGCAATTAGAGCATCACTAACACAATATCATAACTTGATACTGTACTACTGCAGCTGTGCATATAGGTAGGAGTGTGTAAAAGCATCATGCAAAGTGTTGTAAATGTAGCTAACGCAGGGGAGTGGCAGCGACCAAGGGAAGCAGTCAATGCACGACTTCTGACCAGTGAAGAGCTTTTTAACTGCAAAAAGAACAGGGGGGGAGGTTGCTGGATTCTACAAATTTACAAACATTACAAAGGTAGCAAAGACCTCAAGCAAAGCTGCTGTCCTGATTGGTGTTGCTGTCCAGATTGTCAACGCCCATGCGTTTTGTTTGGCTGTCTTTATGTTAAAGTGTAAATCTGCTTCTCTCTTCTGGCAAATTCACAGAATCAAGCAGGCTCTTCTCTCAAGTTCGTGAGTTTTGCACAGTTAACACATGGTGAAATATTCTATATTCTGCATGCTTCAATTCTCCCAGAAAAGTTTCAGCCAATTTCATTAACTTAGACCACGTCAAAAAGCCAAATTCCAAGCCTCCTAAATGCTGTACTGGAACATTTTGAGTTGGAATTTTGATGTGGAACACGTGGTTGTGATACTTAAGCACAATGTTGACTACAGAGCTTCAATACCAAGGCTGCCCATTTCGGTGCTATAGCGCTCAAAAAGAGGCCAACTGAAGGACACCCGCCAATGAGATTTGAAATTTGGCTTTTTGAAGTGGTTAAATTGGATGAAATTGCCTGAAAAATTTCTGGGGGACTCTAGTACCCCCATTTCCAGGGGGACTCACTCCGCAGGCCCTCTGGCACTGTGTGGAAGCACACAAGAAAAACAATGTCTGGGTTGAGAGGTTGCTGGGTTCTGTGAAGTTACGAAAAGAGTGCAAGTAAGTGACTCTTCAATGTGAACACCACCACAGTCCGATCGCAATTTGGACTGGCAGTCTCAAAAACTGGCTTCAGGATGCACAGAAATCGAGTAACGGATTGGAATGAACACACAAAATTATGATTAGTGAAACTGACAATTGGCGGGTAAGAGAGCTGCACATTGAACCCGGCTGAATGCCAAGACTTTGCGGGCGAGGCAAACACATCTTTCACACATGTTTCGGTTTCTGGGGCGGAAGTTTCCCCATCATTGACGTAAGCTGTTGAAGAATGATCTGACTTCGAGGCGCCAAACTTGGTCCACATCTAGGTTAAGATTTGCTAGTCTATCATATACAGCGCGAGGGCCGTATGTCCGTCCGTCCATCTTTTGCGCGAGGACCACGTGGTGGGGGCGAAGCGAGACCACCTCTGGAGGTGGGAGACACCGTTGTTGAGGTCGAGGGTGAAGGTAAAGGCGAGGGTGATAGTTGCAATGACTTCCCTGGCGATCATAAGCTCGTATATGGATGACAAGTTTGGGGATGATCAGTCCAGAGGTGGGAGACACAGACAGACACTTGCACATAGCACTTTTTATTTTTGCTACTCTTCCTACATAGCGAAGGGCGTAGCGCGTAAGCTGTAGTACTTGTCTAAGTAACTTACCCTAATGCGTTCGTACCAGTGAAAAATCTCTACTTTCGCCTCACTTGGTTTTTTTTGTTAGTGTAATTGCTCGTCCTGTCTATAAAACGACCGTGTCAATGCCTGTCAGATCATCTTAAGCTAGCTATTGTAAAAGTGCTAGAAACCTACGCACACAAATACATTTTGTTAAAAAAAAAATTCACTTCAAAGTGACTCCGAGGACTTTGCGTTCATGTTGTTTCTTTGAAAGTATGCATGTTGCACTACTGTCAGCAGAGTTTTTCACAGTGAGCATCGAAAGGAAGCTCAACATGGCCCACACTGCATATCTGCACATGGACTACAGGAGCAGACCGTGATCAAGGTGGTTGCATTCTCACATTTCTCCCCATAGATATCTACAGATCAACGTAACATTCCTATGCCATCATGTAAGAACCTCGGTGACTAGAGTTACCGCTGAGCTTGTAACACCATCACTTTCTACCCACTATCGTAAAGTTACGCGATATGTAGGAAAAGCGCCTGCTTTGAAAGATAGAAAAAGGCATGACGTTTTCGCAGGCAACCTCTTGTTCTCTGCAGCAAGCTCAGGTGAAATACTCATTTTTCCTTAATCTAACTTAATCTTAAGGTTAGTATGAAAATGAGCATAGCCTGAATACTAGGCTGGACATTGGTAACCCTTGACACAGCTGATACCAACTTATTCTGCAGCAATCTGCTAAACTTCTCTTGGGTGTATCATGGTGTGCATCTCGTGCATCTTGATCCCGCTGGCCCTATTCGTCTGGCATAGGTTCTTACAGCCCATCCTGGCTGCTTTGTGGCCAAACTTGGCATCTAAGGTTGAACACAACCTTGAGAACAAGGAAGGGCAAGAGAAGAAATGTCCCATCTCTGGCAAGGAGGCAACAAATGGGATTGATGTTTCCTCGGCTACAGAAAGCAAGAAGGAGCAGTAATGATAAATGCAACTGGCTGTGTCTGCATCTCTTTTTTGTCCAATTATTTCTGATTGGCTCATAACGTGCATGTTCAAATGTCAACTTCAAAACACCCTGCGCATTGTTTAAGAAAAGACATATGTGTCACAATGCATAGCCAAAGAGTTGAGTTAAATGAGAATTGTGTATTTCTTACACAGAGATTAAGGCTATACCTTTCTTTGTTGTACAATGATACCGCAAAGTAAATGCTGACAGCAGTTCATTACCTGACCAGCAATCAGTTTGTCCCCCGTCCATGAGATAAAAGGGTTGCTCAAGTCACCCTGTGCAGTGGTATGACAGTCTTTGCTCCAAATGGGGATGCATACTTGATGCCAGCAGCCTGATAGATCTTCTTGGGTACTGCCAAGTTGGCCATGTAGAGCTTTCCCCAGCCATCACTCTCCCCTTCGAACCAAAGTGGCATCCCCGGCAGCAGGCTGATCTTGGTGGGCAATACGGCTTCAGCCGGCTCGGCAGGAGGATCCAGAGACAAAACCTATGGTATATAACACGGTGTAACAACATGGAACAATCACTCGGCAATAAGTAGTACTCTTACTGGTGGAGAACGCGCCGAGTTTTTTGCCCACTGAACAGCTTTAGTGAGCCAAGGCTGACACCGTTCTTGCTGCCACATCTCATGGTCCTCCAAGGCAGAGATGACAAGGTCCACCGATGAAATAGGTAACCCTAGGCAAGATTTAATAAAATTGCTTGTCAGTGCAATCAACGCACTTACTCCATCTGCGTGAAAAATTATTCTTCACCCAGGAGCAGTTACTAAGCCGGGGCTATGTCGGCCCAGACATATAGTCCCTTTCTTTGTTGTGTCATGTACTGTGTCATCGAATATGATTAACAAAGCAAAGGCAGTAATCGTCTGGCTTTGAACAGGTGCGTGCAAGAGACACGTAGAGAGGATTCTTCTCCCAACGTCTGCTGCACCGTACACTAATACTGTGAGCAGATGCTCGCGCTGCCCGATAATGAATCCATTCCTGACTGCATCATGTTCTCTAAAGTCTACGTACGGGACCTCATCTACATTTACTCTGTCACTTGGTCTGCATTACCATCAGTTTTTGTAGTCCACTTTGCTCCAGCCAGCTTGAGAAGCTTAAACTCTTTGTCCAAATGCTCTGGGTAGTGTGGCAGGTCGGGGAGGTAGGCAACAACGCGTACACCCTGAGATGCCAGGTGTCTGGCAGAGGCCATGCCAAATGCGCCTGCGCGATTGGGCCCACAAAGCACAACACACTGGGGCACCTGATGACTGTTGTCTGGGTTTAGTCTGTAAATAAGCAAGGAAAGAGTTGGCTGCCATAATCACAAAACGGCACATGTACCATTTGACCAGCAAGCTGATTCGCACTGGCGGTATTACCTGTGAGCTCCCCCAAAGAGTTGTACTGCGAGGTCTGTTGCTGCCCTTGCGATGAGCTCTGTGACCCTCTCAAGGCCTAGACCCTTAGCATCAGCCACCTTTTCCAACTTCTCCCGTAGTTCCCCACTTACAGCAGGAACAATTAATCCAGTGTCAGTCACGTACTCGCCGGGAGGGGGCATCTCACTCGTTGTTATGGGTCTAAACCAGAATACCAATAATGACATAGTTTGCATTCTCGCAATAAGTAGAGCTTTTCTCACCTATATTGGGCTGGCGCAGTGACCAGCACATTTTCATCATTGCGATACTTTGGCTGTATCGCCGCCTCTTCTTTACCCCTTCTTCTGTTGCAATCCACCAAACGAACCACATCCGGCTGATTGTTGCTTCCGCCTCCCAAAGCAGCCGTGACTGCTGTAGCCATCTCACCCTCAATTGCATCGAATACTTGTCGCTTGTCAAAGAGCGCCAAGTTGCGCTCAAAGTCGAAGTCTTGTGCCATCGCTACAGGATCCAGAGAACCAAAGCAGTCCTCATCACGTTGACGTACACGGTCACGACGGCCACCTCCACCTCCGCCGCCAGGAGTGAAGCGTCCGGGAGAAGCAGTTGAGCAATCAAGGCCCTTTCGTGGGGAGCTCCGCTGAGGTAAAGCAAGAAGCATCAAATATTCATTCTAGATGGGTAGGTCAGGTGCAGACATGACTGACTCTTTCCAACCTGATTTGTTCCTCCCACTAGCCTGTCAGTGCCAGGGAGAGCTGCAGCTATGGCGGGCGAGAACCGTGCTGCCTGCACCAACTTAAGCTGAGGATTCGCGGATGTAGGTTTAGCCTTTTTCTTAGCTACTTTAACTGTTGATGCAGCTTTGCTGTCACTACCCCCAGGGACTTGCTTAGACTCAATGAACTGAAGGTCCTTGATGTCCGCAGCCCTAAATAATAGAGAACAGAATCCCTCAGTCTCATACCATGATTTTGCATTTTATTTCTCCGAATGCATCAATTTTACCTGAGAGTGACGTCAGGAACATTGGCAGCCCTGCCATTAAGAAATGCTTTCTCCAGAGTGATTGTGTTCTCCTTAAGGTTAAGTGATTGGATCAATCCCTGGTAAAAGCCCAAAGGGCCGCAGTCCAGGTTCACAGACTTGCCAACCCAGTCTGTATTCATCCTGCCTAATCTGGAAAGAAGATGTTCCTTGTAAGTGTCGCCACGAAAGAAAAATCTGGTGTAATGAACTTGCCAAAAGCATGCGAAGTAAAGGAGTCGCACCATCATACACATAGAGCATTATATCCTGTAGCTTGTGGCAGCACAACTACGACAAATCATCACACTAACTTTGACAAGATTCTCAACGTCTGTGAGCAGTCGCACGAGCGACTTTATGACGAACGCTTGGCGAAAGTTCCACCAGGCACCCTGGACACCTCCTTCAGATCTCAGAAGTCTCTGATATCCACTCTCATTTAATTTTTCGTCAACAAGTCTAACACCAGCAGGTTGTCATGAATGTCACTGAATGTATAACAAAAAGTGAGAATAATACTTCTGGGCAAACAGGTATTGTACACTTACGATAGAGAAAAGATCCTAATGACACCAAACCCATTGCCTTATGAACCCCATGGGGGCCCTGAAGAGGTAATAGTTTGGGTCTTTCTAATAGCTGGCCTTGTTTCAGATCTAGGTGGATTTGTTGAAGATATGGACCTTGCCGTCAGTAATTTCAGTTGAGAGTAATTGAGTGCATACGCTACACCAAAACGGTTTTGTGTGGAATCTTCACATGAAATTAGCTATTCAGACAGTGCTGGCCAAGATGCAGCACTGCCAGACACCAGTCCGTTGTGATTCCAGAGCATTCCAACTGGGGTAGCCCCACAGAGCAAGGAAGAGGAGAGAGTGAACCTCGACTGCTCCCTGAGGCAAAAGGTCAGCTGCCTTTGCGAACCACTGGCGTATGTAGTGTGCAGCTGTGAGTGCGAACCATGACTACATACGCCACTGCACTGTGCTCATTCACGTTTTCTGAAGGGAAGACTGACTTGCCTTTAGGATGAGCGTATCAGGTACAGGGGACATATGAGGAAATTTGCGAAAAACATGCACGGCACGTGATGTGGGGAGGTTGGAGGGTCTAGGAACTCCCAGAAAGATTTTAGCACGAATGAAACAAACAAACAAATACGACCCAAAACAGCCCAAGCTGGCCTGGGCTAATCTGTTGATTGCAGCAGCTTGAACACTGTAGCTTAAAATGAGCAATCACAAACTTACCCTCACATGTTCATATGTCCTGTCTATGACCGATCTTCAGTCACTCAGCACTACAATGTTTCAGAGTAGCTTATGCAATCAATTTCCTCTCACTGAAATTACTTACGGCAAGATATATCAACCAGGAAGCTCATTTAAAAAAGACAACACTTCTAATGTTTGGACAATTCAGAGGGAGACATTCCTGCCTCTGCGCACAAGAGTAGTCTTGGCACTAAGCAAAACAGCTGAAAAAGTCACTGCGCCTGTAATAAAAAGACTCCGTGAATTCCAACGAGCTAATGTACATCGTACATGGAGTCAGTAGCAGTAGCTACTGCACGTAAGATGGAAGAAAAATCTACGCTGTTCGAGAAACAAACTTTGCATCCGGGTTGCTAATAATCGCTAAAAATATTGACGCAGCTGTCCTACATAGAGTCCAGAGATTTTGCATTTCAAAAAAAAACAAAAACAAAAATTACGTATTTTACTCAACTAAGTTGTGTTCTGACCTATTCCATAAAAAGGAAAAAGGCCGACAGATGAAGGACGTGTCCTACGGGTGGGTCAAGTTGCTTCGCTGATGACTATCATGCTCCTGTCAATGGCGTCCCCGAGAGGACAATTTGACTTGTGGTTGCGTTACACAGCTTGACCTCATGGATGATACCGTAGAGAGGTAATAGAAATTCGAAATCAATTTTGGCACAAAGATCCTCATTCCCTCTTCATTTCTTTCATCTCTGTTTTGCTTGCATTCAGCTACAAAGGAAAACGCTGCCAAAGGAATTGACTGACTGACTCTTGCTTCATGACAAAGCTCTGTAATGAGCTCATCTAGTCCCTATGGCCATGCCAACTGAATTCGCACGCTGTATGCAAACAGCACGAAAGTCAACCTAAAGACAAACATCTCGGCCTGCGAAAGCAGTTTTGCTTACGAGGCCTAGTATGTGAAAACATCTTTCGTCTACTCGCGCACTCTCCCTCAAGAAACACCTGTCATCTTGGTATATGATGCAGGGAGTAAAGGCCTAATGCACATACATAATGTACATACAGTACAAGCACGCTGCTTTCCCTGACAGCACCACGTACAAAGCAGACGTGGATACTGTCCCTAGTCAACAAGTGGTCAAGGATGGCGTCAGCACGCAGAGGCTCAGGCTACTCAGTCACACTGCATAAAGGTGAGGATCCCTTCAGTGAACTTCACACGGCCACTGTCTCATAGTTTAGGATCCCTGATTAGGGGACAAGACGGGTGGAATGGCAGCTCAGGATCACCACCTCAGCTACGGATATGGCGGCGCACCTGTAGCTCCCTTCTACATGCAGTCGCCGCAATATCCCATGCTGATAAACCCGCCTCAGTTTCCTACCTACTCGTACGGAATTCCACCCTCGCCGTTAATGTACGGTCCCCAAGGAGTTCCTCAACAAGGCTCTGGACGCCAGCTGCTGCAGCCCCAGCAGCAATCGCAGATGAGCAATCTCCGGAGAGCCGGCAGCATTAACGCTAAGATCATGGCAGCTGTAAGTGACCACCACGTTTGATGCATGTCTAGAGAAATATTGGTATGGATGTCTCTTTGACTTAGGATGCAAGACGTCCCTTTTCCAACGTGAACCAGCATCTCTCTCCTCGCCACGACCAAGATTTTGTGGCTGGCTATAGCGCCGGATTCGGCGAAAATCCCTCCGGCGAAGCCAACGAGGATCCTACTTTTGACCACGGAACCATGGAAGAGGCCGAGGAAAAGCGATCCACGTTGGAGAGACTCAAAAAACAGAGTACGGCTAAGCAAGAGGGTTTCCTCGACAAGCTCAAGTTCTGGGAGAGCTCAAGACCAACGCCAGAGGAGGCAGACGAACAACTAAAGGTAGGGCTTAGCCGAAAACTATCAGGTAAGATCAAGCTACTTTCCACTTTCCAGAGTGCCGAGGAGACGCTGCGCCGCTCCTACAGTGTCCACAAGACTGCCAAGGCGGCTGACCTGAACGACCCGGTCGCGGGGCCCGTGGACCCTGCTCCCTACCCGGGACTAATCATTGAGGAAATGCTGGACTCCATCTCGGTCAACGACGAGATCGCCCGGTCGCAGAGGGAGGTCTCCGTGGCCGCAAGATACCCAGAGGTAAGTGATAGAGAGGTCTCCCGAGCGCCGCCTAAATCCTAGCCGCCACGGCCTCCTGCTTCCACCTGACCCGGCGGTCACCGGTGCTGAATTGGTCCTGGAATCGGCGCAGAAGAGAACGTCCTGGCTCACTCACCAGATGTGCAACGCAGGGAAGAACGCGATGAAGAAGCAGTCTCACTTCCAACTTGCCCTGCTGCGGTGCTGAGTTTTTGACTTCTGCGCGTTCCCAAACTTTTTCTTTCTCCTGTTCGGCCAGCTCAGCTCGCTCGAGGGCCTTCCTCAGTCCTGCCCTTCCCACTCGATCGCTCTGTTTGTTTATCTCTGTGACCAGACGCTTTGACTCAAAGAGCGACCAACGTCGAAACTTGCTTAGGCGGAATGCTGCAAAGCTGACTTGCGATAAGACGTCGACTCACTGGACGTGCTCAGTGTGGTTTCGGTGTCGTGTATGAGGGTGAGGACCACGGCTCCAAGACACTCTTCGGCAGGACGGCGACCACCGCCTCCTTCGAGGGCTACACGGTCGCGGTGAATTTTGTTTACGGACAGCTAGCTGCGTTTGGGAAACGAGGGACGCGAAATCCTACTAAACAGACCAGAGATAAATTGGAGAAACAGTTTCGTCCTCCGGTGGCTGACGGTCCGTACCATCGACCTCCATGTCTCTACTGCTCTCTGGGACGACCGGCAGAAGAATCCTGCCCAGTTTAGTCCGGGTTCGGAGATCGGCCTTGTCCGGGATCGCCAAGGTGAGTGTGAAAAGAAAGCCGGTCAAAGACAAGACACACTTGTGCTCGTCATCTGGGTCGTGGACACCTGTGAACTTTTTCGGAGAGTTACGAGGATGATAACTATTAGTAAGGTACACCACAAAGAAGACAGTGGTGAAGGGCGCAGCTTGTCCCCCTGCGCCTCTCTTTTCGGCGCTGAAAGGTATGTTGGGACTTTCGTGGGGCCTGGCACGGATCGCCGCTTCCATCGTCTTCTCGTCACCACTTGTCACCGCGTGCCTGCTTTGTGTCCTCGCCGCCTTCTTGACGACCACCTTCAATGCCTTCACCGCCCCGAACTACGGGGACGGAGCAGTCATCAGGGAGGGTCTAAAAATTCTTTCTTCAGACTTAAGATACTTGATCAGAAAAGCTTGCCTATTATCAAGAATGATGCATAATTATGAAGAGCGATTGTTTCTGTTTGTCTGAAGAAAGAATTTTGACCACCACCAGCTCCAGGTCCTCCACGAACAAGCTGAATATTGGACATACAACTAAACGGTTGGACTCCTCAGAAGAAGTTAGAGCACGCGAACAGGCCGAAAAGATGAGTAGCGCCGCGGCTAACAGAGGCAGACTCACGGAGTTTCTCAGCCAGGTGAAATCCCGATGGAGTTGCCTCAAAGACGAAGTCACACCTGAGTCCAAAGCAACGGAGCTTGAGAGGAGGAGGTTGGCAGCAGAGATCAAGGCCAGTGTGGGGAGACGACAATTTCAGCATTCGGAACAGAACCGCGCAAGGCTTAAGTTCGATGCGCAGTTTCACCCCAAGAAAGACGCCTTCAAAAGGGCGGAGCAGAGGTTAACTTGCAAACATTTCTCCCATTTGAAAAAGGGAGTTCAGTTAACTCTTGTTTTTGGCAGTATGCACCAGGACCAACAATTAAGCAACCTTCGGTATCAGCGAAAGCTTCTTCGACTGCATCAGCAGCAAGAGCAACAGCGGCCGATCCGATTCCTACATCCACGGGGGCAACTACAGGTCCAACAGAAACATGAACGATTCATATATCGGCCGGTCGTGTATCACGTAATGCACGAGGATGAATCTATCATTTCTGGAGCCGGGGAACGCCGTCGTCGTCGCCGGCTTCTCCGCAGTTACACATACGAGGCTAAAAGCGACTTCCTGCGCACGACCTGGGAGAGGGCGCTTGCTTCCCTCGCTGGTCCAGTCACCTGTAACAGATCTGTCTTGAGAGGGAAGCGTTGTTATCAGTGTCGAAGTGATTGCGTGTATACAATGGTACGGATCTTCAGTGATCTTAGTCCTTACCTTCTTCCGCAGCAATGTCTGTCGTAATTGTATTCCTATGTCAATCATTTCGACTTGACATCTGATCAAGGCTCTCGGGATGAAATGGTGATGGCGAAGAAGATGAGCCAGAGGAGGTTGAAGTTCCTGTCTTTTTCGCAGAAGAGGAAACCAAAAGTGATCGAAATACGGAAGCAGAAGCTGAAAATTCGTAAAGAGTTTCCCGACTGTCCGCACAAGAAGTGCTTGTACGAGATTAAGAGAGTGTCGACGTCTTACACTTCACTCAAGTCCTCCTAAAAGACAAACACTTACATTCGTTTTGTGTGCACAGTGGTATTTTGTCGTTCTACACCAGCTAACGAACTGCGTATTTTAAAGACTGCTGATAGCTATTTGGTCTCACCTGACGAAGCTCTAGGTTCAAGTTCTTGTATTAGTTTTCTCACTTTGGGTAAGATGATAATTTGATGACCGTGATCACATTGATGTTTTTATTTTTAATTTCTTTCTTTCCAGACTGCTTCAGTCCTTGGTCCTGAACAGTTCAGTGCTAGTCTTCCCCAGCGCGCGCCTGTTCGCTGGAAGCATTCTACTCCACTGAACACTGTGGTGATGTTTGTGCCTCAGCAGGAAGCATGGGTGGTCGAACGGATGGGCAAGTACGAACGGGTCCTGGAACCGGGACTCAACGTCCTAGTGCCTCTCATTGACAAGATCAAATACGTCCAGAGCCTCAAAGAAATCGCCATAGATATTCCCCAGCAGGCCGCCATTACAATAGGTACAATGCGTACAGTCGCATCAACGAATGTTTCGTTCAGATGATCTGACTTTGGAGATGTCTTATTCTCTAGACAACGTGACCCTCAACATCGATGGCGTGCTTTATCTACGAGTGGTCGATCCCTATAAAGCTAGCTATGGCGTGGAGGACCCCGAATTTGCCATCACCCAGTTGGCACAGACCACCATGAGGTCAGAGATCGGAAAGATCACATTAGATACCCTCTTCAGGGAGAGAGACAACATGAACTTGGCCATCGTGCAGGCAATCAATACCGTAAGGCTATGCGACAGGATTATGCGTTGTTTCTACGAGTTGTGTCTAGCAACGCATTCACCCATTGACCACTAGGCTTCCGACGCTTGGGGCATCAAGTGCATGCGCTATGAGATTCGCGACATTCGTATGCCAGCGCGGGTCCAAGAAGCTATGCAAATGCAGGTTGAGGCCGAGCGCAAGAAGAGAGCCGCCATCCTCGAATCCGAGGGAATCAAAGCCGCGGAGATCAACGTGGCCGAGGGAAAGAAGCAAGCAACCATTCTCCAGTCAGGTAAATATACCGAAGTTACACATGGGTACAAACGCTCTCTATTTTGTCAGACTAGATTTTGCCAGGAGGGCAGCACCTAGGTTAGTGTTAGTGTGTGTCCATGTACCTCCAACGTAGGTCAATGAGTTTTTTGCTGAAAGAGAGACCATTTTTATAGAGGCCCAAAAGCAGGAGCTGATCAACCAAGCTCAGGGCGCTGCTGAAGCAGTAATCGCCGCCGGCAAAGCACGGGCGCAATCAATCGAGTTGGTGGCCGAGGCACTCGACAGGAGTCAGGGCCATGACGCAGCCAGCTTGGCCGTGGCGGAGAAGTATGTCACGGCCTTCCAAGAGTTGGCGAGGACGAACAACACACTCATCTTGCCGTCCAACACGGGGGACGTCACGTCAATGGTAGCGCAGGTAAATCCAGCCGGGACGATTTTTCTGTCCAGACAACTTTGGTGGACTGTTTTCTGCTGCTTGTTTCAGGCGATGACTATCTACAGTAATCTCCAGAAGCCCTCGGCACCGGCGGAGCCTTGGAAAGATGATTCGGAGGCTGCAGCCAAGAGAAACGAGACCATCGACGCAATTACACAGAGTGCGGCTTCCAGCCTTATCCAGGATGCAGCAGATTGATTGACCAGGATATTTTTCCTTCCTTTTCTTGGCTGACTTATTCTTTCATCTTACATGGGAGCTTCATTCATCTGGTGCTGAAGTTGTGAGAAAAATTTTGACTCTCTGTCGGCATTATTCATATTTTCGGTCGAAGGGATTTGTCTTCATCTCTCATGGACAAGATAATAAAAGTTGTGTTCATGTCATTGTGCCCCAGCCAGAAGTTTCGCATCATCCAGCGCTGGGTGCTCGCGTGAACTGAGCTTTGGCAAAGCTGTGAAGAAATGTCAGTGCAGGCGCTCGATAACAGGACTGGTGGAAGAAGGAAGACATCGGCCCTGTGTCCAGGTCTTGACTCTTTTGCTGCCGACGGGGGCGACAGCAGTGTCCATACTATTTATCCAAGCGAGCTGCCGCTTCCTCGGATAGACCTCGTGATAAAGAGAGAGCCAGAAATCCAGTGTTGTTTTGCCTGCCATGGGATTTCAACTGTGAAGTCCGAACAAGCGCAAAGCTTGGTTTTCGAAAATAAACACCCACCCCCTGTCTGACTGATGGGTGGTGGCGTTTACGCTGCCTGGTCGTTTCCGCCGTCGCTGCGTCATTGCCTCCCGCGGACACCTTGTTCAACAAGGGCGGCGGCGCCCCCAAACTTTTTCTTGATCACTCACACGGTACAAGAATGGCGTGCGCTCTTTGGAAGACCTCCTCTCTTAGTCATAATAAAAGCTCAGTTGGCGTCTAACCAAAGTTGCGCCAGGAGTGGTCTTTGTTTTGTCCTTCTGTAATGAACTGTGATGTGTAGCTACGGGGAAAAACTTGATAGATTGCATGCGAAGTCGAGGAGACGAAAAAAGGGCCATCTGACGACTCCCGCTGATTTCCCGGCATTGCGGCATTTCACAGAGTCTTTTACTGTGGTCATTGAGACAATGGAAGAGCAGCTACGATCCGACTAAGGTAAAAGGGAAGAAGTGGTCAAGGCTTGGCTGCACGGGCAAAGGTCATGTGGAATTGATCGAGTGCAAGAGTGAGCCAGGTTAATCAAGACCGGCCTTGTGCTAGCAGAAAATAAGAGGGACTCTTGATTACACCTGGAGTCTCTAGAGATTCACTAGAAAGCTCTTTCTCTTTGTCTGCCTGTCTCACTCCACTTCTGGATCTCCTGGAAGTATCTCTCGGAAGTGACTTGGTTGAACTCCTCGTGGGAGAACGAGAATTCCGGGCTGTTTTTAACTGAGGCAAGTTGTTAGCCTAACGTCAAACGCTTTTATCTATCTACAGGGTGGAGTGAGAAGATTTGCAACTCATTTTGCCTGTCGAAAATTACTTGGGAGAGTTGCATATCTTGTCGGTCCCTCCTTATCCACACGCATATATTGTGTAGATGGTGTTTTGAGGTGACCGAAATGAGTTTCCTGGGGATATAAAAGAGAAATTCTGTTTGCACTTTAACAGCCTCCCTGATGTCTTCCTCGACGTCAAGCAACAGCAGCGGCGGTGGCGGCGGGAGCAGCAACTGGCAGACTGCCACCCAGACGTTGATCCGGCCCAAGATGGACGTCGCCAAGGCCTTGGCCATTCTGGGCTTCACCTCCTCCCGCACACTGGACCACGACGCGCGCTCAGAACTCAACGCTGCCCTCAACAGGCAAATGGAACTTATTGAGAGGAAAAGGCTGAGGTGAATAGTTGGACAACATTGAGTCGAGAGCACTGAATAGGTCACTAGATCTGTCTGTTCGCTCCCAAGGGCTTCCTCCTTGAAGGCTGCCCCGAGCTTGGGGGGACAGAGTGCCGAGGAGAAGCAGAGGGACGACGTGAGGATCCTGCATGAGGCCTACCAGTTCCTGTCCAGAAAATACCTGGCGGCCAGCAACAAGGAAGAGGACGAAGAGGAACGAACTGCAGCAGCACAAAACACTATGATGCTGTGATTATCAGGAGGCGTACACACCCAACCCCCCCAAATAGGGAGAAAGTATCTGTTTCTCAGGTGTTCTCATCAATAACAATGGCTCGCTATGCCCAAGCTCCTGTTAGAGGTGATCAAGTCCCAGTGGAGAGCTTTGTTGCGTGCTTGTGATCGCACCTCTGCGCGATATCTTTGGTAACTCCGGATAAAGTCTAGGTCCTAGCATCTCTAAAGTGTTGTTGAAATCGATATTAGCGTTAAACGATAGCTTAGCAATTGCGAATACTCGGCAACGTTTAACTAGGCAATTGCAACACCCTAAGCTTTGCCCGGCTTTATTTGGGATACCCTGTAGGACGAGGAAAGGAGGTGTTGCTGTTCTTTTTTTTGACTCACGCAGTAAAAGGGGGGCTGTTCAAAAAAGGAATTTTTAAGCTTGTCAATAGCCGTCTATCATTGGAAGAGGGTTTCATGACAGCAAAGTACTAGGGAAACAGCACTAGACACATCAAGCCAGCTAGCTGCACCTTACTCTGACATTAGAATCCACTTGCTTTTGTACACACCTCAGTCACGTTTTGTGTACCGTCCGTAGAGAATAAAATACAGTGGAATTCGGATAATCGGGATCTGGGTAATATTGACTTTTCTTTGTCCCCATGCCCAATGTATAAGAACATATCATTCAGAGGGGACTCAAATCTTGTTATGATCAGACAACGGGGATTTTCCGGGCCTGCTACTTCTTGGAATTTTATGCACTTGTGCAGCAAAGTCCTCTGTAGATTGACAGATTTTCTTATGTGCCTTTCTGGTGGACAGAATTTCGAAACAAAGCTCAACTTGTGACATGGGAAACCAAACCAAATCAAAATGCCAAAGCGTGGGGATCCCGTCTTATCCAAAAAACCCAACCCTTGCGTGTGCGTAAAAGCCGCTGTGCCATGTTTGCAGTGTTTCTCTGGTATGGGGGAGCTGAGCTGCGTGAAGTCAACAAACGCAATAAAAAGCTTGTGGGGGCCTCAATTTAGCTGCGTCCCTCGTCATGATGCTCGCTCAAAGTTGATTTGCCCAATGCAAAACGCGCTCCTGTTTATCCGGATTCCCCTGCAGCATCTGTTGTATACGTCCATGTTATGCGGGATATATAGATGCATGCGTACGTCTACAAGTGTTGTGTTGTGCTGGAGGTGGTCAATTATTTCTATATTTCTTAGGGCGGTTCAGACTTCTGAGAAGCGCGTGAGGTTGTGTCCCCTCTGTCACTTTATCACACCCTCTTTCTCACATTGAGGACGAAAACTACGACGCAGGAGGCAGCAGAAATATCGACAAAACTGCTTCTGTGGACGAAATTTTAGAGAAAATTCACGGCTTTCACAAGTTGCAGACACGATTCTGTTGCAAAAAAAAGGCAATTGATTGAAGGGGGCAAAGAAGGGCAGCGATGTAATAAACTTTATCTTTTTCTTCCTTGCGAGAGTCTCAACGACCTTGTTTTCGAGATAATCATGAGCTTTTTCTCTCTTTATGACAAGTGCTCCCCAGTAGTAAACAAGGTCTCCCTATTCGGAACACCTTGTATTACAAGTATTAACAGAGCAAATTGGGGTACCGAACAGTTGGTGAGATTTAGATATATTTTTTGTTCTTGGCTGTCGCGTGTGGATTATGAGGCATAAAAAAGGCCTGAAAGTGGCAAAACTCCAATCATGAGTTGTTATTACGTTCTGCGCAAATTAGCAAAAAGTTGGTGTATCTCAGACCAATCATTAATGCTGGATTTTCCACACTCCAGACTCGAATCAGGTATTTTTCAACTAGTTCGACGTTGGCGAGGACTTGGGAGGACTCGGTTGGACTCTTTCACAGCATAACTGACGCATTTTCCTTTTTTTGGCCTCTGCAGCTATCGAAACAATAAACTTTTGATCGCGTGAGACTTTCCTGAAGCCTTAATTACTGGCACGGGCTAAATTGGGGCTGTAGTTGTGAGAGTTCCTGCTGCAGTTGCATCTTACAATGATCCCCCTTAGCATAGGACATCGATATGTACCAGGCAGGCGACATTATTTACCGCAAGCACTGTATATTCTAAGCCATACAACATGTACTCAGTAGTGGGAGAGGTGAAAATCAGAGCTGAGTGGCGGTGTGACGGTGAGGCGGGCGGCACCCTGTACAGGCAGTGGACAGACAAACTCCTCCTGCTTCTACAGGGTGCCACTTTTTCTTTCTGGCGCAAGCATCACTGCTGCTGCTGTGAAAGCCCAGGGGTCTCACCCCACCACTGTGACCGCCTCCAGACAAAACAGTCCAGTGCAGCTGAAGGTCCTCTCAACATGGCTGGAACTGGGCTAAAGGCAGACTGGTGAATTTTATCCAGGCCTAGAGGCCTGAAGCCTCTGGAGATGAAACCTGCCCACCTAACTGCTCAGGCAATATTGCATCAAAGAGGGGGGAAATTCGCATTTCACCTGGTAAAACGTCTACAAGGCTGTAAACGGTTGTAAAAGGTTCATAGGGTGAAAAACGTTTTTGGCGTACAGTACGTCAAAACTTACATCACACTGAGGGACTGTAGTGATATCTGGAGAAAATACGCCATTTTTTTACTTTAGTAGGGGGGAAGGGAAAGGTGGAATTTTCCAATCCTCGATGGCAGCCTTGTTATCAGCGTGCTCTCCGGAGGACTAACGTTCCCCGGTGCAGCGGCCGGGTGGGGTCTGACCAACAAGCACATGCGATCCACATGAACGCATTCAGACTGACCCATGTTCAACGTACCCACACGTACTTGTCGGTGCTCCTCAGTTCAGCGTGCCCACACGTACTTGTCGGTGCTGCTCAGTACGCGCTAGGCCTCGTTGGCCCACGAGGTCGTACTTGAGCGCGAGGAAGAGATAATTTCTCTGCTTTTCATTCTTTTCACCTTCCAACGATTTTCTTTTCTTTTCTTTTTTTTTCTTTCCCCCGGCATATAAAGAGGGACCCGAAGAGGTCGAGACAGCAGAAACAGACATGGAGCAGGGTGAAGTCAAGGACGGCGCCGGAGCCACCGAGGAGAAGAAGCAGCCTCCGCCAACAGACAGGTAGAGCGACAGACAGGGTGGTGCAGCTTGTCTGCACCTCCTCTGCCAGCACTCAAGGTGACTCACCTAGAAATCACACTCCCTCCTACAAAGAGTTTGCGTGAAAAAAAGAGATACGAGAGTAATTAATTAATTAGTGATCACGATCCACACCCCCATTGGATGCTGATCCGACCCAGTTGATGCTGACAGCAACAACCACTTCCAACGATTGACAGTTGAGGGATTTTTCACCATCGGTGGCAACTCTTCAAAGCCTCCAATCCTCCGGGCAATCATGCAATGAGTACCAAAAAGTACCCCTCTAGTGGGGCAATGGGACATGAACCTCCCCAGCATCACCCGGCCTCTGCAAACAGAGAAGCGCGTGAGCCACAAAAAATTGCAACCCTATGCACTGAGTGTGTGGCCGGTGGGCAAAGGATGGCACAAATGAAAGAGTCCAGACTGTGCAAGAGGAGGCCCTATTAATTTTCCCTGGAAAGTGCGAGCAGTTTGGGTCGGGAGAACCTCCGGAGGCTGACAAGAAAGAAAAAAAGAGAAAAGAAGAAGACCAGGCCAACCTTGGTCACAACTGTGATGCCAATGGAGTCCTCCTGGCCTTGATCAGCACCCTTCTGCAGCTGTTGTCCTCTTTCCAGCCAAATCAAAACAAACCATTTTCATGCTGCAATCAGGTGGCAAAAAATGCAATGTGTGCTTATGCCAGAGCTAGAACAGAGCTGTCTACACACAGAGACTACCTGTTCTGGAGCCTCTTACCTGTTCATGTTCACTACTGAAGCACTGGGCATATAAAGTTCAGCCACAGGCACTGAGGATGGTGCATGG
>JAAUXU010109606.1_pt1 | contig 20441 bp, 21 predicted proteins | sample 7278151 | NCBI WGS metagenome assembly JAAUXU01 (sample SAMN14350113, study PRJNA611818) | marine sediment metagenome | isolation source: surface marine sediment (1.8m) | place: French Polynesia: Moorea | collected 2018-08 | reverse complement strand
CGTTGAACGAGTGACCGTGGTTCGCGAGGTGATGAGACATGAAGCTTTCAAGTACTCAGACCCTTTCAAAGTACACGAGCACAGTCCAGTCCAGATCACCCCATCACCATAGTACGATCCATCGAACTTACAGTAGAACATACATTCAACAGAACTGTACAGTGAAAATGAATTTAACTCACACTGCGCATGCGCGCGTGTGCACATGCGATACTGGGGTGCAATGTTGAGTACAGAGGTTCAATTTCAAGACTGCCCATTTTGGTGCTAGAGTGCTCAAAAGGATGCCAACTGAGGGGGGTGGGGGAGGGAAGAGGATTAGAAGTTGATGAAATTGCCTCAAATTTCCATGGGACAATCCTAAAATCATCTCATCCTAGCTCTGAATACACTAAAACATTCGCTTGCGTTTCTATTCAGGGAAACTAACGTTCGTCGGGATATAATCGTACCATCACCTGAGCCCCCGGACACGAATCTAAGTTTTAGTAGGTTTAACTCTTTCCTCCCGGCAATAGTAGATTCTGTTTATCTGAGCCAAGAGCGCTCAAGCTTTTCGTCCTGACACCTGTATTTTTTACTCCAGAGTAGAAAGCACGTATTCCACTTTCATAGTTCCGTGGTTTATTGTTGTTCAACTTGTACTAACCCATACGCATGCTTCATACTTTGTACTGAAGTGAACGTCTTCTTTTCGATAAAGCGTGAATTTCTCTAGAGAAACGCCGCATGCAAAAAGACTGAGGAGAATATTGATCATAAGTTGCTCTCAAGCTCTCCTATCTCGTTTGTCAAACTCTTCTACGAGCTTCTTGAGAGCTGAATTGTCTGACTTCTTTTTGTTGGCATAGGCTTCCTCGGGCAGCCGCTTCCTCACTCCTTCTGGATCAATGGCATACAGCGCCAACAGGATCCTCTCGCTGAGCTTCCTGACGGAAGCATTGGGATGAGCCAGCGCCGAGAGGCCAAAGTCCATCAACTTCTTCGTCGGCTCCCCCGCGCCCTTGAGGTCTTTCACCATGAAGAGCACCAACTCAGCACGTGTGAGTGTCACCTTGGGAGACTCTTTGGGCCCTCCCAAGGGAAGCTCTAACAATTTGGCTTGTATCAAGCCTGTTCTCTCCACTTTAGACTGGCGCAGCATGAGTTCGATGGCATCTTCAGCCTTGTCTTGAACGCGCTCCTGAGTATCTCCGGCACGTACCAGGAGCTCGCCGTAAACCTTGGTGGTTGACCAATCAAGATCCTTGCGAGGAACTTTGTGATCAGACAAAAAGTCCGAGTAAAGATCGGTGTGAATGTCGATGCCTTGCGAGAAAACGGCCCAGACCTAATGGAAACAGTAAGGTAGACCTGTCAGAATGTTGATCTCGCACGTATGGACTTGGAAAGCAAAGATCCAAAGGGAGGCGTAAGCACAGTCCCTAGGGTTTACAGTATGCCCAGGCATGCAGTCCTGGACAACCGTAATGCCCGTTTAGTGTGCGCTAGAATATTCTAGCTGGTTCCCAAGATTGGCGGATACGTATGACACTTGGGAATACATTTGATAAAAGTCCGTACTATAATTGTTATCATATCATATTGACCGTAGGGCACAATTGATTGTTGTAGTCATAAAGGCTCATCCTCAATATGGCGGATAATACTTTTGACCATTCAGCCCAGTCGCTTGGGGATAAAATTGCCCAGAATGCTGGGGGCTCTGTCCCTGTGCATCAAAGCAAGAAATGCCTTTTGCTAACCTTCTCCTACAAGCATTGATTGGTCGGGTTGGTCCCTCACTGAGAGAAAGAGAAAGCCTTGCGTCGAAAGGCCCAGGCCTTTGCGGTGGAAGTCTACAGAATTACTCTGTAAAGTTGGTAGTTGGACCAGTTGTTTGATCATCTTGGGGATTCGCTGATTTTGTGCATCTTAAGTGTGCTGGACCTGATCGAGCCTCATGGTCCTTGCACGTGTCACAAATATATAGAACGCCATTATGAGCAATAAGGTTAAGGGTGATGGCATTTTTTGCAATTTTCGAAACTACACCTGCGATACTGATATATGGTTAATGGGCTAGGTCGAAAAAGTACTGCTTTGGGAAAATGATATTTTGGGGGGGCAATTGACCAAAATATTTAGATTTTAATGAAACTAGCTTTTTTCTTGAGGAGCACTTTCTATGGGCACTTTCAATTCAATTTTGTATAACATACAGTATGCAGGAAGTGCAGTGCGTACTTCTTTCTTCAGCCATAAAACTTTGCCTGGATTGAGTTACAGAAGAGGTTCATCCCTCTGTGGGAAGCTCAGCAGCCCCTCCAAAACCAACTGATTTGCACTTTTGCTCACTTGGACCACTTATTTGTTCACAATACAGTCAAACTTTAATTGCAGTTAACTTTTCTACAGTACATAACAGTGTGGAAAAATTAGTAGTCCCAGAGTATATCCGTAGATATTGACGTCACAGGGCATTTCGCAAAATTCCCCTACCAATATTCATACACCAATGGCATATGTTTAAAAAAAGAGCAACTCTGACTGGCCTCTATCTTCTTCAAGAGAAGTTTCACCTTATCCCGGATCATCCTCTTGAGTATTTGTGCCGTGCCCCGCATGAAATATCCGGGCATAATTCCTGGGTGATCCTCTGGCCGATACCCGTTTAATTGCCTTCTGACCTCCTCGGCTGCAGCCGTCTTTGCCGCGGGCTTCCTGTTGAGGATCTGCTCCACCGTCTTCTCGCCGTACACGTCAATGGCCGCCTGCAGCTCGTTTCGGTCGGCGGCCGAGATTTTGGAGGATTTGGCCTCCTCGTCCTCGATGCCTCTGTATTGAATGGGCGAGAGCTCGGGAAGGCTTTGGCGACGACTTTGCTGAAGTTGACCTGACTCCGCTAGTCTGGTTGGGGTGGCAGAGCGAACCTTCCTGGACGGCGACTTCTTGATAGGTGGAGGAGGGAGAGGTTCAAGACGTGGGCTTCGAGGAGGGGTGGGTTGGTGATGGGAGAAAGACTCTCTCCTGCGTGGTGTGGTGAAGCACATGGAAAGAAGAAAAATGAAAGCAATTTGCAGCGTGACAAGGAAAAAAAAAGCATCGGGCCAAGAAGTCTTGATATTTTTCCCTTGTTGAGAGAGAAACGCAGCTGCCAGCATGGCGTACGTATGTTATGGCTACTATTGGTGCAGAGTATGAGGCTGTTCAATGCTTTGGGGACATCACAAAGAAATAACAATTGCAAGCTTGTGTCCTCAGATTCTAGTGAAAGCATGCCAATGTCCCCACTTGCGGTTTTTGCTGATTGTTTTGCTTGTGCTCTGTACGTAACTACGTACCTATGCATCTAAAGTATACGTGCGTGCAACTGCTGTGCGGCATGCTCTGTTTGCACTGCATATGCGTGCTACTCGTACTATCGCGTTGTAGGAAATGTGGGTGGTGTGAAGAGAAAGCACTGACTTAAAACTGAGTTTATGTTGTATCTGTGCAAGGAGCTGTGCAGTTAAGCTGAAGGTTATGAGTGCGCTTTGCAGGAAGGGGTTATAGGATTAGTGCGACCTGAGAAAGATGGATTGGAAAGATGGATTGAAAGAATTTGAAAGTCTAGTACAGTGCAGTGCAACAAGATAGCACCAGCGGGGAATGTTCGATTGTAGCACAACCATGGGGAAATCCCCTCCATACTTTTTGGGACAGGTCAGTCCGGAGAACATGAGTGTACGCGTGAAATTTCAGAGCAAAAGTTCAAGCCTAAGTAAAGTTATTAACAGATGTTCATTCTCAAGCCTTTTGAAGAGGTGCAAAAAGATAGCACCACTGCAAAAAATGACAAAAAAGCAGTACCAAAATGGTAACTTAAATGGTCAAAAAATCCCTAAATCCCCAGTTAGATGAGTTGAAGGGTGTGATCATTCCAGCTGGGAGGCCGTGCCTGACGAAGTTCTGAATTGTTGAGAACATTTTGGCGGCTTTTTGCGGGGCAATTATTGACAGGTGACTTGATCAGGTTCTTCTGGGGTACTTCTTTCCAGGATGCCAACTGAGGGTTTGATGACTTAGAGGAGACTCTCCAGACTGACCTGTCCCAAAATGTGTAGGGGAATTTCACCGTGCTCACCACAATTGAACATTTCCCGCTGGTGCTATCTTGTTGCAATGCTCTGTACACGGGAACCAAAAACCTTGCAAAGCAAGTTTTTCCCCAAGGAATTTCCTATTCCTCGAAATCCGCTGCTGAAGTTGGACAAGTATGGCCCGTGACACGTGTAAAGGGTGATTGGTACGATATGAAAAACATAAAGACTTATTGGACTCGCTCCCTTTCATCTGATTCTGACCATCTTGGTGGCACTTGAAGGCCTTCGGAATGCCATTTCATGTTTTTTGAATTTACACCAAATGCCGATCTGCAAAGTTTGCCAACTTTTGCCACCACGTGCGTATACCTATGGCGCCATGGCTTCCGCCGACTCCAAGTTCTCCCTCATCATCCATCAGAAGTTGTATGATGAGATATCTCTATGGGTGTCATATTTATAAAGGGGCATTCAAAGGGGATTCAAATGCCACCATGGTGGTCATAATCAGATAAAAGGAAGTTGTTAACTTCCAGTAACTTAATGAGAAATGAGTTACCCTGTACCTACATTGTTGGACAAAGTCGATTTTGGTTTTTTTTTCCAGAGTGGAAAGTTGGCCTTGGGCATAGTTACAACTTATACCTGACACAATTGGTCTCAATTTCTTTTAAAAACTCATTTTTTACTATTGCCACTTAAGATTCAAAGTGCGTTTTCAAGCACATTGCAGAGCAGCAGGAATACAGTTCTTGGCGTAAGTGATTGCTGTAGTGAGAAATTGGTTGCATCTGCTGAACTGAAATGTTTTGGAGTTCAATCTCACAGTGATCAAGGTCTCAAGGTGTTTTTACTTTATGACTGTCCATTTTGATGCTAGAGCCCTCAAAAAACAGTCATATAGAGGAGAGTCATAGTCTCCGCACGCCAGAGAGCGAGTTCTTACCAATCTTGAGGGTTTGGGGCGAAATTGGCCCCAATTTTCCCCGCTGTCCTAAGCCCCAAAACTTCTTGGGGATGCGCACATCGGGCCCCCCACAGGATCGTTTGCGCACCAAACTCTATAGTTCAGGTGAGTCGCTCCTTGTCCGTTCTTTCTTAATTCTACCAATGGAACCGAACCCGACTCAAAGCTGGAAGCTCAAAGCTCAAAAGGTTGAACGCCATTTTGGGCAAGCTTGGTAAGTTTATGAATTAATTCCAGCACTATCCTGACCGCTCGCAGTTATCATTTCCCCAAAAGGTACTATCCTGATTTGGTGGGTGCTGCACTACATACAGTCAATCCCATAGAGATTTTAGGCACTTCCAATCATAGCGGAAATTCACAAAAGGAAAGCTAGATAGATTGAGTAGAGCCAACCGAACTTCTGATGGCGAGAGTTTCTCCTTGAACAGTACTGCATCATCGAGGTTTCCGACAAAGGGGATTTACTATACTAACGTGCCGACATGTCCTCTGTCGTAATTGTAAAAACTCATGAGGGTACAGCCCCATTGAGAACATATAAGTATTCTTCTTTGATCTTATGAGGAAACTCTTGCATTCTCAAGCTTAACTTGGCAATTCTACGGGTATTTCAAGCAGGTGGCAAATTCTACGTGAAAAAAGGCTCCATCACTGCATTGTCATGCCTCAGATTGTCCTGGGGCAATTTCTCTTTGAGAGGCCCTCCTCCTGGCAGAAATCAGGACAAGTGCCCTTAACCCGGCTTTGGGATCAGATCATACACAAAGTGATGCCCTTTTGTAAAGTATCTTTTTCTCTGACTTCCCCATGTCTCCCCTGCAGGGAGACTCAAAAATGCCTCTTTAATCAGTTAACTATGCTGTGAGAGTTCAAAACACATATATAGAAGTAATCATTCAAAATCATTGGAAATGTGATATGTCATCATTGTTTACCACTGTAGGCAACACTAGCAGAAAAAAGGATACTGTCAACCCTGCAAAAAAGAGGTTATCATCTGACCGGCAATTTAGCCTGGACGTGGTCTCCTTCTGCCTCAGTGATGTTCTCGTCGGCTCTACATACCTCGGGCGTGTTTCATTTGACAAGATCGCCCATGTACGTAAAATGTACGTGCGAACGTGCCCGTTTCTATCAGCTGCAGACATCCATGCTACAGGCATACTTGAGAGGGTACTTAATTAATGCACCTGCTACTGCGGTCGGCCTTGGGTGAAGAGCTTGGTGTCCTGGGCTTGGTCTTGTGCTTTGTAGCGGGTGGCAGCTCCGAAGGCCTGTCGTCCTCAATGTAACGGTCATCGTTGGCGTCCACCTGGCCCGTGAGCTCCAGCAGGTCCGAGACGTTGTATTCCCTATAGATGGCCTCACGCTTCAAATCAATCTCCGACTTGCGAGCCTTGGCCTCGTCATACGCCTGCCTATCAATTGCGCGTCGCTTCAAAGCCACCTCCACGCCAAGCTCCTGGGGAAAGGAGAAAAGAAATAACCCACAAGTTATAAATGAGATTACTCTGACAACTGAGATTGTGTCGGACCTGCCCTGCTTCTTCAAGGCCGCGGATCGCTCTTCTCAGCTTCTTGGCGTATTCGTCTCTGCCGTCATGTTGTGCCTGGATGCGGCGATCCTCTAGCTGATTGATGATCTGAAATGGTTAAGAGGCGTTGGCCTTGTGAAAGCAACGTGCCAAGTGCGCAACAATAAAGTTTAGGCCTCTGGGCTGGACACGATCACCTCAACAATATCCGGATCGGTGTACATGAGGAAGGCCAGATCCTCCCTGTGAGCCTTTTTCTTTCTCGCTCCGTCTTCCTCCTGAGGAGCTTCCACGAATCTGCCCAGGAAATTTATGCCCACAAGAGACACCTACAAGTATGCGTCACTGAGACTTGACACTTGTGTTCGTGTATCGTAGGAGGTCCTCTCGCACCTGGTTGTACTCGTTCTGCCTGTTGATGTGGTTCTTCTTGAGCACCAACTTGACAAACAGTGCTTGGCTTGCTCCACCTTCCAACTCCACGGTTTGCATTTGTCTGCCTCCACTAGAGGAATGCTCTCTGTTCGAACCCCAGTCAAGGTTGCCCAGTTTTTGGAACAGCACCTTCTTGAGGTCTGGAGGCCCATTCTTGTCTGGGACGTCACCCAGCCAAATCTCCATGGAGGTCGCGACCATGCTGTGGTGCATCATAAATTGCAGGCGCTCGAGACTGCTCCGGCTTTCCATTTGTAGGATGACGTACTACATAGAAGTAGAGTTAAGCTAACGTCATTCCACCCACTGCAGTTTTACCACTTTGAAGGAATGCACGTGAATTCTATCATCGAGTTTACTTAGAAGACAATCGTTTCCTCTCCGAGGAGAATTATTTAACAACGAGGTATGGGACAACGGGGGCGCCAACTGGCATACCTAACTGATTTCATTGTCAAAATTGGATAACCACTTAAAGGCAAGAATTTAGCTTCATGTGCAGCAAAGAGCGCAGCACCAGATTACTACGACAGAAGAAGACTGCACAAACTTATTGCTCACGCACCTGTGGAAACGTGCAATATTGGTCCGATCTCCAGCCCTTACATCCCGGTCCCGGACTGAGGAGCTCCAAACAGGAGTAGCCCTCATCTTCACTGCTGCAGTCGGCGACTTTGAAGGGGATCCGAGACGGATTCATGCTGATCAAGGATTCTGCTAATGCACGCACAACTGAATACCTGCGACTGCACGACTCTTGGTACGTCACATTTCCTACCTTGAATTAAAATTTCAGTCAGATTCTTCGTTCTCCACGGCCATTCTATTCACGTGAAAACATTACTGAAGCAGTGCCAGGGAGCTGCGATGAAGCTGGCTTTCTACTTTAGGAAAACAAAGGTCTGTCACCAAGAAACCGAAGAGAAACCACTGGCAACATGCGTTGTACGCATGCAGCGAGAGCGTACGTGTAGGTCCCGTCACATTCACTTCATTTGTATAAGTTGGGCAATCAATACTTGTATGACCTTTCGGTGTAATAATAGAGCACATTTCGCTTTCCTTTATGCCTGTTTACACACGCAGATTCATGCAGGTACCGCCAGCACAAGTTAGACTTAATGACTACTAAATTACAGTCTTCTTTGCTCTGCAAATTACAGCATGTGGGGAGAGATGTCCGCTTCAAATTTTGTTTCTGTGCAAGCATCTTTTGCCGTTGCTTCACAGGACATCTCATAAAGACAAGTTTGTAGTTACTTTCGTTCAGAACTTTTTAAAATAGTGCTGTGAATTAAAAGAATGATAGAGTCTGAGGAGTTTTTGGAACCCAACATCAGTTCGTTGACTTTCTCTACGTTGACCGGCAGTTTTAAAGCTCAATACTTTAGTGCCGGTATATTTTGCACTGCACGTCAGGAGCAAGGAACCTATTTACTACTTAACTGTCCAATGAATGAATGTAACTTTTAGCCAAAAATAGAGAAAGGAGTTCAGTTGGACCTTTGGTTTCAAATGACCTCGAAGGTTCGATTCCATTCAGCAAAAGTACTGTTCGGTCAGCCACCATGGACTATCAATCATTGACTATCAGTCTTCGTACGATCCCAAATGTGCTGGGTCTGCAGCAACGTAAGAGTTTTTGGTACCAGAAATACGAGTCCTCTTGGAAGTAAAGACGCGCGTGCTGTCAAAAAAGCCGCAGCATCACACAAAGTCAGTTTTTGCCACAGCAGAGTTAAACGCCATGATTGTGAGGAGCCTTTGTTGTCAGGTTCACGTTCTCCGAGAAGTGTTGCAGGACGCATAATCACTGTGTCCATCCGCAAGGAGGGAAAGAGACGTGACCACTTGAATTCAGGCAGTATTTTCTTGCCATCACGAAAGTCAAAGTCACTACATAAAGTAGCAGCGCATTGTGACCGCAGGGGACACCCGTTGTGTCGGGCGTCGTTTTCTCAGGGACGCTTCAATGGTTCCAATCTCCTGATAAATGTGTTCAAACTTTCAAACTGCGCTGTTAGGTCGAAACATTGACAGAAGAGACTACAAAGTTGCAGGTCTGGACGCAGATATTTCGCATGTATTCCTCAGGTTTGCCCACTGGATTTGAATGACACTAGAATTCTCTATAACATCATCAACGTCAACATCACGTGTAACATGAAACGTTGCACTTTTTCAAACCGCTGTCTCTCGTTCTGAGTGCTCGTTCCTCGAAGCGGCGGTTTCCACAATGATGTCATCGCCACTGATCCTTCTTTTCAGACTGTTCGACACGATGACATTTCTACCCTTGCCTGAATTACTACTCGTGGTCATCGGCACGCTGCTCGTGAGGGTTGAGCTCTCCGGTTCCCGAACTTGGCGAGAGAAGCATTTGTTGCAGTTGAACAACCTCAGAAGTTGCATGAGCTCAGCCCGAAACTTGACGCCTGTGACGATAGAAAAGGACTGTGTAGCAATGTAAAAAACAAGCGTCTCAAAATTCTTCACGTGCTTTGTTATGTCAACAAATTCATCATGCATTTTTGACTCACAACGAGTGAGGTGCACGAAGAGTGACGAAAGGATGTTGGAGGAACCAAGTGATGATTCTGACGGGAATCTGTTAACTCCTCGGATAGTGCATATGTATAACAGTACCAGCGATATACGTGAAGATGTGTTTGCACTGTCACAGCCTTAACTTTTACACTTTTATAAAGCATGTACTGAAATTTGGGCATAACCCTTATTATGAGGTCATTCAGGTAGTCCCCAATGAGAAAAATTCGGTCAAAGAGGCGTCATTTCTTCATTTGATTTTGTAAATAGGTAAATTAAACACAAAAAAGAATAAAATAACGGTATGTTGCGTCACTGTGCAGTAGGACTTTATTAACACGAGATGAGATACCTCTCCAAGTGTAAACGATGAAGTTGGCGGAAGAGTTGATGGCCAACAAAAAATGTGACACTGACACCGTCCGCTCAATGAACGTCGTTATGTCGCACCTGCAAAGAAATGATCGATCAAAGAAGCGCGCCTGCAGTGCAGGGAGACAGACATACGAAAGCGCCCAACTTTCCAATTGGATTTAAAGTTATCCTCCAGAACTCTTCATTCTCATCAGACATTCTACCAAGGCAGCCAAAATAACTTTAGAAGGAGCTTCTTGCACATGGCAGCTGATAATTTAGGTACGGCTATTTCATCAAGAGTTTGCTCAGCTCAGTACTCCAATGGGTGAGCTGTAAGAGCATGTAAAATGTAATGTCTGATGTCACCCTGCATATGGTATGTGGTACGGTACAGTTTGTCCCCACAGTCATGGGGATCATGGCTGACCTTTTGCCATCCCTCTCATCGGGCAGAATCCTGCAGTAAATGACCTCATATACGTCTGGCAGTATCTTGACTGACTGGCAAACGATGAAGAGGATGGAGATGCCAATCAGCACTGCGACCAAGTTGTTCTCCTTGTTCGGTTTTGCTTGAGGCCTCTCCTCTCCGCGATCGCTGCCGAGCTGGTTGTTGGTCGACAGCGTCACGGCGTCGTCGGTGGACTTGCTTATGTCTTTGGCGTCCCTGTGCAGCGTGAAGCGTCCTCGCCGATGCGATGAAAACCGGTGAGAACTCTGGCGAGGAGTGAAAGGACGTATGCATACGTTTCATCCGTCGTACTTGCATTTTATGCTCTATCAACCCCCCAAAATGGAATTTTCCTGAGTGCATTAAAGGTTTGCTATCTAATGCTAACAAGAATAGATTTTATTTTCAAGCAAACCCTGTTTTGACATCCTGTTTTTGAAAAACTTTTTACCTCAACTTGCGACCTCAAATGATCTCCACGGTCAGGTCAATCCTTATCTCCTACCCCATTTTGGGGGTGCAGAGCAACTTTGATTTTATGAACTATTTCAATTTCATGCCTCCTTCTGCCTCATAATGACCATTACCTTGCTGCCCTCAATGTAATTACCTTAATTTGTCATTTTGACCTCAACATCCAACCTCAAACACCAAGGTTGGACTTGACCCTACTCTAACTTTCCTTGGATAAAAAGAGAGCTCCACGTCAAATTTGGTCCAGATCCATTCAGTGGTTTGGCTGCGCACAGAGGACAATGAGAGAAAAAAATATCACTTATTTAAAAAAAAACACTTCGCCCCTGAATCTGCTTTAGTCTCTGGTCAGGTATAAAATGACCTCACAAGTGTCCTGCATCTTCAGTACTACTGCGTCTTTCAAATGAAGATGAATGCAGAGAATTCAAGCATTTGATCGTCACGCCATATTAACCAAAGTTGATGAAGTTGTGAAATCTATTCTTGTGATTCCTTTCATGCTTGTGGAGTCTTGCCTTAGCAATGTACTCTGGACACTGCTGAAGGCTGCTTCAATGTTGGCGCCTGACAATGTCATATTCATTGCTGAGGAGTGGCTGGAGCAGCCAAAGAAAACAATGTTAAATATATGTGCAATTTTCTGCATAAAATTGCTGTCAGAAATCAGGAGGGCATCTTTGATGAGGTCAAAAAGGAGTAAATTTGGACCGATTTTGACCAAACTTGAATCGAGGGTGGAAGAGATTCCAAATCCTGAGTGCAAAAGCTTTGGGTTCATTCCACACAGGTATATGCACTCATGACTGCTCTGGGTCCAACAATTCAGAAACCCGGGGTCTGTCCTAAAGTTTCCCTGAAACAATGTATAAAGAATGTTACGTCTCACATTTATGCTGGGTGCTCACGTCTGATGTTGAATAATAGTAACATTTCGTGCTTGACGATTTTTTGCTCGCACTTGTACAATGCGTTCAACATAGTACATGTGCGAGTTCAGATACAGTGCCGTCAAGGCTAAATGATCCGCTTGGTTTTTGGCCAATAATTCTGTGAGGAATGAGAACAAGGTTGTTTGACTATTAATAACAAATTCACTTTCCGCTACATGGGTCCATTTTAATTGTAGACAATTCCTTCCATAATCAACTTGGACTTCACAGAGGAGCAGCAGAGAATGGTCATGAAGCGCGGAGTATGCGCCAAAAGGTCAAACAGTGAGGACTTCTTTTGCTTCGTCCCAAGGCCCACCATCAACTGGTTGCCAAAAAGTTCGCGAGGACTTTGCTATCGGCAAGGAGGCCATTACCACTTGAAGGCCGCAGGACGAAGTGGACAGAGGATTTTGCAGCCGAATTTTGAGCAAGATTCGTCAAAGAATATCAAAACTTTGACAGAGGAATTTGATGCTTTTTATGGGACAATATGGAACGTCATTAACGAAGGCCTCCGCTAGAAGTGGTTCAACTGCTGACAACTGTCATTGGGATCAAGTTCGTGAACCAGCGGGTCCAGCTCTGACCTTCTTCTAAGACGAGAAAAAAGTCTTCGTGGACCCGGCTGTGACCCGGCAAAACGGTCGATGGCTAGCTCGGGAGCCCGACAACATCCCTGTCGCCCAGAACACAGACTTCAGGCTTTCGTTATGGCTCTTGGCGTCATATCCAGCCAGGGCGATGTCAATGTCAAATGGAACCATGACAAAGAAAGTATACCAGCAGGTCATGATCGTAGTTGGCATCCACTGGATGCTCAAGGTGGCTGTCGGAAGGCCGTTTGTGTTCCAACAGAACGGTGTTTAGACACACACCTCGAACCATGTGCAACATCATGTGACCACGGGACTTGGGCCAAACGGGAGATTCTCGGGCAGAGGAGCTGTGATTACCCTCGTCACCAGACCTCAATCTGTGCCACCACTTCTTGTGGGGCTACTAGACTAATGCTTCTTCCCACCCTAACACGGACTCATTCAAGGCTGCTATCACGGTGTGCCTGGACAATCTCAATGCAGTCGTGGTCATGCATGCCCATGACAGGTTCAGCTCTCACCTGAATGCAGTGATTGCTGCTGAAGGCGGATACTTTGAATGAAGAGAGCACTGTCAACACTGATTTCCCGTAGAACAAGAAAAATTCTAGTGGAATCGTTGTTTCCCCAGAACCACTGCTATTCGACCAATTTTCCAAGCGGATCAAGCCTTGAGAGCTGTATATGTGTGACCAAGGTCTCTTCTTCCCGAAGAGTAAGTGCACCAGTTACTCATCAAGCCCCTTATCTCGTACCCCTCTCAAGTCAGTCCCATTTCCCTGCTTATGTCATTCCCCTTCGCCTTCCCCTTAACTGTAGTGACTGAATCGAATTGAAAAATTCAAATGCTTTTCCTCGATTTTACAGACATTTTTACCTTCCTGCATTCACTAGGGGATTTGGGGCGCTGGTGCAACGTCCTCTGCACGCAGTACTTTTTCTGGAAGCTGCTGGACTTGTAGATTTTATACATGATGCTGGAGTTGAGGACAATGATGGTCACGTAGGGAATCATCTCTACGAGTACAAACTTAGCCCAGAAGATGTAGTAGGTGACGTAGTTGGGGTCTTTTCTGAATTCGGTCATGATGACGTCTTCTTCTTGGTGGCTGTAGCGGAGCTCAAAGAAGCGAGGAAGGTTGAAACAGACAGTGAAGGCCATAGAGAGCGGAATCAGAAAGCGCTTCCAGCCAACGTGTTTCAGAGGGTGAACTATGGCGAAATACCTGAAATATTGAGTAGAAGGATCAAACAACAGCGCGTTTTTGTCTGCCAGTTCAGCTCCTTCAGCTGCGCACGCGTATGCAGTGCACGACGCACAAGGCTGTACTTCGGCAGTCAGGTTGAAATACTCGACATCAATATCAAGTCCTCTCTGTTTCCATTCTCACGTGTCGTTGTTTCCCCAGAGTCATTTTTCTTTGAATGGTAGAGCAGTGTTTTTGGATGACTTTTTCATCACCGAGTGTATGCAGCATTTCCCGTGAGACACAAAGCGAACGGGAGTGTGGATGGAGCGCTGGAAAGTCCAGGGGTGGTAACATATTAGGTTACATCTATCCCTGCCCGTGAATGATTTTTTTTTTTTTTTGGGGGGGGGGGGGGAACCAATACAGATAACCTCTATTTCCAAAACGCCTCACAGTGTGTCAAATCCTGCCCTGCTGGCAAGCACAAAATGCGCCACGTGCATGTGTCTACGCATGGATCGATATAAAATATTGACATGGATGTAGAACTGTGTTCTGTGCTCGCACGCGTCCTCTGCATCACTGAACATGCAGAGTACATTGCAGAGCACCTATTTCGCTCCAGCTTCCAAGCCACCCATGCTTGCCTGGCTCTCCTCCACCTGTTCTTGCCCTGTCCTGCCCACACCAACGACTTGAAGATGCCCCCACATAACAACTAAAAAAATTAAAAATTAGTAGCCGGTGACGCACACCTGTAAGATGCAGGATACGGAACTGCCGATACTGCAGTCACCGCTTACGACGACGGCGTCCCGATTCTGGCTTCAGTCTATAGAGCACGTCAGACGCATTCGGCATCTCGGCTTCGTCCCCAGCTTTGCCGATACGTACCCGAGCTGGTGTCACAGCCGTGTGCACCGTACGTACCAGAGTTTCCCTCCTATGACAGTTTCGCTGACATCCACATGAATCGGAAGTGATGGAACTTCTAGAGAAGCTCGAATTTTAAAAGTCTTCTGCAGGCAGCGAAAAGAGCACTGATTCGAGACGTGTTCTCTAACTAAACTGAGGTTGAAGTTCATAAACTGAAGTCACGCATTTGAACAGTTTTATGGAATAGAATTAGTGAGGCATTCCAATCTTTCTCCAAGAAACGTGTGATGCTTTTGCGTCTTAACAGCTTTCGGCTTGTGTTCCGTGATCCCCACAATGGTGACTACGGTGACGATGATAGCTAGAGGGTCAGGGAGCAATGGTTATGAGGACTTTCTTCGCTCCAGTTCGACTGCGGTGCTGTGTGCTTCCCCTGAGAGATTTCATGAGAATGAGTACAAAGATCTGCAGCGCGAGCAAGGAGAAGAATAAATGGAAATGTCTCGTACCCTTTTTTCAAGTTGCACTGAAAACTTGCAGAACAACATCTCACGGATCAGGTCCTCTTCTCTATCAATGAGAAGTCTCGATCCCCTCGGAAGCCATTATATGGAAATCGAGAGCCTGTTCTTCTCCTGAGATCTCTTCATGGTCGGCATTGTGCAGCATCAAAAGTTTATGTTCGTTCCTCAAACCTGAATTTCTCTTCTCTTCCGCCTATTTTCGAACCAGGTTTTGATGCAAATACGAGGGGCTTTCAACTTTTGAGTGCACAGGGTTATGCTGCTATTGTGTTTCTGATTTTCTATGATGCTTTTTGACCTTTTTCTTGTTCAGGGTCACCTTGATCGAGTCTGACACACTTGTCTAATCGCTCAGCCCATTTCTCAAAGACGACCAGGGTACCATCCTTTGTATGCTCCTCTCGCTCTCTCTCAGTGGTAAAACTGCATCCAGAGAGTTGGTCTTTAACTGAGGAAAAGTCGATCCTTTACATTCAGGAAAACGTGGCCTGACTTCAGTTGACACTCTTGACACTGTTGTGTCACCACCTCCTAGAAGACTTGGAGGCCAACAACTTTTGCAGGGAAGACTTCAGCTTGGCTGTGACCTGGACACCCTCGGTCCCAGTGATGGTAGTGACGTCCCTCAGATGGTAAACGGCTGAGTAGGTGCCCAGGACGGCAGATTTCATGCACCTTCTTTTTAATGTAGTTTCATGTACCTTTGGGCCCCAACCCTATTTCCATTGTAACAAATGCTAAGTTCCTTCACAACCTTCCATTGTCTCGGTAAGCGTTACGAGGTGGAAAGAATCGACGCCAAAAGACACCAAGATGAGCCTCAAGAAATGGCTCCATCATTTATTTAAGTTTGGTTAGGTCAGATGGCTCAGGTGAGTAAGGTAGGCTAGTGCTCTACGCTGGATGGACAAACACCTTTCTTTGACTGATAGATTTTTCTTCACTAAAGATCAATGTGAAAAAGTCCTTGCTTCACTGAAAACCAGTGAGAAAAAGGTCTTTGTTTCACCTGCTTCGCAGTGCTTCGCAGTTAACTGACTTCAAAAGTCAGTTTCAGGCCATTCAGAATCAGACAAATAAAGCTGGACAATAAAAGGTCACTTTATGCATTTGAATAAATAGCCTTATTCGGGCACTTTTCATCATCCGTTTTCAATCTCGCCGACTCCATCTGAAGGAGCTTAAAGTCTATTTTCATTTATGTCCGCAGACTAAAACGTGTCACAAAACCGCATTTCTTATGTACAAAGAAGTGAACCAAGCAAGATCGGGGGAGAAACTTGCATGGGGAAAATTTGTCCTTTGTGTCAAGTTAGCTGCTGTTAAAAGTGCCACTAAAAGTCAGAAAAACTTTCTCTCAGCCTTTCAGGTCTCGTTCAAGGGTGGAAAAAAGCTAGAACCACAAAATTTCTTTTGCCTACGGGATCACCCTGTCAATCGAGTGCTCGGTAGAGATACCAGACATTGAACGATCCTAAAGCAAAAATGTGACTGAGTCTCTCAATCTCTGGCCACGTCTTGGTGATGGAGGCTCCTAAACTGGGCCCGAGAGTCAAAGTGTTCAAGTCATTTTCTTCCTTGAACGCTTTGACTCTCGGTTTCAGAGACTCCATCACCCAGGTGTGGCCAGAGATTGAGAGACTCAGGGACATTTTTGCTGTTACACCCTTTAATATCCTTTGGATGTATAAAGGTGTCTTGTGAGCTGTTTCAGCTTTTTTTTTCATATTTTTTTTCAACCACTCACTTTTTTTACTCATTTTGTCCGGTCCACTTCCTGTGAAATATCAAACATTGAACTCCCAAAATTGCAGCATTTGCCATAGAAAAAGCGGGTTATTGATCGTGACATTTGCTCCTGTCCGTACAGTCATGTGGAAGGTCTTGGTTTGGCCTATAGAGGCCATGGTCGTGATGACGTTGTTCATCAGCATTGAGGTTGCTCCCGATTGTGACCAAGTTCGAGTCAAGCTGAATGACGACTTCACCACTGCTTTGATCCTCATGCACATTCTGTCGGCCACTCATTGGACCGCTGTGCCCGGACAGCAGATTTGTCAATATCTGCTGTCCAGGCAGGCACAGTCGCGTCGTGTCTCCAGAGGTAAAATGGCCTCGTGTGTGTTGGTGTTCTGGCTCCCTCATGCGCCAGCTGAGTTGCACTGGAGCAGTGGCCAGTGTACTCTTGTGGGTTTGGCAGATCAGTTGCCACCTGGGTGGGGATCCTATACAAGTAGTTGATTCTGATGGCCATCTTGGAGAAGTCCTCTCCCTTGGGGCACGTCAAGGACACGCCAGAGTTGAGGTTAAGTTGGCCAAGGGAGTGCTTACACCTTGGATCTATGCCCGTACGTGAGAAGCATAGCACACGTGGCCATGTTGTCCGCATCTGTGCGACGATTTTGGCCACCCTTCGCACCTAGCCAGTATTGTAGCTCTGCAGCTACGTCACAATTGATGGTGAAATGTTTCCTGAAGCTGACTGCCATATTCCAGGTTGTAGCTGTAATCCAACATCGAGAAGATGGTCCAGATGGATCTGCTCTTGTTCTGCTTTCCACGGTGCAGGTGGTCGAAATAGACCATGAGCTGCTGCTCAGTGATGTTGCCATCTCTGATTTGGCAGTGATCCTTGAACGTGCACCAGGTCTTGTCGTACACTGTCTGGGATTTGTTTGGGCGAAAGTCGTCAAGGATGTCCTTAATCAATTGCAACTCTGCCCTAACGTTGTCTGCATCGGTTGTGTTATTTTTCCTGCGACCATCCAAAATGGCGCCAACGAAGTCTGGACTGCTCACTCGGTTGCCGACTGGTCTCGTGCATTTTTGCTAACTGATATGTCCCAAAGTTTAAAAATTTGCAGTGCCAGATTTCTTGTGTGCGGGACAAAATGGCATTGGCACAAGTCGGTCTTTCAAAGAAGACCTCTTGTTCGAAAGGCTTTATTTCACGCGTGTCTGCCCTGTTTATCCGGCTACCACTGTACTTGTACTCTTACCTCTCTATGGTGACTGACATGGTGAGGTAGACTGAGCCCACCCTCCCCATGTGGGCGGCTGCGTAAGTCGGAGGTGCGACGTTCACATAAATGGTCTTCACATACCACACGGAGAGCATGGGCAGACCAAATATCATGGTGCTCGTCAACAAGTAGAGGGTATCGACAAGGGAGAGAGCGATCTAGAAGAGAGAAAAAACTTGCCCTTCACCGTGTGTGGAAACTAAAGATTCTGCAGTTTTGTGCTTCAGCGGAAGACCCTTAAAAGAGACACTAGGAGCTCATAAGCTTGTCTTTCTAAGAAAAACAGAAGTAAGAGAGAAAGTGTCAAAATGTGGGTTTGTCGACCATGACTAAGCAAAAAAGTTATTTAGAGCGTTCTGAGTTAGATTCTGATCGAGGCTTCGCTGTGACTTTTTCCAGAGTACAAGTTAGGAAAAATGTTTTTTTTTGTGATTTGAGGGAATCAGACCTTCGTGCAGTACTTCAAAAGTCTTTATGAGTGTTGTCCCTCTCAGTGTGAAATCATTCACAAGAATGAGCAGAGATCTACAAGTTTTGGAACGGACTTTTCCCAGATTTCGGCCAGTGTCTGTCTCTATTATCCGTGTCTGGAAGAACAGTCATAATTTAAGGAGTAATTTTTGTCTCTCATAAGCCGAAATCTCTAAGAATTGACGATTAAACGTGTTCCATTGTATACCTACAACATGCGATTTGCCTAGTGTGACAGTCTTGATGTTCTTATCAACGGACCTGACGATGAAGTACACCAGTGATACAATCGTCTCGTGGCTGACATGTCAGCGATCTTGTCCTCGATCGCCTTCAGGGAGGTTTCAGCAAGTTGACGGAAGGCTTCCAGAGTGCTTGGATGTTGAATGAATGTTTCTTACCGCCATCAACCTCACCAAGATCAGGTTCAGGGGGATCAGCCACCTGCTGGCAAAGTCAGCCTCCAACCTATAATCTCCGCTGTGCCGATTTTTAGCGGTGACAGGACCGATCCAGCTGATTCCAGCCTCATTTTGCCTAATCTGTCTCATTCAACCTCGTAGAGGGCAAAAAGTACCAACGTATCATCATGTTACTCATAATAATCAATGTCGCTGAACAAATCGCACCCTGTAGAACCGAGCAGTCAACGTCAATGAGAGCAGTCGTTTAAAATTTTAGAATGCAGACCGAATTTCTGCAATTACAATCAGCCCCTTGTATTATATTTGTGACTTTTAGGTGCGGTTTCTATTCAAGGACGGCATTAACTTGAGGGCGGCCTCGATTTCACATGCCTTCAGACATAAAGTACCTGTAACTTTTTTTGACACTTCTGACAAAATTCAAAAGTTGACGCAACACTGCACCAAATTAGCCAGTTTTTTTCACTGTATTTTCATTACTTAATTAACAGCCTCGGCTTCAATTCAATAGTGCCGTTAGATGCGAAATTTAGGTGCTTGTTCTAGTTTTGAGTCCTTTAAATTTAGGTGGCAGTCAATTTCTGGTTGTGATTGAGTCGCTGTCTACTTTTAGGTGGCATCAAAATAAGCGTTATACATTCAAATGATGGCAGCAAGGAAATAGATCACAGCCAAACTGACCAATGAATCTACATGGTGGGGAATGAGCTCCTAAAGCCGGTATTTTAAAATTCGTTTCTAGCGAGCACATGTCTGATTGTATGTGGTCTCTGCAGAGCAGTGACCTCACATCTCACTAGCAGGCACTTAAGTCACAGTATTGTTCTAGCTGCCAAGCAATTAGATACAAACTTAGATAGGAGGCAATGAGGAATTCACCAAGAAGTGAACGAGTGGGTAAGAGCTGCATTTCAAAATGCTGAATCAGAAGAAGGACAACAATCAAAAGGATGACACCATGGACAAAGACTCGGAACATCTCCTCGGTGGAGACGTTGTTGTTGGTATCAGGGGTGGAAGCAGCGGCCGCTGCAGGAGTGCCCATTATCGTCACCTTCAGAAAGTTTGAGTGAATGCACCTCATCTTCAAATCTAGGAGTTCATCCCCCGACATGTAGACTTCAGTCAGGTCAGTTTGGCTGTGAGCCATTTCTTAGCTGCCATTACTTGAGTTTAGAATATTTACTTTGACACCATCTAAAAATAGGCAGCAGCTCATAAATAGCAACTAGCAATTGATTGCCATCTAAATTTAAAGGACTCAAAACTGTAACAGCCAGGTAAATTTTTCATCCAATGACTTTAGATGCGTTCTAAAGTTTTACGAAACCGGCATCTAGATGTGAAGTTGAGCTCTTGAAACTCTTGATCATTGTAATGAAACAAAGGGTTTGATCTCTTCCGGCGAGTGCGTAGTTCACGGTAAACAAAACGCATCGCCGACACTCGGCAATTCCCGGCCTCATCCCATCAATACTTCTGATGACAGCCATCTGGTCTTCAAAGCTCTGGACTGCCTTCTCTCACTACTCCTGAGGACGATCGGAACGGCCGGAATCTCATCATGG
>JAAUXU010013272.1_pt1 | contig 20449 bp, 19 predicted proteins | sample 7278151 | NCBI WGS metagenome assembly JAAUXU01 (sample SAMN14350113, study PRJNA611818) | marine sediment metagenome | isolation source: surface marine sediment (1.8m) | place: French Polynesia: Moorea | collected 2018-08 | reverse complement strand
GGGGGCCAACTGAATTCTTAAGTTACCTCGGTATAATAAGGAAGAAACAGTCACACTCATTCTCAACTAATGCTTCGATATAATAGGTCAAGGTATGTTGACACTAGTGGATAATAGTAAATAGATTCTCAGCATAGAACTATGAGATCAAGAAAACTGACTTGGGAGCCCTGTGTGATAGCGGGGGTTTACATTAAAAATGTGAACTTTTTGGTGATGTTGGTAAAAACATTGAGGACAAGAAATAAGAAAACAACGCAGATGAACCAAGGATAGATGAAAAAGACGCTTCTTCATGCGTTGGTGATTCATGATGATTTAGTGATAGATTGTGGTCCTAGCACGCCTGGAGCTCGTCTATGAGGGAGTCTAAAAGCTGGCCTGGAATGCAAAAAGAAAAAAACAGAAAAAAAACCCTGCAACTTAACTTTAACTATACGAGTAATGCTATGACGTCCAGATAGTTGAGGGGGGATGGCAGGGGGAGGAGATGGGCTTGGGGAGGGGGAGGGATATTAGTGATGAGAATGATGGAAAATGCTTCACAATTGATCACGCCCAAGAAGAATTTTGGCACTTGCGTAAAGTTGACGCGGTTTTCCGCAAAATTCTCCCCTGACTTTCTTTCTTTCTTCCTTTTGATTTCTCTTCATTCAAACTTTAGCTCTGTGAAGAAGTAGAATCTTTGAAGGGTTTCGGGAGGGGTTTGACGAGGAGATTTGATTTCAAAGGAACATATTTACACTGCGGTTTTTTAGTTATTATGGTTTATCATGTGTATACGTAGTCGTAAGGTAGTATGTACGGCGACTAAAGTCCTACGTAGTATGGTAGATAGTATATATGTAGATTCAGATATTTATAAAACATGCAAAAATACGACAAACGGGCTAGAAATGTCTGGAATTTCTCAAGCTCGGTATTCCCACACCTCATCGTGACTTCCTTTTTTTTCTTTTCCTCTTTTTCTTAATTTTTTTGGCTTGCCTTTTAAGGTTCGTTTTGTTCTGTCTGTGATTGGTGGGAGGAGAAAATCTTGGTAAATACGAGCCTCGTGGGAGTCTAAATCTGCTCTCCTTTTTCCCCCTTCTCTCACTCTTTTTCCCAGTTAATAAAGCAATTTCTATACAGTATTACAATATTATCTCTGCTCATGCATTTGGCTTCACTGATAAAAGAGAGACAAATCAATATTTCTTTTTGGAGAGAGAGACGGAGAGGTTCTTGTTGTTGTTGATGATGTTTTGCAGCAGCAGCATCCACATGAAGAAAAAACACAACCTCTTCGTTCTCTCATGCCTGCCCTCCTCCCTCCTCCTTCCCTCCCCTCCCCCGCCCAAGTCCGCAATCTTGGGGAGGGGGCGGTTGGCTGGGGTGGGTGGCATTCTTGATGTTGTAATACGTACTACAGCGAGTGTGTGTGTGCGTGTGTGTGTGTGTGTATGTGTGTTTCATGCCAATAAACATTCCAAAAGTATGTATGTAATGTACTACTGTACATTGTGGCGATTTATAGTGTATACAGACATGACGTAAAAGCAAAGTAGTAGTAGCACTGTAGACTAACAATCTGTCTGTTATCGTACAGCGGAGGAAATTTCTCGCGTCTCGAGTGTGTTGCTGCCCTCCTTGGGGATATCCTCACGTCCACACGGATTCCGCATACGAAAATTGCACGCGAGCAAAAAGCACGACAGCTTTTTTGTCATCAACCAGCGGAAGAGAAAGGAAGCAGCAAGCAACAGGTTATTTAGTTGGAGGTCGCGACATAGTTAGATGAAGGGGAGTGGTTAGAAGGGGGGGATACCCATGCTTCGTGTCAAAGGGTCGTCTCGTGGTCTTTATCCCCCCGCTGAGCCTGATGCTATTCGCCCTCGCCTCCTTTTCTCTTACTGGCTGCGGCCACTGCGGTAACTTCTTCAGACTTTGGCGGGGGCTGCGGCGCGGCCCCCGCGCCCAAGGGCGGCTGGCGCAAGCCGCCGCCAGCAGGGGCGACGGAGTAGAAGTCCAAGCTGTCCCGCGGCTTCCAGACGGGGGAGCCTGAAAGAAAGAAGAGTAGCTTGGGCGAGGAAAATAAAGTGCAGGCAAGTTACTAAGACAAAAAGATTGCTAAGTAGATAAATAAGTAAATAAAGATATAAATAAATAAAGGCCACAACAGCAGGCGGCAAAGGAACGTTTGCACTGGTACAGTAGTGCGTCAGTGGAAACGGTCCTTAAGTCGCCTAAAAATACGCCGACCACATCCTTACGAATGTGCATTAGGGCACCTAGGTAAAAGAGCTCAATAGACTTCGCATTCTACTACGGAATTTTTCGCGAGAGGTGAGAGAAAAAATAAGAAGGACCTTTAGGGAAAGAAGAAGAGAAGGGCGACGTATAAGACGTACAAGAGCAAGAAGAAAAACAAGAAGTAGAACAAGTGGAGGACGAGGAAGAACAAGAGCGCGAAGATCAAGAATCAGAATAGTTGGAAGAAGAGGAGGAAGAAGAGCAAGACAATAAGGAGAAGAGGGGGGAAAAGGGGAAGGAGAACAAGAGGGAGGGGAAGAACAAGAAGGAGAGGAAGTACAAGAATTAGATGAGGAAGAGCAGGAAGAGGCGGAAGAACAAGAAGAGGAAGTGCAAGAACAAGAAGAACCGGAAGAAGGACAGGAAGAAAGTTTCATCTGAAAAGGTGGAGACCTCGCCCCAAAATTGGGTGTTTCTCACACAAGTCCAACTTTTTCCTTCTCCCGCTCAGCAATTTCCTCTCACTCCTCGTCTGAGAACAGACAGAAAAATAGTGTTTTTTCTGGAGCCGCCAACACTTTTTCGGAAAGTCTTCCACAGTGATCATGTAGCCTTCTTTCTTTTTCCTTCCAGGGCATCAAAAGGTCATCAGGATGTTCACCTCAAGTGAGAAGACAGCCTTTGATCTTTCACAGGGACCCCGAAACTACCTATCCCCTTCTCCCCCCAAGGGATAAAAGAGAAGAAAAGCATACCAAGAGACAATGAATTGGAAGCAACTCATCCTCTTTACGACTGAAGCAAGTGTATGAAAAGCTTTGACTACGGTAGCACATTCAACCTTTGCATTAGCTACTTTGAGCTAGAGACCAAAATAGAAAACACATGCAAAAGAAAATAAGGAGTTTGTAGCTACTCTGCAGTACTTTTAATATCACCACTACTGGAAAAATGTTCATTCCTCAGCTGTACAGCACATAAGTCTAGGTAGGACTTCATGCAAACGCCCTTACAGTACAGGAAAGTTGAATATGACTCGAGGAATGAGAGTGAGAGAAAAGACCAAGGGAGATGGAAGGGACAAGGAACCTCTTGAAGACCCTTTTTCCCACTGGGTTCTGTTCTACGTACACTTTTCTGTTTTTTTTCGGGGGAAGGGGAGGGGAGGGGGGAGGACCCCCTCGATTCTATTAAGGTGACAACAACGATGGTCAGTGGTGGTGGTGGTAACAGTCCAGCATGTCAAGAATCCAGTCATATGGCCAAATGAAACATGACCGTCTAGTGCTTCATCTCAAGACAGGGGGTTCATTTCTGTCTGTCTGTCCGCCCAGACGTGACCACCACGTGTAACAAAATAACGACCACGACAGGGTGTCTCAAAATCTGTTCTCCGGGGGATCATCGTTAACTCTACTCGGGCCAACACCTGCTGTCGGCGCAGTCGTTGGTAGTGGATCTTCGTCATCGTAGTCAGCTTCTGGCGGCAGCGCAGGCAAAGGTGGCAGGAAAAGGTCTTCCTCATCTTCTTCCTCGTCTCCCTCGGCGCCCTTATCTTCACCCATGAAGGGTGGGACGTTGGACACAGAGGACTCTTTGCTGAGTACCGAACCGGCGTCGGACTCCTCGCGATCCAGTGGCGGCGGCGGCGGCAAAACGCGGCTGTTCTTCTTGAGGTCCTTACCTAGGTCTGAGCTGCTCTGGTGCGTCGGTGCCTCGCGGCCGCTGCCACTGCTGCGGCGGCTCAAACTGGCCGCGGCTGCTGCGGCGGCCGCGGCGGCTGCAGCACTCGCGCTGCCACCAGAGACCACCTCGCTGCTGTTGATCTTGTTACTCTCGTTGGACACCATAACGAGCCTGGCCTTGCTGCCACTGCTGGCGCCACTGCCACCGCTATTGACCGCGGCTGCAGCAGCGGCTGCGGCAGCGTTGACGGCGTCTTCCTCGCCCTCGCTGCGAAAGCTGCTGCGAAGACTCTCGGCGTCGGAGAGGCTGCCGGGGCCGCCCAAACCGATGTGGCCAAATTCGAGCTCGTCTGCAAGTGCGAAATCAACAAATGCACTCTGAACATGACTGTGGCTGTAGCCACTACCACAAATTGGATCCCTACTGTACAGTAGATGTCGTAAAGGACCCTCAAGGTTACTTGAGACCCCCTTTTCAATGTATCTTACGTTCGTTCTCTAGATAACCCATATTGCACATCTGACAGAGCTGAGACGAGCAGAAGAGGCCCAATTGCTCTCCTAACGCCGAAATCGTCCTGAGATGAGCAATTTTGCGGAAATAAAAACATGCGAATATTGGAAAGAGGCTGCAGGCTGGAAAGGTGCACAAGCAAAGAAGTTGCCGCGTTTCCTTCATTGCAAAAAAAACACGAAGGAAAGGGTAAAACGTGCTTGAAGTTTTTCTTCTGACGCTGCAATTTCCATGGTCTATTTTTTTCTGCACGGACTAACGCACGCACATTTCGTGTAGGGCTGGGGCTACAGCGTGAGCATGGGCAGAGGAACGTTTGAGCTTTTGTGTCTGCCCAAAGCACGCTCAGTGGGCAGTTTTTGGGGGTGACGAAAAACGTCAGGACGTTGTCGAAAACTGGCCTACAGAACATACCCATTCCATCCCCAAGAGTCCTGCTGCGGGCTCGTACTTGCGGCTGTCCGCCGCCGACGCCGGAGACGTTGTCGTAGTCCAGGTTGCCTCCCGAAGAACTATGACGCTGGAGGCTGTGGTACGACTGATTTCTGCCGGCCGCGGCGGCGGCGGCGGCCGCGGCGGCACGCTTGCGACCTCCGCGTGACGGAGGAAGCGGTGGAGGCGGTGATTCGGAGCGGTTCCGTATGGGAGCAGCCACCTGCGACCTCTTCCCATGCGGCGGTAGTGGCGGAGGACGCTCATCATCTTCATCGTCATCTTCGTCGTCATCCCCGTCTTCTTCGTCGTCGTCCGATGACATCGGATGTCGAGGCGGCGGCCGCGGGCGACTCAGACCGTTCCCGCCGGCACCAGCGGGGGCGATGGTGGCGGTAGCGGTGCCCGGTTGCGGCAGGTTCATATTGCGCACCGACTCGCGGATGATTTGACGGATAGTCTTGAGGAAGGCGTTGCGGAACTCGGCCGTGCTGAACACAGCAATGTCAAAGATGATGGTGATGAAGAAGATTATGTGCGTGTTACCTGTTTGACAAGTGATAGATCCTCTCGTTCCTCCTCTGCACTTGGCTTTTCAGGTGGACGAGCTCCCACAGATAGTGGCCGTCCACGTCCTTGCCGCTGCTCGCCCTAACCTGCACCTCGGTGACCGGAATGAGCACCTGATAGCGGATGATCTCCACCTCGGCTGCGTTGGACTTACTGGAGGAGCCCTGCGAATGACGACACGATGTGAGTTGACGTTGCTTCATTCACCTACTTAGCCAGGTGTACTCACTATGATGGACTTCTTCTTCTGCCTGAGCCTCTCCTTGCAGAGGAACACGACGGCAGTCTTGAAGACGAAGCACATGGCGTGCAACTCGAGGCCCTTTTTGATCTTGCCCAAGAATTCGGAGATGTTCAGCCACTCCACCCCCCCGTAGTAGAGCAAATCCCCAGGACTCAGGTCGATGGGCTGTAGGGGCGAAAACGAGATTACCATGTGTGAGCACAGAACACCGTGAGTTATCGACGCAGAGCTTACGAGTGAAAAAAGAAGCTGTCATTGTCAGTGGCCTCCGTTAAAAATTTTGGCAATTTAAGTTGGCCCGATCGTTGGCGAACGACAGAAAAGACATTAGCTTTGACAGATTTCAGTCAGGTTTCTTGCATGCGAGCAGAATTTTTTTCCCTGGGAAATCTTAGAAGAATGGGCAGAACTGTAAGACCATCTCACCTACCCACGACTACCCCGAAAGAAAAGAAAAAAGTCTGCATTACCTACAGCCCAAGCATGAAAAGGAAAAGATTTAGTAACAGGGTGAAAAATTTGCCATTTCCGCGAGCCAAAAATATGTCGACGAAGAATGAATGTTCTCTTTTTTGCGAAATTGCAGTTTCATGTCATCGCCAACCCCAACAAAGGAAAGAAGAGAGAAAAAGAGTAAAAAATATTTTTTTAGTGAGAAGGCGCTTGTGCATCACATAGCCAAATTGTCGAGAATGCGGCAAAAGAAAGGGGTAGAAAGCTATGGTCGTAACACGAAACTTTGTCATTTCCGCCTAAAAATTGCAAGAAAAATCTGTTGAAAAATGTCAGATGCTACGAACAGACAAAGAAGTTGTTGTTGCTCTCAACTTTTCCTTTTCTGTTCGTGGCCTCGTTGACTACCTGCTTGCTGGCCTTCTGATGTTGCCTGAACAGGTGATCGAAGATGGCGCCGTACTCCTCGTGGATTCTCTGCATCTCGTTGATGTGCTCGGCCACCTTCTCCATGGCGATGAGGGCGTCCACGAGGTGCTGGGAGGGCGAGAGCTCTGCGACTGACCTCCTTCAAGTGAACTCACTCATTCACTCACCTGCTGCTCTTCTGAGTTTGTCGGGGCGACGTTCTTGAGCTGCTGCAGGAGGAGTGGATACTTGAGGATCCTCTGGATCGGCTTGATCAAGTACGATTCAAGCGCAGTCGAGTGCTGTTGGCGGGGATTCAGCGAGTTCAGGAACTCCTGCAGAGCTTGATTTCCCTCATCTGGAGAAGAAAAAGCAGCCACTTCAAAGAAAAAGAAAAAGAATTTTTCTTTCGTCTCGGTTTTATTTTTTGTGACAGCAGAAACTAATCTGCGAGAAAGAAACAAAGGCCTTCGACTTTGAGCCCAGAAGCTGTAGGCATTAAAAAAGGCGCCCACCCGCTTTTCTTTCGAATGGTCCTTCTCGTTACTATGTAGAACACTCACTTGGATGCATCGCCTTCTGGGCCTTGGAGTGGCTTGCGCAGAACGAGCTGTACAGCTTGAAGTGGTTCACGTAGTAGAGAAAGGCGTCGGCCACGGATAGCAGGATCGGCTGCAAACGTAAAAAAGTGCTATGGGTTGTCTCGGTGTAGTTGCAACTCAGTTATTTATTGAGTCTATTCAGTTCTTATATGAGATCTTATTATATCTTATCTATTAAAGGTTCATATCTGTCCAAACGTTTTTGTGTACACGGTGCAGAACTTGGGCAACGGTGGCCCAGGCAGCATCTTCATCCAAGTCAAGCGGTGCTGTCTGGATTGCCAACTACAGGCTTCCGGTTAAAAGCATCCCTGAAAGTGTTGCCACGTTCTAATCTCCCACATAGCAGTGCCAAATAGAGAAAGTCTTATTCTAAGAAATGTGTGCTTAAGGATGAAAATACAACGAGCTGCATCCTAGCTGAGACTCTCTGCACTACGCAGGGCACAGCTCGTTGCATACAAGTTTACATTGCTTAAGTGATCTGAGACTTTGACAGGCCTCTCTTGCATAAGCCCCTATTATTCTCGCACTCCAAACTTTGTTCTGCACCCCACTTCTCTCTGTGTGAGTTTCAGGGTTGACAGCTGGAGTTATGATGCAGGCAAAGCTTCTGTGGACAGCTAAGTAAAGTCTCAGAGGGCTGGGGAGTTCCTGTTGGACGGAATAACTTGAAAAAGACGAACTTTCCGGGTGTTTTTTCTTCTTTTAGGAACGGGACAAGAACAATGCCAGAAACAAACCCTTTTCCATACGAGCTTTGACAAAGGATATTGACTGCAAAGTTGACTTTCGATGGAGCTTTCGAGCCCCCTAAAAGTTAGGCGGTGGCGTCTTTCCCGTCGTTGCGAAAACCGCATCGCTCTAGAGAGTCTCTCTCCTCATCTCTTGGTTTGCACAGGGCTTTATATAAAGTTGCGTTCTCTCTTTCTTTGTTGCGCATAAGCACGCGCGCGCACAGTCTTGTGGATGAAGTGGCTGAGAAACCTCAGTTCAGAATTCGACTCTCGCGGCTTCTGTGCGTCTTTTTTACCTCACACACGCTCGCACCGTCGCACGCATGCTCGCAGACGCACGCACGCACGCACCCGTCTCCCATAAATTAGGTTCAGTGGAGAGGCTCGAAAGTATTGCTCGAACGGCACACGTATGCCTGTGAGTGTGTGCGGGTGCGGGCGGGTGTGAGTGAGAGAGAGTTTGCGATATTGTCCCAGGCTGTAATTTCGAGCGGCGCCAAAAGTTTCAGCCGGCGAGAAAGTGGCGCTTTTAAGTCCCGTGTGCACGCACAAAAGTCTTTACTCAGGTTGTATATTACTGATTTCTCTCTGTTCGATGGATTGTAAGAGAGCGCGTAGAGAGAGGGTGCAGGACCAAAAATGGGCCCTGGGAGCCACAAGATGTGCCAGGAGGACATCTGGAATTGGTGTTGGTAAGGGAGGGCAAGTGAGGGGGTCACACATTCAGACACTCACCTCCTGCTGTCAACAATGACCGGGGCCTAAAAATTGGTCCGTTGAGAAAAAATGACGTGGTAAAAGTTGTTGCTTTTGGGGCCAAGCAGTAAAGGAAGAAGGGGATTATCAACTAAGCCCTCATGTAGCAAAGAAAACAGCGCCTTGGAGTCCGAGAAGATGTGAGAGGGGGGAGAGGCACCCGAGATCAACCCGGAGGGTAGACCCGGAAGAGAGGCCTCATTGGGATCGGGGGCTACGTCAGTATCAGCTGAGCTTAAAAGGTCTTCGCGAGAAGTTGCTTTTCTTCACAACAAACGTGTGGGTGAGAGAGGCTAAGAATAGCCTCGACGGAGGCTGCTTCCGTTTGCCGCACACAAGTTCTACAGTATGTGGGGGTCATATTTATCAATAGATTCTCATCGACTCCACGGCGACGAATGCATCGGGGTCTCCCGCGCTAACTCACTCAGATTAAAAGCAAGGAGCTTAATATTAGCAAGAGCGTGCGTTCATGGAAGATCGAACACTATTGGGAAAGCCGAGGCCTTTTTTTGTCGGAATTTGGCCTCTGACCTTAGCAAAGAAGGGGACGATTCCTCTTCACATGCCAGAAGGACAACTCCTTCGCAGACATGTCAGGTTGTATATGTGTGATGATATTTACTATATATTGACTGGCTGTATTGGTGATTTATATTTTGTGCGCTTTGACTCAGGTTACTCTGACCTGCTCTCGGCTTTAGATTGTCCGAGGACGGAGCCCCGAGGTCAATATAAGGCCGAGAACAGGGCGAAAGCTCAGTCAAAAAGAGGAAAACATTGTGCACATTATAGCCAGGCAATTTGTAATTTAAGGCGAAATTGTTGCTTTTCCCAAAAAGAATTTCTATCAGAAGGTGCAGTTGTGCTACCCTCTGGGGCCAGTACTAAAGCAGCTGTGATATATATATAAGAAAAAATGGTAACAATAACATAGAAACTGAAGTACGCAGCAACTGACAATACAATGCCTGAAGATGCCCCTTCTTCACTGAAAAAATAGAAAGTAAAGCAAAAATTTTGCATTGACTCATGCATACACAGTGCTTAGCCGTAATAACTGATAGTTCGTCTGTTGGGCCAATGTTTCTCCTTCCAAGATTTTAGTCCACAAAACCGGCCCAAAGTCACCAGCTACTTCTGTCCCAGTACTTCAAAGTCACCATGCGCGCCACCTGCGCCAAGCCCATGCGCCGAGCTACAAACACTGATCACGGAGAGTTTGAAAAATCACCGTGCCACCTGCCATTGATGTGAAAAATTAGGCATTTTGGCATGGCGCCCTCTAGGGGTTGGCACACTTTGGGCGCTCCAACACCAAAATGGGCTCTCACAAAGTTGGTCACACTACTGGCTTTTATGCATCAGTGTCTCACTCTGACAATTCAGTCCAGCATATGCGGGCTACTTTACCCTGCAGACATTACTTATGCCAAGGACTCTATTAGAACTATTGCGGCACTGCAACTTCTTGAACCACTCCGTGATCATCGCTTGCAGTTCGCGCGTGGGCTTGGCGCGAGTGGCAAACGTTGGATTTTTAAGTCCTGAGACACAAGTGGCTGCCGACTTTGGGCCGGTTTCGCGGACCAATTTTTTTTGGAAGAAATGTTGGCCCAACACACGGACCTTTTTGTTGTTCCTGCAAGCACTGTATACATACACTTGAGCGCACTCTAATCAAATCGTTAATCAACACCAGAGAATTTTCTATGTTCGATCGACAACCCGGGAAAATTTTCCTAACATGAATGCCTTGATAAGCACGAGACAAGAAAAAGGACATGCCGCAAATTCAGGTACTTTGGAATGGCGAATTTGCTGTGCTACAGACTAGTGGAGAGAAAAGCTCTTCAATCAACAGAAATTCCTTGAAGCTCTGATCACATTTCCACCCACTTCTGTAGAGACTGAATACTGCTTCAGTGCAGCAGGATCCTTTGTAGCCAAACTGCGTACTTTTCTTCATGACGACACAATTGTCGACACCCTTCTTTGTCCTCAGGCTCTAATTCACGTATTGTACACAGTGCGTGGCGTACGCAATGTCCGCCGGTGGAAATAAGCTGCCTAGGCTGCAGTGGCAGCTTCTGGTGTGATGTCTATGCCTGAAATCAGTCATCCAGACACAAGGTTGAGTGCATAAGTTCATTTTTCTGGTAGCCCAGTTTAATGGTAGAGCACCCACGGTTTGGACACTCCAAGAGAGGGCCACTCCAAAATGTATCATTTTGCACTTTTTTCAGTGGATTTTCATGATGAAAGAGTCCTCAATATGTCTTTCCATCTCTCCCTCTCCCTCTCTCTCTCGCTGTTTGTTTGTGTCTGTGTGTGTGTGACTACTTGCTTGCTAAAAAAGTCACATTCCAAGAAGGTGACTGTGCTGTGCTGCGTGCTGTATGTTCACTAGGGTGGCCAAAATTTAGGTAACTGGGGAACATCAACTTTGGTCTCAACCAGGGTCTCAGAGGTTTGCTCAAAAATTTTGTTATGAAGCATGCTCATGGCGAAAAAGTTTTTGTAATAGAAGTTTTTCTCCTGGATCAACCAGGGTTTGGTGTCGAATTTTGATGTCAAATATGTAGCAGAGGTACTTAGATGCGACAGCCAGAAGTTTTTCAGTCCAATCAGATGGTTAGTGTAGTCAGGTTTCTGGTATTCTCCGTTTCCGAAGGTTGGACTGAAATTTGTAGGTGAGTTCCTCAAGGTCTCTGGCGGCCATCATATTTTATTAATCTTTGGGGCGGGGCTCACACTTTGGCAGTCTACTGTAGCAACCTGGCCATTTTAGTACAGAATGACAGAAAGATTGGTTGAGCTGAAACGTGCTTCCCTTGTAGCATCAAACCTTCACTTTAGAAGCCCCCCCCCCACCTACAATGACTCCTAAAGTTTGCTCCAGTACATAGCCAATTAAGCAAGATTTCAGGGATCTGAAGCATAGCTGTCTTATGGACTTCAGAAAATCCACAGCCATGCAACACAATTGGGGGTCTATGACTACACTATTATGACTGAGCAAAGTCATCACCAAAATTTTGGCCGTCCTACTGTGCACAGAGCATTGTTTTCGATGCACGGAAGGATAAACCGAAAAAGGAGGAACAGACGAAGTACGGACACGAACAAAGAAACATTTGTTTTCTTCCAACATATTTCTTACAGCGTTTTACAGAGTGCATTTTTAACATTAATAATTAAAAAGAATTTCATGATAAAACACCGAAAAAGGTGAAGAAAAGAGGCATTTTGGCGTGGCACCCTCTAGGGGTATCAGAACTTTAGGTGCCCTGGCGTCAAAATCGGCTGTCACAAAGTTGATCACGCTGCTGGGTGTTGACGTGTGGTATGGCAATGACCCTTTCAGGCACAGATTCCACAATTAAAAACAGACTTTTAAAATTTTCGAAATTTTGTGTTGCGAAATGCCCAAGCCTGAGCGGCTTGGGCATTCTGTCCATTCTCAACGAGATGCTGTTAATCGCCGTCTACTGTAAATGTTTTCTGTTGATTAAAGTTTCTAGCTGTAAAGTTTTGCGATTGCTCTCTCGTACTCAACGTCAATTCTTGTTTCGCTTAAATGTCCCCACAAGACGGTGGGGTCACCACTGTTGTCCTCAGGACCGTGCTGAAGTTCCTATGGCATCACGCGACCAGGGTGTCCACTAGGGAATGGAAAGGAGCCGGCTCGAGATGAGCTTTTTTTTAATCGGCTCGCAGCGAGCGAATGTACAAGTTTTTGTGGCGCAACGAGCCATAATTCTATACATATCAATGGAATGGGAGTAAAAACCAATGGTAGCACTGGAAAGAAAAAAAAGCTTGTGGAATGTAAACTCACCCTATGAGTGGGCTCGTTCACGGCTCGAGCCGGATTTTTCGGCTCGTTACCCTCCCTTAGTGCCCACTAACTTTTCTGCACACACTATAGGCAACAGGATAGAAGCCACCATAACGTGGACCACTTCGATAGTGACAGAAAGAATTATTTATTGAAATCCCATACATTCGTTGCGGAAAATCGAATATGTAAAGCTCGAGTCCTGTCCTTGCCATGAACTGTACAGTGCTGCGGTATTGTGCGACTCCCAGTTCGTCTCTCTGGTCTCTATCGTATCGACATGAGCGCTGCAGTTGCAACTGAGCATATGAGCACACATGGGTGCCGAAGCAATTCTTTCTGTTCTCTCCCTTCTCCTTGAATGTTTTCTCTGGCGGAAAAAATGAACGTGCGAAAGTTTTTCTTCCTTTTTCCGCCGCCTGCGACTTCCCTAAGCCAAAAGTTTGCTTTCAGGCGGGCCAAATTCTGTTTGGTTATCTTCTTTTTTTGCCATAAAATAGAGGCTTTTTTATTCAACAACCTGGCATCCAGTCTCCTACTACTTTCAGAAGAGAGAAAAGTAGCACAGAACATTATGAGGGAATAAAAAATTCTCGGTGGTTGCGGTACGGTCTAGTAACATCAGCTTTGGTTTCGTCAACTTTTGGTTCTAGTCTTACACGCTCACAGGATGTAGAGCTGTGGGTGGAAAGGACCTTCATTAGGCTGCCCAACTTAGTGTGCCAGATGGTATCTTCAACCAATGTGTGGCAGGATCAAGAATACACAACAAGCTTGCCGCTTGGCAACGTGTGACGCGCATACAGAAATCACAATCACCACAGAAAGGACTCTGGACCCAACCCCGGGTAAACTTAGGGTGGGCATTATGGGGTGTTGTTCCCTTACAATTTTCAACCTTGTCACTTGATCGGGCTCTTCTTGACTCTCAGTTTAGTCACAAATTGCGTCCAGTAGGAACCAAATTTAGCGGGGACGGCCTTGAAATACTTTTGGTTTAATCAATTCAGATAACTAAAAAAGTAGTTTGGTAGTTGTCTCCCGGAGCAAACATGGTGGACTTTTGTCTTGGCATTCCGGATTTTTCTGGCTCATGAGCGCATCTTTGCAGTAGTGACAGTGTGTGCTGCTGTCACTTGTCACATGAATACTGCTTCGTGATTGCAAATGACTGAGTCGATCGAGATGCCTGCTGAGATTGTTTCAATATTGTTTCCTCCGCTCTTAAATTTTTGGGTGTTGCCGAATTTGATCATAACGCTCCACTTTCTCTGTTGATTTATGCTTGCCTGGGTAAACAAGTTGCTTCTCATTCGGGAGGGAGGACACTGACGTAGGAGAAGAAGTAAAGAACGCTTTTCACAAATTTTGGTCCATATTGTAAGCTTGAACAGGGGCAATCATCTCGGACAGTTTAATAGTGGAGCTGTACTCAGCACGCCAGCATCAGCCTGTGCATTACTTTGCCGCCACTTGGTCAGGCACCGCAATTAAGTGGGCACTGCCTGAGCAGTCAGTTGTGCCTCACACTCGCCGACTGCCAACTACCAGCAGAAATTTTTGACCAACTTAGCCTTGGTCAACCTCAGTGACCCTTGAGCAGCACCAATCAGAGAGAAAACAGAAAGCTTGCCAGAACGGAGCAGCACTTTCAAGCACTTCCACGCCATGAGCAGCGCGCAGCGCACTTCCCCGCTGCACTATGGTGCCACCACCTTGCCAGGGGCAGTCGCAGTTGTCAGTCTGGGCTGTTGCGGCCGCAGCGGACAAGTCAACTTGTCGTTCCCAGCAACAGGTTTAGCGGGCATTGCCTGGCACAAGTCCACAGACGGACGTTCATGATGGGGCTTACGCTGCCCTCGGGCAGATTAGCAGAAACTGTTGCTGCCAATTGAGCAGACAAACTTGGTGCTGCCTTCACCGAGTCAAAGCCAGGTCAGATCATTCATGTCTTTCTACATCAGTACGGGGTGGAGCAGAATCCAGTCAGACTCTGGCTTCAACGACGGTGGCCCTCTCAAACGAGGTCGCAGCGTACAGGCAGACCAACAACTGATTGAAATGGGGTATGCACAGGTTTGGTCCACCTGACCCTCTCTTTCACTTTCATGCAGATCTTGATGAAGTCATACTCGTCTTCTTTGCCACCCTGTAGGTGTGCAATCTACCACTGAGTTGACAGGTGGCTTTCGGCTTGTAACTGAAGTGCGCTCAAGATTTTTCTTGAGTGCTGGTTAAAATAGAGTGTCCCATTCAACATGGTTTTGTTTTTCGGACAGTTACTTCGGGGAACTTCTTCCCGTCCCATTCTTTTACTCAGCATTACTTCCTGAACAAGTCGGATGGCTCTTTAAAGTCGTAATTACAGGTTCATTTATCTTTAGTAGATGGAATGCTTACAGTTCGTCACAATATTCTGAATATGCCACATCCGACGATTGTTGTCACCAAAGGTTCCTTGGTCAGATGGTAAATGGTTAGTGCTGAATGCTACTCCAACGGCAACAATGTCAACCCCTGACTGAGTTTTTATCCTCGAGAAAGAAATCGCGTAGGTTAGAATCATTTAAGAGATCATATAGCTGCCAACTGAACCACCGTCCCTTTAAACTTTTCTAACAGGAACATTGAACATTTGCCCCGCTGAGGTCAAGTAAGGCTACTTGGTCTTAAAGTCCCATTCCTGTGTTTCAAAGTGACAAGCTCCTGAGCACCTTGACTGGAAAGCAACAAGTGGACAAGCGACTCAAAAAACCGGACCCAATGTCGAGGACACATTCACTCACCTTGAATTGATGCGGCTCCGTGAGTTCGGCTAGTTCGCCGCCGCCGCCGCCGCCGCCGCCCCCGCCTGCAGTCGCAGCCACCACGTCCTCTTTATTGTTTACCACTGCCCTCTCCAATGCCGCAAGGAATTGCTGCTGAAATTTGAAGATCTCCTGGATATTTCCGAAGAGCGCGGCCACCTCAGCAGTGGACAGGAGACGCTCGCGCCTCAGTGGCTCCAGGTAAGTCTTCATGAGGAAGCCCAGGTGTCTGACGTAGGTGCGCTCAGTCTCCAGCAACTCGCTCAGGGCGCGCCGGAGCTTCTCGGCGTCACTCAGCTGACGCGTGGGAGTCACCTATGACGACGTCATTGACTATTGAACCATTCAGTGTACGTGATGACGATTAGTACGTATCGACCTATTGCATAGATGGCTAGCTCGGTTCAGTCTGTATGTACGGCACATGTACATCATGGCCAAAACACAGCACTGCATCCCTTAAATTACATGCACACTTTATTCTGAATCACCAGGCTTTGACTGAATTCAACTTTTTGATCTGTGGACGCCGTTCATACTGTCGGGTAGAAACCAGGATAAGCGGCGTCCACAGTATCATCCCAGCAACGCTGGACTCTCTGCCGGTATGTGTGAAGGGTAAATGAGCCAATTCGGCTTGAAACTGTTGCGTGGACCCAGTGTCTAACCTGCTGTTGCTGCTGTCTTTGAAGCAAAGCGTCCACGTCGAGTGGCGGCTGATCTCCTACCAACACGCCTGTGCCGCCGCCGCGGCCGCGCGGCTCCGGCTTCGAGGTGGCTGCTGCTGCACTGGGTTTCACGGTCGCTGGTGTGGCTGTTTTTGCCGCTGGGGCCGAGGCGTTGTTGCTGCGGCGCGGCAGGTCGGACCGCTCCGAGGCCTGCGACGGCGGCGCAGTGGAGTCGCCCTCCGGAGAAATTGCTTGATGGTGACGATCTTTGTCTGCGGGAAAGAGAAGAAAAGTTGACAAGGACATAAGGGGGATGCAATTTCCGGTGGGTCCAAGCTTCTCTTGGCTTGAGGTTTTACACTTGACCGATACCGTCATGGGCACTAAGAGATTATCAATGTTGGATGATGTCCAACGTAGTTCACCATCTTCTCCTTTTTGCCCTTGAGAGGCTTTTATTGAATTTCCGGAGAAACCTCCTCACCCTCCCTCAATTTTTTGTGTCTCCCTCCCCCCCTACGTCGGAATTCCCGGCAATCAAAGGAAGTCTCCAAAGGAAGAGTTGGATCTGGTGAGGGCGCCTTTTGAAAGAAGCCATAGATAGCATTGTGTGAAAGCCGCAGAAAAGAACTTGCTATACATAAAGCAATTTTTATGATGGAATTTTAAATTCATTCATACTCCATTCAGGGGCCGGCACGATCAGGCTGGAGATGGCCTCCTCATTGAGGGCGTTGTCACTGGGCGGTGGGGGACACACCAAGCTCTCGATCATGTCCTCTGTCGACTTCAAGCTGTCTCTCATGTCGGGTGGCTCTGGAAGCAGATGAAAAAAATGTCTCAATCATCCCCATGCCCAAGGTGTTTTGCCTCCCACCTGTCCTGGACGACCTCATCATCATGCATAGCGAGATCTCTTCTTGCAATACCGATTCGATGAACATCATGTCGAGGTCAGACACAATGGCGCCGTTGATCACCATGATCTCGTCTCCCTTGATGATACCTAAACAACAGATGACTTTACTGCTTTCAGGTAGCAGACCAACACTTCTCCATATGAGGCCCAACCGAGCGGAGGAAATGAGGCCGTTACAGCGAGCCAAGAAAATGCCTTCCACCCAAAAAATGGCCCCCCACCTCAGCTCAAAATGGGCCTCCCCAAAAATGTGGGAAGGAAGAAGAGACCTAGTGCACACTGACCATTGTTCATGGCGACGCTCCTCTCCTCGACCCTGCTGACGTAGCAGCAGAGTTCGTCCTGCTTGTCGCTATTCTCCACTAGCTCGGCCTCCACCGAGAAGCCCCACATGGTGTCCAGATTGCCGCGGTTCAACTTCACCTGGTACAAGATCTTGGAGCAAACCTCCACTTCCTCGTGAGTGTGCAGCTGAAAATGAGTTGCAACTATTGCAGTTCGGATATGCAACGGAAAGTGCGAACTTTCTGGCCGAAACTTTCCTACGTGGATATGTTGAGACGACGTCCGCGTGTTTCTCACGCTAGAGGAAAGACCCGCAAGTTTTTCTTGCTGCATGCTCGGTTGGGCGATCGACGAATTTGCCGTGAAATTGAATGAGGAGGCAAATTTCAAGGTACATAAAAATCAAGCACTTTCCAGGAGCCTTTCCTCATCGACAGTTCTTCGGTTGAGGGATTTGGCTGCTGCCAGCCCAGTTGAGTGGCGAACAAGTCAGGTGCCATGAAAATCGAATATCAATAAAGGGGTTGAGCCCTCGTTCGTCTGTTTGAACAACAAAAAAGGTCGTATGAGAGATAAAAGGTGGTAGAGATGGATGCTCAGCCCAAACTGTTGTGTTGCTCTGGATTCAACTTGTAACCTGTACATTTCTGCATGAAGTCAGTCACAGCAGCTTGACAAAGACGCACGTAGAGAGACGTTGGTTCGTGTGCGTGCCAAAGCAACAACTAAAACAAGCAATAAAAAGATGTGGCCGAGTCATTCAATGCATACATACACAATGTGCAGTCGAATCTCCATTCCAAAAGGAACTTCTGTTATCGAAAACGTCCAAACAAAACCGTTTCGTCATTGCAGCGAGTCGATTTGGGAAAATCTAAGGGGGGAAATACTCACTTCTACCCGGCTTTTCCACCCAAATCTGGCATCTTTAGCCATGTTGGTTCTTTCGTTGATGCTAGTTTTATTTAACGTGTGGAATCGCCAAGATCACACTGATCAACCGATATCGCCACAATGAATCGAGTTGACCGTGACGGGCGACTTCAGCCTGTCCGTGACTTCTCCTCATGTTTGTCACTAAAATGTGCCGAACATTGGCTTCATAAATGATCCGCGTTTAACCTGGATTCCGCTGTTGGACAGAATCCAGACTCCGTCAAGTACTTGGACTTTCCACAATCGGGATTCGACTTTGCGTTGTTCTTGACTATTTCGAAAGAACAGAGAGCAATGACGTCACGTGCATGTTCGAAGGTTGCCTTGTGAGCAACTTTCAACGTCATTTCCCTCCTCTTTTGCCATTTCGACAACCTACCAATTCCGAATCTGCCTACTCGAGTTATTCCTTCGTGCCAACCTCAAAAGTTTGGCACTACTCAAACTCGAGTTTCGGTTCAATACTCGCGAATTGCTCGAGTCACAGAAGCTTGTAGCCCCCTGGAGAGAGAGAGAGAGAGATGAGAAGTCCAGATGATTCATAAGCTGACTGTTTCTGTACTTTTCTCCCAATCTGTCTTTATGTGTGCGCGCGAGCGGAGAAGAGATAACACCAAATATTGGTTCGAATTGGCTTCCCCTTCGTGATCAATTTCGCCAAGTTTTGCTTCTCCGTCTCTCTGGTCCTCCTCGGATGCACTTTGCCTGTCTGAATCCCGTAATCCCACCTGAGCACCTTCAGCGGGGACGTTTAAGAAAGCTTCTTTGGCAACAGCAAAAGAAGCAATTTGTGTGTTTCGGAACGACATTAAAACGCCAAATTGGTAAGCGAGACTCTCAAATCCAAGATAACAGGAGTCTTGGGCAAGAATGTGCGATCAATCGTATCGACGTCGATACTTGCAAGTTTGGAGTGTAGAAACATGTAAAGTTATAACACGTTATCATACATGAACTGCCAACTGCTCACATCTTGGAGGTATCAGCACTCTTGGAGGTATTACCTGGACTCAATAGCAATCGACGAGTTAGGCTTTCGACACACCGGATCGGGGACGAATATCGCCACAGCTGATATTGATGTGGCGAATGCCGCGATATCAATGAATGTAGATATCGCACAGTCTTAGTCTCTGAAGTCTAGATCGGGAGATAGTGCGATCACATCAGTCCCAAAATTGTGCTCTGAGCCTTCCTTCCCCCTTCTGTCCCCCTCCTCCCTCCCGGCTTGTTCTCACATTTCCCCTAAAATTGTTCTGTTCATTTCCTCTAAAACTGTGCTCACGTTTCTCCTAAAGTTGAATCGCTCACATTTCCCCTAATTGTTCTATATAATAATATAATAATTCCCCCTAGGTCACTTCATCCTAAAATAGTGCCACTGCACAGAGTTTGACGCCTAAACTGAAACTCATAAAGCGTGGAACGGAGGTGCTATAGTTCCCCCTCCCCCCCACCGTTATCCCCGGTTTTTTCATCACCAGAATGCATTATTTTTTCCAAAAGATTTATTCCTTCACCACCTCTCTCGCGACCATGTTCGAGAAGACTCTCTGGACCGTTACTTCTCTACGCTTTGTTTGTACGAAATGATCTATCAATCATTCTTCTTTTTTGGGGGAAGAAAGGTGTCTGCCAATTCTCGCTTAAGGCCGCCTTATTCAGCACAGAAATGACTTCAATTATTGCTGTTCCATTCCGAGGACGCTCATTCCAGCTTGACGAGAATGGGCATGAGTGGTGTCACTGGCACACATCTTTTATCGCCGGCTGGCTAGAAGAAGAACCTGGTGGGCAGGTTCGGTTTGCTCTCACGTCTGCTACTCTGATATGATTTGCCAAAAAAAGCAGGAAAACCCAAATAAATAAGAAACACGGTCAGTTACTCGCGTGGGTTAAGACGATTTTGGCAATCTTGGGTTCTCCTTTGGCTTGTCATAAATTGAGCAAGTAAGGGAGCACTCGCAAACATACGCTGGACCTGATGGGCACTTCTCAATTACTGCTCACAATAGTGCCTACAATGAAGCAGCTCAACATCCCCAGGAGGGTAAGGGCGCACTCACCCTAACACAAGCATTACGCATTTCTGGGGGCGCTCGCCCTCACCCTTGTGCAGCCATGCCTTAAGCAGTAATGGAAGCCTTGTTCAAAATATGGGGAAAGCAAGTTTCTGTTTGTGCTAGGATGCTTTCACATCTAACTCTCTCACTCTTATCTTCCAATCCTGGTGCAAGCAAAGATGGACGTTGCGTATGGGGATGACACATATGGAGAAGGAGAAGGAGAAGGAGAAGGAGAAGGAGAAGGAGAAGGAGAAGGAGAAGGAGAAGGAGAAGGAGAAGGAGAAGGAGAAGGAG
>JAAUXU010161828.1_pt1 | contig 20474 bp, 16 predicted proteins | sample 7278151 | NCBI WGS metagenome assembly JAAUXU01 (sample SAMN14350113, study PRJNA611818) | marine sediment metagenome | isolation source: surface marine sediment (1.8m) | place: French Polynesia: Moorea | collected 2018-08 | reverse complement strand
GGCTTAGATAATAAATTTCAGATCAAATTGGGCATAGGTAAACACAATTTTTTCCGAAGTATTTGACGACATCTTCATCTTTTGAGCCCATGTAACAAACCCCAGCCGCTGTCAGTGAATTTCCAAAGTTGACCCCTTTTCCACCTAGCCTAGTATATATATTTGATTTTTAAAACACCAGTAACTCGTGCAGCACGCTCCTGAGTGGGACCTCTCTCTCTATAAGTTGGGGCAAACTTCAAATCCGTTCTCCTCCTCACTATTTGAGCAAGTGCGACTAGGCCTCAAGTACAGTTTGGTACGCAATTCATGTTCATCGGCAGGTAGAGGCTCAGACTGGAGCGCATCTGTCGCTAGGAGACACCAAAGTGCATATTTTTATAATGACTTCTTGAATACTTCTCCTGACTCTTATGCTAAAGCAAACAATTGTTCCTTTGTGTCTGCCGACGGACTTTTGCTCTGTTGTGCAAAATTGACATTACGGACCAAACTGTGTACATAGATATGTTGAAGGTGCTGCACCATGATCGTCAAAAAATCCCTGCTGCATCAGACGTGTCTGTAGTCAGTACTCTTTAAGAATCATGTTACTGCTTCGGGTCTGTTTGTCCGTCTGTCCGTGTGTACTTTCCTTGAAGTGGCCAGCATGATGAAAAGGTGAATGAACAGCTCAAGAGAAAGCTCGTCCTACATTCTCTCCGGACCATTCATGCTCGCAGACTCTCTTAAGTTGTTCTCTGCTGTATTCATCTGCTGACTAACTACTTCAGGTGCCCTTGAAAAAAGAATCGTCCATTGTAATGACGAACAGTCTGCATTTTTTCCCCACTCGTACACACGCTATGCTGCAGCATGCGATGCATCAGATGCTCGTGTGGATGCAGATGCAGTGCGTGCCTCAAAGGCACTGAATTTCGGACTTTTACGCCAAAAGACCTGCTTGCTTTACGTCCATCCGCATTCCGACGTGTGTTCTTTGTACCGCAAATGCTTGCCAATTCGTCTTCAGCAGGTCTTCGTGGGCCCCGTAACTTATGGCCCACACTGAGTAGTACGCAGGAGACGCGTGCACGCGCTCGCCTGCCTCCTGGAGAATTAACTTGTGCGCTTATTCTGAACGTCAGCGTAGCGCAGCCCTGAAAGGCGAGTCGTAGTGGGCCTGAAAGATAGGCCTGAAGAGCTTCATTTGAATGATAAGAGAATTGAAAGAGAGAGAGAACAAATGTGTTGGGATAAAAGGAGTGATTCTCGCATTCTAAACACCTGTGGCCTCAATTTGTTATCGTGAAAATGCACTCGAGAGAAGAGCCTCTGATTCGTCAGCTCGCGCGCTCCAGAGCGGCCTTCGCCGCCAGACAACAGTCCGTGAGTCCCATTGAAAGGACCCCCGTCCTCATGAGATCCGCCAGTCAGCCTCCACCGAGGATGAGGACATCTCAAGACCAACAACAGCCCTTGTTCACCGTGCAGTTTGTGCCATACACGCTCCTCTACAACAGGAATCACAACTGCAGACCAATTTCATAACAACCTTCTTCTTCTTCCTTCTCAATACGGCTACTTGAGTATACGGCAGAGCAACTTCATGTCCTGGCAAATGTCTGAAAGGTTGGTCTCTTATGAAATTGGTGCCCGTCTGCAGCCCGTTGTCCTCGTCGCAGCCGGACCTCAGTAGTCCGCTGAGTGCGTCTCCTCCTCCACCAAGATGCCCTTCTCCGGACTTTGCCGGCGGCCACCAGATGTACCAGGCTCCGGTTGAAGTCTACGAAGACGACGAATGCTCTAAGAATGCCTGTTTGTCCGGTACGTGTGCTATTTGTGTCACCCTCAACAAGGAGGCCGTCCCAAGGCCTGCCAGTGCCTGGGCCTGTCAGGATTGTCTAGGGGAGGATGAGTCCAACCGCAGACAACTGGTTATAAAACGGTAAAGGCATGTATAAAAGGTTTGAAAGTTGGTTATCTGTAACAAACGTGCAGACTTATACTCGTCGTATATATCTCTAAGCAGTGTTATGGGTCATCATCTCTTCCTCGGATGACTTCGGTGCTTGTACTCAGATCAAAGATGGTGGTAGCAAAAGTTGGCTGGAATGAGAAATTAGCTGTGGGTTCCTCTTCCTTGGCGTTGCCAGTTGTCGTCATGACAAATCTGGTTCTTTTGCGAGTGAAAAAAGGCTATGGACAGCTTGACGTTCGCTTGCCAGGCCAAAAATGGAGCTGACTGCAGTCAAAACCTTCTGCGCAGCGGGCGGCCATAGGCGGCCACCTCTCCAAAGGTACGGATCACTGTAATGGGTTTGACATCACCAAGAACAACATGGTGGACATCTGTGATGTGCGGTGACCTCAGTCTAGCAATGCTTGTGATAAAGCAGCTTCATTAGAGAGCACGGAGTTTCGTTGATCTTTGACCTCCACGGTAGGTGCGTACAGTACCAGGTAGTTTCTCCAAATGTCCGCCAGATGGTCATGCGGAGCATTGTGGCCTTTGACGCTCCTGCTCTCTAGCGAGGAAAGTGAAAACAACATTTTTACTACCCTCCTTGAAGACATCACAGTACCCAGATTGAGCAGTAAGTTGTCGAAACTGGACTGAAACTTGACATGCCTGGCCTATTTTCTTTTTTTTCACAAACACTAATATGTTGGCAAGAAACCTCCAACTAATTGACCCCACTCATGACCCCCGCCCCCTACTTCTTCAAATGCATCACTGCACTTGGAGTAATAGACCTGCAGCGCCGAGAATCCGTCTTCCAGGACTGCTGTGCGTATGAGAAGAAAGACACACTCTCGTACACGTTGCATTCTTTGTTCGCAAGGCTGGAGACAGACTGTCTGGTTGCTAAGAAGCTTCTTAGAAATCCGAGTTGGACTCGTGCCATCTGAGAACAAGTCTTGTACTTAGTCCTATGTTTACGTATCAGACATGTACTCGCATACGTATTTAGAGCCGGCTCCGTTAGGGCTGCGGTTAAACGTTGGGTATGACGCATCTGTACCTGGGGGTCCAGAACAGGATCCAATGTGACCCAATGTAGGCCAGCCGGGCAAGAAATTAAGCCGCTGTACGTGTGCATGAAAGGGAGAGCGTTTTTCGTGCTTTACTCGTGTTTTTCTTGGAGTAAGAAAAAAAAGGGTTTGCAACTAGACGACTTAGACAAGTTTTGCTATTATCCCTTGGAGTTGAACTGGGCCAAATTAAAATTATTTGTCCATTTCATTCTACCTCTGCACGCTCTACTTGCAAGGCGACACGTGGGGTCTGCTTACATTTTCTTATGGCTTCTCAGCTGTCCTCTCTTTATTTATAGGTGCTATAGAGTATAGCGGTCCGTGCAAAACTTTACTTTTTCGTCCTCTCTTTTCAGGTATGTCACGCTTGTTTCCTACTGTAAGTACGATAGTGCCAACGTCTATGACTTGTATGTGTCGTGGCCCACCAATTGCTTCTTTTCCCTGTACACAGAGGAATCAATGATCCCTCCTTCAAAATTCAGGTGTTTTTCCCCATCCCTGCGGCAACAACAAGCGCCACAGGCCCTGCAGCCGCCGCAGCGGTCGCGGCCGTCCACGGGTTCGGTGAGGCTGCAACGGTCTGCGTCGGCAGCGGCTGCGGCTTCCAAGAAAGCGGCTGTCTTTCGCAACCAGCCGCAGCCGCAGCAGTCGCAGCAGCCAAGCCTTGCCTGTGCTCAATGCAGCAATCGCCCGCTGTCTCAACAGTTCTCACCCACCCCCCTGCCGCGTTCTGCAGCGTCCTCTGCTGCGGCGGCCTCGGCGGCCGCTGTGGGGCTCATGTCCACTGCCCCTGCGACTCCTACGGGTTGCCGAAGCCCGACCAAGGAGCAAAGTTTGGCTAGAGGTCTCATGCTGGCCTCTTTCTGCAGGTTGGGAGTGGTGGTTTTTCTTGGTGTCTTTGAAATGTAACTAACGTAACCATAGTCCGTTGTCGTCCAGCACCTAACATGGCGTTGCCAGGCTTGACCAGACAGGCTCTCCTAGACTTGTTCCGATACTTGAATTAATGAGTAACCTTGGTGAGACGCCCCGAATGCTTTGTGTGCCTCATGTGAATTAATAGCACAGCTTTTCCTGCTTTTGCTGTATAAATAGTACCCAAAGCTCTGGGTCAGCGATAATGATCTACCGTTTTAAGTACTTTTACTAATTGGAGGACTTGCAGCATAGAGATTGCAACGTGTTGCCCTGCTGTAAGAGCATTTGTTCTACTGGTCACTTCGACCACGCGTGAAGTCCGAGGCGCTTGGGAACTCGTGCTAGTCATGGCAACAGCCTCAGCAAATAAAACAGGACTTGTCTTTCGCCCAAGCCTGTTACGCACAGAGGCAACGTACAGTAAGATCGGCCAAGCTGTTAGTTATGTACTCGAGCAAGACCAGCGTTGTACTTATTTTGAGAAAGGCTGTTGCTACGAGGCGGGGGGATCTAAATATACAGTACGAACAGTGTTACAGCCAAATCCGTAAGCCATGCATACTATGGGAGGTCGGAGTACTGCAGAATACATGTTTTCGTGGTTCTTAATGCAGTGAAACCTTGAAGTTATGATATTGCTTGATCAGCTGGCGACTTTATCATGACTTTGGAGACGTACCATGCCATGACTTGTAGAAAGAATCATATGCGTAGAGAACAACAAAGAAGAATGCCTGGTCAGCAACAAAAATATCCTGACTTTGAGATAAATCAAAATTTGACTGTTACTTAAAGTATGGGCACATATCCAGATATTCATTCGAGATGAAATGCATCTGGTTGCGAATCGCTGCTCTGAATTATACAAGCAGCCTCTGCGGTTACGTCAGATGATGACCGTGCTAGCTGTCGCTACAGTCAATTGAATCTGGTCTGAATATTTGTCAAGTTCTTAGGAAAAAAAAGAGTTCCATTGATATTGAGATGTCACACATTGAACTATGCACAGCAAAGTAGAATCCGGAGAAACGAGGTCCCTGTGTATTGCATGGGAAATATTCTCATTTAACCGAACACCCCGATGAGGAGGGGAGCTAATATGGACCTACATGTTTTTTGAGATTTTTGATGACTTCATTCAGTTCGTCTGAAGAGAGAAAAACTAGAAGCATAACACCTCACACGTACACACGGGGGCGGGGTTAGATAATGAGATATCCTTACCCTTCGGCACTTTGATTTGTTTTGTTCCACACGACACAGGATGAGTTTCGTATCAAAGCTCTGGTCTCAAAGAACACAAATGAATCGCACACCAAGATTGACAAGGCCCAGAAATACCAATTATGCGATCATAACTAGGCCTACTTTCCTGCTAAGCGATGGCTTGCTACACAGAATATCAGTTGCACAGCCAAAAATTCACATTGATCCAGCTATGCCATTCATCCGGGTCCCGATTATTCAAACCGCACTGTCTTGAGGCATTTTCCCCCGTCCTTTATCTTGGTGGATCTTTGTTTAGAAGAGGTGAGTTGAGAGACCACTAAAAGAATGCGTGACGAGTTTTGTGTCACGTTTCTGCGACATGCGGGCAGCAGGCAAACTGTTGCCAACCAGAAAAGGTGCGCAATAGCACAGAATTTTCGCGCGTGTTCACGTATTGGAGGAAAACAGACAGACTTTTAATAAGATGAGTTTTATTACTGTTCTTTCTTGTCAGACACAATAAAAATTGAACGTCCTTGCACAACTGCAGTCCAGCAGAAAGTGCAGCAGGCCCTGGGGCCTCTTTTCCTTCTTACATGGGCCTTACATCCCACTCTGTCTTGCATCCAGGGGCCTCGGGACAGGGGGCTTCTCGAGCAATGCGGTGTTCGTATGTGTAGTCCAAGGTTCAACGTACGAACGAGCTAACGCGCATTGTGCACATGAGAGAGAAAGAAAGAGAGAGGGAAAGCTTAGTCCTTGTGAGAAAGCTGTCTTTGAGAAGGGTTTTACCACGCACACTGAGCGAAAAAAACGTAGCAGGAAAAGTGTGTCAACTTGAACTGTTGGGACGCGTAGATGAAGCTCTTGACTGATCAAGCCCAAGTGCTGGACGACACCGACGAGGACCCGAACATGCCAAAGAGCAACACCAGCTCGGAGATGCCCGAGCAGGTGAGTCACGGCTTGCACTTGCAGGTCCGTGTCTGCCAAAAGCTGATGCCACCCCTGGGCTTTCTAGCTTCTCTCTCTTTCTCTCTCGGTTTTTGCTCCGCTGGAGAGCGAGAGAAAGAGCGAGTTCAGTGTGCGTCGTACCACCGAAAGTGGTAGAAGTGGGACGCGCACGACCAATGTTTGTCAACCATAAGTGTCATGAACAAGCCAAGATTCATATTCAGAGAGGCTGATTGAGCAGCTATGCTGCTGCAGTCAGACACCTCATCTCCCCTAGATGGTGTTCAAAGGCAACCAAGATTAGGCAGGTCTGAGGTGACCTACAGCAAGTACGTGACTGGGTGCATCCTAGCGGTTCCAAGGGGTGAAAGTCTCGTCTACGAGTTCATCAAGACAATCCTAGGGTAAAGCTGACAAATTTACATTGTTGAGTTGAAGACAAAAAGCTTCAGGTTTCATTCGAGTTTCCTATTACCTCACGTCTGACTAGATCTGTCTGTCCGTTCATGCTGCGTACACATTTCACGACTCTTCAAGAATCAAAAAAAATAAATAAATAAAAAACTCCCCTGGCCTGGCGTTAGTTTATAAACACACGAAAATTATTTGCGTATGAGCAGGTACAAACTGTCCACGCAAAAGTTCTCCACGCAAGCAATAGCAACAGTGCAGAAACACTATCCAGTGCAGAGTTACGCTCCGTAACAGGTAGGAAAAATGTCCCTCATACGTGTTTGCTTTATTCCGATGAATGTCAGGTAGAAAGCAAGTCATTCATGCACGTTGTCCTGGGCCAATATGTCCGTGCTGAAGGCATTCATGAGTGCTTCTTTCTCTCTGTCTTCGTTGTCGCTCTCTTAATTCCCCCTAAAAATGTTGGAGAGGCTTTTCGATGTGGCATCGTCACTAAGGATAAGTGACTCACGGTACAACTATCTCGACCTCCGCGCACCGAAAAAAAAAGTCCGAAAAACTATATGTGAGAGCATCGTTGCTCACGTAATCACGTTGACAGGGAAAAAAATGCGGACTGCTCACGCAGGATTTGGATGATCGGGGGTTGGGGCCGTGTTGAGCCAGATCTTCTTCAAGAGGCAACAGCCTTATTAGGCGTGTGTGAGTGCGAGCGATTTGTACCCCACGTATTTCTTGTCCTAACTACAACAGACACTTTCTGATCCGTGCGCGTGTGCGAATTACACTCGCACTACTATAACATTTGCACTGTAGTTCGGTTTCCTGTTTTATGAGCAGCCACTGGCATCTTGAAAGTTTGCCAGGACTTTCCTCCCGTAGTCTCTTTCTTTCTCCCCACGCTTTTGAACGCAGTGAAATCAGTTTCCTCTTGGTGAGTGTGATAGCAAGATGGGCAAGCTGCAGGTGGGACACATCTTATCCAGAAAAGAGCTCATGTTGGCCCTGCAACTTTGCTTTCTTAGGCCCAAAAGGTAAGTAACAACGATATTAGGCAGCCTTTTTTTTAGGCCCCAGCTTTTCAGCAATGCTGAGTGTGTACTGAATGTTGGCCTTGAAACCTTTTACCTCGAGCTCTCGAAGTGAGCAATTAGTCACCTGTCATTCAGCCTGGGAAGGGGGGAGAGAACGAGCCCACTGCTCAATATTTAGCTCAGTCCTCGGCTTCGTCGTGGCATTGTGAGATTAAATGCGACTCCTCTCGCCCAGCCTTTTTCACTCGACGCAGTGGGCCTATCTTGGAACAGGTAAACACTGCAGAAAAGGCCAGTCGCTGATATTTGCTTAGGCCTATCGACTTTCCGACACTGAGTAGGTTGTTTTCTATATTTTGGAGTTATTTTTCTGACCTTTCCTCTGTTCGACCGCTTGTAACTAGGAGGAAGAGTGAGAAAACCTACACTTGGGGTCAGAAGTTTGCATTCAATCAGGAGAAAAAAAAACAAAGCCTAATGACCACTTCTATTCAGAGCCATTAGTGATACGTGCGATATTTAGTCACAATGTCCTGGCTGGCAGCAAAAGTGCTGATGGACACTTGACCTAACAGGAGGTATAACGCGGTAAAGAGAAAATGAGAGGGGGGGAGTCGAAAGTTTAGGCACTGAACCTCTGTGGTAGCTCAACTCTTCATCCGTAGGGAAGAGAAAAGAACGCGCTGGAACTTTTAGAGGAATGTGTTGATTCCTCAGGCCATTTGTGCTGCTACCACAGTCTTGCTGAGCAGGGATAGGCAAACTTTCGACTCCGACTGTACTTGACAAAGCCCGCCTTAATTCAGCGTGCTCAAGATAATTGGACTCAACTCACTGCATGCGCTTTTTAATCATTTTCGTTCAGAAAGAGCAGCTTCGAGCTGACATGAGTATAATGCATGTTCAGCTGCTGCTGTTTCTCTCTCGAATTCATGTAGATGTGCATTTCAGAGAAGCTAAACAAAACTAGTTCTGTCTCTGTCTCTCACGAGTAACTTTTGTGGTCACTTCAGAATTAAGACGCAGTAGAAGAAGAACAGTGCTGGAAACAGTCATCCCAGGACCGGAGAGATTGGGAGATTCTGCCAATTATCACTGGTTCGGGTATTTTATTAGGAATAACAAGGATTTGCATTGTTCAGTGGAAGACAAACTTGATTACCCTTGTGCCCCAGACGAAAACTTTCTTCGGGTTGGAACAGGAGAAGAAAAGTGCTCCTTAGATGAATTAGGAACGATCCTTGTAAAGTGGTTGGTTTTTTTATGGTGTTCCACGACCAATGAGGCCCTATTGTCGTAGGAGACTGATAAGTCCATAACACCAGGAGTCCAGAGTGACATCACGTGGCTACGTCAGTGAAGTGAAACCTGTCACTGTGGTAAAAGGCTTTCTTAACCGATTCGGGGAATTTCGCTCTCTTGGGAGTACAAAGAGAGACAATGAATCGTGGAACTGAGACACTTTACGGCACGCCACGGTACAGTGTGATAAGAAGAAACAGTGTATTACAACCGCTGAGCGCATGAAGGTGAGTCTTCCCTTCTTGCGTCACTGCTTCCTATTTCTTTACTTAAAAAAGGCCAGCAGCCGTGGCTGTCAACGACTCTCCTCAGGTGTGACTAGAAGTGATTTTATCGATGAAAATCAGTGTGCAAAGTGTGCGCTTGGTTGGAAAAAAGACGTCCGCCTTCGACATCTTGGCCCAGATATGGTGAGACCTCGTTGAGACACTTTTTTTGTCCAGTAGGGTCAATCATGCTCCAGATTCGCTTAAGCAAGTGACCTACATCATGTCAAGCAGATCGTTGTTCTTGGGGAGGATTTTAGATCTCGAAGTAGGCTCATATTTGATCATTTTAGAGTACTCTCATAGCCGCACAGCTAAAGTTCCCTCAGATGAATAAGTTGCTGCTCGAAGTGCACTCAGAGATAGAAACTTTAATCTTATTTGGTGAGATTTTGAGCTCCGAACACTTACATGGGGGAATTTTCTCATCATTCGCGCTCAAAGTACAGCGATAGCGCACGTATGCAGGGTGATTCATTGCGACTGCGAAAAACTGTCTGTTATTTTCATCCTGTTCATGTAGATATTTTGAGCTGAATTTTTGGTGTGGTGTGGGCAAAGTGCAAAAGAGAGCGTTGTTAAACATTACTTAAGTTAAACATTATAAACGGTATCAAAAACTAGGGGTTCACTTTATGCTCCATGCACAATTTACACAATTTGACTCCAGTAACAAGATTTTCAGTTTTCGGTATTTCTCCTCAGTGCTGACAAGTATTAAAGGGGGGGGGGGTTAGGAAGCTCCCTCCTTCCTGGGCAAGTGGGCTGGTGCCCTCCAGGGATTTTTTTTAATTTTTGTTATTCTGAATTACAACATATATCTACTCTTCCAGCATCATGGAGAACACTTTGCTAGCACCTTACGGGAACAGGGAGAAAATGACCGTTAGTTTTTTACAGTTAAATTGAATGATCCTGTGCATACGCATGATTGTTATTTTCTGAATGCCATTTTCTATGCTTGGAGTATACTCACACTTAAGATTAATAAGCCGTAACTCTTAATATATGGCATTTTGGAAGAGAGTGCATGAGAGGACCAAGAAAGTCGGGCTGTGACAAGGTGTTGGTTAGGAATATTTTCAGTATAAAGCAGTGAAGATAAGACAGTGTGCAGATGTTGTTTACGTCTCTAGGAAAATGTTCAAGCATAGCCACAATTTGCGAGCACGTAAGTTACCTTAGTGCTTTAAGTACACACCTCGCGTGTGACACCCAATTCCAGCAGCTGGTTGCAACAAGTTCCAGTGTGTTTACTCAAGTGCCTTGAACTGCTCGCGATCAAGGAGCTTCTTGTCCTTGAACCTTGCGTGGTCGTACTTAAGCCAGCCAGCTCCCAAATTCTTCCCAAATTGAAGCAGTTCCACTGACATCCTGCATTTAAGCACTTCTTTATAAAGTGACTTACTTACTTTGGAAAGTGATGTTTTGAGCTGGTGCCTTCATCTCAATTTGCTTGTCAAGCCTTTAACTGTGCATTTGGTGTAAAAGGAACCTGGCGAATCCTCTTAGATCAGCTTCAGCCACTCCTTTTCAAAGCACTTCAAAATGACGCATACAGAAATGTTTTGAAAGTGAGAGTCAAGTATGAGGCCTCTTCTTGCTGCGGAAGTTGATCTTGTTCCTTTTGTATAGGTTTTGTTAATACCGTCATTGTAGCGTACGTCGATATGACGGTAATTCTTGAACACCCAGTACAAACCGATCTAGCAAAGCTTAGGAAAAAAACCAGTCATTTTTCAAGATCGACGTCGTCAAGATCCTGTTTGCCCATAATGCTCTTGATAAGGTCGAGCTTTTTTTCCAGGTCCATTTAACGTAGTGAACCCAATGGGACTCCAAACTTTGCCACCACTTTATGAAAGAAAGGATACGGTTGAAATAACTTCCTTTAACTGTTGCTCATGCTCAAAGTGTGAGACATCACCTAAGCTGGACGTTGTTATCATTAATCGACATCAGTTTTGTTTTTTCCTCTAAGTTAGATGAAATGACACTTTTTTCTCCTCCTTTCAGCGCCTCTGGAACCAACCAAGGTGCCATTGACAACAGAATCGAACAGGCCATGGTGAGAGAAGCTCAAGCTCAAGAGATGCTGCTTTATTCCACGCAATTGTTTACTCCTAGGACTTGGTCAAGTCTCACCTGATGACTGCCGTCCGAAGCGAGGTGGAAGAGCTCAGGGAGAAGATCGTCCAACTGGAGGAAACTATCAGCAGTCTGAGGTCGGACAACGAGCTCTTGAAGGTCTACGCCCCCATTGAGGTGCTCTCACAGCTACAGATGTCGGCCGCGCAAGCGCAAGTTGCCGCAGCCGCGCAAGCTCAGGCTCAACAAGCTGCCGCGGCCGCGGCCGCAGTAGTCGCGTCAGGTCAACAGCAACAGCACCATCTGGCTGGTCTACAGCAACAGCTCATGGCTAATAATGGTAAGTCAGGAGACACTAAAGAGTTGAGACAGCCGAAGCTCATGTTTCTTGGTTATTGCATTTTATATTTCACTAGCGCTTACTCTACCCACTGCTTTGGGTAGGAAAAATGGCAGAACTATAAACTGCGGTGTGTGTGTGTGTGTGTGTGTGTGTGTGTGTGTGTGTGTGTGTGTGTGTATATGTGTCTGTCTGTCTGTGTCTCCCACCACACACTTTATATAGTAGATGCATTGTCATTGATGTTTTTCTTAGATTCGAAGGCATTTTAAGCCTACTTTAATATTTGAAGCACACTTCTAGCATACATTTTTCATAGCTTCGAAGAAAATATTTTGAAATTTGAGGCACAGATCGAGCATATTTTGAGCATGTTTTGCGACTCTGGTACGTACGACCTCCAAAAAATGGCTGTTGACAGGATGTCTCCCAAACAGTGAAGGGTCTAGATGCTAATCTCAAAAGCGTGGATCCAAATGCGTATGTCAGGCAACTTTTCAAGTGTTCCTGCGCGGTCAGTGCACTCGAGCAGGTGTAAGGACCTCTTGTCCGGCTAAAGGATGAGGATGAGCGGAATCAAGAACCAAACGATAGAATTTGCGGAGCATTAGAGGCTCTGGTCAATGCCAGCCAAGACTTTAAACCGTTCAAGTTACTGGAAAACGGTTGTTCTCTTCTTTTCTTCAGTCCAGGAAACGTGAACTTCGAAGTACATTGTATCTGAAGCATATTTTACAGCGCATCTGTGCTCATCCATGAGTCACCATGCATTCTGAGCATGTCTTTGTCTGGCGTATATTGACCCAGTAATTATGATCTTAATAAGTACCTACGCCCCTTTCGCAGGAGGCGTCACCCCCCCTCGAGTGGGCCCTGACGACCAGCCCTGGGTACAACACCATCCCTCAGGCTCGCCGCCTCCGTCATAGTTTAAAGAAAGTATCATCAAGACACGCTTAGGCTTTATTTTTGAGGAAGAAGAAGGCATAAAGTGCTTGATATAGGTACTACCACAATAACAGAAAGAGGTCTGTGTAATTTGTCAACCACGAAACGATTCAAGAAAACTTTGTCGTCAAGAATGATAAAAAAAGGAGTTTGTTTTTACGGCATTTTAGAAATAAAACATGATATTAAGCTTTCGCTAGCTTTGTCAATACACCGTGAAAAACAGTCTTTGTCTTCCATGAATTTGTTGATCCTTTTAGTTAAGTGAAACGCCGCTTTGGTCAGGTCAGTCAGGAGTTAGAGAAGAAGTGGACAAAGTTGGAGAGTATCTCACATACTGCAAGAAACTCCTCCCAGAAGTTGATGTTGTCACTGCTCTTCGGGAAGTCCTTTTCGCTCTCGACCAACTTGGCCAACCAAGACAATGGATTCTCCTTTTTTTTGCAGTGTTCACTTGACCTTATCCGGGCTTGTCAGACTCTGTTCAAGAATCTTTGCTCTTTGACAAATAGACTTCCTGCTTCGCTTTTTCCACTTTCCGACACTGTTGTTGAAAGTCCGAATGCCGTAAATTTGCTAGAAAAAGAGCTGTTTTGCCACTTGTGCAGTGATTTTCAACCAGCTGTGACGTCCTTTTTTTTGTTCCCAAAAAAGTTGACCAACTCGAAAATTCCTGAGCGACTGTTTCGGTGACAAATCCCGATGTCCCAGAAAAGAGCTGTCTTAATCGGAGTCGTACTGTATTTTTTTCGTATTAGTATTGCAGAGTTTTATTGTCACCATGCAAGCATTATTCATGCAACTGTTGGCTCTCGCACAATCTTCGAATACTTGGGATCAATTGGCTCCCTGAGGTCGTAAAGCGACGGCGCCCTCAAGATGATTCCTCCAGTGCCGAGGAGGCAGGCGGCCAAAAAGAGGAACAGGAAGAGACGGTCCAGAACCATCGCGATGAACTTCCAGTCCTCGATCACCTGAACAAAGGGGAAGATCAGGCTTTCGTATTACAACCGTTGGCGGTGGCGGCGGCCACGACAGACAAGGTCAAGTTGGAGTGCAACTTTCACCTTGTCTGGGATGCATTGATTGATACACTAGTCTTCTACAGAGAAGTGAAAGTCTCTTTCAGACTGCCAAAGGCTTAACTTTCGAGGGAGAAGATGGAAAAGAGTCCTTGCCAAATATGCATTTACACGTGCGGATTTTTCATGGTTGAAAAAGATCATTTACAATCTTGATATATATGTTTATCAGGGTAGACCATTTTTTTTTCTTTAAAAAAAAAAAAAGGAATCTGTCTCAGCTCATCATAGATGCGCTACCTGATGCCAAATAACGTTAGAGAAGAAGTCATCAGGGTTTTTTTTCTTCTAAAGCAGTCCTTTTGATCCCCCACTCGTATGAACCTTTCTATGTACTGCAGGAAAGCATAACCTTATTGCCGAAGACAACTTTAGGAGGAAATACAGCCAGACAAGAGGGGACCAAAAAACTGATGAATTTTTCATTCCATTAGACTAGAACGGATTCAAAGCGAGTCTGGCAACAAATGTAGCGCTCGGAAGGCGATTAAGAAATTGGCCTATCCTAATGACCATATACATACGCTTGTAAAATGACCCCAGTTAAAAGCCTGATTATGAGTAACATCCGCCCACGTAAAAGCACATTACATTAGAGACGCATTCAGACTTTAACATAACACTAATATATGATTCTGTAGTACGTACACAAAATGTATTATGTATTACAGCAGCCTTACTTGTGGGCAGCAGCAGATGCAGCAGATGCAGAGCCATGCCTCAGGCACAGACAGGAGCCTCATCTTTTCTTCTAACATCCCCCAATTTAACACACATAATCATGCCTTCTTGCTGTGACACTTGCACTATGCTGACTTTTATGCATGGAACTCAATCAAGGGAACAACTCAGGGGTTATTATAGAAAGTCATTTTCATCACACAGCAGATAAACAAGAAGCCTCGACATGCAGGTATTACTCCCACTTGAGCTGCAGATTCACGTTGCCGCTTATTGCGGGTTGATGACCAGACCTCGGAATTTTAAAAGGATGAAGAACTTGATCAGTTGAGATGAAGAAAAATACATTTTGCCATCTCTTTTCTTCGTTGTTGTTTTATTAATATCCTTGTTTGACAATACTTAACTGTCTATTAAGGTTTTCTTTGCTTCATTTCCAGCTTTCATTGGAATGCCACTAACTTTTTTTGTGGCAAAAACTTTGCTGCCCAATGCCCATCTTGATGTATAGATTTGGACGTCGGATTTTGGCTTGACTGCGGAGTTCTTCAATTAAACCTGGGTTTTAGAGAATCTCTTTTCTGGAGCATCCCTGGGAAATATTCTATATTTTCCTGGAAATATACTGTAGTTTATTTGCCGATGGTTTAAGTGTATCTCCCGCCAGACCCACTACCAGAAAACAGAGCCCAAAGGGAAAAGTGCATTGTCAAAAATGACCAGTTGCGGTTGACCCAAAGAGGGCTGACGAGATCCTCCGGGAGTTAACTCCCCATATGTGTGGTACCGTGGACCAGAAGGCCTGGTCAGACTTCAGTGCATTCACGGACCCCTTTTGCAACAAAAAGCCAAAGAAAGAGCTGGCATCAAACTTCAAATTGCGTCACTGTGGTTGGCCTTAGTTGTTGGTCCTTTGGCGTGTCCTCGGGCCTTTATTGTCAGAGAAAGGGCGAGGGTTGGGGTTGGGGCCCGAGGACGCCTTAAATTGACTCGGGCCTAAAGTCGGAAAATTAATGTCTAACTTATAACAATGCATATACTTTGTATTAATAAATTTTGACCCCCAATGGGGCGCTTTCAACTTGCTTCGTACGGGGGCTTCGGCCCAAATTCCGAAGTCTACTAAATGATTTTATCAAGCGCAGCTCAAATGAGGTCGTATACGGCAGAACTTTGCAACATCGCACTCCAAGTAATATGCTCATGTGTACTGTATTCAAGTGAATGTAGCACGTACGTATGCATAATTGTTCATTACATGCACAAGCATTTTTGTACGACTTCAGACTGTGGGGCTCAAAAGACTTGTAAAGTCCTGCTTTGATTGAAGCACCTCAAAAATTGACCAACGGGAAAGGAGAGGAAAGAAGAGTCTTTAAAAGTACTTTTTCTGACTTCTGCAAGTGCCAGAGTTGCTGTTTAGAGGGGGGGGGGGGAAGGCACACGCAACGTTGCTAAACATGTGCAAATTTGACAGACTTTACACATTGCCAATTTCTTTCAACTCTTTACGGGTCGTCATATTCTGGTGTCATGCTAAAGAAGAGGACAGCAGGGTAATAAGCACACACTCACACGCAAGCACCCGCGCACTCACGCGCGCTCACACGCTCTGGCGGCAATAGTAAAGTGTATATATATATAATGTTAGTACGTACAGCAAAACAACAGCAACAGCGAGAACAAAAAGATAAAACTCAAGCTGAATTGACGCTTCTCTTTCTTTCTTTCTTTTCTTGGCACAAGGCAAAATTTGCGTCACCGCAAGCTGCTCTGTGATCCTGCTGGCAAATTCGCCCTTGTGCGTGTGGGATTTTGTTGTTGTTGTGCCGTTAAAATTCATGCACGCAACGAATCGCAAAGTTCGAAAAGCACAAAAAATAGCGACTTTGCAATCCGACAGAGCCGTACACACACTGACAAGATGCCCATGGTATCCGCCCAACCAAAATGCTATCAGTCCAAAATGCAAATGCTGCGCGATTTCCGTGATTGCAAGCTGAGTGAAAGCCCTCCTGAGAGGCTCGCCGAGGAGCCGCCATGTGTAAGATCACAATGTGGGGAATCCGCGCAGTCCATTCCAGGGCCAAAAGACATAGCCAGTCAGCAGCAGCAGCAAAGTGCAGCAGCAGCAGCAGTTGCTCACTAAAGAAGGCCTGTGCACACGCCAGACCTCAACGAGGGAATTCCCGAAAATGTCTGGGATTCCCGAAAAGCTGAGGTCTGGGAAAGCGCACAGGCCCGTCTATCTGATTCTCTGCGTGTGAGTGCATCAGAGCCGTCATCATCGTCATTCTAGTAAGTGATGTACTTTGTGGGTATCTGAGACAGCTTTTGGTCGATCGGCTCCGTCAGGTCGTACAGCGAGGGCGCGCGCAAAATGATCCCCCCAGTCCCACCAAGGCATGCGAGAGTAAACATCCACAAAAAGAGTCTGTCCAGAACCATGGCAACGAACTTCCAGTCCTCAATTACCTGGAAGGGACAAAAATCGTGACCAGAGAACAGACCGGGCCGTTCATAAGTAGTGGGACATTTGCACCGATTGTTTGCTTCGCTCTAGCCATCTCCCTCTGCATCATGCAGGACGTGTGTTAGGCTAGACCAATATAAGAAAGTTGGGAAATTCTTAGGTTTATGACCTTGTGCCAAACGGTTACACGTACATAAGGTGTTCAGATTTGCCAGGCGACGCTTTGTTTTCAAGTTTGCTTAACTACATTTGAGCATCAAGAAAATCATTGAGCAGGTCTAATCGGAAATGTCGGCCTAGCATCCTTTAGTAAATTTGCAGGCAGATCCCATGACTCACAAGTTCCTCATTCCATTGAACGCAACAACTGTAGCACCAGGAAAGAGATTAAAAATATTGCTCTAGCCTAGTATTGACTGGTATATGTATAATATATTGTCCGGCCGCATTTAAACACGATATTTTTCGAGCTTTGCCTGTGGTGATTTGACCTGTCCGAGCATAAGGCTGGGACGGGTCAAAATCTCAGTCAAAACAAGGAAGATTTCACAGCCGGGCAGTTTGCAATTTAATGCGAAATTGTTGCTTGTTTGTGCAGATTTCCACCTAGCGGAGAACTTACTTCTGGTGCAGTCTTACTGGGTGCGTGACTGAGAAAAAAGGCTATCTATATATTGCGTGGCCATAAAGTAGCGCGTTTTTGTCTGTGTTTTGACCGAGGTGATTTGGCCTGTGCGAGACCTCATATTGTCGGAGGCCTAATTTAAAAATATGAGGCTGAGGACAGGTGAAATCACCGCAAAGAACGAGGAAACTTGAGTGCCCATTATGGGCAGGCAAGTTGCACGAGAAATTTCATGACTTTTTTTTTCTTTGCTAACAAAACAAGTCGGTTTGGGTGAAAATAAAGTACATCTTCCACATCTTGGTGAAAATAAAGTGGTTTCATATTTTCGACGAGCAGCGGTTACAGTAAGGACAGTGAAGGAAAGGACGGTCGTCAACTGCTATATTTTTGTTTTTCCGTAAAGTATCTCTTAGCGTGATTTTGGTTGATATGGTCCCCAAATAGTACCCCTCTGCACTATAAAAATGAAAGTAAAGCATCAATGTCGCGTTAAATTACCTTCCATTGATACACATATACAAGACTACGATGGTCACACCTCAGGATGAGGAAAACTGATGCAGGGCTCTTTTTCTCTCTTTGTACGGTGAAGCTCGAAGGTGTATTCGTTCTGTAACATCTTCTTCGTCGTAGAATTCCCTACTTTTTAAGGTCAAGATGTGTGCTCAACGTCAAATTTGTCTCTTCAAAGCGAGTTTCAGCTCTCGAGCAATTCAAAAGCAAGCATTTCTCCACTCCAAGCTTTACCATTAAAAGAAAAAACGAAGGCCCTCCGTCAACTTTAGGTGAATTGAACTTAACAAAAATGTTCGAAAGGAGCCCTGTTATTGCACTGCAACATGCCCACACTGACTTTTTAAAGAGAGAAAAACTGTATTGAAATGCTTGAGGAAGATGAGCAAGAAGTCTTTGTGTCGGGTGGGATCTGAATCGGATCTGAATCGGATCTGAATCGGATCTGAATCGAATCGAAGCACAACTCGGATTGGATTTTTTTTATTTGAGTGTTGTAAATTCGACCAAGATTTTGGATTCAATATCAATATTTTGAATGATGGATCAAGTAAAAAAACCGACTCATTTCCTCTCAGTTTGGAATTGTTGTATCACTTGCACATCATCCGCGTAAAGATTTGATTCTCTTCGGGTGCAAATACTTTTCACGCACTCATTTCGATTCGGATTCGAATTTTACAAAACTCAAATCGGATTCAGATGAAAGATTCAACCCAAGACCAGCCCAGGACAGACTTTGTCTCCCATTGTTGACAACAGGGCCATGCCAACCCTTCGGCCATGCCAAGTTCGGCTTTGACTGCCCTCATGGGTATTAAGACCCTGCGTACATACGCAAGAAGACTTTATTTTTAAGTCACCTTACAGGGCGGAAAGAAAGCTCTTTGAGCACACTTGACTTGTGCAGACAGTGGAAAATTTGCCACAGGGAGGCTAGACAACGTTTGTCCCTTCACTTATGAACGACCCGGCATGAGGAGGCCTGCAATAGGCCTCAAAGTTCTCCCTCCCCAAGAGAGCAACAACACAGAAATTCATCACCTCGGTGTCCCTGTCTGCCTTTTTGATGTGCTGCGCTATGAACTCGACGCCCTTGAGAGCGCTCGCAACTTGACTCAAGGGCTTCTTCGGCTGTTTCTTCTTTTGCTGTTGTTGCTGCTGTTGCTGTTGTTGCGGCTCTCGGTGCTTCTGATGCTGCACCTGCTTCATGAACGGCGGCTCTGGCGGCAAAGCACCGTTCGGAGGACCGATCGAAGTCAAGTGCGGGTGATGGTGACAGTGGCTAGTGCAGTCGTCCTTAATTGAGTCGTCCTCGAACTCTGAATTGGCAACCCTTCCAAGTACTGAAAGAACATTTCGGTCTGGACTTCACCCCTCTTACCTTCGTCGAACTTGGTGCTGCAGAGGTGTCCATTGGGCCTGAACCGGCGGTCAAGGCTGTGGGGACAACGAGGAGAGATGAGGCCTCCATCATGCCTTCGTGCTTTGTCTCTACTTACGTGCTGCTCGCCGCCGATGTCTTGCCTTCGTCTGTTATCATTTCTTCAGGGGGCTCCACTGAGTACCTGCGTGTACAGATTGGTCACACCATGCCAATGTCAAGCTTGGAGGACTCGCGAGTACCTTGGCATGTAGTGCGGTCGCTGCATGAACAGGATCTTGGGCATCATGTGAATGAAAACCTTCTTAACCCACGGAGACATGCGGTGGGTGCTAGGAGATCTAAAAAAGTACAGCAGTTGCGGCATTTTAGCAGTTGACTTTTAAATTCCTTCGTATGTATCGGGCTTATTGCATGTAAGTGATGTGTGTGTTTTCAATGCGTTCATTGGCACCCCAGAAAACCGAAGATTCTGCAGATGCTTTGTGAAAAAAATTGTCCAGAATCCATAATATACAAGAGGAATAATGGGGAGTATTTAATTTTCAATATCTCTCAGACACCTTGTATGCAATATGCATGAAGCCGATTGTCACGACAATGCGTTCGATCTGAGCATTTATCTTTTTCTGTGTTTTTTAGAAGTTAAGGGATGTTTTTGGTAAGTACAGGAACAAAAAGTTAAGAAAATAAATGCTCCGCTGATAGTGCCTAACCCTACGAAGCAGCCCATGACTTCCTCACAAAATAAAATGGAACCTTGCCAGTCAACTGTTCATGCTTCATGTCAACATCAAACCCTGTTCTTTGGCGAGATCAAGTTTGTGGCCACCTTTGCACCTGACTTTGCAGCCTTCATTGCAGTATGCCATGTGTTATGAAGAAAATGCTCCGCCGCCGCTGACCTCAAGGCACTTTGTCATCGAAGCATCGCAACAGAGCCTTGACACTGGCATTGCTCCATCTTTGCCACCTTGGGCAACAACAGCAGCACAATATATTGTGCAAGTACAGTTTACCTTCCTTCAACTTTAGAAAATTATTGTGGCCTTATATGAGCTAGTCAGAAGCTGAAACGTGAAAGTATGGAAGTGGGAATGCCCTACCCTGCTCTACCCAAAGATGTGAGTTGAAATAATTACACTTTTGCTGAACAAATTGTTGCCTTGAAAAAAAAACCCGGCTTTTATATTTCCCTCGCAGACTGTATCTCTTCGAG
>JAAUXU010065685.1_pt1 | contig 20474 bp, 16 predicted proteins | sample 7278151 | NCBI WGS metagenome assembly JAAUXU01 (sample SAMN14350113, study PRJNA611818) | marine sediment metagenome | isolation source: surface marine sediment (1.8m) | place: French Polynesia: Moorea | collected 2018-08 | reverse complement strand
TAATACAAACATTCGAATCAGTTTCTAATACAAACATTCGAATCAGTTTCTAATACAAACATTCGAATCAGTTTCTAATACAAACATTCGAATCAGTTTCTAATACGAGCATTCGAATCAGTTTCCACGAGGGGATCAGCAGTCACTTTTGGAGGTGTCCAATGATGGGTACACGTCATGCCTCGTTGATTTCAACGACAGATTTTCGGAATACCGGTTTTTCCCCGGTCTCAGAGCACAATATGTCCCTGTGGAGGGGGAACACGAAATGCCAAAATATGTCCCTCCAGCGAGTGAATAAGCGGGGAAATATTCCCCCCATCGAGCGTCATGTTCCTGCTAGCCAAAGTTTTGATAAGGACCCCTGAGTGCTGACTGAAGGACCCGGGTACTCTAATCCGCACCTTACGGCACGCTCATTGCTATTCACAGCTGCATGGCATGAGGAGATTTGTGCGTTCGTATATCTCACCCCTTGCACCCACTTGCAAGCCAATGAATGTCCTGTCCTTAGCCTGACTTTCCAAATCTTGTTTTTAGTTTACGGGGTCTAATGCCCGAGTACACGATAGATGTACTCTCGTGCGCAGCAGTAATTACCGAGACATGATATCTTTTTAGGAGAAAAGTGTACAGTCATAAAGCTGCCGGACCAACGCACACACACACACACGCGCGCGCGCGAGCACGCGTGCACGCACACATGCGGGGCGACTACAGAGAGAGAAAGTGTTTATGGGCACCATCCCTCATTGGTGTTTAGAGGGCGTCAGACGGTAACATCATCGACGAAATTAGCTCCATTCTCTTGACCATTAGTTTAGTACTGTATTTAGGTACGTGCACGCCCAGATGCCTTCTCAAAAACCTGTGTCCGCCTCTCTCCGACTCGCCAAGACACGGCTGGAGAGGTTAATTTTGTACTAATTAGCTGCACGATCTTCTGCATCACACACAACGTGCGCCTGCCTCACTCTGTCTGGTCGAGTGGGGCGATCTCGAACCTCGATACCACCTCCTCCTCCTACCTACGCTTTGATAGCTCAGCTCCATTTCTTTGTCACCAGAGCGGTTGACAGGAGAAGCAGAAAGACCACACCATACATGCTGGAAGGGGCTGGGCGGGTGTCACGCACCCCGGCCGCGGCACGTACAACCCAGGTTGGCTTCGGCCATACTCCCCACCTCGTCGTCGTCGTCGTCGTACTCCTTCTCCTCGACGAAAGACAAAAAAAGTCATGCTTCTGAAGCCGTCATTCACCGCAGCGCATCAACATCTCCACTCTGAGGCTCGAGGTATACCGAAGACAGTGCAGATGGACTCACATCATGGACTCCTAAGTCAACAGAACCTGTCCTGGCGTTGGTCCAAAGTGGAGACGTCAATGGTGGGCACGTGCAAGAGCTTCCACAGTTAATTCGAGGCGTGATCATGACTCTTGCGTCACTCCTTGCTGAAGTCCATGCATTTCTTTGAGAAATGAACTTTGCGCCGAATTAATTGGCGCTTCCAGTTGGCGATGGGGGGACCGTGATAAGCAACCAAAGTCCGAAAGTGATTACAGAATAGTTGCCTCCTCCTCGGTGAGGCCTACTATGCCTAGGGTACGCGAGGCCTGATCGTACCGTGACTCTGGCACGCCTGTTTTTTTCTTTTTTTTAGTGCGTGCTGGTTCTGGTTATGATGGGCAATCACAACTGCGCTGCAACTACGAACAGGTCATGGACACGATGAGGCTTCGCGAGTTTCTGCCAGATAACTCAGACGGCATCCTCGTCCTTATCTGATATTGGACGAGAAACTGAGAGAGCTTTTTCATCTTCTTCTACTCGACGAGACAAAAAGTTCGAGCCATCGCATTTGGGATGGGCGGACACGCAAAAAAACTGTGTAGAATTCACACATTAACTATTCGCTCTCACTGGCACGTGGAAGGAAAATCCACCCGACGTCGCCGGCGGCCAATGAAAACTCAATCGCGTATGCAAATTCCACTCGCGCTGTGCGTGAGAGATGAAGAGCGGCCAGAGCAACCAATCATGTTGTCCAGAGCACTATGGGGACGTGGGGGAAGGAGGCGGCAGCCCTGAAGGCGGCTGCGGCGGCGGCGGCGGGCAGACACTTGACTGCTTCCCCTGCCATTGGTCTGGCACCAACGTACAAGGGTTGAGGACCAAGTTTGCATCCCCCCCCTGTGTGCAACAATCCATATTCCAAGGGCTCTGGGCAGCCAAGACACCTCCGCCCTCAGGGCAGTGAAAGAAGAACAAGGGAGATAAGTGGCAGTGGTGACTTACGCTTCTCTGCCCGTCTACCGTGTGAGCCACCAACGATGGACGCGGCCCTGGCGCTCCTGCCAGCCGGTGTCCTCTGGTGTCGGGGTTATTTGCGCTGCACACGCGCGCTGACTGCTTTTACCTGGGTCCTCTCGTTACCTATGTGGGTTGTTGCTGAGTTCATGATGGGGGTAATGGGGGGTGCTTGCTGCACCCCCTCTAATTAGGGCTCTGACTGACCGGACATTACACAAAGCAGACAGAAGCCATTCATTCGAGGAGAGAGAAAGCCTTCGGGCACACCAAGAGGAGTTGGCGAGACCAAAAGATAATGTCCACGTTTTTTCTTCAACTCTCTCTCCACTTGAGGAGCCGTAACATTTGCAGCCTCTTTACCTTTTTTTGGGTAATGCCTAGAAGTGGATATTTCACCAGGAAAAGTATGTTAAGACGGAACTCATGGGCTTGATGTGGAGAGAAATTCCATCCACACACAATACTGTGCCACTCCTCCAATGCTCAACATCATTCGACAGTGGTGGAGTCATTTAGAGAAACCTCATGTATGAGCCCGGTTAAATGGTGTGGCCACTGTGCTACAGTTGTTGGGCAGTGAGGGGGTCAAGTCCAGGCAACTGAAACCGCCGTGGGCGCCAGCGGCAAGAGTATTTCACTCGTGAACTACGCGCTTTGAGGCTTAGGGAGGAGTAGGAAAAAGTGCAGGAATACTCAGTGAAACTGTCTAGAGGGGCTTGGGCAGAGCGAGCGTCTGTATTTAGCAGACATTTTCCAGCTTGAAGACGATGATTTCACGCAAATGGAGGCCGTGGCGAGTGTGAGAACGAACTAAAAAGCTTTTCTTTCTTGCCCTCAATAAGCTGAGAGACTTTACAAAGCGAGCCTTAATAAACTGAGCATCGCCAGCAACTCACAGTGCAGGCAGACGAAGAAGGTGGTCATTTTCTCAGTGGTGCCTGATAACGTATTCCTGCGGTAGTTAGATATAATGCCAGTCCATTTAATCCACTTGGGCCAATTAGGCATTCCCTAGTATTATGTCGTCTTTCTTCTAAGGCGGAGGGCAATATTTTCTTAACTGTCTCCTATCTCAACTACGTGGTCGCCCCGGCCCGAGGGCGATTGTTGCAAACTCCAGCCCGAGGGCACCTGGATGGACCAACTCAATGTGTCACTGCTCTGAAACTGTGCAACTTTAGTATTGTACAGTCCAGTGTGTCATAGTCGGGAGGGGGGGGGGTGACTTGAGCGAAGAGTCAGCTCAGAGTTGCCACTTCACGCGACCCAGACAGGAGGAAACCAGCGGAGTGGAAAGACAAACAAAACACCGATTGCCAAATTATGGTGTCAGCTAAACCAACTTGTTTGTGGTCTTGTCGGCTGCGGTAGTTTTCTCTTGACAGTGTCAAATCAAAAGTGATTTCTGAGCGCGTGTGCGCAGTGTGTGCGTGTGTGTTGCACACAGAGAGAGAAACAAAAGGCCTGGAGGTTTTAGGGATGGATTCTATTTGATTATGGATATCGATCATTGACTGTGCCAAAGCCTGGTGGTTCAAGCTGACGCCACACTGAGCTGTCTCGTGTGTGTGTGTGTGTGACTGAGTAAGAGAGATGATCGCCGGTCCATGATAGTTACCGATGCTACTACTACTTTGTGTGCGTGTCTCTCGGTGTTGCATGCATGATTTGGCCGCCGGGCGGACCTCCTACTGGCTCCAAAATTCGTCGGAAGCAAAAGAAGAGGAAGAAAATTTGCTGACCCCGATTTTCATCGATTGGATTTGCTATCCTCGGGGAAGAAGATGCCTCGGGGAAGAAATGGTGAGTTTCGTACACTATCAACCCTTTACTGGCGGAGCTGAACCTTCTGGGTACCTCTGATTTGGGTGCACGCTTATGGCTACCAGGGCGATGCGTCTCTGCTGGGATAATCACGGGTATCGGCTCACAATGCTGGAGCTGCTCGCTCCTCCCGGGTACATAGTTAACTAATCTTTTCTGGTTGCAGCTCCTGGGCTGCGAGTACCTCATACATGTCGACCATGGGGGAGGCCCCAGCCACTGTGTCGTTGTTCACCCACTGGAGGATGAACCCCGAGAGGAATCAGGGCTGTTCACTACGGCTTCTGGGCCTGTGTGGATAAAAGCATCACCCTCTTTGTCCGCACTCGAGTCTTCTTGAGCGCGTCATGGCTGGATTAAGTTCTTTTAATGAAGAAATAACTTTTCCCCAACACGTCTCTGTCTGGCGGCTCTTTTCTCTTTCATCAGGCGATTGCTTGGTGCTACAGCTTGATTAGTCTCCCTCTCTAATGATTTTAATCACTCGCCTGCTGGGTTGCTAATTCAGGTGAGAAAGCAAACGCACTAATCGAGCTCGGAAAATCATTCGCTGGCTCCGGATTCTCCAATCCCAAGGAGTCTGGATCGCCATACTCACTATTCCAACTATAAAATCGAGCAGAAGAAATAAAGAAATAAGCCTGGTCTTCTCTTCCTGTGAAAATGGCCGCACACAATTGGGCTTCTCCTTCAGTCGCGCTCAGGTCTTCTTCCAGATAACATCTTCCCGGCGGTCAGAGACCTGTCAATTAACGCGGTCGCATAAGCTCTTGACGATCCAGCTGGAACCATGCATGAAGACAAGGGCAACTGGCGAAGGGGCGAGCAGCAAGGCTCGTATAAATCAGTAAAGCGGCCCCCGGTAGGATCCATGTCAACGTCGAGCAGTGCGTCGAGGAGACGTGTGGCTGTCCCCCCCCCCTCTCTCTCCTTCGTCAAGACGGACCCCGAGTTCACGTCTTTGCACCATCTGTGCTTGTGTCCGCCATGTGTCGGTTGGTGAGGACCGAGCCTTATTGCTACTCTCTCCAAACTGCGCCGCTTTATGATAACAGCGCAATGTTCATCGACGAAATCAGTTTGATTGCACTGTTTTCTTTCCTGAGTCAGCCTTGCCCCCCTTGTGTGTAGGTATGACGGTATTCCTTATGTCTGCCCGAGTTCTTCTTTGTCCAACTCTTTGACTCACTTTGTCTCTGTGATTTCGGTAACGAACGTCAAGGATGCATTCCACTAAAACGCATCTACCAATATGGGAAGCACTTGAACAGGATCCACCAAATTCGTAACTTTTCGCTTCTGTAAGCTCGTCACGTCATCGCCAAAAAAAAAAAATGGATGACGCCTCTATCAGAGGGGAGTTGATTTCATCTCAGGGGGGACCGTTTCAGACAGTTTATGACGTAGTATACGGCTGAGGCAGTATTGCTGCTCGGCGGAGCTCATGCAATGGCCCTGGAACACGTAGGAGAAAACATGTCAATTGGTGAGGGGTGCAATGAAAAACACTCCATGCAATACCGACGCATGTGGGTATGTCAGTCCTCTGAGCCACCTGATATCGAGGTTGGGTGATCACTGAAGTGAAGGCAGGGTTGCCACCGGAGATTTTTCATCCAGAACCACAGGGTGCAGACTGACTTCACATGTCGATGCCCAACCTTCCGGGCTGACAGATCTGAAATTTGTAACGAAGGGGAAACAACTGCATGCGGTTTGGAGGCTCTCGTGCATGAAAAGAATTTGAGAACTCCGTCATATCCGCCAAGACGACCGGCATCAATCAAGTCCGCCTCAATCGATTCCAAGACGAGATCCTTCCGCACCAGACTCGACCTCGTCTGCGCTAATAAGGACCGTCATTTCGGTTATATGTACAGTCAAGCAGCTGATCCTGGTGCAGTGATCACAATCTGGAACATCTCCTGATGATACTTGACAAGGTAAATGACTTCTGGGAAAGGTTCAGCTCACGACGAAGGGTTCAATCCAAGTTGCCATGCACAGTACAGTACTAAGTACGACAAAGAATTGCTAGTACAGCGTAGCAAAAAAGTTTGTTGTGTAGAACTTTGTCCTGACAATGACTTCGCTGTCACTCAGCTCTGATCCGAATGAGTAACGTCCGACGACATTGTTTCATTCATTTTTATTATTTCAATATGATGTTTCAACACTGAGTGCCCTTAAAACACACACACACACACCCGACATGTATCTCCAGCACTCACCACAGCCAGCACTTCCATTCCTTGGAGGGAAAAGTCTAAGTTTACAGCGTTAGAACACTTGGATCCTCCTTGCTACGTACGCCACGATCAAGGTAGCAGCCTGTATCGGTGATCGCTACCTTTTTATTTATCGGCGGCAATCTGCTTTCAGGGATGCCTGGATGTGGCGGATGAGATCTCTCAATTTATGGCTGCGGCTTTATGGCCGATCCTCGGAACAGATAAAGAGTGGGGACGACCGAATTTTCCCACTAAACCAGTGTAATGGATGCTGCTAGCATCGATGAGGGGATAAACATGAAATCGGTCCACCTGTCGAGGCTTCCAGGCTCTGCTCACCAAGAAGACTTTGTGTTCTCACAAGCTAAGGCAGCAACACTTCACTTTATTGAATAGCCAAATCAATCACGGGGTCACTGAACTCCAAAGATCACTGGGTCTCACACACCAAGACCAGGGGAGAAACCAACTGGTCTCTTCTAGCCAAAGTTGTGTCAATTGCGCGGGAAAAGTGTCATATGTGTTACATGGACAATTGATTTAAGAGTCTCGAATCAACTGCCAATGTAGCTCGTAGAATTGTCTGGCAGCTTGACGCATGGACACGCTCCTGGTCAGCCAGTCTCTGGCCGTGTCCGGATACTCCATCCTGAGGTACGTGTCCAGGATTTTGACGAACTTCCCCTGAATAGCCTCAACTTTGTGAGGGTCCTCAAGCATCCCCGATCGAACAACTGGCGAGAACAGCATGATCATGACCAGGAGGATGTTGAAGATCAGGTCAGACGGCGCTCCGGGTTCACGTCTGAGCCTGGGACCCAACTGGTACCACACTGCCTCAAACTCATCACGCACTCGACTGGCGTGGTAAAGGTTTGGGATACTCCAGTAGTCAAAGACCGAGGGGCTCCTCAGACAGTCTCGCAAAGTGGAAGCCAGCGGCTCGCACATTGTCGGGTTCTTGTTCCTGTACTCGAGGAAGTCTTGGAAGTACATGGGGATGTCTTGCGAGGAGAGGAACCAAGCCCACTCGAGGCCGACGGCCATGGGATAATTGTTACTAATCAGGGTCATCCGATCACTTGGGGTCAATTCCAGCATGTCAGGTAAGTCAAAGGAAAAGTTCTTCATCGTAAACTCATCAATAGAGTACAGCGAGGAAAGCAACGAGACCTTGAAGCCTCTGCCTTTGAATGCTGAGTCAAAGAATTCTGTTAGCTCGGCCGGGTTGGACGCGAAGACGTCGTAGTGCTTCTTGTGGTTGTGCCCCAACAACTCAAAGAAGAGCGTTCGAAAATAGTCGAGGTCTTGAAGGCTGAAGGTCGTGGCAACAGCATTTCTGTGCAAGATCTCTTTCTTCAGCAGTCGTCCCTGACGCCTGATGAGTCTGGTGTTCCTCTTGATCATCCTATCTCTCCTTTGATCTGGTGACATCACCATGGTGGTCTGCAATCCTCCAGTCTCAATGCACTTGTGGAAGCGACACCATCGACAGCTCTTTCTGCCTTTGGACGTGATGATGCAGTCCTGCTCGTCCAGACACTGGAATGCCAGGTAGTAGCCAGTCTGCACTGATCGTCTGAAGAAACCTCTGCAACTATGACACACTCTTCCACCATAGTATTTGTGCTTGCCCATCAGGCCGTCGACACACACGGGACAGCGTTGATCTCGGTCCACCTGTGAGCTTTCGAGGTACTTTCTGGTGCTCGCCAAGCGCGGCTGGTCAGGCTGACATGATCCGTCCTGGAGCCAATCGGAGTGTGCAATGACTGGCATTTCGTTCTGAGTTTTGGCGTTCAGGACCATGTTCAAGTCACCACCCAAATCTTCCAGGAAAGTCTCCTTAAGGAGCTCCTCCACGACCTCTTCAAGTGGTCTGTTGAAGTAGGAATCAGACATTTCTGCAGAATTGTTCATGTAGAAGACCAGGACACAACAAAGCCAATACTTGGCCACTACATTTCAAGTGTATCGTATTTTTGCAAATAGGACTCTTCGATTAAGTGAGGCGCCCCCATTCGCAATGACTGAGCACTTGACTATGATTTAGTCTTTGCTTTATCGTCGGTGGGCCAGCTCGTGTAAACAAAACTCGTGTCGTACCATCGACATCGAATGAGGCGATACTGACAAAATATCGAATAGCAAAATACTTGAGCGATATCAGGCAAAGACAAGTACATGTTGAGATATTCATAGCATCTTGAGTCCGTGGGTCGGCCCTGTAAGTTCGGAAAAATCTGAAATCCCCAAATCTTTGAAATAAGTGTGCACTTCAATACATATCAAGTAATGATTGAGGCTCATTGCACACACACCGTATCGATATCGAACAGTGGCGATTTCAGCTAATTCGGGACATCGCGCATTCTTGACACACGCAGATTATCAAATTGTGCGCGTGTGTACACTGCTCTCAGCACTCCGGAGTAGAACTCAGAACTCACGCAGGAGCTGTGACTCCTTGGTTTGACCTTTGATCTTTTGCATTGCACGCTGCTCCAGGTCCGTACACGCGTGTTGTAAAGCCCAGTACGAAGAGCTACTTCTGCTCCAGAGATAATAGCGAATACGTGCCTGCTGTACGTAACCGCGTACTACGCACTGCGATCGACATGATGAAATATTCTGAGGGAATTTCGTGGTCCTGGCCAAAGAAACACTTGGCAATCACGATTGCCCAGCCTGATCTGGAATCAAAGTAACTCATAAAAGTCGGAATGCAAATTCAGGTGCAGCGAACGAAAGCCAGGGAATGCCTTGTAATCCCCCCCCCCCATTTATCGATCAATGAATTTCACTTCGGGGCACCCGGATTGTAACTAACCCGTTCCAGAAAATGACCGTCCAATCCTCTAATTGAAGCAGTCACCCAGGTCAATTTTGCTGACTTTGTCAATTGTGTTGCAGTTGGCGACGTGCGCGTACCTGTCCGCACCAACGTGGAAAGGCTCGTTGTCCCTCCTGTCGTTGAACTAGTCAGCGCTGTACTTCCACAGGTGCTTCAGAGATGCCACGACCAGGCCGAGTGCGACTGCACATCATCATTCTATTCAGTAAGAGCACACTAGGAAGTTACGTCACGTACGAAGACTACAGGGTGAACACGCTCCAACTCTGTCCGTAGAAACATTTTCTGTCGTGCACAGCACGATTTCATAAGAAATATCGGTGGCCGCCTCTCCAACCAGCTGCCTGACCTCTTAAAGTGTTGTCGGCCGAGTAACGGATGAGTGTAGGCCTCAGGCCTTAGAGTGAACAATGACGCACAGTCGAGTCTGGCGACCATTCAAAGGAAACGCCCAGCTCAAACGTGGTCACCAGCCTGAATCATTGTAGCCGACCAAATTTGCTGCTCCGATAAATCCCCAATTTTTATGTAGCTGTCTAAAAATTGCCGAAATTTGGTCTCTGCAGGAGCATTTTTAGATTTACCAATATTAAAGTGCACTCTGTACACCCGGAATGGAAGAGCGCGATTCACACTCCATCCTTCAAACTTTAAGGTTCTTTAGCTGCCTCCCAACTTCGGCAGTATGAGGATCCACCAAAATTCCCTGTGAATTCTACTCAACCTATTTTCTCGAACATCTCCGGTGACTCTTTTACACTCACCCGCGAGGACATCCACGGGGGTGCCATCCCACTCATTCACATGAACATCACCAACTACTTCGCGAAAGATCAAGCTTCAAGCTGGTGCTACCCCATCTACCTGGTCTCCAACACCACTCATTCCAGCGACGAGGCTTTCGGGTGGATGGACACACAGAATCCACCGAAGAATGGATACTTCATACCCAAACTCGACATTGCTCGGAAGCTGTTGAGAGGTCTGAGATTTGGTTATATTTTATACACGTACGTACAGAGGAGTTTATTACATACATGTCCTGTGTTGCTGCAACAAAGTTTTGTGTTCGTGACGTTAGTATTAGCCACAGAGAGCTTTTTGTAGGGGTTGCTCTAAAGGTTAGAAGCATTGCATCATAGTACGAGAAGTACATGGATCACTGCATCTTTGGCAACAAAGAAGGCTTCAACTTTTGAGATTAAATTGACACTTTCCCCCTATGCACGGTTTCTTGTCACACACGATTATCACGGTGCACATCAAGAGTACAGTTTCTTTGTTCTGACCATTAAGTTTTAAAGAAAACCACCCAATAGGAGTTCTCTGTACCTTTACTGCAGTAACTCTGGGACACAGTGTACACTACAGTACAGGAAGTTGTCATCAAGGTCCATCTATCTCCTTCTCAACAGTTAGATTTAGCGCAAGCAAACTTTTTGAGCAAAAAGTTGGCTCAATTTGGTGTGGACTGTGTGACTTACTTTTGACTCACCCTGTTTCTACGCCTCATACTTCCTGTGCAGTGTCCGGTGCGTCGTCACTGCTACTTGGCATGAGGAATCCTCGCAACATCTCATGCTCCAATAAAGAGTGCAATCAAACGGAAATCTCCCAATGGCCCAATATGCATGAGCCTACGGTAAACTCTTCTGCCGGAGAAGTTTGCTCAGTCATAGGTAAACCTTGAGGATGCCAAGGTATTGTTCACTGGGTTGCACAAGCATTTCTGCAGAAACTGACCCAAGAAAGCTCACGGGATGGCACATACAAGGCGTTTCCTGTTCAGAGGTCAAGCATCGTTTCCCCCTGGGGATCAATTACTATGGACAAGTGTCAAGGACGACCGGATGCAATACTATGAGGTATGTGAAAGTATGTTAGTGGATGTGAGAGTTGGTCATTGAGTGACTTGCACTTCGGCACATGCTCAGGGTGAGTGAAGAGACGAATATCTGCCAGGTGAGTTGATTACAAAGGTAAGGATCCCACTGTATGACAAAGTCCTACGCTTTGAGCACTACAGGGGATGCTTCACACCTGGTCCACATTCGGAGTCAGCGGAGAATGCCTCAGGCCCTGGTGGTTTGACTTGAGGACAGAGGTAATAAATACGTTTTCCAAAGCCATGTGTTACCCTGCGTGAACAGCGTGGGCCATTTTTATTGTCCTTTGGTCTTCAACCCGGCCAGTGCCGGATTGAAGTCCCGGGCAGTACTAAACTGACAATGTACATGCATGGAAGGAGGAGATGTCACGCACAGCATCATGCATCGTTCACAAATGCTTCCTACATTTGTTCATGGACTGCATGATGGGGACAATGGAGGCCGTCTCCGTCGGCGCCCGGGAGAGGTGACCAGCGCAAGAATGGTGAGTTCGCCTGCGCCACGTCTTGAGCAGCAGCTCCAAGTCCATCCACAAGTGGAAGGTGGACTCACTGGTCTCTAAACTTCTTCACCTTGGTCACCGGGGTAGAGTAGCAACCCCTCACTGCGACATTTCCTCCCTGCTGATAAGATCTTGATAATGTGGGATAGTGATGGGGCCCAGTCTGGGCTCGGGCTCGAAAGCTTGAGTCTCGAAGGCGAATTTGGAAGGCTCGAGTTCATGAATTTTCATGAACTGCGATCAACCATTCTTTTTCATGTATTCATAGAATGCTGAAACTATTCACAGCAAACACAGGGAGAATAGCTTTTATCACAAAGTTTCCGACGTAAGAATGCCCAGTAAAGATCGTTGCTGCGAAAGAAAAGTTTATTATTGTTTTAGCAATACAATGTTACACTGCAGTAAAAGGATCTATTAGTCTAATGACTCCTGAAGACAATTAATTCGAAAAAGGTTGAGCTCGCAGTTTGTCAGGCTCGCCCCATCACTAATATGGGGAGGTGTTTCGTACTTGACCACACCAGCCATACTAGATTGGTGATGTGTGCAGCCAGACGAGCTGGACGAGTGGAACACAGGGAGAGGTGTTCTTCTCCCGCAGTCGCAGGAAGAATTGTTAAGGCTACTACATTTTTTGTATTCACGTGAATACGAAAATTCAAAAAAAAGTAGCTGGATGAATATGAATATTCAAAAATTGACCTCTCCAATTTGCTGAGCCTCAACCAGCTGTGGGGCATTAAACACACTAAGCAACATGGATTACACCAGTTTCAAATTTTGGTTGTTGAGAGCAGTCTCAGTAAATTCCTTGTTTTGCAAGTAACATTCAAAGCAGCCGAATATTTAAAGAAGTGACCGGTTCTTCTGAGTATATCCGAAAAGTGTATTTAATACGGTTACTTTGAATACGGCAACTGATTCTAATTCTCGCCCAGTACTCAATTCAGGTGATCGCCAGCGTTCTTACAAGCTATTCTAGTGAAGTAAAGGGTTACAAAGCCAAGGGTTCCACGCCACCACGTACAGATTCGTTCATACAGTGAGTTTATTACAAACGTAAGAATCCGACTTTGATACACATACAGCGAAGTCCTACGCTTTGGGAACCACAGGGGATGCTTCACACCTCGTCCATTTTTTCGTCGTCTTGCTTGGCCACTCTTTCCAAGTGCTCATAGCCTGATTTTACCAAAAAGCGGAAGTTGACATCCTTCCTCAGTTTCCGCAACTCCTCGGCATCGAACAGCTGCTCCGCCTTGGGTAAGTCCTCCAGACTCATGCCCTGGACATAGCACAGCTCCAGAAGGCGATACAGGACCGTTTCCCTAACCGCGTCAAGAGGGTTGTCCACGTCCAGGGAGGCCCAGTCGTCCTTGAGGGCAGCGTTCGCAAATATGCGCAGCCGGAGCTTGTCGCGATCCACTGCGTCTTCGCCGTCAACATAGTCGAGCAGATTGAGCGCATACTTGAAGTCGAGGTGGTCAGAATCAACGTTATCATCACCGATGTAAAGCTGAAGCAGGAATCGAATATGAATTAATCAACCTGCATGACTTTGTATTATACTGCTATCCCATGACATACATAGCCATAGGCATTATGGTATTAATACCATACGTCCGTGCGCCTTCAGCTACGCAATATGTGCAGTGCAGTAACTCAAAAAGCACGGCTGTATACGAGATTCCGTACCTCGATGATCTCCCTGGGTGTGAAGACTCTCATGTCCTTCCTTTCAAATCCCATTGCTTCGAGAACCTTGTTGGGGAGATGCTCCTGCGCAGACACCACGTTGAGCCGATGCTCCACTGCGTCCAGAGCAGTCGTCAAGTTCTCCTCCGTGTCATCGGAGGCCAGGCGCGCCAACTTGGACAGGCTTAGCATCGTCTACAGTAAAGTGACATCTGTAACACAACGCCTGTAGGAATGATCAAGTTCGTCCATCACCTTCTTTCTGGAAAGCCGCTCGGTCTCCCTATCTGCTAGAGTCTCCAGAGTGTCTGCAGCCGCAGACCACTGTGTGGTTGACATGTCGTGAAGCCAGGACAGCTTGTCGTGACGACCCAAAAACTTTCGGAGAGTAGCTTTTTCCTGTCCTTCACCCTCCTTCTTGGGAATAAAAGACTTTTCCTGGGTGAGCAACTTGGCGGCCTTGCCCTCGCGCACGTGCCACTCGTACACGAACTCAGCCATGCCATATTCAGCGAATCTAGGGTTGCGTGCATTGGAGATAAGTCATTACTTAACGAACTAAAGTTATGTATTGGTACAGTTTATCATCAAACCTTTCCATGTAAGCTCGTAGTCGCGCAAGGTCTCCCGCTGCCTCACAGATTGCGATCAAGGCCACGAACTCCAGATACTTCTCAGCCAAGCTGGCGGCTTCTGAGTGGTAGCCCCGGTTCACTAATAAGGAACGTAGAAATAAGATGCAATGTACTTCCGACCAGACACTTGGCACAGACCATAGGTAGTAGCCTAGGCCAAATTGGAATTGTGTTCAGTGCATCTGAGGTTTGTTACCTGATGCCAAATGGTGAAGACGAAGTCAAATGGCTTTTTTACCCTTCTCTTTTGTCATGAAGTTTTTCTATGTAAGTTCAAAACATAACAAGGTGTTCAGATTTGGACGGCAATGCTATAAGCACTTTGTTTTCATTTCATTCGACTACAGTGTAGCAGTTTAATATTTGGAAACTAATTAAGCAGATCCAATGTTGATCTCATATCCTAATGTAACTTTAAAGGCAGAGAGGGGACCCCAAAACTGATTATTTCTTCATTTCATTGGACTGAAGTGTCTTCAAACGGAGCCTCGCAACAAAAATAGCAGGCAGAACGAGGTTGAAATGTTTGGTTGGCGGTCGGCTGAACAACGAGTGTCCTCATATTCGTCATCGTATGCATCAGTGGCGTCACTCACCCAAGGCCATGATCATGTCTTTCCTGTCCCTCTCGTACGCCGTCGTGACAGCCCTTTTCCTATCCTCCCCACCGGACACTTTCTGCAGCTGCGTACGATATCCATCAAGGACCAGATCAGTTAAATCGGCCAGCTGGGTGGCCATGGCCAAACGACTCGAGGAGTCCTCAGCCAACGAGAAGGCCTTTTCAGTCGTCGTCCGAAACTACAGCCACAAATGAAAGGTTTCGCACAGTGCAAGTTTATAATCATACGGTTCTTACCTGATTGATCAGCAAAGTCCGGAGTCCTCTGGGCCCCAGGGAGGAAGTCCAGGGCAGATATTCGAAGTCGGGCAAAGCTGATGATGTGTCAGATTCTAGTCTGGAAAACTCGCTCAGCTTTCGTTCTCGAGTCTGGTGGGCACTGCGGAGGATCGCCTATATAAGAACAGACTCAGTGATCATGTATCAAACAAAAGTATCCGTTGCGTCATTTCACGCTGCTGTGGGTGACGGCAACAAGGTATTAACACTATATCCTCACCACCATGATTTTGTTGACCGCCATGACTGAGGAAACGACCTCGACGGGACTCTTGGCCTCCTCCTGGGCAGCTTGCAAGCCTTCGAAGATGTCTTCCACCGCAGAAATCTAGTGAAGTAGCAAACAAAAAAGTGAGTAATCGTCAATGATCCGAATCCCGTATTGTAGGTTGAGCACACACAACACGCATGCACAATTCCAACCTGTCTGTAGAAGTGATCTTGCGGAGTAAGGCCACGTTCAGACTCTGACTGAGGCTCTTCAAAGGTTCGATCGCGTAAGCGAAGAGCAAGGCGGATTGCTCGATCCACCAAAGTCTGGTGTCTACAAAGAGAGAAACGTCAGAAGACATCAGAGACAACTGCTACTGTGTCTTCTTACGCCGAGTGAATCTGCCTGAGAGCGATGGCCGCGGCAGTCTTCTCCACGTGTTCGGTCAGCACCAGCCTGGTCGACATAGGAAGCTCACGAACGGTCACAGCAGAGAGCTGCAAGTTGAGAAACTGCGTCGTGAATGACGAGCACCCGACCATTATTCATACGATAAACGCACCTTCTGCCAGAGTCCGACGTCCTGCAAGAAACTGATGTAGAACTCGAGCGCCGTCTGCTTGTCCTCGAGCTGATGGACGATCACCAAAGACATGGTGGATCCAATTGAGCCAGTCGCGAATGTTTCAGACTCCGGCAATGTCTCCATCCATCTAAACAAATTGGTTTACATCTGATTCTCTCATCTCCTGCACTCAACTTATACCTCGGGTCTGACGCTGGAAGGTCGTCAATGAGATCCTTAGACATGGACAACACCAGCTTGTCCAGGGAGCAGTCAATGGTGGAAAAAGATTCAGACGGAGCGAAAGAGGGGAAGAGATCTTCAATGATGGAGGTACATTGACCCTAAGAAATGGACGAATTACGATGGACTTTATGCGATTGGCTTGTCATTCGTACCATGTTTCTCTTGCAAAAGAGCAGAAACGCTGCTTTCAGTTGGTCACTCTGGGACTCGCTCAAGGTGAGGTCGTCGAGAGCAGTCTTAGACATGGAAATACTGAGGCTTTCGGAGAGACGAGAGGCAGTAGCTGACCCGGGAGGAACATTGCTACTCTCCCTGGAACTCACGTCCCTGCAATGGAAGCAACTTATAGTTTTCTAAAGTACCCTGGCAATTTATGCTTATGGCAGTTGCTACGGTACCTCGAAACATGCTCTTCAGTCTGTGAATTTGGCGCCACCGCGACCAACCCTTGGTTGATGGTGAAGAACTGTGGCGTTCCAGAGTCTGAAGATCCAGCTCCCAAAATAGCGTTTCCAGAAGACTTAAAATCCAGCTTGTCCGGCTCTTCATTATCATGGAGGACTGTCATGGTACAAGCAAACGCATCATGAGAAGCTTCATTCACTCGTAAAAAGACGGACACTGCTTATTCCCACCTGAAAAGCACAGAACTCCCTCTTTGTTGTAGACGTATGCAAATTTTTCACCAGGCGGCATAAGGAATCTATACGCAAAATGCTTTCCATTGTCTTCGTCGTTGCCGTCAGGAAGAGTCTCGGTGTGCTTGAACACGCAAAAGGAGCTGAACTGCATCGGCGGCGCCTCACTGTTCACCAAAATGGTGCCTAACCATGATTAGGAGGACTGATAAGTGCAATCTTAACGCTACATTGCAGACTGACTTACCTAAAGCATAGGATATTTCCTGCGACACTTGAGGGTTGACTGCCGCCATCAGGATGTGAACCTTGTTCCCCGCAAACTGCATGTCCATCAGCCAGATCCTGAGCCACGAGGGACTCGCAGTGTCCCTGGCCTGGAGAGCAAGAACATTGTGTATAAAACAGAGGCGTCGCATGCCGGAGCATCGTCATGCAGGAGCCGTAGACTGTCGTGCAAACTCATGGTGAGAACTGCACTACATGGAGCTGCGTCACTGCTTAGAGTCCATTTGACGAAACTTAAGACACGTTACATACTTGTACATACTTGTACAGTGCGCCGACCGCTTCTCTCAAGGCAACAGCGCGAAAATTTGGGGATTTGACGCATTAGGAGAGTGTAACTTTGACTTGTTACCTCATACCTCAAAGTTTAGACGTTTTTGAAAAATACTTTTGACCCCCGCTCTCTCCAAATAGTTGCTCTCCTACATCCTCCAGTCCCATAACGCTACAGAGCGGCTGTCCTTCTCTACGGGGAGGTGACCCCAGAACTAATGATTTGACCAGGATGGCCTCAAAATACAGCACGCCGTAAGAGATTTAAAAACCGCATAGGTTGTACAAGCAAAACGATGATTATACACATCCTCTGTATAAGGACTTGGTGAAGGCCAGGGCAGATTTTCGCCGAGCGCGCGAGCGCGCACAGGTGAGGCTCGCAACCCAACCCACGATGCGGAAGAGAAAAGTCAAACACCGGGCAGAGGTGGCCGAGCATGATGGGGGCTCTACTCCGGAGTCACGTCATGTTGGTGCAGCAACAGCAGCAGCAGCAGCAGCAACAGCAGCACCACCAGCAGCACAGGCCTCGAATATCACGGCAACAGGTAGCAGGCAAATAGGAGGAGGATAAGCTAACATTCTAGCAGCTTTGTTGGGTGAGAAAGAATGTGAGGCCATTATCAAGTAGCAGCAGCGGGCCAAATCTATCGGAATCCTTCGGAATCTGACCACATTGGTCGTCTTCATCGACTGCACAGGTAAGCGCGGAGCAAGTCCAGGGTGAACAGGTAGCACGAGGTGCACACGTGCTGTGCTCTACTCCTCCCGACGTGAGAGTGAAGAATCGTTTTCTTGCCCGCGTTTATGAAAAAGCAGGATTGTTTTTCGCAATGACTCTGAATTATCGCATGCGTTCCTGCAAGGACTGATGTGCACAAACTTGGCCGTAGCTTAGCCTGTTGGGACGTCGCAGTCACGGTTAGAACGATGTCCGCCGCCGCCGCCTCCTCCTCCTCCTCCAGCCAGCCGTCCTCCCTGACGGCGACGGCGAGCGATCAAGTGGCGGCGTTCAAGCGGAAGCTGGGGTACAACGAGCTCTTCTGCAACTTTTGCCACAGTCACGGAAACCTCAACGTCATGTGCGGGCTCACCTTGCTCACCAGAAAGGCGGTGGACGAAGGCAAGTTGAACGTTCAAGGCTATGTTACTCAGGGCGGCCACAAACCTTTGTGTCATCATCCTTGGCAGGTCTCTTAAAATGTGCCTTACAAGAGTTCCAGCACCGGTACCCACAACTTATAAGCAGGATTCGCAGCGAGGGCGGCCTCCAGTCTTACTTTGTGCCAATGGAATGTCCCACCCTCCCCCTGGACGTGGACTTCAAGTGCCGAGACATGTTGCACGCCAAGTTCGATACGGACCAAGGGCCTCTGTGGCGAGTGCAACTGATCACGGAGGCCACGATGGATAAAGCGGCTCTGGGTGAGACAATTTCTCGAACGTTCGACAACCTAGTAGACTTGACTGATCATGACCAAGTCAGCTGTGGGTACTGGCTGCTTGTACTCCTGATATGCGCACAGAAAACGTAGATGAATCAGACGTGGACCCTACAATCTATTATAGCTGGATTCGGGCCAGAAGTGGCTGCGATTGTGGAGGATGACTCTCCAGAGTCCACTCGCTGGCGCTACTTTCTCCGCTACTTCCAAGGCAAGTGGAACGGCTGCACGATTGCAAACTTCGATGAGGAGGAGGAGGGATTTAGAAGCTTCATCCTCATCACCTTTCACCCGGCGATCACGGACACGCTAGGAAGCTTCCACTTGTGTCGGCAGTTCTTGCTCATCCTCGACTCCATTCTGGAGCAGGTAACACCCTAAAACAATAGTTGCAGCCCACGGGACAAAAGCTAACGGCGTGATGCTTCAGGATGGCAACACGCTAGCCTCGCTGCAGCCCCCAGAAGAGGCAACGGAGCTGCACAAGCCGATCGAGCAACTACTTCCTGCCAGTGAAGCATCGGGCATTCATTTGGGAGACTTTTTTCAAATGGCCAAGATGGTTGGAGGCTTCATGATGCCTCGGAGAAGTCCATTTGAAGGTCATCTGGCGAGATCGGGTGAGAATGACACGTATAGGTGCAACCGAAACCCGACGGTGACTGATATGATCTTTTCTTCCATTCCAGACACCCTGTCCGGCCCCCCTCGCACCGAGATGCTCAGAGGTTGGCTAGACGAAGAACAAACGTCGGAGCTTCTTGCTATGCTGGAGGAAGACGACGCCTCCTTGCACGGAGTTCTCCTGGCCGCCGGGCTTATTGCCATCTCCAGATTACTTCAGGAGACAACTGAGAATCCTCCAGCATCAAAGAAGACGTCCTTGAGAGCGACCAACGAGGCCAACCTGAGGCAATATTGCTCGTCTTCTAAGCACGGAGTTCTCACGACTTACTACGAATCTGATCACGAGATCCCTACGCTGGTCGATGACGACCGCGCCGAGTTCTGGCGCTTTGCGCATGAGCTGACAGTGAAGATGAACACCGCCAAGGGCAATCGAGAGCCGCTGAAGATGCTGAGAATCTACAACAAGATGTTTTCTCTCAGCGGCGGCCCCGAAAACGCGTTAAAAGACTTGCAGACAGGTCTGAAGATCCAGAATGAGTTGGGAGTGGCCACCTATGGGGACATGGGCGGCTTGTTCCGCCGCGGAGAACAAGGCAACTGCTTCGACAGACCACTAAGCGGACCGCGTTCACCCAACAACAATAATCTGAGGCTGGAGGACGTGTTTCACGTGACTGCAGCACCTGGAATGGGCTCTCCCTTCACTCACACGGCTCACATTCTGTTCGGCAGGCTTAACTACATCCTCTTGTATCACACGGTGTACGTGGGTCACGAGGCTGCTTTTAGAGTGCGAGATGAGGTGCTGCAGGTTTTAAGGATGGCTACCGAGCACAGTCAATGAGGTACGCCACGTCAAGCAAGCAGTTCCACGTCCAGTTCCATGTACTGTACACAGTTTCTTACACGTGAAGGTGCGACCTCACCCTGAAGTCACATGTTATGTTTCGCTATGTTGTGACCAGAATAATACAACAACAAATTCAATGCCATGGGGTCAAACTGAGGGATCACATGAGACTCTGCGGTGCAGTCGTGTACTGCACTACAAAACTAAACTCTAGTCACGGTGATTCACACGGCAGGTAGGATAAGCACTGTAGGTTAGGTCAAAAAATGAAAATTTTGGAACTTAACCGAGGGTATCTTAGGTTTGTTACCTAATGCCAGATGGTAAAGATGTGGTCAAAAAAATTACTTTGACTACCCTCTGTGGTAATAAGGTGTTACTACATAAGTTTAGTCCATAACCAGGTGCTCAGATTTTGACAGCCCTGTGACAAAGCTGTCAGCATTTTGTTTTTAGTTTCATTTGACTACAGTTTAGC
>JAAUXU010041711.1_pt1 | contig 20476 bp, 20 predicted proteins | sample 7278151 | NCBI WGS metagenome assembly JAAUXU01 (sample SAMN14350113, study PRJNA611818) | marine sediment metagenome | isolation source: surface marine sediment (1.8m) | place: French Polynesia: Moorea | collected 2018-08 | reverse complement strand
GGAGGCACAAGTCTTAAAATGCTGCTGGGAAAGTGTAATCGATTTGGGTCCCCACACTGTACATAGTTGCAATTTCCATGGTTGCACTGTGTACATGACCGCAACCTGTTCGTAGGCGGAATCCTAATGGGTCACAACTGTAACTGGTCGCAATCCCCCGCTCTCCCCCCACGCTGTACTGACAATTTTTGAGGCAACATTTTCACATGGAATCGGTGACCCAGACAGTGGTGGACAAGACCCAGCATCTTGAACTTCTTGGTGACTGCCCATTTTGATGCTAGAGCGCTTAAAGTGCAGCAACCCCTAGAAGGCACCAAGCCAAAATGTACTGCTGCCCCCTTTTCAGTGGCTTTTCCATGATGAAGCCGACACAAGTGAACAGAGTGCGCTCCTTCTGCTGCCACTGCTGCTGCTGAGTGTCTGTTGCTCGTCGTTTGTCCGCGATCATGCTCTTGTGCACGAGCAAGATGGTTTGGGCCTGTAGCATGTCCAAGGACAGGTTGGAGGACACCGTCTTTGACTTGTGCCCCTGGAGGATGGGTGGCCACATCCACAGAAAATTTCAGCCACTTTCATCATGGAAAAGTGGTCAAAAACATCAAGAATTCAGCCGCGACTGGCACAGTGCTTTTGTCAACTCATGTTACTCTGAGTGCTCTAGCATCACAATGAGCACTAGAGACTTAACAAAACTACAGCATGCCATGAGTGACTATCTCGGCTACACATTGAATGTGGCAATTCAACTCTAAAACATTCCTGCTCAGAATATGATATCTTTAACCACCAAGTGACATTACTTATGCCAAGCACTGTATATAACTAGAACATGTAGTTGACGTACTCTTACCACACACTTTCATGATCATCAAGGGCTATTAGGGTAAAAGGTGTGATAAAAGGACAAGGTGTGATAAAAGTGTGGGTGTGTGGCGACGCCCCCAGAAAGTTTCAGCCAACTTCATCTTGGAAAAGCCACTGAAACAGGGGGAAAACAGTGCATTTCGGCTTGGCACCCCCCAGGGGTTGCTGCACTTTGAGCGCTCTAGCACCAAAATTGGCCGTCACCAAGAAGCTCAAAATGCTGGGTCTTGTCAAGCGCTGTCTGGGTCACCGATTCCACGTGAAAATTCTGCCTCAAACGCTGTCAGTACAGAGTAGGGAGCCCATTTTACCCCAGGACATTTTTACGCCAAGCACTGCATATCCTGTGCTGTCTTGAGCGAATAATTTGAGCGGCGAGAAATGATAAAATTTCTGTCATTTTTCGAAAATTCTCAAATGAAGTGAAAAATCTGACAAATATATTAGACGACTCACTTTTATAAAGGACAAAGCTCCGGGATGCAGGGGTTGCTTATATTAGAAGAAAACATTGTTATGAATGTCACTTTGACGCAATTAAGACCATTTTTCTACTCTCAGCTGTTCTGTCAGTACCCTAGCTTTTGAGAGACAGTTAAGAAAGATACTGCAGAGTGATCTGATTTTTAGCAATTTTGGAACATCCATCGGCAACATTCAGGTCCACATTGGACTTGATGTAACATGGAACCTGATCCAAGTACTATTTTGACTGTACGTCACGAAAACGGGCAGCTCTCTGCCTTGCAAAGGTAGCCCAGAGAAGAGTGTTTCTGGATAAAGAGAAAGTTTTGAAATTTTACAACTTTTCATGTTGCAACATTATGAACAGAAGGTAACCTTACATTGCTTGTTTGGGGCTTCGTGAGAGGCTATTGAATTGCGCCGCATGACGGAAGTAATCTCTGCAGAGATTTTCTCCCATACCCTTTTTGATCGCACTCAAAAAGATGAGAAATTTTGCTCTCCTCCAGGGATTCATGGCCTGCTTGATAGGGTATTAGCAATATCAATAAATATAAGTACGCCAGATAAATTCACATATTTTAGGTGTGTGATGGAAACCTGGCAGCTGTTGAAACACAAAAAGATTAATTAGTTCGAAAAATTACTTCGTTGACTAATAATAAAGAAGACCAAAATGACTATGTCGCCGGCACCAAAGCCGGCAACATTGCCAAGACCTTTGACATCCACAGGAGTACTGTGACCTACATCAAGAGGCGCCATGAGAAGACAGGCAGCAATGCGGAGTGTCCAAGGTTAGGGAGGCCAAAGACCAGCCTGCCAGAGGCCAAAATCACTGAGGTGCAGGTGGCCATCAAGACCAACTGGGAGACCTCTATCAGACAGCTGGCCGGGGGCCACAGCATGCTGGAGATGACCATGAGGGAGCTCATGAAGCTGGACTTGAACCAGAAATCATTATTGGTCAAGAGGAAAATGCAGATGCTGACCCCACAGCACAGGAACAAGAGCACGGGGAGGGGTAAGAAGATCACCAACTGGCTCAAATCAAGAAAGCAAGGCAAGGTTTTGGTGTTCAGCGACGAGAAGGGCTTCGTTGTGGGCAAATAAGTGGACAGGCGCAACAGTATGCACATCACAGCCTCTGCCAAGACAGCCCCGTTGGAGCTGAGGTGGGAGGGCCGTTCAAAGTTCCCAGCGAAGGCTATGATGCTAGGCATCATTTGCTCTGAATTAAAGGCTCTGCCACCAATCTGGATCAAGGGCAACTTGGACAGGCAAATGTACAATGACATCCTCGTCGACAACGTATTTCTGGCCCAGGATACCACATAGAGGGAGGGAGGATAGATATGGACCCAGGATGGTGCTGCCATGGAGGTCTAGGGTAGTGTTTTTGAGAAAAAAAAATCCTTTGAAGTGGTCACATTTGAAATTGTGTTAAGCATTCCCATGTCCAACTTCACTCGGAATCCTACCATGGATCATGTTAGTTTCGAAAATCAAAAAAGGCCTTAAGCGCACCTGGTAGTTGATATTTATGTGCCTCATGATTGTCTTTTGACCGTCATGGTGTCATGCGCACCATAAACCTTGCGCACCGTAGGACTCTCGTAATTTTGGTCCACGCTGGCATTTTTCGGGGCTTTTTGTCTTGTTGTAAGACTTTTGTCTTACCGGGAGGCAAGCAAATAACTGCAAAATGAATTTCCAGTCAGCTTGGCCAGGTCCCAGCAAAGTCTGGGCGCCAGATCAAAGGCCTCAGCGATATCAGAAGGATAAAGCCACTACATCCATGATATTTTTTTACTTAAAAAGTTTATGCCCATCGAACGGGAAGGAATGGCGCCATTTTCAGACTCACTTGTTTGATTTGAGTGGGTATTGCATCATCAGACTTCTCTAATATCTCAGTGATGCTCAAGTCAAGCAGACAAACAAATTCTATGACTGCATCTTCAGTGACATTCTGCTCCTCTATTTTGTCTTGATGATAGTGGCCTATAAATGGAGATCTCTGAACTAGTGCTTCTCGTGTCACAGGAGTAGAAGGAGCAAGGAGAGCCTATTGAGCGAGATCTTAGACCAGACCTAACCTACGTTGGGCCAGGTGAAATACGGTCCCATCCGGTTACGTCTCGTCAGGTTTATGATAGAGATGCATCTACGCCCATGGGTGGCTGCTGCAATTCAAAATGGAGGCAACTGCTCTGTGTGCCTTGATAAGCAGTGAAACGAAGTAAACATTCGACAGAACATAGTTTACTCTTTCCGATGATTTCAGATTTCAGCAATTTGGTTCTGCATCTTTAACGATAACTCAAAAAGGAGACTTATACATACCGATGCATGGTTATCTCGGCATGCGCTACTACTTCCTGATGCGCAGGTGCCTTCGTGTTTGTTTATGCTTCGAGGAGGACGAGCTTTGAATTATGCTGAAATGTCATCATGGGTCAGTAGCTGTGCTGACCTACCAAAATGCGTAGAAAGAAGTTGTTGGAAGATAATGGAGCAGGTAACTGTCCACAGAATAACTGGAAGTTTGTGTGCACTGGACGCCGCCCAGATTACGTGTTTCTAGCTTGAGGCCAGGAGCTAAATTGCAGTACGCAATTTCAGCAATAGATGCCTTAAGTACTCGTTTGCTGTGCATATACTATTTGTATAGTACGTAATGGGTGTACTTTTTCCATCCGTAGGTGCTCGCGTCCACGCACACTTGACGGAATCTACGTAATCAGATGAACGTACTACGAGCCTACGTCTGCAAACTGGAATGCATGTATTGCATACACTGGTTCAGTCAACAAATGCATCTTCTTGGGGTCAAAAAAAAGAGAACTTGTACCCATTTACTTATCTTCTAGGGCCTTCACGACGATGGTGCTTTTAACGCAGACTCGTCCTATTTGCCATACAGGGCGTGTGGGGATACTTCTGCTGAAGTACATGTAATAAAAGTCACCAGCTCTCTCTCTCTCTCTCTGGCAAAGGGGTCAGACAGGTACAGGCCTCAAAAATAGGCTGAGCACATGCAATATCGCGAAATCAGTGCCCGGACCAGTGATATCCGCGTAGTAACGGGAAAAAGTTTCTCTGCGTCGCCCAATAGCTGAGTGTCACCTTAGCTACTACAGCCTGAGAACATGGTAAAACGCTCTCATCTGTATGTTGATGATATTCTTATAGTCACCGACCAATTATTATAGAAAGTGCAACAGGAGGTGCACGTGTGTTGAGGCGAGCATCTTCCTCAGTTTTCTGCTATTTAACGGTCAAAGGCCCCTAAGGGGAAACATCTCTGATGTAGTGAGCATCTGTGGAGGTAATAAAATGCCGCAGATTCTGACCCAACAACTTTCACATAGTGCATTCGTGCACTTCTTTTCATTCGTGTTTTAGTTATCAAATACGACGAATGTTTGCAGCAAATGTGAGTGATTCATTGGTCAGTCAGAGACACGTTAGCACGACAACCCAGCGAATGGAGTCAGCTTCCTTGCGTGAGAAATGGCTGCCAGCAAGCAGAAAGCCTAAGTGCACAAGTTCCACGAACAGCGACGTGGTGTACGCATAAGCGACCCCGAAAGATTGATATTTCTACGTGTAGGCTAACGACTGCGACGGCAACTGTAAGTGCAACACTCTAGAAGTATCAAGCCAACCCAAGTGGGGTTGGGTTGATGCTGGTCAATGGAGCAGCATCAACCCAAAAACGTGGTGGAGGAGAAAAGCGACTGGTGGTTCCGATTTGCCGGAGATTTCTCGGACAGGACGGCAAAAGTGCATTTCAATGCACCATCTCGACTTCAGGGTGAGCAACTTCATTTCCAGCGCGTCATGTTGGCGACTCTTTAAGCTGATGCAAACTGCGTGGCAAGCAAATTTGCTGCACAATACAGGAACGCTGGAATCTTGGGATCCGTAGTAGGGCCCTTCAGTGCCCTCATGTCTCCGTCCGAGCTGAGGACCACCTGCATGCATCTCCAGTTCGCATGCGATTGCATGGACACACGAGACTTGGAACTGCATAACGTAATTTGCTTTGGTTTTGCAAAAAAAATGCGTGACGGGAAATTGCGGGTTATCCTCACAGATTGAGGAGACGGATCAGGCCTCGCATTTTACATCACGCTGTTAATCGGGCGGCCGCACGTGAGGTGCTAATGCGTAGCCCATGACTTTTACTTTGTAGTGCTCCAAAAGTACGTACGAGTGTCTGTCTCTTCAGATGGGGTCGGATCGTTGCAAACTTGGGCATGCTGCTCCAGCTTTGGGCAGTGGAACGTTCGTACGTCCATAGGTACGAACAAGGAAGTGTAGAAAAAATCGTTATGTTTTGTTCTTTGCTTTATCACGACAGGATGTTGGGCATCACTCAGTCCAGCTATGATGATAGAGCGTCGATGGAAAAGACAGCGAGCGTGTCAAGTTTTTCGCAAGCGTTCGCAATTCGCGGAAAAAGGAGCAGGCGGGAGAACAAGAGAACACGCAAGTACGTGATACGCACAAAACTCAGGCCCAGACAGGTTTTTACGGACACACACGTCTCTCTTTCTCCTGAATCTTTCTCCCGAATCTTCCTCCCTCTGCTTCTTCTCCTCCTCCGTCTCAAATGTATAGTCTGGCCTCCACTTTGCACAAAATCAGACGTCTGTGAATGCTGGCTCAGGTCAACGCTCTGTTGGCTCGAGCCTGCTGCTCCTCGTGTGCTGGAATGAAAATCGATGTTCTGTACTGCCCAGGCGGCGCCCGAAACGACCGAGTAAGCAAGCGTACGTATTGCACAGATCGGGCAGAACGCAAAAACGTCTTTGGGGGTTCAAAATGTCACTCCCCACATGCGTTGTAGAGCGCTTGAATGCTCTTCCAATGCGGCAAATGAGTTCACTGACTCATGAGAAGTCATTGTACTTGTGTGCGTGTGTGTACACCGGACGCTCTCGGCGCTCATGTTCCGATTCACGCGTTCCACACGTGGCGGATGCGCCTGGTCTATTGCATGCGTGACCACGTTAATGACGTCTAACGTTGAATATGCTGCCAGTGATACATTCATCCTGCAGTCACTGATGCCGCGAAAAGTTCAGCACTCTAGAGAATTTCCACAGCAGCATTAGCTTCTGCGTCATAAGTCGACCAACATAGTTTAGCTGTCGTCGTCGTCGTCGCCGTCGCCGTCGCCGTCGCCGTCGCCGTCGCCGTCGTAAAGTAACGTTACAAGCGCACGCAGCTTACAGCAAAGGAAACCGTGGTCGCCGCCGCCGCCGCCGCCAGCAGCAACAGCAGCATCTCCTCGTCCGACGCCCACTCGCCCAGGGTCGCCCAGGTATACGTAGTTCAGCTGTCGGCGTCCGCAACTACTACGTCACAATTCTCCCACTGAAGAGCAATCAAGATTGGGTGATTCGAACGAATAATGTTGCTAGTGCAGTCGACCGTCCTCGGCAGTCCACCCAAGTCAAGCTTTTGATGACCTTGAGCATGACCATATCTGAAAATAGTGTCAATGCAATGAAATATTAGCAATGACGCGTAAACTTGACTCTTTCTTCACTTCACTGTAGTGGGAAAAAAAATCCATCACAAGCCCTGGGAGCATCAGGAATCGAAGAATGAGCTGTTTCTACTACGTCCGTGTAAAGTGAGATTCACAATTATATTATTAAATACACTATAATCAACGTGTTCCCTACGTATTGTAAGCATGCATTGTACAAAGGTGCATGAGATTGTCAGCTTCCCCCGCAGGAACCGGCCGGGCTGTGTTGAGACCGTCGCCAACATAGCAGCCAGAATGCGGACAACGTTGGAGTGTTGAAAATTCATGTATTCTTGTGATACCAGTCGAACCAATCAGTTCGTCGATCTCAGCCCCAGAATGTCTTCTTCTTCCTCTTCGGCCACGTCTCCGTCCGCCACCGTGGTCGACTGCGGCTCCACGCTGAACCGTGGACGCGCAGACACGGTCCGCCTCCAGCCGCCGAAGCCTCCGCTGCCCCCAGCGGCCCCGGTAGCACCCGTGGTCGTGCCAGACTTGCGATAGATCTGACCCAAGAAGGAAAATTGCAGCGGAAGATACGAAGACGAGGAAGAATTGGACAGGGGTCCGTCGGGCGATTCCCGCCGAGCGGTAGCGCGAGCAAAGCTTGACCTGAAGCTGACCATTCTCCTGAAGCTGTACGTCTTGGTGGTCGTAGCCTTCAGCGGAGAGGCGGGCTCGTGCTGTTGTTGCTGCTGAAGCTGTTGCTGGAGCTGCTGTTGTTGTTCTTGCAGAGTAAGATGCGGACACGAGGAGGAAGACGGCTTCAAGGTGCCCCGCGGTTGTACAGCTGGATGAATAATCTGAAACAAAAGAAAAAAAGGAACGTTTCCAACATTTCTTCAAGCACCAGTACAGTCCGTACATTCATTGTACACACATATTGCATAGTACGCTTACTCCGCTTTGGAGCAGGAACACAGACAGAGAGAGCTTCTCTCCAGAGAGACGTCATCCCAAAGGGTAGGAGACCGGTTTTTCCGGCGTTCATTCGCCACTCACAGGAAACTCGATAGCTTATGTGTGGCGGTCCACACTTGTCGATATACTTATAGTCACTGGAGAAGCTCACCATGTAACCTTGAGTTGCCAAGGAAAAGTTCTCCACCCGCGGCGATACGAGTGCAGTGAGGAGAGCGTATTGAAATACGTATACAGTGAGACAGTGGATGTTATTTTTTTTCTTACGTGCTTTCTGCTCTTTCACCTTGGAAGAGGAGAAGAAATAATATTTTCTAAAGGAAAAATATCTTCCTTTCTCTTCTTCGGAACGTTGCTGGCTTCTATTTTCGAGGGATCAATTGACCATGGAACTTAGATCCATCTCTCATGTGGATCTATCGTAATTGAATCCATCGCAGAGTGTCTGTCTAACTGCGGATGTGCTCGTATTGTTTTGCCAGCAGCGGAAGCTCTGACAACATGGAAGAGTATTAACATCGGATTTTTCGTTTACTTGCGCCTTTCATTTACCACGAGCGTGTAGACAAATAGCACTTTACGGCACCCTGGCGCCGGGAGCGTGAGGTAAAGTGCGCCGAAGTGTATGTAGTAAGTATATATTGCATCACTGGAAATTAGGACGCAAGGAAGTTGGAGGTATTGACCCGAGATGGCACAAGAGCAGATTTGATTTCCCTCCACTTGGCCTCGAGAAATTACACTGCCATCATGGCCATCATGGCCATTGAGGGGTAATTAAGTCTACTTACAGTGATGTAGTTTGTAATTTGACAGCATGCTTTTCTGACATTTGCCCAACTTCGCACCTGTACTTACAAGTATAATGCCAAAAAAAAGTCAAGATTGGGTCCAGAAAAATATGGGAATGCGTTGCTAATACGTAGTTACATGTATGTCATCCTCATATAGAAGCAGTTACGCACAAATTTGGATTTTGCAGCTCGAGAGGCATGACGACCCGAGGTTGAGGATGGGCGGGGATCGGGGGATGGCGGTCTGAGGGTCGTGGTCAGGGTGTAATACAACACGCTCTACTTGGAATTTTGATGCGCGAGGGAATCGAGGACCAAAGAGTCGGACGGTTTGCAGCAGGGGTGTGAGGGTCCGAGGGCTGCAAAACCAAAATCTGGGATTTGCGTAGCTGCATGTTTGTAGTTTCACGTCAGTATATTGGTTTCTTACGTTCCAGATTTTCTTTGCCTTGCACATATCATTTTCCGCACTGCTGGGTCTCGTGTCTTAGGGCACAAATTGGGCGCAAAAACGTTAACGCCTGATTTTGACTACTTTTTGCTAGATTTGGGTCATCAAGTGCTTCTCCCCCTCCGGCTGTCAGGACGTAAGAACTGTCTATAAACGGAAAAAGTGACATCAAGTCTTTAACGCCCGTTCTCTACGTAGTTGACGGCCCGTTTTTTATTTTCTAGCTTTGACCAGTCAAATAGAGCTTTACCAGCTGGCTGGTCCAACTGCAGCTGCTACTTTACCGCATGCTCCGACTACTTCACAATGCACTGCGTACTTTACAGATGGAAAATACTCCCATCACGCCAACACGACAAGCAAGCGGTAAGGTAAATAAAAACAGGCTGTCAACTAGAAAATGGGCATTGAACTACAAACGGACAGCTGGGCAAGGCCTTAATGCCCTCTTTGGATTCTGCTGCTCTCGGGCCTTGATAACTCCAGGCACTCCCCCTTCCCACACACCCCAACCCCCACCAAAACCCCAAACCTTCGCCCTTCGTGTCGTCAACACCCTCTAGTGGCAGAATCCAAAATCGGGCATAAAGTACCCAGCTGTGCGTATATAACTATTACTATGCTCTACAGAAGTGGGCCCTTACAGTACTGGATCGTGTGCTTAAAATCCGGACCATTTTCAATTGCTTCCCAGATAACGCATAGGACATGCAGAGTTCGAATTTTGTGCCAAAAATGACAGAGTTGACTTTCTGCAACGACACTTTGCATCAAAAGTTTGAAGGAAAATGACCCAGCCATCAAGGAGCAAGCGAAGAGGATAACCGTCATTGAGATGTTTTGAGCCCCAGGTCATCTTGAAGTCCTCCAAACACCCAAAGTCAATGGGCCTTTGACATCATGAACCACTTCGAGTCCTCTGGCATGGTCATCAGCAAGGTCCACGAGCCAAGACTGCCAAGAAATGCAACCCCAGGTTCGTGGTTGGCCTGAAAAGGTTCGTCAAGGCAGTTCTAGGACACTTGTCTCCATGTAAGCCAGGAAGAGGCAGGTGCACATGTCAACATTTTCTAGGGCCACTGACATCCTGCCAGTTAGCTGTGAGACATCTGCTGACTGAGAAGCAGAAGTACACCACGGTCATCCATGGCAAATGTCTTGGAGTCAAGTGGCAGCAGGACGATCTTCTTCTCTGTGAGATGTTCAGGAGGACAGACCTAGAAACAGCCAAAATAACAGGCGGATCTGTAGAAACCAAGATGATGTGCCCTAGATCTTCGGGACCGAATCTTTAAAGATTTTCTTATAAGAAATGTCTGTTTATCCTTAAATTTTGAAACAAAAAGTGGTGTGTGTGTGAATGTGCATGCGTGTGCTTGTGTCTCGGGGTCTGTTTGACCTTTGAGATTAAAGAATTTGTGAATGAATTTCTTGTTAGACCTTCTGAGTGTCCACTTTTCTAAAAAGGGTCAGACTGAAAGTGGTCAGAAATCGGCTATTGGATATCTTCCACATCATTTTATGACTTTTTTGCATTGGTGTCCATCTAATGGAGTCACTTTTTTGTTGAAAGCTCTACACAGATTTTCAAATGACGAATCACACAACCTTTCCATTTCAATCTGCGAACAACGGCCCAATAGGCAAGTGTTAAGTGTACTGTTTGTTCAAATTGAAATATGGTTTACACGGTATTGCTGGGGAACACACTACACGAGTCAATGACTACATGAAACAAAGGGCCATAAGAATTGAAATTAGAATGCCCTTTTATCTAGTAAAATTCCTACTCCTATTTGAATCAATTTACCAGGTCTCATGCTCATTTGAATCAATATTTTCTCCAGTCACGCCAAAAGTTGGTAAAGAGAGAGTGCAAGTTCAGATTTGGTTATGCTTCTTTTTTGATGATTCTTAAGAAGCTCATCCTCATGGCAAGGAAGAGAGGGTTAATCTTTTGTTGTTGAAACAAGTATGTTCCTCTTGATGAGATGGATAAAGCAATTAAAGACACTCTCTTGAAGTCAGTCTGTCAAATGAGCATTGGAAAATACTTCTTGAAGTAAGTGTTCACTCACTTCACTTTACCCCCATGTTGCTGCTGTGTTCATCATTCAAAAAGAGTGCGTCCAATGTTAATACACAAAGTGCTTAACTCTGCAATTTGTTTGTTCATCTCTACCGGGTGCATCGAAATTCCTTGGACATTTTTTCAAGCTTACCACGGGGGCTCATGATACTTTTCTCAGTAAGTTTAGACAAAATTGTTATCAGTAAAGTCTGTAGCCGCACTCTTCATGGTTCTACCAAAACGATTTCAGCTCAATAGCTCCTCCATGGAGTTCCACATGGCGAAGCCCCAGTTCAATGTGGGCCTGAACCTAAAGGTCTCTCAGGAGTTATCCACTCATAGAATCTTGACCAAACTTACATAAATTGTCCAGAAGAATGTTAGCGACCATTTGCGCACGCTTTTCTTGGGATCAAGCATATGCGACAAGTACAAAATTACTTCTCCATGACTCCGCCCTCAGCAGCCACGACATGCTCCATATGCTTCCGCTCAAAATTATCCATACCCTTATGGAAATGTCTCATTTTAGGCGTTTCCACAAGGGTATGGATAATTTTAAGCCTAACTGTACCCAAGCACAACTTGATTTGAGATTCATGTAGTAAGCTACTATAGTAAATTTGCAGTGAAAGTAGATCTCACTGCATTTTTGTTACGAACACACTGCACATTTGTTACGAAAATATTTTTACAGCAGGTCCTGAAAAAATGCACCTTATTTTACAAAATCATACAACTTACATGCATTTTGGCATAGGCAAAGCTCTTTTTTTTCATTTTCCTTTGAAGCCTTCATATGATATGCAGTGACAAATTTTGGACACCCAAGGGAAATCCCAGTTTTCAACATTGTCTAATTAGTATACCATGAAACTAACTAATTGCAACTTCATGCACATCTACCTGCAAACTAGGTAAACCTGAATGCATCACATGCACACGGCATCAATGGCACATAGCTGTGTACACTGGTGCTTCCTGAAAGAAAACACAGAATTATTTCTAGGAATCATTGATAGATGCCTTCTTTTGCAAGAAGTTTTATTTTCTGAATCTGATGCTGCTGTGATCAGAGTTTTCAGGAAGTGGACCGCATTGGGGGGAGAAAATGATCTTCTTGATGTGGGAGCACAGTACATAAGCGACGCAGGAATACTTGGTGTCAAAATTAGAGATCAAAATTAGAGTGGGCAAATCTTTCGGCAGATACTTCTAGTTGTCTCCTTCAACTTCTTTAAGCTTTCGTTCCTCAAATACAAGCGTAAAGTTTTTGTTTCTAATTCCTAAACGAAAATGACCTGAAACCTCATGGTTTTGATGGGTGTCTGACCTCTGACACTGAAGCACTACTTCTTGCGTGAGTGCAGTGGCTGAGTCCAAGACCATGTCCAACTCGTTTGTGTGATCATTACACTGGCACGCATGATGTTTCATGAAATTTAAAGCGTACTAGCCAAAGGTATGACCGCATTTTAAATTGCCTGAGCTTTCTGGACGCGCACTATACTTATTCCTGGGATTTTCCTAGCCACCAATAAGGCATCGAACTTGGGCCAACACAAGGCACAACACACACCTTAAGCTAGAGTACAGCAACTGTTCCTTTACCAGATGGTCCAGGACAGTGTGTACAACGTCTACTGGAATCAAGCGAGAGGCGTCCTTGATGAGGCTATTCGTACGCATACGCATGTTTACGCGGTCTATTGACGCAACATGCACGCTGATTAATTAAGTGATGAGGAACAGTGTCAAGCAAAAAAATCACTCGATGATAGTTGGAGGAATCACTCGGTTTGGGAGAACCTCGGTACGCTTATCCATTGCTGCGTAAAATACAAGACGCCAGTGTCATTTTTGTTCCCTCCTAAGGCTTCAGCTAGATTGTTTCTGAATGGCCTCGCTGCCACATGATGGACGGGAGTGTCTAGCAGAGATTCAGTGTCTCATATCCCGTGATAAAATTACCCTTGCCAGAGCAAATAGGACTGTATTTAACGGCATGAAAACTACTGGTCTAGCGACATATGCAAGCTCATTCAATTCTATGAAACGGTAGGCCCGTAACAACCCTGAACGTAAACATGACCATGGGATGGGCCTCCACTTAGCCTTCCTCACAGTGTTCTGCTTCTATAACATATCCATGACAACAAAAGCCTCTCTGAGTCGGGTCCTGACAATAAAAGAGGGAAAGGTTGCTTCACGCAAAAGTACCTGTCAAGTCACGTGCGTGTTCCGCACTACTTACATGAAGCACCAGCTTCGTAATGCTCAGTGCACGTTTGACTTGGGTTATTGAACTCACCCTTCCGTACTTTGCACAGTGCAGCAGCATCAGGCGTTCTGGCACACTTGCGAAAAGAAGAGTTCGTCTTTCAGTTATCTGCTGCTCTTTTTTTACGATTTTTTAATTCTACAGCGCGACAACACGTTGTTTTCAATCGATCAAAAAAGTGAGCACACCTTTCCAGAAGACCACCATAGTCTTCTGGCTGCACTAGACGGAATGGAATGAGCCGGGGGCCGGTTTATGTATGCTGTCAATGCGGCGGCGACAAGTATGTGCATTGGGCAATGTCGAATACAGGGATTTCCCTCGGGTGTCCAAAATTTGTCACCGCACACCATTTGAAGACTTTGTAGTCAAATGAAAGTGAAAAAAGGAGTTTTAGCTATGCCCAAATGCATTTAAAGTTGTGTGAATAAGGTAGCTAGTTGCATAATACTGTAAAATAAGTTGTAATTTTTTTTCTTCAGGACCTACTGTAAAATATTTTTCTGACAAACTGACCAGCATTTTGGTCAGTGATTTTCACCCAGTTTGGCCTAATGTGAATGCACGACGAGCTACACACACAAACCACCCTTCCTCATTGTCAGAAAGTTTGCGTCATCACCCTAAAGATGCACCATCCTCCAACCATTAGTGGCACATCGATGATCTGGACAATGATCAAGAGTCTCAAACTCGACAGTCCGGAGAAGCTACAGGTGCGGACGAGTGTCGGAACAGTCACTTCGAGTGTGGACAGTTTTGACAGTCTGGTGGAGTTACATGTGTATATGAGTCTCGACCTCGACAGTCCGGAGGCGTCGCTAAGTGTGTGGATGAGTCTTGACAGCTCAGAGGAGCTAACGAGGCTCGACCTTCATAGTCCCAGCGAACTACAAGCGTGGGTGATTCTTGACATCCAGGTTTCACTACACGTCAATTAAAGCAATAAAACAGCAATGATCACTGGAGGCAGTGAAGTCTTTCTTCTCTTACTGTAGATGATTCAAATTGGAATTTGATTCTCCAGATCATCGTCCTCATGAGCGAACGTTACTATCCAGATCGTCGTCCTCAGCAGTAGCAAATCTTGCAGTCCAAATAATAGACGTCAACGCACTTTGTTTACATGTCAAAGTGTCACCTAATCGCTCCTTTTTTGTTGCTTCACTGAACCTAGCAACCTTCACCCCAAACGTGCGGGTTTTGTGTGGTAGGCCTGGGAAGTGAATCCCCCTGGAATTGGGGTCCTGGGGGTCAGCATTCCCCCATGTAAATTTCAGGCATTTTCATCAAGTTTTTTCCTCTCAAAAAGTCAAAACGCATCCCCCCTCTTTCCAGGTGGTCTCCTTATTGAGTGCTCCAGCACAAAAATGGGCAGCATTGACATTGAATCTCTGTGCTCAACATAGGGCCCAAGCCTCACACCTACATGTTTCGCATCAAAATTTCACTTCAAAACATTCCATTACAGCGTACAAGGTGATGTCATGCTTGTAGAGAAAACTAATGGAGAGGACTGTATAAGGCTAGTTTGAAAATGCAAATTTTGATTTTTGGGAGAGGAAAATTGGCACCAGACATGGTCATAGCTGGTACAAGTCTCATTTTTTTCTTTAAAAAAATTGTTTTGCTATGGGCACTTTCAACTCGAAAGTTTTATAACATACCGTAGAGGGTGGACCAGATTAACTGCCATTAGTTGGGCATCCAGAGCTTAGCTTCTACGGGACCTGGAGAGGTGGGATTGGTGGCAATGGAAGGAGGAGACTCAAAAACTTCACAAAAGCGAGAAATTTGCCCAGACTCAAATTTGAGCCTGTTTTTTTTTTTGGGGGGGGGGGGGGTATAAAATTTTCATGGGTATTTGGAGAATTCTTCCAAAATGCATTTCTTCAACAAGGACCAGCAGGTCTTCTGGGTCAAGATGCAAATGAAGGACTGTTTGTACAGCAGTTTCAGGCTGAAATAGAGAAGGAAGTTCCCTGTAGTACCAGTTCTGACAGCAAAGACATTCAGGGATTGTTGCTTCCCATAACTTCTATAAACTTCCCTAAAAAATAATCAAAACCATATTTTCAAGTTTTAGCCTCTGGCAGGTCTGACTTGCCCCCAAGGTTGGTTGTCATCATCAACACTGAAAGTTTTGACTCTCCTCCTTCCATTGCCACCAATCCCGCCTCTCTACATCCTTTAGAAGCCAAGCTATGGATGCCAAGCCGATGGTAATTATATCTGGTACACCCTGTGTGTAGTAAGTGTAGCAGACAATTCTTTTTCTCAGCCATAACTTTTGACTGGATTGAGTTAAAGACTTGGTTCAGCCTTCTACGGAAATTTAAGAAGCTCCTCTGAAATCAAACTGATATGCACATTTGCTCTAAGACCACTCACTTGTCCACAATATGGAATCAAGGTAATATGCTGCTGCAGAAGTTACTACACAGAAGAATGACGTATTCGTCATATAGACTACGTTTGGAGCTGTCACGCAGCGTTTACCTGGCCTAATTCAATTTTCGCGGTTCAATAGTATTGCGATGTCTATTCGTCGTCTTCTGCTCAAGTATTGTTTTTGTAAACTCTTCGAGTCACATGGAGTTCGAAAAATATGTCGAGTTGCGTCGCGCTCTCCTTTGCGCCAGTCATAGACCAAGCGAAAATGTGCTGTGTGTGCATTGTGCGATGCTCACGGGCAACTGCTTTCAATGTGCAAAGTGCTGTGGAAGCGGGAAAATACTTAAAACGAAATAAACATGACCCTAGAAGTAACAGGTTCATCGACGAGGACTTTTGAGACGGACTCATTGCCGAAGACCCCAGCCGCTCCATGTCTGCGATCGCTCGGGATGCTGGAGTGTCTGAGTGCACAATTGGCCAACCTTGGACTCAAGAGCTGCGTGCAGAGGGTCCGGCACTACCCCACCCCCACAGCTGTGGCCAACCAGGTCTCCCTATCCAAGCAGCTCCTCACCAAGCTCCGTCACCTGCCACGGTCAACTGTCCAGATCTTCTCAGACAAGAAGCTCTGGACAGTTGACCAGGCGCACAACAGTCCGTTCTAATAGGGTATTGGCCTACAGCCCCAAGGATGTGCCACCAGTACTGTGGTCCAAGCACCCTGCCTCCAGGATGCAGTTTGGCATGATCACAAGTGATGGACACAAGTTCTCAGGCTGGCCTCAAGATCGGCGCCAAGGAGTTCATCAAGCTGCTGAACATGAAGGTGCGACCATGGCTGGAAGGGAACTACCCTGAAGGAAATTCCGTCTTCCAGCAGGACTCAGTTCCTGGCCACAAGGCCAAGGCCATCCAAAGATGGCTTCGGCAGCACTTTGCTGACTTCTGGGCTCATGACTGCCTCAATTACAGCCTCAGACGAAAAGTGCTATGCAACTGCTTGCAAGTTTGTGATAAGGGGCATCTGCTGACCACGTTTGGTGGCGTTCACTGCAACGGATGGGGTGCCCATGACCCGACAGACAGACTTCATACGGACCCTCATCTATATGTATCAAGTGCTTTATGTGGGCACCTTAGGTCTGAGTCCGTTTTGACGGCAAAATCGAGGTCCAACGTTACATTTACCTCATGCAGTATCAGTATGTATCTATGGCAAGAGGAGGGGAGAGAGGACGGTCCGTAGGGGTGGACATTGAGCCAGGAAAATCAGACAAGCCAACACAACCCATAGATTGATGGCGCATGGCCATCACTAAGCTTGGGAGAAATAGTGTACGGATTAGTGACGGTTTCGAATATAGAAACATCGAACATCTATCAAACATCAGGTATCGATCTCGAACAGTTTGCGAACGTGTTCGAAAAGTCCCAGAGCTAGAAAGCAATGATCAAGGGTATTTTAGCAGATATTTTATTTCGATAATCTGCAAGAACGTGGGAATTTACGGCAGATTACTGTGCAATACAACCAGCATTCTGGACTTTTTGGCACTGAGTCAGTTGCGGTTCTTTATGATAACGTCTCCAGCCCTCTTCTGCTCTGTTTTGTAGGGATGGGCATATTTTTGAACCATTCGACCCAAAGTCGAACATGTTTCCAACCTCACAGAAGCAGCGAACTCGAGCTGTTCGCGAACATGTTCGAGGATCGAAACCATCACTAGTCCTGATCAGCTAGTTTCAAAGTAAAAACAAAATGGATCTGATCGGGTGCAGCGAGATCAGTCTCAAGGGCGAGATCAGCGTCGAGTTGAGCGCGAAGCGTGTGTTGAGCAAGGGTCGAGACCGCCCGGGGGGCGGGATTGCGGCGAGTCTTATAATAATCTGAGCAACGCCAGGTGCCTCTGCTAGTCCGTTATATAGAGAGACTAGAACCTTCGCTCTCCTCATTGCGTTGGATAGAGAGAATGGCAAAAATATGAGGTGCCGTGAATGTGTCTGTCGGTCTGTCTGTGTCTCCCACCATGGGCTTTGCTCCCACCACACTCTGGGCGCCAACGACGCACTGATCAAGTGCTATGCAGACCATGCGCTTCACACTCACCATGCGCAAAAACTGGTGAAGCTGGAAATGAGCCGCGCAAGAGCCGGAAATCAGCCTCGAAAATCGGCCGCAAACAGCCACCAAAACAGTCGCGATCAGTCACGCGAAAACTGGAAATTGGTTTAAACCACAACCTGCGCAAATCAGCCGCGCCTAAACTGGTGAGGCTGGAAATCGGCCGCGGACAGACAGACAGACACACGTGCATACAGGCCTGGTACATTCAGATTTGTCACAAGTATGTGGGTGGGCCCCGAGGACCCTGCCGGCATCAAACTCTTCTGCCAGAAAAGCTCGAAACATTTGCATGGGCCTTGCTCAGTCTTGATTTTGGCGAGAAAGTCTTGCTTTGGGCAAGGCTTGGAGCCTGACTTCAAGAACAAGATTAACTCTTTCAAACAGAGTTGTCTCGACCTCAAACTTAAAAGTAAATGGACCAACCCTGAGGTCCCCGTTGTCGTGTCCCATGTGGCAGAGTTCTGTGAGAAAAAAGGACTGGGCAGCTATAGTGAGCAGCCGGGAGATGCACTTCACATAAAATAATAATAATATCTAGCACCAGTACCTGTCATTGTTCGGATCATCATAAGACCCACTCCGACCCTGCTCGCCAGGGAGTTGATGACGGTTTTGATGCCATTTCTAGGGGAAAATTAAGGTCACGCTGTCCGCACGCACCGTTGCCATCCACACATTCCGCGTCACCCAAGCACTTCATGTCGTCCAAGCACACGGACACGGAGTAAGCAATCTGTGACAACCTGGTCAAAACGGAGTGGATCAGGGCGCAGAGCGGGGGACGCATGGGCGGCGCAGGTCAGGAGAGGTCAGTCAAGCACTCCGGCAAGGCGGAGCCGGGCGCGGAGCACACAGGTAGTGCGGAGCGCAACCCCGTGACTGACACTCAGACCAATGGATGGATTTCAGTGTTTGGTCTTAAAATCTCGCGAGCAAAGCCGGATGCATAGCTTAGTCTGATGTTCGGTACGTACACGTCCATGGGAGAGTAGTAAGAGAGGTCGAGAAACTGTCTATACGCAGTGTAATCGTTGCAGGCGTTCAGGAAGGAAAAAGGCGCGCCATACATTTTTTTTTGTATACAGACTACGGTGCTGGCAACAGCAGTTAGATTTTTCTCTAACCCTCCTTCCGGAGTCTCGCGAAGCCGCCAATTCGATTCCAAGTTTTGGCATGCACAAAAAACATGGCACAGCCAAGGAACTTTTGCTAGCCGTCGATCGGCCACTTAAAAGAAGTAAGAAAGAGAATTTCTAATGTTTGCTTCGTTATGTACATTACAACGAGCCATACTAAGAAGGTTTGGGAAGAAAGAAAGGTGAAAAATTTCCCCTAACATCTTTGAAAGTCAGTTCTTTCAATCCCACGCGGGACGCACCAGTCTAAGAAAACATTAGATTACTTCAGATGGGAGATGGAGAAGAAGGGAGGCAGGAAAAGGGACTTTCCTGATGTCATCAGGGCACAAAAAGGCGTTTTTAAGTGCATCCGAGTGTAGTCTAAGACAAAGACGGTTGCTTGACGTACATATTTGTGCACGGATATTAGGGATCACTTCTTGCCTTCGTCCGTATGTGCCCTTATATGTCTCACTTCAGAGAGCCGTCTATTGTACTATTATGGTGTAAAGTGTACCGTGTATACGTGTAGCATGGGGTGTCATAATACTCGTACAACACATATAGCGTGGTGTGCTGTTGTATTTTTGTCTGGAAGTGGCTTCCTCGAGGATCCTCTCGGCCTCTCTATTTTCAAGAGAACAGGATATAGATGTGATACAGCAAAAAATGCCTCTGAAAGCGTCGGCAGACGTGATGTCCGTCGCGGACAATGCTAATGAGAAGATTTATGCGTTGAGGAGGCTCTCTCGGTTATGTCAGAAACAGGCGCACTCAAAGTCCCTGAATTTTTAACGTCCCCTTTAACTTTTTGCTAAAATTATGCGCGAAGAATGGAAACAAACGTGCGTACGCCCTACAATCTGGGAGCATCCTCGTGCTGTGCTGCACAAACTGCTCCATTGAACTCTACATCACTCTGGACTTTGCGTCTGAAGTGGAATCGGTGCCCCATATATTGTGTCGACATATTCGTATACAGTGATGTCACGAAAACTTTGCCGATAAAAGGGTTGCTCTTCACTCTACTAAAGAATTTCAAACGCCGATAAAGCAGGTGCTGAACTAAGTCATATAGAACCTTAGCATTAAGAGTGGTCAAGAGAATCCTGGCGAGAAAATTGGACTGAGCTCTTACTGCTACAGCTGGACGTCTACTATTACTGCTGAAGCACCGTCGTCAATAGTAGTGTTGCTCTTAGTGGTTCACTTATTGCGAACGAGGTAATTGGTTCAGACAGCCTCGGATCGGGTTCAGACTGCTGGTACCGACGAGCAGCAGCAGTTGCAACCCGCTGATTAAGCATCCCTTTGAGTGCTGCGGTACGTCTGTATAGCACTGTCCTCTACAGCACAGCCGAGCTGTGCTGAAGAGGACAGTGCTATACAGACGTACCGCAGCGCTCAAAGGGATGCTTAATCAGCGGGTTGCAACTGC
>JAAUXU010106506.1_pt1 | contig 20484 bp, 27 predicted proteins | sample 7278151 | NCBI WGS metagenome assembly JAAUXU01 (sample SAMN14350113, study PRJNA611818) | marine sediment metagenome | isolation source: surface marine sediment (1.8m) | place: French Polynesia: Moorea | collected 2018-08 | reverse complement strand
TGCCACACAACAAAGTCATGCAGGCTTAGCTATACCTATTGGCATAGCTATCTATGACCTGTGTAGTAAATGCAACATTCAACCTCAACTTCAGCCTCAAAACGGCCTCATAATGCAACTTTGCATAGCCTATGTCCTTCTTGTTGATCCAAAGGTCTCGCATACCAAAAATGAGCCAGATCCATGAAGAACTGAGAGCGCCAGAGGGGCACAAACATACATATGTACATACCCAAATGGCTTTATATAGAGAGATAACAATGAGTCATCAGAAAACCAAGAAAAATTTTCACCAAATAAACAAAAAGATGTTGAAACAAGAAAAGTTAATGGTAAAAATGAGGGTTGAAAAGAGTTAGATGACATTTTACAGAAACTACTATTATTAAAGTAAAATGGAATATATTGGACTTATAGTCATTGTCATAATAATAACATTTTTATGATTTGTGAACTATCAAAATCATTGTCAAAATCAAAAGATTGGAGAGTTAACTCAACAAATAAATGATTTAACTTATGCTGTGCAAAAGAGTGCTCGTGCGGCAGAGCATGTTCAATCAAAAACCTATCTTACATGAGAAGTGAACACGGTTTCGATCAAGCCCTTTCACCTGGAGAAGTTTTGCCATGAAATGCCAAGCATTACACACCGTTCATGTCCAAACAATTTCTAAGTTTTATACAAAAAAAAACAGCTGTTTTAGATCACTTTTTGTATGAAATGTCCAAACAATTTCTGAACAATAAAAAAAAACAATCATCTGAAAATATACCGATTTTGTTGAATAAGAAGTGCCCAACTCGCCTCTTTTCCCCGTGCTACAGTACACCAATCACCTACCACCCATCCCGTCACCCTTGCCACTCCCACCTCAAACGAAGCAGACAAAGCAGGAAAGCAATGATTAAGGGTTTTCAGGCGAAATTTTATTTGGACAATCTTCAAGGACGTGGGAACTACTCCAGATTGCTGTGCAATATGATAAGCATTGGGTAATTTTGGGGCCAGAGACGGTTGCGCTTCTTAGTGATGATGTCTCCAGCACTGGAGAATACACGCTCAGCACTGACGCTGGTAGCTGGAACAGAGATATTTTTTTGCCAGAGCATCCAATGCAGGAAACCTCGTTCTCCCTTCTCGCTTCCACCACTGCAGTGGTGATGTGAAACAGGATTGATCAAACAAAATTGTGTAATTCAGACAACCAAACCATTCTTCTGTCATCCCTGAATTGAGTGACTTCAACTTGAGCAGCCAGCCAGCCCTCTTCTGCCCCCACTGTCAGCTGCTGCCCTGCTTTGTAGGGATGGGGATAATTTTGAACTGTTCGACCCGAAGTCAAACCTGTTTCGAGCATCGAAATAGCCGAACTCGAACTGTTCGCGAACATGTTCGAAGTTGGAAATCATCACTAGAGTAAATACAGCAGTCAGTTGCGTTCTCTCACTCGAGGCATTGACATGTATTCTATTCACCAAAGTTTCGTCTAGAAATCGACATCTCTAAAAGAATTAGAATCCGCATTTTTTGATAACTACACTTTTTATTGATTTTATTGATTCACTACTACATTTTATTGAGAAAAAAGGTGAACTTTTTTAAAATTGCATTCGAGATCACAGGGGAATTGAAGCAGTGAAGAAGCCATCTCCTTCAAAGGCCTTCTTCAGAAAGGCTTTCAGCATTTCCTTGGAGTCCTCCCAGCTTTCGTTATGGACGGACTTCTTCAAGTTATCGACGAGTCCGATGACAGAAAAATCAGCCGTCGAGCGATCCATGCCATGACGGGCCTCCAGTCGGCCATGTGCTTCCCATTCGTACATTGCAAACGGAGTTGGGAGTTCATCGCTTGTGTCAATTCGAGCTCAACCCATCACCAATGAGATTCTTTCCAAGCAGAACTGCTGGTTCTTCCCTTTCATGAGTTTGTAGGACCAGTTGAGAAGCATCCTGTTGAGGAGGCCAACTTTCGTTTTGAGAACGTCCTCAGTGTCTGCCTCAAACTTGTCCTAGATGACGGAATCCTCAGGTCCTGGAGCAAGAATGCAAATCGTTCCCGTTCCGAACTGGCTGCCAGCAAAACTGATCTTGGCGACATTCTTGCAATCTTCTGCCAATCCGAAAGCTGCAACCGCCACTCCATAGGCGGACTCCATCCTTCTCCTTTATGGCCAGGACACGTCTTTCTCCTGCAAAGCCAGAAATGGCTCTTTCGATGACTGGGTGGTCCACGGTTAAGTCCCGAGCCCGTTTAATGTGCCCAGTCAGAACTTCAAATTCTTCCCAAATGATGCCGGAGAGAAGTAGTTCGGCTTTCTTCGCCAACTCGGAGGCAGAGACGAGTAGGAGATCATGAAATTTGAAGTGGGGGTATTTGGAACCTCCGCCCCCAGATGTCTGGACTATCTTCACGTCCGGATGATTTGTGGCGACATGTGCCTGAACTTCTTGGTGAGAAAGAAGGTTTTTCGGCACGATGGAGCGAGCGGTGTCACAGACTTCCTCTGACGTCACGGAACCTTCTCCATGCACGAGGATAGACTTCAATATGCCGTCCATCACAATTCTTGATATTGCGTGCTGCAGTTTCCCGAATTTTGAAACGCATGCAGTTTCCCGAGTTTTAGAGGCGTAAATTATTTAAGTAATTTAAGAATTATCAATGATTTGAATTTAAACCTGGGAATGGTTGAAATTAAAATTTGAAATTGAACCATTTCCAGGTTGAAATGCTCCCAAAGCCCCCTTCATATATTACTGTCCTGTGATGTTCCAAGATGCAATTGAAAAACAAGGACGAAAGGGCCGTCCCTCACTGTCCCACCTGGTAGAAGGAGAGCAAGTCGTCGCCGGCCTCTCCATTGACGCGAATGGGCCGGTAGGACGAGGACGGCGAGGCGGAGGGCGATCCTGGGGCCGACCCAGACGGCTGCAGAGAAAGATTCTTCACTCTGGCGGAGGAAAGAAGATGGCATTTGAAGTAGACGAGGAGAAAGACTCTTCCTACGCTTCATCTCACCCCGCCGCGATGTCGTCCTGCAACGAGAGGAACCTGCTCTTGAGTCTGTCCCGCAGCGACATGGGGATGGCCACCGAGGAGGCTGTTTTCGTCTGTTGATGTTTCTTCCCCCCTCTCCGGGCCGTGCAGCCTGCTTCGCCCTGCCCAAGTTAGCCAGCTTCACTGCTGCTATTGTGGGGCTGTGGTGGGGCCAGGAGCTCCTGGTGTGACCCAGTCCAGCCCAGTTCAACCCCCATGAGATTAGAGTGACAGAGACAATGTGAGTCACTTTGTAGTAGCTCACGTCCTGCAGTACTTTTGAGGCTGTACTTGACCGACAAGCTCGACCAGGTCTAAGGCGCCGACCGCCACGCCAACCAAGTGGCGTAGATACACTCTTTTAACCCAAGCTCACATATTCTGGATGTCGGTCGTGATCACCGTCGTCCGGGGGGTCAACGAGTGGCAACCCCACCCGTCCTGACTTTTGACGGTCCATTTAAATCTTTTGTCGATCGTTCCGCCCTTTCGGCCGTTGCGCCATCGGCCTCGTGGTCAGGTCCACTGAGGTGAGAACAAGGGAAGGAAGGAGCAGAGAAAGAAATGACTGCCCTACCCGCTCTCCCGCCCGGCCCGGCCACCTCACTGGCCGAACTAGACCAAGCCAACCGCACTGCTGCGACTGCGGGCAGTTCGCACTGGCGAAGGAGGACGAGGCGGAGAAGCACGTTCAAAGGAGGGTCTCCATCCACCTCGAGGACTCGGACTGCTAGAAGTCGGTAGACCATAGGCGCGGCGGCCTCTTCGGGCTCCCCTCCATCTTCGCACTAACTTCCCCTTGAGGCTCGCACCTCGCCCGAAGGCTCGATCGGCGGTCCTGGGACAAACGTTCAGACATGGCTTGCGTGACACTAAAGCGCCCGCTAGACCACTTCGAGTCGCCTCTTCTCTCTCCTCCGGGTCACCACGGGTCGCCTCCGGTATCGCACCATGCTCCTCCCACCAAGCGCCGCCGGTGCACACCCCTGGCAGCCAGAGGGTGAGTCAAAAAAAAAAAAAGGTCGGGCGGCCATCTTTAATTACTCGGGTCTCTTTTTCTCTACAGACGGGATTCACTAGAAAATTCTTTCGCGTCAACGTCGTCAACTGCACCGCCGTCGGTGTTCAGGGAGACCCCGCTTTCTGCGGGTGAAATCGCCAGCAACCTCCGCGATGAGCTGAAGAGACTGCGCCGACGCCGGCAGTTGGCGCAACCGTCCTCGCCGGCGCGTCCGACAGCGACGTCCTCTACGCCCGGAAGTCCTGAGCCTATGATGGACGACGCCTCAGCCGTCAGAGCCGCGTCCACGATCCTGGGCAACGCATCCTCCTCCCATGGGAGTTGGCTGGCCAAGGCGGAGAACAAACCCATCTTTACGCTGAAGCAGATGACACTCATCTGTGAGAGAATGTGCAAGGTGAGTGACTTGCGTATGTGTAGTTTAAGATCTCATCTGTCCTTATGTATAAGCAATCATCACTCGCCTTCATTATTAGTGGACTAATGTGTCTTTCCACTTCTCCAGGAGCGCACTGACCAAGTCCGCGAGGAGTACGACCGCATCCTTCAACAGAAACTGTCTGAACAATACGAGTCCTTCGTCAAGTTCATCGACCAGCAGATCCAGCAGAGATTCAACGGGGCTCAGTTGCCAAGCTACCTGTCGTGAGCGAGCAGGAGGAACACCCCAAAAATTATAGTACGTAGCCTCAGATCTGCAACTAGGGATGGTGGAACAGCTCCTCCTGGGTCGTACAGGAATGTCGAACGTGAATATTTCTCCTGTCTGATCGACAGGAAGTCAATTGTGACTTACCTTAAAGTCATGTTATTGCCTTTTGTGACTGCGAACTGATTACTCGTCCTGTCCAAGATGCCCTCTCCATCCCTAGTTGCTCATTTGCTAAAATGGCGCCCCCCCCCTTTGAATAAAAAAATCCCGCATACATGCAGATTTACAATCTTTAGGCGTCTCATCAACACTTCCTCCTTACTTCATTATCTCCCCCACAACCTCTGGATAGCAATGCAATTATCAAGAAGACAAAAGTTTGACAACGGCACCTTCGCCACATGCAGAGTGAACACTACGAACCTGCTGTAGAACAATTTCGTCCAGTTTTGTCAAACCTTTTTGTTCCACCTGAAAAAGATATCACTCGGCATTCTTGCTCTTCCCCTTTTTGTTTTCCTTTCTACCTTCGCTCGGAAAATGGCAAAACGTGATTCTCTCTTTGAACTTGTGTTATGCATATTTACTTCCATTCGTTATTATGATGCTATCTTAGGAGCAGTTTGTATGAAAGATGTTGCCGAGCTGGAAAAATATTTGTGTACTACGAGTTTGCTACAATAAATATCTTCGGGAGACACGTCTTTCAGTCGTCGTTGCAGGCAAACACGGCTTACAGGGTGTGTCAGCACCTGATGTCGATGGCAGGAATGCGTCCTGGACGGGATGCACTCGTGTCCCCAGGACTTGAGTCGTTTGTACTACGTGATGAGGACGTTGATTCCATGAGGCCTTGATAGCTTCGTCGTGATCATGCGTTAAAAGTAAATTCATGTCGTTCATGCAATGCGTGTCGATGAGATCGCTTTTCGCCGTTCAGCAGCCGCTCTTGAAGAGAAGACTCCGAGGACCTTGACGATCTGGTACTGTCTGCTCTTCAAGTCGCACGTGTTCTTTCTCAGCGACCTCAACAAGCTTTTCTTATCCTCGCGATTCATCCGCTTGTGACTGGGATCAAACACGAACAGCCTAATGTTGGAGCCCGACAACTCCGCTCCCACCACCGTTCGAGAGTGGCCTTGGTGCTGCAGGTACAAGGGCTGAGGCAGCCTGATCGCGTCAGAAAGTAAGGCTTTTTTTATCGCATGGATGCTGTCAGTAAAGTTTTGAAATCACCTTTGACTCCGAAATTGATCTAAAACCCAAGAGAAGAGCTTTGGGTGAAGGCCGTTTGACGAAGGCTTGTGAAAATCCACCACCTCCACGTCGATGCCTGCCCAAAGAAGAAAGGCTGCCACCTCCGTCGCTCCGATCCATTTGCGCGTGCCCGACAACTTGCCACCGAGCTGATCTCGACCCGGAGCATCAAATCCGGCCGACCAAGCGTTCTCTATCAGCTTACAATTGATAATGATTATCGACCTGGCTTTCGGCAGCGTCCTGCAGAGGTTTGTACCTGCTGCAGCCTGGAGATGGACGGCATCCGGGTCAGAGAGACTGGGGGAGCCGACAAAACGTCTCGAAAAGGAGGGTTTTTTAGAAGAGAAGACAGAAGCATTTGCAAGTTTCGGTATCCGCATCCCCATCCGTAGTCACCGGGGGCGGAGGAAAAGTGATCACAGTCGGTGCAGAAGTAGCTGTCAGTGTTGGTGAGAGAGCGGAGATCAATGATGGGGTTGGCGGTCACTGTTGAGTAGTCGTCCGTTCCCAAGGCCTCGGACCGACGCAGAATCGCCTGGAGCAGAAATCGCACTGGCTTATCATTCCTTACTCTGAGCACGAGTGGAGCACCAACCTCCCGCTCGTGGTAGTCGGTGACGGACATTTGGCCTCTTCGCACGTCCCGCTCCATTGCCGCTTGGGACTGCTGTCGGAAGTTCCCGTCACTCTCCCCCATGCCATACTGCTCCTGCAGGCGTTTGAACTCCTGAAAAAGTCAATTGTACTTAGTACTGGACTGTCACTGTTGGTGATGCGACATTTCTTCACTAAGTTCACGATCATAGACACTATATCATCACTTTTTGGTTAGGTTCTGGAATAATGTGCAAAAATTGCTATGGCAGCAAATCAATTTTGCTTCTCCAGCTTATTGCGTTAAAAAGTTGAAAGCTGAAGGCTTTGAGCCTTTGATGTTTTTGGCCTTCAAGCTGAAGGGGAAGAACTGCCATGGCTCAAGTGATAGCTCTCATTCTCACTCTTGCCCACGCTCCCGTTTGGGTTCTTGCTCTCCTAAGGGAGGGTTCATCCCCTTTTGCTGTTCTGAGGTTCTTTCATGATCTGTTCATCTGAGAATAGACTCTACTATGTCTATGTCAGTATGTCTACTGACAACTGTGACTAGAGGTTTGAAGTGTCACACGCTTATGTAGGCGAGTGAGGAAAAGTCGCGGTGAGGACGTACATGGTGGGAAGAAGGAACGTCGATGTGTCACCCTTCTGTTGAATCAAGTGAGCAACGACCTCATACCTGCTGTTCTTGAAATCTGCTTGCCTCACGTTCCTGCCGTTGAAGGACCTGAGCCAGAATCAAATCATCGGCAGGTTCTTCATCTTCCCGGCTCTCCCGCCCAAAGTGGTCGTTAATGTGTCTCGTGAGCGAGACGTGATCAGGGAATCCTTTTTGACGACACACTGGACAAGAAGATTCTTCTTTCTTCCCTACGGTGTCGTTCGAATTCAAGTCAAAGGAGGTTCGGCGACGACCTGCAAGGTCCTCCTGCTCGGCGGGGATCTCGCGGTGACTGTCGACATGACTTTGGAGTTCGGAGACGTCAGCGAAAGTAGAAGGACAAAAGGGACATGTTGAGGTAGGTGAACGTCGTCGACCCGCTTCACTTGGACTCGAGGGGTCAAAGTGGGTCCGATTGACATGCACTTGCAGGGCAGCCGGATTCTTTTCCTCATAAGAGCACAGGGGACAGGAATAGGTGAGGTTGTCTTTTTCGCCGTCATTCACGTCGCTGCTTCCCTCGGGTCTGTTTTCCTCCCTACGACCCAACGGAGGCCGCATCGATGTGGTCGCTAGATCAGTCTTGGTCCGTTTCCTCGGAAGTGTTTCTGGCTCACTCCTGTCTGCTCCGGACTCGGACGACAATGACGCCTTCTCATTGGGACGAAAAGTGTCCTCACCTTCGTCTCCATCGTCGTCGGGATGTGCTGCCTGGACGTGTGCCGCTATCTGCTCCGGGGTCAAGTCTGCGCCTCGCAGGTCGCAAAGGGGACATTGTGCTTCCACCTGGTGAGCCTCAATCGAGTGCTGGAGAAGAGCGGACTCTTCCAAGAACCCCGTCTGGCCGCAGATCTCGCAGACGTGACTTGGCATTGCTTCTCCTCGTTCTGTCTATGGTCCCGTTACTGCAAGGACAATACCAGGGGTGGATCAGGCCTAAGTTGGGCTCGAATTTTTCTCACTCCAACTTCGAGCTTTCGAACCGCCAGTGGAAACGAACTTGAAAGAGCGCAAGAAAATGATGGCAGCAAATGATAACCGTCGCAAAGGACATTTGGGTTTTTTTTTAATTTTTATGTAAAACAAAAAAAAGCCAGTAATCGGCTCTGCTCGAGAGTTCCATATCCGATGCAGCCCTAGTTATTGCATGTTGTGGCTTTTAAAGATGGATTGGAGTGAGCCCGGTTCAATTGGATTCAAATTGACCTCGTCCAGTTTTTATTCAATTTCACTTTTTTATTCATCACAACTTATAGTTAGTTGAGATTAGATTCCAAAGAATGTTTAAGCACTGTGAGTACTGACATATTTGAGACGAAAGTTACGCAAGGCAAAGATCATTTTCTAAATAATGCAGGCAATTTCTCATAAAATGGCCTCCACTCCTTAGAAATAGCGAAAAAAAGTGCTGCCTCCTCTTTTTCGGAGAAATAGTTATTCGTTTTTCCCAAACTCGATCCACCTGAAAGTTTTGGGTTTCATCACTAGCTATTTTGCTTTTAGGGAAAAGCGAGCAGCGGCAGAATAAATGTAGCCAAGTCTGCCATTGGCGCCTAAACCCTTGTTAGCCTCTGTTCTCCAAGGCATGGCGTGACCAGCTGTGACCAGATTGAGCCAAACGCTCCGGAAAGACGCGGAGATCTCGGCATTTTGGGCCATCTTCGGCCAATTGTCAGGTAACAGAGAATGATTTTGCCGCCTTTCAGTAAGCTGAAGTTCTCTGCTTAAGTTGAGTCTTTGCCACTTCTCCACCGACAAGATGTTCGAGGCTCGCCTGGTCCAAGGAAATCTCCTCAAGAAGGTCCTAGAGTCCCTCAAGGACTTGCTGACCGAGGCGACATGGGATTGCGCCGACACCGGAATCCAGCTGCAGGCCATGGACAACTCTCACGTGTCTTTGGTTTCCGTCAACCTCAGAGCCGATGGGTTCGACAAGTACCGCTGCGACCGCCAGCTTTCCATGGGCATGAACTTGGGATCCATGTCCAAGATCCTTCGATGCGCCGCTAATGACGACATCATCACCGTGAAGGCGCAGGACCAGGCAGACACCGTCACCTTCATGTTCGAATCGCCAAATCAGGACAAGATGGCTGACTACGAGATGAAGCTGATGAACCTGGATCAGGAACACTTGGGCATTCCCGAGACCGATTACGCTGCAGTCATCAAGCTGCCTTCATCGGAGTTCCAACGAATCATCAAAGATCTGAGTCAATTTGGTGAATCTGTGGTCATTGCTTGCACAAAGGAGGGCGTCAAGTTTTCCGCGGCGGGCGACATCGGTGTTGGCAACATCAAGCTCGCCCAGACCGCCAGCGTGGACAAAGAAGAGGAGGCAGTCACGATCGAGATGCAGGAACCTGTCACTCTCACCTTTGCGTGCAGATACTTGAACATGTTTACCAAGGCCACTTGTCTGGCTCCTCAGGTACCCATGAGAAAAGTACTTATAAACTGGACTTAAGGTAGTAACTGCAACCTTTTTTTCTTCTTAGGTCACCATCTCCATGAGCCCCGAAGTCCCCTTGGTGGTGGAGTACAAGATCGGCGAGATCGGACAAATCCGATACTACTTGGCGCCCAAGATCGAGGACGAAGACAACTGAGAACCCACTGTGCTCCTTCGACTGAAATATACATGTACGTCTGCGCTAAACCGCCACAACCCAAGGTTCTGGGCGGATGTGTATTATCCTTGAAATAGATTCTTTTGCTCACAGCGTTCATCTTATGCGTACCAGTCTTTTTTGAAGAGAAGATTGTAGACGTGACAATGTAGTCAACAGCCTCCCGGAGCACAATTGGTGCTCGGGATGTTCCCGGCAGTGGGGAATGTCTGTACCCTTGCCAGAAGGTGTTTGGAGCCGTAGAGGAAGGGATCTCCAGATCCCTCCTCAACGGGTCCTTTATGGCAGGTAGTGACAAGGCGCTATGGAATCTAGTCCATTCAAGGTCACCCCTTATTCCCAGCATGTTCGCATCCTAGCGGAAGAAGGATCGTGTATGTCCATCAAGCTGTGGCCAGGGTCGACGCACAGGAACGTGACATCGCCCAAGTGTTGAAGACCACTCAGCAAAGAGAGATCGCGACGAGGCTTGGCAGATCACACAGTGGAAGGGGAGCCAAGTTTTCTCTACCACATGTGGCAGCTTGTGCCACTAGACGTGGTCGCCATTCGCAGGTGGAAGCGCGTCCGGCTACATGCGGGGAAGACCTGCAGTACCAGCTTTCATAAATGTCACTACGTAACTGTATCACACGGGTAATTAATATGTACCCACATATGGATATATATTTGCAATTTCTAGAAACACATTACACATTCAGCTATTTTGGTACATCTTGATGGCTTCTTGCCTGATTGCCTCGATTAAGTCCTGGTTGATAAGAAACACGAACTTGAGATCTGCGATTTCGAGTACCGAGTTGTTGCATAGTTGAGACTTCTTTCCGGCCACAATCTGCAATGTTCGCAGTAAAGATGTGCACACTTAGTATACTTGATGAAACGAGTTATACAGCACACGCCAAAAGTTGGCATCCACCTGAGGATCAACATTTCTGTTCTGTTCCTCTATGCCATGGCGTAAGAGGATGTATGGATGTGCGTGCACTTGTCCCCCCCCCCCCCCATTGTACTGTACAAAAACTTCTTACCCCAACTGTGAACGTACTATTTTCTTACCGGATTTCCATCTATGAACATTGGTCTCTTTCCCTCGTTTGCTATGAAGAACTCCCCGCTGTTCCTTAGCTTGATGACTCCTTGTTTTCTGGAGATTTTCCAGGCAGGACCTTCAAGCTTTAAATCTACATCAACCTGGCAATCTTTTGTGGAGCGACCAATAGTGATCTGGAAACGATGAACCAACATTAGTAGAGAAGAGGAATTCATGACTGCCAGACATTTTCTACAGACAACATTGTTTACAACAATTGAACTAACTAGTAGTAAACACACTAGACAGGCTTTCTTCACCCAGTTCCTCTGCACCTTGTTTTTCCAGTGGTTCAAGGGGCGAAACGTAAAAACTCTCAAAAAATTGACTTCATAGACTCTGAACTACTACTAATCTCTTATAGGCTATTTCGCGATTTAGCGCAGAAAAAAATGACCTCATGCTGAGTAAAAACAGGTCCAGTGAAAATTTGCATAGTACACTCAGATGAAAGGCTGTGTTATGCTAATTTCATTCAACTGCAAACACCCTATCCAGTAAAATTTACCTCTTTGCTCCTCATGAGGTAGCGAACTAACCTCCCCCTTAGAACAGCCAGAGTTTGGCTGTCAAAGTCCGGCGGGTTGTCTCCTCGAACCTGCATGGGCCATGGATGGATGCCATTGACAGCAAAATAACTATAGCATTGTTGTTATTCTGTGCATTCTCACCTTATCCACCAAGACCTGCCACTTGGACACCTCAGCTTCGAGATGGCGGATCTCTTTCTTGACCTTTCTGTCTGAAGCAGCCAGCTCGTGTTCCATGATGTCATCCCTTTCCTCAAACAGTTCCCCATCGTTTATGGCAGCCTCGGCATCTAGGAAGTTCAAGATATGGTTGTCACGAGGCATCGGCTGGACAGACTGGTCAGGCAATAGCGTGTACTACAGGGCAGAATAGAAGAGTTACAACTCCAAATAATTTCTTTTTAAATGAAGTCTTTCGTTTTTAATATTATGTTTACATCATTTTTCCTCACCTGCTTCAGGCTTTGCCAGTAATGCGAAAGAATTCTTGGACTACGAGCACAGTGAAAAACATGAGGATTCTTCTTTAGTAGCTCCTCAAAGTCCTTCAGGGTCGGCTGAGGTTGCTGCAATGATAGTACCACATGAACACGTCTATGAATAGAGTGTGAGGAATATCGACTCACAGTGGTTGACTTGATCGTGCCCAAAAGATCTTGCTCTTGTCTACTGAAGAGCGTCTTTCTCTGAATGGACAGGACAACCTCTGGGTGAAGGTTCTTGATGGCCTGAGAGAAGAGATACAAGTTAGACCAGGAGGGCCCCTTCCTCCCTTACTTGCGTACCTGAACAGCCATCTTGGATATGACTGGCTCGTACATGAGTGCATACCACCGCTCCTGCAACTCATTCAGGGTGAAGTGACAGGTGAACTTGACACCACGAAAGACGGAGATCAGGTCGTGAGTCTGAAATAGGTGCCCATGACTGATTAACATCAATATTGTTGTGCATTTGGTATTGTCATGCCTCATGAAGTAGGCACAAATGTATCACTAGACTGGCAGCATCAACAAATTGGCTATGGACTAAAAGATTACTGATGCCGGTAAAGAAAGCTACCTGCAGGTCTGAGATCTGGGACGTGCCTGCTTTGGTCATCACCAAGTGTCCCCGTCTTGCTGACGTCCCGGCCTAAGACTTCAAGGCAGCGTAGCTGGCCTCGAAGGTCAGAAGGATCAACGTGTGACAGAAAATTTTGTCTTCCAAGAATGAACTTGATTACGACCAGGACACGGTTACAGCGCCATATATCATCAGTGAGAAAGGACTTTGGTGTCCTTTCGATCCTTCTAAACAGCACCTGTGAATGTGAACGTCTCACCAGCCAAGTCAACCTAGGTGATATTGTCACCAGAGGGCAACTGGGACATCTTGCTTCGTCAAACGATTTTTGCGACTAACTCCTCTTAGTCCCCTTTCGCACTTGTAGGTCCTGCATAGCCTGATTAATAGGCCTGTCACTACTTCGAGCTACCTTTTAGTCCTCCCTGTTATCCTACCTGTTGCACAGCGGTGATGAGTGCGAGGTCGTCAGTGGGCTTCCACCTGCTGAGATCTTTCCAAGCACCCTCTCTCTTGGCACGCTTATTCTTCTTCCCCGTTTTCTTCTTCAGGGCTGCACGGCTGTTGGCCAGAGAAGGATCCCAGTCACCTATGATAGCAGAAATCACTCTTGATCCAGACAAACCACCAACAGGCTGATTTTGCGTACTGCCAGTGCATTAAGTGATTTGACCCTAAGAGGGTAATGTTACAAACTCACCGAGAGAAGACGCACCCCTGCTTTTGGCGATTTTTCCCACTCCCTTCCCCTTGGAGTGTGCGGCGGCCGCACTCGCAGGAGCTGGGGGAGGATGCTTCGAACCTCCCGCGGAAGACGGCGGCGTGGTCAGAGAATTCTGACGGTGAGAGGCCGGAGGAGAAGGTGCAGTAAAATGGAGGGAAGGTGGTGGCTGTGTCGGGGGTGCTGGAGAAGTTGGCAGCGAGTTTTTATCGGCGGGGAACTCCGGCTTCTGCTGCTGGGACTGCAATGTGCTGGAGGATCCCAAGATCGGGGCGACACCTTGCTGACCTGGCGGAGCGATGCAAGATGCTGTCGCCACGATCTCGTCATCGAAACGTTTACGCTTTATGGCTCGGGAACTAGAAGGAGGATAAAGCGAGCTCGTGGACCAAGGAACACTACGGTCGACCCTTACCTTCGCCTCTTGCCCTGATCTCCGCCTGGATTCTGACTGCTGCCTTCCTTGGAACGGCTTGGTGAGCGCTAAGAAGTACAAAAAACGCGCACAATCAGTACAATAAGACCTGAGCCACCCTCGGGACTCGATGGCGGTGCTTCTTCGAACACCACGCAAGAGAGACTCGACTACGTAGCTACGGTTATTCTCATGCCCAATTACTTGCAGGTGAAGAAGCTCCATTGGAATTTGGGGCCTCTGCTCCCCCAGCTTTGATGATGACGACAAGGTGGAGGAGGCGGCTCCATCCTTTTTTGGACACCCTCCTTCTAAAGAATCCGCATTGGGGTCGTCGGACTTGGACGCCGCCTCCGACGCACTCTCTCCAGGGTCTTTGTCTTGGGACGCCTTTTCACTGTTCTTTGGCGACGCCGCCTCTTCCATGCTGTGCGTAGAGAACACGAACGGCCTCCCAGAGTCTATCGGAGGAGACGGGGGATTTTTCTTGGTGCTTTTCCCGTCGGACATCGCTCGGACGTTTCGCTTGCCGTCGCGCTATCAACTTGCCTCGTCCAGGCCTACTTGCTTGGTCGCTCCTGGCTTCTTGTTATGTTGATGTTAGGGGTGGATGGGCGTTCAGCCCCAGCTCGAAAGCCCGAAAGCTATTTTTGGCGGCCCGACCAGCTCGAAGCCCGCAGACCAGCCCGAACTTTTTGCATCCCTTGTTGACACAAGGTTAGCCCTTGAATTAGTGGCGGTAGAAGAGCTCTATCTGGTCCTTCACCAGCTTCTAACGCTACAAGTCCAACTACCTGTCCAGCCCTTCATCTGCACCCGACCAGAAAACCCGCAGGCCGGCTCAAAATCAGAATAACAATCAGTTCGACCCAGTTTTTTTTAAAGTTTCGCGGGGTCTCCGCCGGTACGAGGAGAGGGTCGGTCCGGTCCAGGCCGCTCCTGACTGACGGCCTGACTGACGGCCTGTCGGACTGGGAGGCAAGGCAGCCGAGCAGAGAGAAGATATAGAGAGAGCGCACCTGCCACAAAGCGCACCGACTTGTCAGCTGTTGATGCTAAAAATTTTCTTGAATTGCACGGTACAGCAACGATAGTAGAAATTGCTCAGTGCTCATGTAAGTTATGATGAATTATGTTGCGATGTGTTGTAAAAATTGCACGAGAGAAGGACCTAAGTGCGTCAGCTTTCACAGGTATATGATGAACTTATAATACTGTGTATGTATATTCAAGGCTAGATCAAAAACGTCAGTTTCGTCTCCTTGTGTTGGGAAATTGATCTTAAGCGTAGATTTAGCCGCAAGAAGTCAAATTCTTTGAAATTATGTTTTGTATGCGCACTTCTATCCGAACAGTTTTATAACACGCTTTATGTTGTGTAAAAAGCATTTATTGACTTGGCCGCAACTTATGTGTGTGGCAGATTTTCAAAATTTATTTCCCTCTTCAGTCAATGAGCATGTGAACTTCAATATAAAAATGTTACTGGAGTTCATGCCTCGTATGTTCCATGCAAGTGAAGAAGCATCAATAGCTGACAAGCCGGTACGGGTCGTCGGCAACTGCCACCATCTCCGCGGTCTCCCTGGAGTCGAGGGAACCCCTGTTCTAGGCTGAATGGGCTGAGGGAGCGGAGCAAACAAAAGCGATGACTGGATGGGCCGGAGGAAGGAGTAGGCGAAGAAGGCCAAGAGCTACATGAAAGAGAGGAGACAGAGGAGGAGGCTGCTGGCGTTGGTGGCGCTACTGGCGGTGCTGGTGCCGCTAACGCTGCCGCAGCTGCCACTGCTGCCGCTGGCACCAGGGCTAGAGCTCGCTGGCACTTCAGTCCTGGCACTCGGCCACCACTTGACTCTGGAGGAAGGAAGAAAAGGAAGAAGGTACTGGCTGGAAGGAAAGAAGGAAGGAAGGAAGGAAGGAAGGAAGGAAGAAGGAAAGGAAAGAGTAAAAGAAGAGGAGAGAGGAGAGAAGACGGACGAGACGAGAGAGGCCGTGGAGAACGAGAGACGGGAAGAGCGCCTCAAGGACGGCCTCCGAGTCTCGACCTCGCCCCACACGGGAATCGCGGACATCCTCTGAACCGTCGTCCAACGGCACGGAGTGACTGGGAACACGTCCGCCGCGCCCGAGGGATTCGTCCCGGAGGAGGCCCGCCTGTGGGAGATCTTCCCGCGTCGCCCAGCGGCAGGTGAGCGAGAGGTCGACAAAGAACTAGAAAAGTCCAGAGAGGGTAGAAGAGCCATTCTCGGGGCTGCAGGAGCTGCTGGTTTGGATTCGTTCAAACGTCTCTCTCGCCGGCGTCTTACCTCCTTGTCGTGGTGGTCCGGGGCACCGCAGCTACCGGACAAACACGGAAGATGCGGTCTCGTCCTATCCTCTTTGTAACACCAAAGAGGTATCAGCCGAGACCGTACGTGGTCCCTGTGGCCCCGACGTCCCGGACGAGGCTTCCTAGCATGACAAAAAACTCATGATGGCCGGATTATTGACCTCATGATGGTCGGATTATTGGCAAACAACATTCAGTTGCTCACGTCCACCTGCAGGGAGTTCAGTCGTCTAACTTGGTCATTCATACTCTGTGTGAGTGTATTAGTGCTTGCTCGCGTGTAAGGGGATATTCTCCTCTGTCGGACCCACCCCCCCAGTGCAATATGCACACACTCGCAAGCACGGACTTGGCTACACCCCCGGGGTAGCACTGGACGAAGAAGTCCCCGTTCTTTTTTCCCCCTCTTTTGCAAACGCCATAAAGATTGGCCGGCAAATTCGGTGTGAGCGTGTCCGTCCAGCCCTTTACCCTCCCTCTCGTGCACCTGCACCTGCCGCTGTCTAGCTACCCTGTTGGAGAACGGTGGCAACGACGAACTATTTGCTCACCCCATTTGCATAAATATTCGCACATTTAGCAGGCCGGGGCCAGGGACATGGTGCAGGTTCATCCCGCACGAGCAGCCGAAGGTACTCTTCTTCCTCGACGTAAGTGAGTTGCCAGCCTGGAGCCTGGAGGAGAGGTGTGAGGCGCGGCCATCAGCGAGCAAGCAGCAGCCCCCTTGTTCTTCTCTTCCATTCACTTCAGCTTGCGCGGGTGCGCGTGTGCTAATATGTGTAGCTTCAGGTAAAGGAGAGGCTTGGTTGCTCTCGGCTTGAAAATCATCTTCCCGTCACCATTGCGGCCTAAGGGGGTTCAAGTGTGTCGTCGTACCCTCCTCCTCTTCTTCCTGTGCGTGTTCTGCGGCGCGCGTTGATGTAGTCTTACTGTGTGTTCTTTCTCTTTTCGGCCGTTTTTAGTGCGTCGTTCTTGTCTCCGCCCGCCTTGGTGGCCGCACCGGCGACAGAGCCGGAGGAGGCGGCGGTGAGCATTTCCACCAACGTTTCGAAAAGGTTCCATCGTCTAAATGTGCACCCCATCAGGTGGCGCGAGAGTGAGAGCCAGATCCCCTTCTGTGTGACACAGCAGCTCCAGCTGTTCCCCAGTCCCAAGTTGATTTCCGTCATCTGCGCCTCGCCCACTAGACAAAGACTGCACATTGGATTGATGTCACATGTGGATCAATCTATCTTTTGTCATTCTTGCAGGCTACCGTGTCCTCAGTCAGGATTATCTGCGGAGGTCAGGAACACTTCGCTTCAGACGCAAATGAGAGCGATATAGAAGAAGCTGCTACAGGATGGACATTGAGCATTCAGAAGTGACGACGACGCCCGAGAAGAAATATATGAGCTGAGGTGGGCGAATGGCCTTCTGCATGCTGATCAGCCCAAACGCCCCAAGTCGGCCTGCTCAGAGTGCTGACTTTTTCCCTGTGATAGAGTCTACTCTGTTCTACTCTACTCCACTACGACAGCCTTAACGTCCAGAAGGCAGAAAATTATCCATTACCCCGACTGTGTACAGATCTGCAGCATTGTTGCTGCCCGCTTTCGCACGGCGGCCGCCACCAGGGAGAGAGAGCGCGAAGAAAGCACTCGTTCACGTGGACCGTGTGAAATGGGGAGCAAAGGAGTGCTGCAGCATCCAGAACAGATATCATGGAATCAGTGATAGAAATGACCTGTGACTTATCAGAAGAGTGATATTAAGAGTGGCCACCAAAATGAGTGCTAACGGAAAAAGCAGCAGCAGTGCCAGCAACTCGGTGAGCAATGGTCTGCCTCCAGGCTCGTCGTCGGCTGCGGCCGGCAGTTCTTCTTCATCGTCGAGCAGTTCTGCAGCCTCCTCTCCTCATCATCAGCAAACGAGCGGAGAGGACCGGCTACGCGAGCTTGAGGCTCTCTTCGACGACGGTCCGGAGGCCCACGAGGCCAAGGCGTTCTCCACAGAGACACTCCTAGATGTGTTGCTCGTGCTCTACAATGAGTGCTGCAACTCCTCGCTCAGGAAGGAAAAGGCTGTCACGGATTTTATTGAGTTAGGTGAGTCAACTACACATGTCCGTTTGGTCTTTATTGAAAAGTCACTAGTGATGGGGTTCCGAGTCTTCAGCACTCAACAGTTGCTTAGTCGCATCAGGCAGTAGTCGCATCAGGCCCGCGCAAGTTAAGGGTCTTGTTTTGCAGCACCTATAATAGGAAAACTGTTTCACGAAAGAAGTGGCAGGCAGTGCTGATAACGGCAACGTGTACCCAAACGTTGGTGATCAAAGTTATAATGAACATTGTCTCGCAGCAGTTCATCTTCATACACTTGATGGAAGTGGGCATCCTGAAGGAAGGCACGGATGATCAATCACGACCCACACATGTAGAGGAACTGTAGCCGTCACAGCAATTGTGGAGCAAGCTTTCTATCCTCCCTCTGAACCAGTCCAAGATGAGACCGTTGTTCACGGGGCATCAAGGGTAGTCCTTGTCACCGTTGGGGTTCAGGGGCAAGATGATGCCGACAATAGTGGACAGCGTCCATCTCGTAGCTAATCAAGTCCGGGGAGGGGGTTATGCCCATTCGCTTGGTGTTCTTAAATGAGGTAGTTCTCGCTGACCCTCCGGCCTTCCTTAGCAAGTTTGGCATTTTCGCATAGCCATGACGAGAACGCAGTCGTACACGAGCAGCTTAGCCATGGCGACAAAAGTCTTGCGAGACGGTCTGGTTCTTTACTTTGAAGGTGTGGAAGACCTTGGTAAGACAGCTGCTCCATGGGGACCGGTGAATGAAGTCGTGGACGGCCGTGGGGAAGGGCATCAGATAGAGTCAGCCATGGATCCGACGGTTGTCCACTCGGGAGGAGGGGTCGTAGTAATCCTCGTTGGGATTCATATAAAGAACGATGTCTGTGAGGTCCCTATTAGCGCCCACCACGGAGCCAAATAAGTCCATGAGGATTCGGATGTGCATTCGCTTGTCGACCATAGCTGAAATCGTTGCCGTTGTCTTGATTTGTATTACGCTTGCAGCTTTCCGAGATTTCGATGACTTTTTCAACAAGGATAGTCATTTCTATTTTTGTCCTTGCAGTGAAGCCCGTTGCCAATCGCGTCAAGGCTCTCCGCCTATGCAAAGATGACTTCGAGATCCTCAAGGTGATCGGCCGCGGAGCCTTTGGCGAGGTCTGCGTGGTCAAGCTGAAGAGTACCGATCGCGTCTTTGCACTCAAGATCCTCAACAAGTGGGAAATGCTCAAGAGGGCGGAGACGGCTTGCTTTCAGGAGGAGAGGGACGTGCTTGTGTGGGGCGATAGGAGGTGGATCACAAATCTTCACTATGCATTTCAGGATGAGACCAATCTGGTGCGTCTTCTATGGATGGCCAAATTTTGCTCGTTCACGATACCAATCCATTTTTTCACAGTACCTGGTGATGGACTACTACGTTGGCGGTGACCTCTTGACCCTACTGAGCAAGTTCGAGGATCGCCTTCCGGAGGACATGGCAAAGTTCTACATCGTGGAAATGGTGCTGGCCATCGACTCTATTCACCGCCTACGCTATGTCCATCGCGACATCAAACCAGACAACGTCCTTCTCGATGCACAAGGCCATATCAGACTGGCAGATTTCGGATCCTGTCTCAGACTGGCCGCTGATGGCACGGTCCAGAGCAACGTGGCTGTCGGGACGCCGGACTACATCTCACCGGAGATCTTGCGGGTAAGCAAAGCTACTGCTTAGCTATCTGATGAAGGAAGCCCCTAAGACCTTGCTATACGTACTCATCTCACTTTCTTTGCAGGCAATGGAAGATGGCCAAGGTCGATACGGCCCTGAATGTGACTGGTGGTCTTTAGGGGTTTGCATGTTCGAGATGCTCTACGGAGAAACTCCTTTTTACGCGGAGTCGCTAGTGGAGACCTACGGAAAGATCATGAACCACAAGGTGAGCGGCTGCCGGTTGTCCTAGTACGTGTGTGTATTCATGATCAAATCGTTCTCAGAACTGCTTCGACTTTCCCACTGATGTGGAAGTTAGCGAGGGCGCTAAAGACCTCATGAGGAGACTCATCTGCAGCGCCGAAGTGCGGCTCGGGCAGAATGGCATTGACGATTTCAAGGTAAGAAAGTGTTGTTTCAAGTGGAGAATGGAGATCTATCAACTGTTGTTTACAGAACCACGCATGGTTTGAGGGCGTTGACTGGGAATGTATTACTGACCAACCTGCTCCATATGTACCCGAGGTGAGCTCGCCAACCGACACCTCCAACTTCGACGTGGACGACAACGACTTGAGACAGTGCGACACTCAGCCGCCCCAGCATAATCAGGTAATTCGTCTCACTAATAACGTCTATGTGTAGCACATAACAACACCATGAACTCCGTAGGCTTTCTCCGGACTCCACCTTCCCTTTGTGGGTTTCTCTTTCAC
>JAAUXU010152783.1_pt1 | contig 20488 bp, 21 predicted proteins | sample 7278151 | NCBI WGS metagenome assembly JAAUXU01 (sample SAMN14350113, study PRJNA611818) | marine sediment metagenome | isolation source: surface marine sediment (1.8m) | place: French Polynesia: Moorea | collected 2018-08 | reverse complement strand
TGGACTAAGACTAGAATCTTGTAACGGGCTCAAGTTCAGTTCCAGTCACCTTTCCCATGTACACGTTCATGTTTCTACCGTCTAAGTTACCTTAAGATTACGTTGATTTGTTCCAGAAGATGCCAATTATATCATGTCTCTAGTATCTAAGAATGAGGGCATTTTTTAAGCTTAAGGTCAGCCACTACTACTCGAGCTCCGCGTCACGTAACTCTAAAAGTTCTGGTGTAAGTGTACTTTGCTTGGGTTATGAGCATTTTGTCCTGGGTCGCTTGCGCTGTATCGTTATCGTAAGGACACACTAAATGACAAATTTCCTCCATTTTTTTGTGAGTGTGGCAGGCTTTGTGAGCTAATTCGGAATCCTTAGAGCATCAATTTTGCCATCTCATGTAAACATCATCATCATGGAGAAGGAGGAAAGATAGTCAATCGTCGTTTTGCACTGTGCGCACATGCCGAAAAATGTCATCGTGCGCACTCTGAACATGGACAGGAAGACCATCTACAATATCATTACAGCCTAAGAGGAGGAGGGCGAGGAGACGGTGGTCGAGAGAAAGTCCAGGGGCGCCCGATCTGACGAGGTGCTCACTGAGGCCTTCATGGCCGAAGTCAATGTGGCCTCCCCAGAGCCCCAACCTCAATCCCCTTGACTACTCCATCTGGAGCATCGTGCAGGGGAAGGCCCAGGCGACATCCCACCGCAACAAAGAGGGGCTCAAGGCCTTCATCATCAAGGTCTGGGACGAGATGGACCCAAGCTATGTCGTCAAGAGCTGCAAGGGGTTTTGAGGTCGCCTGGAGGCCATGATCGAGGCCGACGGATGTCACATTGAGTAAAGTGAGGTCACAACAATATTTGCAACATTTTTTGTCTAAACTTTGGCCAATGAAATCGTATCCCCTGTGCTCCACATGACATTCTCGATGACATTTTGCAAGGGGAAATTTAGCTGCCCTAGCCTGTACCACAGAGTTTTCAGTTTCATTTGACTAGAGTTTAGCATCGGGAAAGGAACTAAGCAGGTTTATTGGGAAAAGCTGACCTGACATCCTCCAGAACTGTATCTATAACACCGTAGAGGCAGAGAGGGGACCCAAAAAGATGTCATTTTTCCATTTCATTTGACTAGAATGTTTTCAAATGGAGTCTTGCAATAAAAATAGCACATTTTCACTTTCTTCAATGATTGTCTGTGACCACGAGAGTGTCCTTGAGAAAAACATTGAAGTGTACTTGTTAATTTTTCAAGTAGTAGCCTTTTTTGCCAGGTTTTGCCTGGGCTGCCTGACCTAGAAGCCACTTTTTTGCCAGGTGTACTTGCTATTAAGAAATACAAGGGACGGAGAAATTTAATAAGTAGACACTGTATGGAAAAGGTTAAAGATTATTAATGAAAAACTCACTCGCACAGGTTCCCATAGGCATTTACACAAATAAAAGTCTTGTTCATGCTCGAACACCACCCATATTGAGATTTGTGCTCGCTGGTGCTATCTACACCCTGGTAGTTAGTAAAACATCTAAGGCCATAAGTCACCTGGCCATTAGTCAACGGTGACTAATGCAACTTACTTAACACAATACGTACCACATGCAGCCAATGTTCGTTATTACGTTAAGTGAGGAATACCGCGATGGGAGAAAAGGATTTATTTAGTGCGTGATGATCCACTTATTAAGCATTGCTGCAGCGATCAATGCCGTGATCCAAGCAGTGGCCTTGACGTAGCTGGCACCGTTGCAAAAGTCACCGTCGTCGCACAAGCACACCTTAACGGTGATCTTGTTGCCGCCGTCCTTCGTGGAGTCCTTGTTGCAGTGTCCAGCCTTGGGCATGGACACGTCCAGTTCCCCCTGCGTCACGATGTTTAGCCTGGCTAAGCTGGCCCCCAGGTTGGCCGACCCGCAGCCATAACTGCTGCCTACGAAATCGCCGTTGCGCTCTGCAGGCAAGATGTTGTTGTTGATGTTGTCCCTGGCTCGACATCATCAGGAAACACAAAACAGCAAACTCACCTGCCCTGACCTTGTAGCAATCACTACCCACTTTCGTCTGGCATTTGTTCACGCGGGAGGACTCTGAGGGGTCCACATTGTCGTCCAGGACGTATCCGTCGAAGCATTGACGACAGGTGACTGAACGACGATAAAAAGAAGCACCTCCGCGTGCGCATGACAGAGTTATATATTCTGGATGAAATGAATATAAATACCTGCGGGAATAAGTACGACAAGAAGAATCGAGTTGAGAAAAGCCTTGCTGGCCATCTTCAAGATGATCGCTAAACTGTTACTAATCCTTCTGAGTGATGCAAGTCTTCATTAGCGAGCTGTTTTTTATCTAATCTTTCAGTTGTTGCGAGGACACATAAGTACTTGGGCTTGTCCGTATGAGGCTCTCGACGTAATTCTGGGTGCGCGATAACAGAAAAAAAGCTTCGTTGCACGCGGACTGACGACTGGGTGTACTGGGTGCTTCCTGTGCGGCAGAAAGGGGTGTGCGCGTATGCATGAGCAAGTTCTGGGCTACTGTGGTGCCCCCGCATATGAATGAGCTAGTCTCAGCCTTGTGCACAGGTCCCACTGCGTCCGGTACGAGTATGTGCATGCTTCATGCATCGATGGACGATCTCTGCTCGTTGAAGAGTTAGTAACCTACTCTACTCCTCCAACGGCGTCATCGTCGTCGCCTTCGTCGCCTTCGTCGCCTTCGTCGCCTTCGTCGCCTTCGTCGCCTTCGTCGCCTTCGTCCCCGTCTTCTTCTGGATCGTCCACTTCATCGTCTTCCCTGACGATGACGACTTCCTCCGCGTTCTGTCTTTCAGCCTCGGCGGCGGCCGCCGCTTCGGCCTCAGCTCTCTTTCTCCTCCTCTCCCTGCGCTTCTTCTTCTTCTTCTTCTTCCTTCTCCTCCTGCGAGCCTCTTCCTCGTCCTCTTCGTTCTTGACCAAGTCCTCGGGCAAGTCCTACGTTGAGAAACCTTCATATATATGAAGTACAATGAACAACGTAAGCGTAGGTAATCGTGTACAGACTGACGTACCGTGTCCATGCTCTCGGTTTTGCACTGGAACTTCAGCGGCTCCGGATGATGCAAATCTAAATGCTGCCATGCAAATACAGGCTTAAAAGAAACCATGCAAACGTCTAGAGAGACAAAAAAACAACGGTATATATACGTTTTACGATTTTGAGTGAGAAAATATATTTTGCACGTGCAGCATCATCAGGTCTGCTATGCATATTAGATAATGAGCGACAAAGAAACAGATTCAGGTATAGAACAATAACCTAAACGTAAGTAACATGAGACAGGCAGCAGGCACTTTCAGCTCCATGCGTTTTCCTCGTCCACGTACGTAGATGCCATGCAAATTTATGTCTGAAAGGATAGAGAAAAAATTGGAATTACTCTGTACGGTGTGTCTCGATGTGTTTGTGTTCATGAGGGGGGAATCGTCACTCCTGTACTCGTTCTTGCAGTAACCGACACAGACTAATGTGTACTTTACAGGGTGTACCATAAGTACCGACGAACACCACCTAAGCGCCGTTGTAAGAAAATGTGGCCCGTCGCCCTGTGAAAATAAACTTTCCGAGCTGCCACAATTGTGCGGTATCAAGACGTGACTCTTCTTGCTGCCTTGGGTAAAACAAACTAGCATCAACTAATTGATGTAAACTAAGGTTTGAAATTCGGCCAGGATTCTGTATGATCTAAGCTCAATCAGGCATAAGTTCCAAACTCGAAAATGACAGTGAAACATTAATTTATTATTAAATAAAACTATTTGCAACACAATTTTTACCATATAAGAATAGGTCTCCGCATTTCGAGCCCAAACTTTTCATATCTTTTGTGGAAGTCACTTGAGCCACGCTACTTGCGGCAGACCTCCACAGCCGCCAGCGCAGAGGTGTACATTGGAGTTGCGACGACCCTTAGCACACTTTATCGTTGCTCTTCATCTTCAAAATGAGTTCCAGACCTCCTGAAGTCACCCTGTTCTATACGCTGGCAATGCAGAGCTTATGCGTATCGAATCCACGACACCAATAATGTTTCATTGCAAGCATGGATGACGTGTCAACAAGCCACGGACGATAAGACTGCACATGTCGCCCAAGCTGGCAAAGGCTTGAGCAATTGAGCAATGCTTACTCATTTGTATTTATACACATTACAGTGTCAGCTGGCGGCTACCACACAGTACTTGCGGCAGTTGGTTGTGATCGACCAATTCAACCCTTTGCAGGTGCCCCCCTTCGGATGAACCTTGCCGCTGCCGGTCAATCTGCTCGTTGCCAATATCGACTTCTGGCCGATCATATCGGTCGCCATGACGGAAATCAGAACTATGTATGTAGAGAAAATAACAGCTACCGTAAATAAAGCAGGGCTTTACCACGCACCGGTTACAGTGGTGCTCAGCTCTAGGGCCTAAGATAGAACACGCGGGCAGAGTGGTCATTCAAGTGGTGATGATCAGTGTAGCGATGAGTGGGTCATTAAGACCATGAGCGGTGATGTCATTTGGGGTTTGGCGCCACCTTTTTGCTTCATTGCACAGCTGACATTTTCCCAAATCTGAATTGACCCCCTCTCCTTTATGGTGCTGTTACTTCATAACTCGCAGTCCATCAACGGGAACAGCAGCGTCTAGGCTTTCGGGTTCAAATACCAATTCACCGCCCCCAAAGTCGGCCCTGGTTCTACCCTCACCCCGATTTTACGGTGCTGAGACCAAAGCGTTAGCTTGAGAAGCCCTTCCAACTTTGTTCCTCTGCAAAATATCTTTGTTTTTGTTTACAGTGATGCACAAAACGTGAACCGATATATTGATCATGTTGCTCAACTCCGCAGCCCCTTGATGTTTGGCCTTGCTTGTGCTGTCACACTGCTGACACCGTCACTTCTGCTCTGCCCCGAGGGTGGCAGCGGAAGCAGTGGTCGATACTGCTGTAATACGGTATGTTTCCAAAGCTCAGTGCCCGTCATAAAGGTCAGGTCCTCTCATATTATAGCACTCACAGAGCTGACTTTGTACATGTGTGCATTTGCGTGTGTACACCAAAAGTGAAGTAATTCACTGTTCTGTGCGCAGTGAGCAAAAATGCCTCTGAGAGAAGCATTTTTGTGTCCTATAGTGGTAAACAGGGTTTTACCAGAATGAAGCTTTAGGTGAGAGCGCAAGACGCAATGAAGCTTAAAATTGCATGACTCCTCGATGCAGTTTCAAAAAAACCACAGGTATCATACAGTATTTGTGTACGTATGTAGTTCACGAAGATGATATTATTCTCTGAATTGAGTGCTGTGGGCAGTTTCCCTTCACATAAGAAAAAAGTCATAGAACAATAACAGAAGGGAGGGGCCAAATAGTACCAAACCCAGTTCTTGAAGTGCTATAATGAGCGAGGAAATGACTTTTAAAACCAGCACTTAAATATGCTGTACGTTAGGGTACAGAGGTCAAACTTATGCACAAGTGAAGGAGGAATCATTAGCTTTTGCGCTCCTACTGTGAAGAATGCTCAACACCAGCAAACCTGTGCGCATGACTACTGTTCTTAGTTGACCATATAGGATGCGTTGCCTTTTCAGACTAATCACCACCAGTGTACGTACAGAAGTTCGTACAGTGGATGACAGGAGAGGATTCATATCTTGTGTGTACCTACACACATTTTGCTGTGTGTACGTCTACGACGCACACACAGCAAAATACTGCTGATTTGTTTCTGCTTGACGTGTCAATGAATGTATCACTCGTTGAAGACAGGAGAAGACTTTGTTGTGATCACTGTGTCAGCAGGGATCTGGTCATCCTTGGAGTGCCATTGCTTCACTTTTAGGTAGCATCCACTGTGTCACTGCACAGCTGCTGCTTGGCATGGGCCTGAAAGGAAACATCCCTGCGAATTTTTTCTCAAATGGAACTTTATTTCTCACAGGAAAAGTAAAGCTTTGTTTGTTGGTCAAAAAGTGAACTTTACTTAGAAATATGGCAATGAGCGACAAGGTAGTGCATTGCCCAAGCAGCATAACTCCTTGTATACGTATGACACAGCTACCCTCGTCTAGGACGATGCGCTCGCTATGCACAGCGCACTAGTGGGATCCGTTATATCAATTTATCGGTATAGGTACACTTTCTACTATCGACAGTGAGCACGCACCGTTGATTTTGGAGCATCCCAGCTGGGCCAGAACGTCTGTATCTTTGAAGAGTGCGCATTGAGAGTAGGGACAACTTTGCGACTTCCACCCCAAAATCGACCGTCCTAAATTTCTGCATCGGCAGAAGACGTGCTTTCCTTCCACACTTTCAGGATGAAGGAAACAGCTGTTTTGCTGTCATCATTGACTCTCTCCAGTTCTGAGTAAGCAGGGATCATGACACTTTGGAGGAGGCAGTTTCATTTAGAAAAAGTCCGCCATGCCTCTAGATGTCCTGGGTTTCATGACTTTCACCTCCTGCGTAGCTCGATCAAGGATATCGCAATCCAGGATATGATTTGGCTCAATGATTTTTGTCACATCTTGTGTAGCGACATCTTTGATCAAATCGAGCATGTCTCTATCCATGATATGTGTTCCGTGATAGTAATATCCTGAAGAGAAATGTTCTTGATCAAGCTAACCATGTCTCCACGAGGGAAGATAGGAGCACGGGATGTGACAATCATGGCACCCAGGGCTACAAGGGCCTTTGAGGCCAAACTGCCTTCTCCACCATGCCATATCCCAGGTAGATATGCTTAGCATCATCAAGGATGTTCCCACACAGGACAAGTTGCGTCAATCTTGGAGCCCGCCTTTCACCAGGTCATATCCGGGATAGAGACATCCTTGACCGAGGACTTTACCCCATTTGGGACATGGAACACCCTGACCGTGTACTGACAGAGCTTATGGAGTTTCTATGTCGTATTTCCGGACGGCGAATTCTTGTCTCAGGTAGGTAGGTACGTATAGATGCAGAGTTATATCGAAGGATGCATGCAAATTGATGCAAATGCGCATGCTCTGATCTCTTCATTCTCACCGTGAGTAGCTCTTCCGCCTGGGGCAGTTCCTCATCCTCTTCAGGCACGACGGGCGCTTCAGACTCATCCCCATGTACGAGGGCAGCCGCGTCTTCTTCCTCCTCAACGATCTCGGCCTCTTCCTCCAGAGAAGGCTCTTTTTCGACCGGGCACTGTGCCAACAACGAGTACATGAACGCAGCGTCAAGTGTATCAGATTTGACGGGACTACCTGGTAGTTCGTGGACTTGATTTCCGTTGGTGGTTTTCCCCGACTGATGAGATCCAGAGCCTTCCTGAGATCTCCGATGTAAATCTTGCCTGGCTCCTCCATGAGGACCCTGCTCTGCCGCCGATTGTTGTCAGCCTTCATACTCCACGGTCTGATCAGGAACAGGATGGCCAAGCACAGCTGAAATTGACATGATGGTGCTACTTTGGAGATACACGGTAGCTATCAAGTCTCGTCCCATGTACAAAAAGTAAAAATACAGTACCTTGACAAGGTCTTAGCGGAAAGAAATTGTAATTGTAACCAAAGGTCAACCAGATATAGAAGATTCATTTTAAAATTCTACTTAAAGCACCCGTCTCACAATTGAATTTTCTTCAATGTCTTAACTTCTTTAAATTGATAAATGAGTGCCAGAGCCTGGCAATAATCGCAACACTCTTCTGCTCTCACCATCGAAAGCTACTGCACAGCGAAATTCCCAATAGTGCAGACCTAATAGCCCAACAGCACCTAATAGCAGACCTAGTGGAAGTTTCACTCTGCAGTATCTATCTAGGAAGGCAACAGACAGAAAAGTACTACATTTGTTCTAATGCAGAAAATGCAACTTTGCACCTCCATATCAGCCTTAAACCGCCTCAAAATGCACCTTTAACCCACCCACCCCCTTTCCACAGCCCATGAAATGTAGCGTCTGCCGACCAAGTTCGGGGACAATGGGTCCAGTGGGGGGAGCACTGACCCCACGACAGAGGTACAGACAGACAGACGGGCGTGGCACTTTATATGAAAAAAATGGGTGATCCAACAAGTTTGGGCAATTTTCAGGACATCTTTTTGTGCTATCATGACTTAGAAGGGCCTTCGTGCCAAAAAAAATGACTTTGACATTGCAGAGGATGGTGTTGAGGCATCCTACAGTAAGTAACCTTGAAAAAAATCTCCTCGCTCCACTTGTTGAGGAACAGCAGATCCCACACGTACATGATGAGGTTCTTGCCGAAGATTCCCGTGAACGCCTCACTCAACCACTTCCTCAAGTAGATCCTGCGCATACACAACAAGTGCGGAGGTTCGCTGAGTGCGCACAATACAAAGAAAGTCGTCTTACTGAAAGTTGGCGAAGTTTTGGTGGTCCTTAGGGCGCCATTCCTTCTTCTTTTTTCTGTGGGTGATAATACGAGAATCATTGATTCAACCAATGCGAACTCCTGAGGGTGATTCTTACTTGTAGAGTTCATTCCATATCTGCTCAGACATCCTTGGGTCCTCCACGATGATCTCGAAGGCGAAGTCGTGAATGTCGACGGCGTGAACTTTGTCACCGATAGTCTTGGTCAGGTGATCATAGTACTCGGGGTCCAAAATAGACAGCTCCTCAGATACTCTTTCAGCAACCTATCCAGATTTAATGCGAATAGTGGACAACTGGACACGTTAAGAAAAGCCTTCTAGATAGAAATAAGCCCACCGTGAAGATGGCAGACCACGACAGTTGATAGCGGTTCCACAGATAATGCAGGTCGCACGCCAGTCTGGTGATTGCCTTCTCTGTGGTCTCGCTGTCTATCTGAGGAAACACCTGAAAGCAGATTCTCGTGACAGACTCTTGCGTTGGTGTGAGTCCTAATCCTGGCCTAATCTAGGCTAAACTGGGCCCAACCCAGGCCAAGAAGCCAATTATAGACTTACTTGCATGCATGCATTGTAAGTCAAATTTGTTCGCTCTTTATTAATTGGTGAAACAACCCTGCAACTGCAGCGACTGAAGCAGATTGGAGACTTTCAGTGCAAGGGTGACTTGATTTTTGCTCATTGCCAAATACTCTGGGGATAAAATTAAACAAGATGGCAACGCTTGTCTTCCATCAGATTTTTTTCTCCGGAAATGCCCAAGAAACCCCCTGCTGAATACGAGTAGCAGAAATCGGTGAAGAAGCTCGGTACTTTTTGGTCCCTCTTTTTGAAGCACAATGCACGTATAATTTGTTGACGTTACGGCAACTCACCAGTTGTAGAGGCACCAGAGTGAAGATTTGAGCGTTCGAATATCTCTTATTGTGGACGTTGAGCACATTGACGCAGTGGGAGGCCTGAGAGAAGTACAGTAGGTGCAGTAAAAGGACTACTATAGGCTTTGGTTATCTGATATCTCGGCACTTTCTAGTGTTGCATATCTTCAAAGGTGGTTTATTGCCTCTGGTCAGTGCAACAACTCAACTTTTCATTATCGAAATTCCCGAACAGATGAATAATTATGTCCAGCAGCTCCGTGGACGCGCTTTTTTCATACCTACTTGCCTGCCATCTTTTAGGCCTACTTATTCTAATAGGACGTTCAGTTGAAAGTCACTCATTCGACTTACTTGTAGCATGAACTCGTCGTCCTCCAGTGACTTCATTACTTTTGTCGTGTAATAGCTGTCGATGATGAGTCTGTGTATCCTCATGTAGTCAGAGCTCTTAGAATAAACAAAAGATGAAAGCGACGACCGAGGAAAACCGTCAAAAGGATAGTGATGAACGTATACCTGAACGGCTCTGTGAATCTTCTTGAGATCGATCTTCTTGTTGACGTCGTGTCGAAACTGCCTACGAATCTCTTCCACGTCCCTGCTGGGTTGCTAAAAAGAAGAAGATTTGAACCGGATATTGTGTCACTTAAGATCCCTCAGGGAACTTCTGGTAAGACATCTGGTACTAGTTCATTGTGTTTGTATTAGGACAGTACTTGGATTAGGTAGCAGTTAGTTTCCTTTAGGGATATTTAGCGGATAACTACAGTTCCTACCCTGTTCTTGTCCTTTTTTTTCCTGCTGTTCTTCTGTTGCTCCACTTCCTGATTTCCCTCATCACTGTAGATGATGTCGAGCCAGAAGTATCTCCTCATGGGCTTCGGCAACATCAGGTGTGCTTCTCTGAAGAGTACAATGGCTCCCTCCTTGGAGGCTTTGTTCTTCTTGGCAGCATCGACAAAGGCCTCACCGGGGACCTCACTGCGACTGAAGTTCAGCAGAACTTCTGGATTGTACGCCTGTTCAAAGGTACTTTTAGTACTGTAGACTGCGCTTGCTGTGACATCAGATATAGCGACACTCCGTTGATAGTGATACAGTTTGCAAGGACATGTTCACGGCATATAGCGACCAAAGCGGACTTCAGTTCTAGTCATACGTATCTCCCAAATAGTGACAGCTTCAGCTCCGCCCTAGGATGCAACTATATAAGCGGAGTCCGCGGTTCTAAGCTTTCTTATAATGGTAGTAGCTGAACACACTAGTTCCCTCCGTTATCAATCGTGCACGGACAAACCTTTTCGACGTCGTCTCCGCCGCCACGTGACCTCGCCCCGTTGCCATCATTTTCGCCGTTCTCATGGTTGGCGTTGATGGCCACTGCCTCAATGTCCTTGGTCTGCTCGGCCTTGCATTTGGAATGGACCTAAATTGTCATTCGTAGACCCTCAGGTTGGCTTTAATAGGACCATGTATAACACACACCTGTTTGTCCATTTCGTCCTTGAAAACAGCCCGAACCTCGTTGAGAAATTCTCCAAGTTGTCCGTCGTCTTCGTAGGAGCTGAAACGTCACGCATTTTTAGAAGAAAAAGTTAATGTACAGGGTGACGCATGTGTCTGAATACGACATTAGATCTTACTTAGCATGCTTGTACGTGAAAAGACAGCTTCCTTTAGGGATGGAAGTGACCGAGACAAGTTCTAGTCTCAAGGATTAGTCTGACCTTGACTGTACGGGGTGACCCACGTGTCTTAGGGCACCTATTAAGTTGTGTCATGTTCTCCAAGTTTGAATTCCTTGGTTTCGGTCATTCGGTCCATGCTGGGGAGAAAGGTTGCAGTCAAAGTCCATCATAGTCAGTCAGTCAGCTATGAGCAACCTCAAAGGATGAACATGACAAAGAAATGAAATGACCCATGACTTATGCATTAAAGTGAAGAAGAGGCTCAGGATGCAGTGAAGGATAACAGAGAAAGGGTTATGCAATTATGCACAACTGTCTGCTCATTGTGAATAAGTCGTAATTGACGATGAGAGATAAATGGCTCCAAGGGATAAAGTGTTTTGTCTTATCTAGGATGTATGGGTCACCCTGTTTCAACGTGCAGGACACACGTACGTAGCCGGTATTTGGTATAGTGTTGCAGCAGGTGTCTTTAAGTGCTAATACTCTAAGCCAAGGACCCTTATGATGGTCAAAAGAGCTTCATCTACGACTTCCCAGCACCTCCAAACGTTATGAGGGGAACACAGATGTAGCTGAAAACGAAACTAGTAGAAATGCTTGAGTGTCTCAATTTTTTTCGCCTTGAGAAAGGGCCGGCCTCTTGGGCCGCTTGGGTCAGGCCTAGAAATAATAGGCTAGTTCCAAAAATGTCAATTTTGGTTTGTTGGGTGGGAAATTGGCTTTAAATGTTGTGTAAATGTGGTGATCACTGACTTCTTTTATCTTTTAATTAGGTGGAGGTGCAGAAGTTCACCCCTCCATGGAAAGCTAAGAAGCTTCTCTAAAACTTAACTGATATGCACCTTTGCCTCATATGGTCATCATCAGTTTGGTGCTAGAGGAGCTTCTTGACTGTCCAAGGAGGGGTCAACCACTTCAGAAGTCGGGTGCAACTAAAAGTCATGACTGAAGAAACAAGTGTCTGCTAACTTACTACATGAGCAACATGCTATATGACCTTTGGAGTAAAAAGTGGCCATGGTGAATGGTCCTTCAGAAAAAGATGGTTTGGTAAAATCTTAGCAATTGGGCCACAGGCCAAAAACCCTGGCCAAAAAACCGTCGTGTTCCAAATAAAGGACCCTTTCGAACCAGCCTAATTTAGCAACACACGCATGCATTAAATGCACTCAAGTTCCCATTTTCTGCAATAGTGAGCCATTAGTGAGCTTTCTCACCGGGAGTTAACATGCGTAATCATATGACAAACTGACAGAGGTCTAGATGGCAGCACCCTGTAGCTGTCGTAACCAAGCCCTTATAGAGGCTCCTGCTGAGGTTGCGTCCACTTAAAACAGCTAACTGAACTTACGTAAATTATTGCAGGCCGTGGCTACATCAAAAGACGTTATTATGTTGATCTACGCAGTGAATCTTTAAACATTTCTGTACTCTCTCTCTCTCTCTCTCTCTCTCTCTCTCTCTCTCTCTCTCTCTTATTTTCTTTTAATGTATGTATGTATGTACCCTAGTAGAGAGTTCGGAAATTATCGCTCTCCGAAAAAAAAGTCGGTTTGTACCAAAGTAATACCAATGGGGCAAAGAAAGAGTCTTTTAAATAGAAAAAAAGGACATGTTCTATTTGTCTTCCGTGGGCCTGAACTGTAGCCACTAAAAGGCCCCGGAAGGCACCTGTGATCTTCTGGGGGGGAGAATCTTCTCCAGGGAGGTCTCCAGGGACTTCAGGCTGTTAGGCGAGACGTTGACCCTCAGGCTGTTTGGCGAGACGTTGACCTTCAGGCTGTTAGGCGAGGCGTTGACCTTCAGGCTGTTAGGCGAGGCGTTGACCTTCAGGCTGTTAGGCGAGGCGTTGACCTTACTCTCGACGATGGCCCGGATGGGGAAGTCCATCAGATTGGTGTGCAACGGCTGCCAAACTCTGGCATCCGCTGTTCGCCTCTTTGTCCCATTATCCAAACAGAACAGCAATGATTTCATCCACCGACGAGCGAAATGAGTTAAAGGACACTTGAAATTTCCTAACTCCCAGTCCAACTGCTGCATGTGCTTCACAAAGTCAGTGTCGTACAACCTTTTAGCAGGAGCCTCATAGATGCTCTCAAGACAGCACTACTGGCAGGCCGCTGTGCACTACCTGACGTCCTCGGGGATGCCCATTTCCCTTTGGGCCATGCCAAGATGATCCTTGAGAAGCTCCTTCATTTCCCTCAAGTAGGCATCTCTCACCTGCAACCACAATTCAGTGTTATGCTAATTCCTCCAGTCCACTGTGAAGTATAGATTGCGAGATTACAGAGCCAAGTCTCCTTCGGTGTTTTTTGGCCTCAACCAGCGGTTTTCTTCACTTTGCCAATTTTCTGAAGGCCAAACATGCCAACAGCAACTCAACTGGCACAAAAACGTCATTGTCACGTTCAGGTACTTCGCTACCGCACAGACACACCAGAGTGTGTGCATTTTGTAGGCCATTTCAAAATTTTGACTTGCCCCCCCCCCCGCCCTGGCGGGATAAGACTCAATGCACTTTTATGCTGCACCACAGGACAAGATACTTTTCACCGATCACCAGCCAACGACGTCTTCCAGTCTAAGCACTGGTCCATATCCAAGATACATCAGCCTCATTTTTAAAGTCGTGTTCACCAAACTGATTTAGTGGACAAAAAATACTTGAATTTCACGTCTCCTCAAAAATATGCCTTTTTTTTAGTAAACCCATTTTATAACTCCAGAAATTTGTTCGCCAAACCGTGTAGTTGGGAACTTTAAAAGTGATAGGTAAAAAGCTTTATGACCATCAAGTCATCCAACCCGTAAGTTATTTGCATTTTGGGCTGAGGGCTCTTGAGAAATAAACTTTTATTACGTCGAGACAAGGTTTTTACACAAATAGCAACACAAACACAACAAAGTTATGAAGGAGGGAAGTTGGAACCTTGGAAGCTTTTGCGATTTTCAGACCTCTGAGACTGTATTTATACATTCCTAAGCAAGTCATGACTTTAGCCCTCCTCAGTTTTGCTGCAGCTGCTGTTGTAAATAAATCATTCGAGGTTGCAATACACTTGTTTGACCCCGCTCGAACTCGATTTAGGTCGTCATCTTCACACTCAATGTCACTTTGCAATGTGCCTTCATGGCCTCTCAGGTGCGCGCAAAAAGGGCGAAAATCGCAGGGGTGGAATGACTTTTGTCCCTGGTTACAGCTCTATCTAATGTCTGGAAGGTACTCAGTGTGTTGTTCTTTTGGTTCTCTGACACATGACAACAACAGAGCAACGGCCTTGCCATTCAGCTAGCTATGAGCCAGTACTCGTACACGATTTAAGTACCCTAGTAGTTAGTTATTCCTTAGTCACCTCTGGCTTCGTCTTGGGCGGATCCAACATTTCTGGACAGTATTTGTGATGAGGAAACTGCAACCGCACGAAATCCTCACCCAGCAGGCAGAAGAGCGCCTGCTGCTTCACCTCGTTGTCCAGTTCGCCGCGGATTTTGAGGCTCAGACGCTCGTTCACCTTGGCCAAGAAGTCTTCGCACTTGGAATTGGGAGAATTCACCTGCGAATATGACGCAATTTTGGAGCGTGGAAAAAAAGGCTCATTTTTCACATCCACGAAAGATACGGTGAAGTAGAACTTGCCTGACGGTAGCATCGTTCCATCCACTCCAGCTCGTACTGGGGAAGTTCATCTTCCTCCTCCAGAGGTTCCTCGCCATCATCGCCACGGCGACGACGGCCGCCGCGGCTTCGCCGCTCGCGGCGAGACGAAGAAGAGTGATCAGCGGCCGGCGGCATCGCTCGGAGGGGTCTTTTTCTTCTTCTGTCTTACTTAGTTGCAGCTGCAACGTCGGACTTTTGAAGTTGAGAAGGGGCCAGTGGCGACCTTTCACCAGTAGAAAGCCTTCTGGACACTGACGACGTCAGTGAATGACCTGGCCACCCTTAGTGACATGTCTGTTTTGAAAATTGCTATGACATTGGCAAGAAAGCTGACCAATGACGCACGAGACACTCCTGTATACTGATATTCTATTCTGTAAGTAAGCAATTGCGCTCCCTTGCTTCATATGCACCATATTTTACATTGGACGTGCAGCGTCCTATTTTAAAGGGTGACCAAGCAAATTTCAGGATGAAATGAATCTGTCACAGGAACAGCATAATTTGTTGAAAAAAAACACACAATGGTATGGTAGGTGACACATCAGTCTTAATTCACTTCTGCAATAGGCCAATACCCTGTATGCAGGAACCTGTTCGGAATAAACTTGGTCAGCTTTTTCTACAGATGCACATGTTGGTACATGTTCACTTAATAGGAGTGTTCTTGTTTGACTTTACTCTCCAACTTGAACTCTGATTGTAAAAAACAACTTGTGGCCAATAGAGCAGGTGCGGTCAGTCCTCAAGGAGAGGGTGAAGGAGGTAGAGATGTGGAAAAAGGCCCATTTGAAGAGTGTGATACGGCAGAAGTGGCAGGAGATCAACGCAGACAAGGTGCTCTGCAAGCGACTGATCAGGTCCATCTCCAAGAGGCTGCAGGCTGTTATAGATGGCAGGCAGATCACAAAAGAAGATTGGGACTAAAATGTCAATGACCATTATCTGGTCCATTTTCAATAAATTATGCTGTTTCAGTGACAGATTCATTTCATCCTGAAATTTGCTTGGTCACCCTTTATTTTATTATTAACAAGTCGCTTTGGACAGTAAGGTGGCGTGGGGACACGGCTACAATAGAATTGTTAGTAGTTCACAACAGAAGTGAGGAAGTGAGTCTCTCTTTTCCTCAGTCACTGCAGCAATGATGATGCCACCATGACACCAGATATCAGGTTCTGTCACCTCATCGAGAGCTTCAACGCCAGATCATCCATCCAGGGACAAAACAAATTTCTCATTGAACTGATGAGATACCGTTAGATTCTACATTGTTGATCTTATTTAGTAAAACATTTGAATTTCCTTCCCAGGAGCCAAGTAAGTATGAATATTCTAAAACAGTTTTTTCAGTTTAAAGAAATAACAACTAAAGCCTAGACGAGACCGACCTCAGACTTAAAGATGACCTCAATTCATACTCTACAGGTTCTACACACTTAAGGTGTGTTGAAACGAAGGTATTACTGTGCAGTTAGTGAGGTGTCAGTGCAGCCTGTACCAACACCTCACTGACAACAGCCCTTGGCAGTTGACAACGATGTGAGACAGATTCTCTTCAGTGATCTTCTTGCAGTTGTCCGTCAGGATACACTTAGAGAACACAGGAGAGTAAAACATGTCAAAAGTTCAGGACATAAACAGCAATCTATGACTCCTGAATGAGCCCACCGATTCAAACGCTTTCTGGTGCAGGCCAAGCTATGCTGTTTGCATTCAGAAGGTGGAGAGGGTATTGAAGGCACCGGGTGACCAATAAGCTAATCCTTTCATTAAAAGTGAAAGTACAATATCTTCTGTTCGTACTTTCCACATGAGAGTGGCTTCTTCTTCGTCGAAAAATGAGACAATAATGTGGTCCATATCTGTACTTTCCCGGCCACAAAAGATACAGGAAATATGTGCCCAAATCAAAGGATGACTGTGGTAATCGTGCTCAATGTGAAGGATTTTTATTGAGGTATAACATCAGTAAACAGGCCAAAGTTCTTTGTCAAAATTGAACGTGCGAAAGTCTAATGTCGACAGTAATACGAATTAGTCATTGTACTCATGCAGCTTCAGGTCCAGTATGACAAGAAATACGACTGTGGCGAATGCGACGGCGGCAGCAAACAGCTCCCGGTCGAGCGGGGCGCACCCGGCAGCTGTCACCTCCGACCGGTTCGGCCTTCGAGTGGACGCGAAAGACAGGAGGTTGGGGTCCCGGTGGATGAAGGCGAACTGCCCAAGCGCCGTCACGGACAGGCACACCTCGTTGTGAACGGTGGCCCCGGCGCTGCACAACTGGGACAAAGGACAGAGAGCGTGATAAGAGCGCAGAGGCCAAAGCATCGACTTCGGCGTGATTCTTTGATCTAGTGATCCTTCATCTGTTTTATGCACATCACTGGCAGTCAGAATCATCGGATATGAGATTAAATGGACAGAAGGATCATTGGACGTAAGGATCACTTTCATTGGTCCCAAGGTGATCGTTACTGCTTATTCGTTCTGCAACGCATTCGAAATGTGTCGATTTTCATGTCTACGAAAAGACTCTACGCATCCACTTTAGTGACACCACATGACTTTTTGGACACCCTGTTGGTGTGTACCTGGTAGAGTCGGGCCACGTGATGCGCCGATAGCAGGAAATATCCTATTGCCCACCAGGGAAAGATGTCGAACCGGACGCCCACAATCACTGAAGACACCGTCATGTACAGCATGAACTGTGGGGCGTAAGCCGCGTAACGTAGGGGTGAAACAGACTATACAATCGCTTGTTTGGCATTCAACTCACCACCAGCATGACTGTGAAGTAGATAGTTTCAGTGAAAATGGTCGTTGAAAACGTCTTCTCCAGAAGTTCAACACAGTTGTGCAAGCGATCGAATCTCCGCGGGAGGCCTCGTCGGATCAGTTCTGATACTAGCTTATTCTTACGCTGGACCTGTTGATTTTTAACAAATCAAAATCAAAATCGTCACCACGAACTGCACATCCTTTACGACTCAGTCGAGCTGCCGTTTTGCCCCCCAGGTTCTGGTCAGGGATCCATCAGATGGCTTTGCCTTCCTGCGAGTCTGGGTATCTACCATTCACAGGTTTGTCTTCAATACTAGCAGAGGTGCCCGGTATTGCTCGGGCTATTATAAGACTCGCCGCAATCCCGCCCACCAGCAGACTAGACCATAGCTCAACACGAAGCTGGTCTTGCTTCGACTCGAAGCTGATCTCGCCCTCGAAGCTGATGTCGCCCTCACACTGACCCAGACCATAACCCCAGGGGGCTTTTGGCGCCAGGACATCGATTGACTTTTCACAGGGAAGTCACTGATGTCCCTGCCAAGAACGCAGTCATTCTGGCTGTTGTGGGCCACCTGCACAGTGAAGAACTTCTCATCTGACCAGATGATAGTTGGGGATGTGTCACAAGTGGGGTCGACGAGGAGTCTCTTACATCAAAGGAGTCTTTTCATCCGTGTTGAATCACCGATTAGTTGGCGCTTTTGTAGACAATGCGATCTGCAATCATTCTCATGGGTTCACGAGCGATTCCGGTCTCCCTGGCCACCTTCCTCATGGATCACCGAGGATTCCATCTGATTTTGTCCCAGATAGCCTTGATTGCCCTTGGTGCCCTTGCAGTCCATGGGCGCTCAGATTTGTACTTGATGCTCTCTGTCATGTCAAATCTCTTGATAGTGTACCTGCCAGTACTCTTGCTCAAATTCATGCCAGATACGGCCTTAGCAATCTTCCCATAGGTCAGGTCCTCATCCCACAACTCAATGACGCGCTGTCAGACTTCCAGTTTCCAGCCGCTGAGACAACAATACCGAAATAGTTGATTTTTTTTATGAAATGTCAAGTCCATTGGCTAACCAATCAGGCTTGATTAGATTCAAAGAGGCGGGAAGTTAAAGTTAAAAATAATTCATAAAATGCATGGGGTGTTAAGTCTTTCTGGTGACCTTGTGCATATATATCACAGTACTTACACATCTTGGTACTTGGAAATTTTGAAAGTGACAAACGTTCAGGTTTTACTGAGAATTACGTGCACGTCACCTGCTTGTTTTTAAGTGCAATCTCTTCTCCCATCTCCTCGAAGTATTCAGCCAGGCTGTAGGCAAACTGCATGAAGAGGTGGCCCGTGAATAGCATGGCGAAGTGAAGCGGCATCAGCCATAGGCTCACGAACACCACAAAGAGGACCTTCGGCAACGTCAACAGAAACAGTAATATGTCCAGTTTCCAAGAGACATACGCAAAGGCTGTAGCGGCTTACTATTCTGAGGGAGTTCGGGCAGAAGATGAATCCCAAGTGGGCGACGGCGATCGCTTGCCCGGTCAGGAACAGGACAGCGGTCACGCCCAGATTGGTCCATGTGTACTTCTCGGCCAGGTCGTCGACGCGGAACCCTCTGGTGCAGAAGTGGTAACACAGGTCCGTATATTTGGAGATCCTATATGCAGTGGGAGAAAATGATGATGATAATAATGATAGGCACTTCTTAAGAATTTAAGCTTCAGTGCAAATACTGCGTTCTTCAGTAGATCTCTGGCATGGAGGATTACCTACTCCAGCATAGTGCTATTGAGAAGACGAAGAAGAAGAGCGAAATAAAAGGGAGTCCGAGTAGAATGAATTTGTCCATTAGGCTTGTTTGAAAAGCTTTCTCTTCAGCCTTGACGTCCAAGATGCTGCCGAAGTCATAGTCTTCGTCGATGAAGCAAAACAGGGCCATTCCTATGCCCCATAAGATCCACACGCAGAGGAAGATTCCAGAGTACCTTGCATGAAGAGAGAAGTAAATATACTGTAGAGAGAAAGAAATTGACTGTAATATAAGTAAACTGATAAAATTGTCACTCTCGCAATTTCACAGGACGCTGACTCTGGTTATTCATAACAGGCTTAACAGATTGACTCAGAGAATTGGACTACAGATGCTCTTGGTGCTCTCCTCCGTGACACTTTGTCGTCGGGAGTTGTGACAACATCTTTGTCACTACATGTGTGGGTGAGTTGTATGAGTGACTGGTAGACGGATTAGAAAATGATCACCCGAGAACCCAAGCGATTGAGTATTGTTCTAGTGAGCAAGGACAGGCTGAGTAATCGTGCACATGTCTCGTGAAATTGTAGTGACGCCGTTGATCGGGATGGCACTTGCTTGAGGACGATCGAATCGGACAGACGTGCATGACACTCGTGATGATCAGCGTCATCTTGGACTCAACCCTGGTGATCTCTACTGTCTACTATGTCTATGGACTACTTCTACATGAGCTGTATCATCACCATGAAGGTTGAAGTGAACCATATCATCGTGTCGCACTGTTAGTGTGTCCCTGAAATGTCTATGTCTCATTTCGATGACTGAATCTGGTCTAGAATGCTAGAATTACTCTCTTAAGCAAGATCTTAACCTTTCGTTTGCAGTACCTGGCTCTCCTGACGTCATCGTAGCCCTTAAGCTCTAGTAATAGGTGTAGAATAAGCTAAAAACGTTGATTTCCAGCTTCTGGACAGGGTCTGTCAACTCAATCTCGAGCCCAGTGGCCGCATTCACCCTGATATTAATTAAGAGAGTCAAATACTGAGATTGCCTTGAGTTTCAGACTGTCTTGCTTGGGTAATCGGGGTCAGCATGGGAACGTTCGTAGAGACAATCTTAATATGATGTATATCTCATCCCATATATCTCAAGTAGCTAAACTGTCTCAACGGGCCTAGCTGGCTTAACAGTCTGAGCTGACTTGACTGGTTCAGTCGGCTTGACTGGTTCAGTCGGCTTGACTGGTTCAGTCGGCTTGACTGGTTCAGTCGGCTTGACTGGTTCAGTCGGCTTGACTGG